>Ga0182018_10002305_pt1 | contig 19422 bp, 14 predicted proteins | sample 812P2MmetaG_FD_120490 | JGI IMG/M metagenome (GOLD analysis project Ga0182018, IMG submission 120490) | Permafrost microbial communities from Stordalen Mire, Sweden - 812P2M metaG | ecosystem: Environmental > Terrestrial > Soil > Wetlands > Permafrost | place: Sweden: Stordalen | collected... | reverse complement strand
GAGGCGCTCATTGCAGAACTCCGCGACGTCGCCGGTCGACCGTTCTTCCGGGCGAGATTACGCGCCAGCGCGGCCGAGTTGCTCGCCGCCGGTGTTCGCGACTTCTCCTTTTTTTGCCGGGATCTGCCCTCCGGCTCGACAGCGCCGGACCCCAAGGACAGCTACCTGCTCGCGCTGGCTGAAGCCAGTGAAGCCGACTTTCTGGTAACCGGCGCCAAGGAACTTGTTGCCCTGAAACGACACAAGTCCACGCGGATCATTTCTCCCGCCGCGATGATCGAGATCTTGAAAAAAAATGAGAGTGGCGAGTGACGGAGTGCGTCTGCTCTCATTCTCCAGACGTGCGTTTCTCAAAGGCCTCATAGTCGTTCGCGATGGCTTGCGCCAGGGCGAAAAGCTTGCTCAGCAACTCTTCCGGCGACTGGAACTGAATGTGTAGGGCGCCGGAACTCAGTCCCACGCCTGGCGGCAGGTCCGGCAATCGCCGGCGACCCGTCTCCGGCTCCGCCGGGATGACCACGCGTGCGCCGGCTTGTAAGCGGCGGATGGCGTCCAGCCGTTCCGCCAGGCGTTCCTTTCGCCGCCACTCCATCTTGAAATCGGGACTGTCGCGGATCTGTTCCAACTGCGCGACCAGCTTGGGCCGGTCGACCAAAAACGTCCGCCCAGCCTGGTAACCGCCGAAGCAGCGTATCAGGTCAATAGCGCGCCGTCTGCGCAGACGGAACAGGCGCTCGCAGACGGCGCGGTCCACAATCGGCACGTCCAGCGCCGACAATTCCGCCAGGATCTCGGGGACGCGAAGCAGCCACTGCGCTTTAGCGGGCATGCGGCAGGCCTATCCGCGTTGCCAGCCATTTTTCTGCCAGCTCTGCCCGCTGGCGTCCAGCAGCATGTGATGGACCTCCATCCAAAAGCCATCGGACTCGGTGCTGAGCACTTGGCCCAACAACAGTTGCCCATCCCATTCCAGGCGCACCGCGGCGCCGCTTTTCACCGTTAATTCCGCGGCCAGGCGCATGCGTTTGCCGGAAACCTCGAGAATACGCGCGGGGCGCCCCGCGGGCTCGGTACACGCCCCCTCACCCAATACACTCAGTTCCGCGGATTGCCCCGGCTTCCAGTTAAGTTCGCGCATGGCCTTCGCTGCCAGTGTACTATGCATAAAGGGCGATGATCTCTTTTCTCAGGAGTCTTTTCTCCACCCGCATCCTCAGCCTCCTCGCTCCGGAGACGATCCTCATTTTTTCCTGCTATATTCTGGCGGCCTATTGGTCGGGCGGCGCAGACCCATCTGTGTTTCTGCTATATGACGACGGGCTGCTACAAATCGCGCTGGTCGTGGCAGGGGTGTTGATTGGGCTACAGCTCAACAAGCTGTATGTGCAGGTGGGCGTGCGGTCTAAGATTTTGCTCGTCCAGCAGCTCTGCCTGACACTCGGCGTGACTTTCCTGTTGGAATCGCTGCTCAGCTATCTGCGGATTCCGGAATTAGTGCTGGCGCCTTCCATCATGCTGTTCGGCAGCGCCTTGACCCTGGCCGTCCTGCTGGCCTGGCGCATGTTTTACAGCGCGATGCTATGGAAGAGCATGGGCGCCAAACGAGTGCTCTTCTATGGGACCAATGCGGCCGCTCTGGAAGCCGGGAGCAGCCTGGTAACGCACCCCGAGTTGGGCCTTTCGCCGGCCGGCTACATTGACGATGAACGTCCGGCCGGCACGCCGCTGAACGGAGCGCGGGTGCTGGGCTCGACCGCGGAACTGGCGCGCGTAGTTTCCGAAGTCCGCCCGGACCGCATTGTGATCGGGGTTAGCGAACGGCGCCACGGCATGCCATTTAGAGAGCTCCTGGATCTACAGTTCCGCGGCATCGAAATCCAGCGCGTGGCGGAGCTGTATGAAGACGCCTGCGAACGGGTGTGCCTAGCCGAGTTGCTGCCATCGCAACTGATCTTTTCCGATGAGTTGGGGGCCCGCCGCAGCGCCATCGCGCTGCAGGCCATCTATTCCAATATTGTGGCGCTGGCCGGCTTGGCGCTGCTCGCGGTACTGCTGGTGCCCATTGCCGCGGCAATCACGGTGTCCTCCCCGGGCCCGGTTATCGAGGGGCGCTTACGTTGGGGGGTGAACTTGGTTCCATTCACGCTTTACCGCTTCCGCTGCCGGCGCGCCGATGGCCAACCAACACGGGTGGGAGCTTGGTTGCGCCGCCTGCGTTTGGACGGGCTGCCGCAACTGTTGAACGTGATCCGAGGCGAAATGTCGCTGGTGGGGCCGCGTCCGCACCATCCGGAGTTCATACCGGTGTTGATGGCGCAAATGCCCTACTATGGGCAGCGGCATGCCGTGCGGCCCGGCATCCTGGGTTGGAGCCAGCTCAACTGCGACTATGGCGGCCGGCTGCGCGACGCGCGAGCGGCTCTGGAGTACGATTTGTATTACATCAAGCACATGTCTCCGGCGCTGGACGCTTATATTGTTCTGCATAGCTTGATGGAGGTGCCGTTTCGGGAGGGGTAGGGGCGGCGCGGGCGATTCGGTGGGACAGACCCAGAACAGCCCCCCTGCTGTTCGCTCGCGTGGGGACGGTACGCCGATCACTGTCGGCGGTGTACGCGTGGAGCTGGCCGCGCCTCGTAGAGGGCCATTCCGGAGAGAAACGATTCCCGGCTCTGCGGAACGACACGGACACCACCAGGATCGTCAAGGATGCGCCGGGCGTTGATAACGGCTTTGCGGCGCATCTGCTCGGGCACTGTCGCAAAAAAGGTAAGATACTCGGCCAACACTTCATCCGTGGTGACAATAGGTGTGTCTGTCCGCTCGGCTGTAAGAGCCAACGCGCGCCGATGGGCGCTGTCGGAGAAATCCGCCAGAGCAATCCAGTAAAACGTGTCGGCAAAAAGCGCGGTCATGCCTCTTTCTTGGGCCAACCGTAGATGTAATGGTCATGCTGGCTCGCGCCATCCGTCGGCATGGCCGCCACGATTTCAGGGGGCACATCCTGCATGTTTTCGCAGATCACATCGGCAATATGCCCAGGCGGCGGGCTAGGCGGACGTTCCTGCTCGGCTGCGAGCTTTTGCAGCCACGCCTCAAGGGTAAGGCCCGCCGCGGAAGCTTTCGCTTTTAGCGCTGCCGCCTGTTCGTCGGAAAGCTCGATCACCGTCATGAGAAATCCCCCGTGTCTTCATCGTATCAGGGCCGATCTTAATTAGGAGAGTCCTGTGATCAGTGCGGCCCTCGATTGATGCACCCGGACGTTGCGGGTCCGGCAAGGTCTGCGTCGTCCGCATGTAGAACTCCCGTATTAGCATGGTTCCAAATACCCCGGTTACTGTTCGGCCAAAGAAACGGCAGCCGGACGATTGGCTTCGCTCGGCAGAATTTCCGGGAACTTTTCGCACAATATCTCCCGCAGGGAGTCGACAAATGGCGCAACTACCATGGCGAGCACAGGGGATGCGCAGGGCCGCACAAGCACGGCGTAATCTCCGTTAGCGAGCGGCACGCGCGCCGTCCAACAGGGAGTCTCGGTGTCATCGGTGGAGTATTCGTAGACCTCGCCCGACAGGCACAGGCGCACCTGCTGGAATCCGAACTTTCCGCAAGCTTCGCGGATCACTTCCCAGCAGCCGGGGGGCGTGCCGGCGGCGGCTAGAGCGGCGCGGAATTTCCGCAAGTCCAGTTGGGCGCTCACCGAACGCTGGAAATCGCCGCCAAACAGCAGCCGGCCGGCCAAATCGAACTCGGCGTAGCCTAAATACTGAATACCCAGCAATACAAAGACGCCAAACAGCAGGAGGATCGAGACGGAGAAACTGTGCATCACGCCTTGCAAGAGAGAAAAGGCGGCGGCCAATCCGCAGAAGCCGTAAAGCATCAAAACTACGCGGCGGGGCGTGAATCCGCGATCGAGGAGCCGATGGTGAATATGGCCGCGGTCGGCTGTAAAAATCGGCTGACGCCGCAGAAAGCGCCGCACAATGGCCAGCGCGACATCCAGCAAAGGGATCGAGAGCGCCATCAAAGGCGCGGTCATGCCCAGCAGCGTGGCGGATTTATTACTCCAGAGGGCCGCGTAGCAGCCCAACAGAAAGCCGATCAGCAAGCTGCCGGAATCGCCCAGGAAAATAGTCGCGGGGTTGAAGTTGTAGCACAAAAAGGCCAGCAAAGCGCCCGCCAGCGGGAAGGTGGCCACCGCCAACACCATGTTGTGCTGCATCATGGCCGCGGTGAAAACGGTCAGCGTAGCGAACAGACCCACTCCCACGGCCAAACCATCCAGCCCATCCACCAGGTTGAAGGCGTTCATGCAGGCCAGCAGCCAGAGAATGGTGAGCGGCACGTTCCACCAAGCATCGGTGGGAGCGCCACCGATCGACAGGATGCGCACGCCACCCAAACAGGCCAAGCCCGCCGCCGCGATTTGCCCCAGGAGCTTGATCCAGGCCCGGAGGTTGAACAGGTCGTCCAGCAATCCAATTCCGAAAGCCAGCGCGGCGCCCGGAAGCAGTTTCCAGACCAGCGAGAGTTGCAGGGCGAGCGGGCTGCCTTCTTCCGGACGCACCAATACATACGCCAGCAGATAGGAAATGGCAATGGCCAAGCCGCCCACACGCGGGATGGGATAGCGATGGACCTTGCGCGCGGCATCGGGCTGGTCCACCACCCCGTAAGACCGGAATACGTCGCGGCAAATCGGAGTCAGTACCAGGGATATGATAAATGCTCTGAATCCTAACCAGAGCAAGGAATGCACAGGGAAACCTCCAGCTACTCATCCTGATGTTGGCGCACCAGGCTACTTCGTGTCAAGGCACATGGTTTCAATTATTTCCGGTTTGTCCTCGTACATGGTCGAATCGACCTACGTCCAGCGCGCCACCCAACAAACGTTTACAGCACCCGATCAGCTTGACACCGCTCCATCCGGCGCGTCAGAGTGGATGAGTGAACCCTGGTTGCTCATCCGGAGGCCATTTGCTGTTTGTTCGGACGACCCTATTTTTGGTTTTGGGCTGCGGGCCAGGCCTGATGGCGCAATCCGATTCGCCTCAGGCGGATTCTTCGCCGGCCAGTTCCAGTGAGGACTATAGCGGACCCGCCATTTTAAGCCGCGGCGAAACCCCCGGGCAGACCGCGGCGCCCATCGCCTTCCGGCCTTATATCGGCTTAAGCGCGATCTACGATACCGGTCTGGTACCGGTCTCGGTAACCTCTACCGGTCAGGTACCTTCCACGGATTTGTATGGATTGGAGTTGAACCTGGGTGCATACACGTATCACGTCTGGAAGCACACCACTCTGGGGCTGGATTATCGGGGGGATTTCCGGGAGTACTCTACCAGCTACTGGGACGGCACCGATCAATTCCTGGCGCTCATTCTCACCCATCGGCCCAGCAGGCGCCTGACGTTCACGCTGCGAAACCAGGCGGGCGTGTCCGACTTCAATAATTTTTACCTGTCCTCGCCCCTTGGCGCCCTGGATCCGAATTATCTGCAACTACCCCAAAGCGATATTTACGATAACCGGGTCATATTCGCAGGCGTCTCGGGGGATCTAACTTACCAGCTAACGCACCGGCTGTCATTCAATATCGGGGGGGAGGGCTCTCTGGTGCGCCGGCAATCCTCCGCACTCTACGGCGTGACAGCAGCCGTGGCGCGTGGGGACTTGGAATATCGGATCGACCGGCACTCCACCCTGGGTGCGGACTATCGTTTCACGTACTTCGACTACACCAGGGGCTTCGGCACGACGGACTTACAATCGGTGGGCGTCAATTATAGCACCCAGATTTCGCGGCAAGTGCAACTATCCGCGCGCATCGGCGGCGCGCGTGTGGAGAGCACGAGCCTGGCCGAAGTTACGCTCGACCCGGCGGTGGCGGCTCTTCTCGGCGAGTCGGTGGCCATTCAGGCCGCCTATCGCCTCAACTACGTGCCCGACGTGCAAGTACGGCTGACGGACACTTTCCGCCTGTCGAAGTTTATGCTGGCGTACCTCAACGAGGTGGTTCCCGGCAACGGGGTTTACCTCACTTCCAGGAACGAATCCGGGAACGTCACTTATAGCTATTCCGGTGTGCGCCACTGGAATCTCGGCGCGAACGGCAGTTATGGCCGGATGTCCGCCCTGGTGCAGACAGTGGGCGCGTACACAGCCTACGGCGGAGGGGTTGGCATTACGCGGGAGCTGGGAAAAGGGTTGCATACCGTGCTACGCCTGGACTCGCAGCACTACGATATCGCCAGTTCGGCGGCATTCAGGCATAACGAGTACAGGGCCTCCCTCGGCTTGAGCTTCAGCCCTGGAGATGTGCCGCTGGTACTGTGGTAGCCGGCGGCCGATCAAGTCAGCAGTTCGGCGTAAATCTCGCCCATTCTCCGCGCGGCGGCTGCAAGCGGGAAGCGGCTGTGAATCAGGCGGGCGGCATTGGATGCCAATTTGCCGCGCCGCACGGGATCGCGCACGAGCACGCGCAATACCGCGGCCAGTCCCGCCGCATCGCGCGGTTCGAAGAGCATACCGGTTTCGCCGTCCGCGACCAGCTCCGGATTGCCGCCGACGCGCGACGCGGCCACGCAACAGCCGCAAGCCATGGCCTCCATGAGCGAATTGGAGAGCGCTTCGGAAAGCGACGGCAGCACGAAGATATCGATGGCGTGCAGCCAATCGGCCACGCGCGGCGTGGCGGGTTCGAAGACGCAGTCCGGCAGAACGCCCAGCGCCCGAGCCCGGTCCTGCAAGTCCGCCAGACACGGTCCGCTGCCAACTATGGCCAGCTTCATGCCAGGCACAAGTCCGCGCACCTCGGCAAAGGCGTCCAACAAAGTGTCGAGTCCCTTTTCAGGGCGCAGAGCGCACACCACCCCCAGCATTAGCGCGGCGGGTCGCCGGGCGTCCGGCCGCGCGCCGTGTAGAGGCTGGAACGCGCCGGTGTCGATGCCGTTATAGCAGAGATGGATAAGCCCGGCTGGCGTCTTCTCTTCGTCGCGCAGGTGGCGGCGCAAGAACTCGCAATTGATCACTATGCCATCGACGATGCGATCAGTGATGCGCAACCCATACCGCAGCATAGCCGGACACAGCGCGCGGTCCGCCCGCTGGCTGGAAACCACAACCGCGGAACCTGCCATGCGCGCCGCGGGCACGCCATAGAGATTCGCGGGAGTGTCGAAGGTGTGGACCAGCCGTATGTTTTGTTCCCGGATGTACGCGGCTATGCTTATGGCGCCCTTTACGCTGGCTAGCGAGGGCACCGGGAAGTGCACGATAGGCACTCCGGCGGCGCGCAGGTCGTCCGCACGCAAGCCCGCCGGACGGAAGCAACCAACGCGCGCGTCGAACCGGAAGCGGTCCAGCGCCTTGGCTATCTCCGCCGTCTGCCGCTCGCTGCCTCCCAGGTTCAGTTCGCGCACCATCAGCAGAACGGGGATGGGAGCAGGCATGCATCCTCAATGTAACGCATGCCCCGCGAGGGCCGCTCCCTGGTCGAATGTTACAGTAAGGGCAAGGTATCCAGAGCCATGTGTGGCATTGCCGGATTGTACTTGCGCGAGGGGCAGGCGAGCCTGTCGGCGGTGCGCGCGATGTGCGACCGGATACGGTACAGAGGGCCGGATGATGAAGGATACCACGTGGAGGGCGGCTGTGCCATCGGCATGCGGCGGCTCAGCATCATCGATCTGAGTACCGGGCATCAGCCCATGGCGAATGAAGACGAATCCGTCTGGGTGGTCTTCAACGGCGAAATCTACAATTATGGGGAGCTGCGTCGCGGTCTGCTTGGGCGGGGCCACCGGTTCGCCACGAATAGCGACACCGAAACGCTCGTGCATCTCTATGAAGACCAAGGCGCAGAGGGCTTGGGGCGCTTGCGCGGTATGTTCGCTTATGCTATCTGGGACGCCCGGCGGCGGCGTATTTTTTTGGCACGCGATCGCTTTGGGAAGAAGCCTCTTTACTATGCGGTGTTGCCGGAGGGTCTCTACTTCGGCAGCGAGCTGAAATGCCTGCAAGCGGCCGGCGTGCCATCGGAGGTCGACGCGGAGGCCCTGCGGCTGTTCTTTCAGTTCACGTACATCCCTGAACCGTGGACCTGTTTCCGGGCGGTCCGCAAGCTTCCGGCGGGGTCCTGGCTGACTTATGACGCAGACGGAACCACGCGTCAAGGCCGCTACTGGCGGTTTCCCGCCCCGGTTGCAGAGACGCCGGCCGATTTCTCAGAGGCCCATGTGTGCACCCAGTTGCGGGAGAAGTTCGATGAATCCGTACGCATCCGGATGATCGCCGATGTACCGTTGGGCGCGTTTTTGAGTGGCGGCATCGATTCGAGTTCGGTGGTTGCGTCCATGGCTCTTATGTCGCCTGAGCCTGTGCGCACATTCTCTATCGGTTTCGAAGAGAGCGCCTTCAATGAAATGGAATATGCCGCTATGGTGGCGCGCCAGTATGGCACCGACCATCACGAAATTGTGGTGCGGCCGGACGCGGTGGATCTTGTTTCCAGATTGGTCCGGCACTTCGACGAGCCTTTCGGCGATTCTTCCGCTATTCCCACATTTATTGTTTCCGAATTCGCTGCCCGGCATGTGAAGGTCGCGCTGAGCGGCGACGGCGGCGACGAATTATTTGCCGGCTACGATCGGTTCCAAGCACTCGACCGACTACGGAAGCTGGACCGGGTGCCACAGGGATTGCGCGCATTCATCTCCTGGGCAGCCGACCGCCTGCCGTATTCGGCTTACGGCAAGAATTATCTGCATATGCTGAGCCGCTCCACTGCGCTGGAGCGTTACTTTGAAAGCAATTTCGCTCCTTGGTTTCTGCGCCAGGAGCTGCTGCAGAAGGATTGGATGCTCCCGGCCGATAGCGCCTACCTGGTGCGCTCGCTGGCGGGCTTTTTGCTGCCTGGCGACGCGGACCTACTCTCACAGGCTCTGTTCTTCGAAACCACACAGAATCTACCTGGCGACATGCTGATGAAAGTCGACCGCATGTCGATGGCGAACTCGCTCGAAGTGCGCTGCCCGTTGCTCGATCACGAGCTTGGAGAGCTTGCGGCTGGAATCCCCCACGGCTGGAAGATCAAAGATGGCCAAGGCAAATATATTCTTATCCGCGCTCTCGGAGACCGCTTGTCGCCGCCGCTGTTAAGCCGTCCCAAGATGGGCTTCGGCGTTCCACTTTCATTGTGGTTCCGAGGCGCTTTACGGTCATTTCTCTGGGACCACCTGACTAGCGCTTCGTTTGCCGGCCGCGGTATGGTCTCGCCGACCTTTATCGAGCTGATGCTTCGAGAGCACGATTCCGGGCGGCGCGACAACTCGCACTGGTTGTGGTCGCTGCTTATGCTTGAGTTGTGGTTTCTCCAGTTGGATGCCAAACCTGCGATGGCGCTGCATCGTTATGATTAAACCCACGGTAATAGCTTTTCGGCGTGAGCTTCATCATAAACAACGTTCACGGGCCGAGTGCTCGGGCGTAAAGCCGTATACTGCTGCGTGTGCCTCGGCGTAACGGATAGAGCATATTCATGTGCTTGAGCGTAAATATCCTTCGATCTAGTGTTTGGCTGGCCTTCCAAGTTTATGAAAATGCATACCTTATTCAATTATGTTCAGGTACATGCCAAGATCTGGCGTGTTTTGAAAGGGTTACGGTCCTCTTACGGCAAGGCACACGAGCCTTACGATCAAACCCACGGCTCTTACGGTCAAGCACACGCTTAACAAGAACAGACAGTCTCCCGTAAACCGCTGAATCATAGATGTTTAGCGACTGTATCGGACGAAGGCGGCGGCTCTATATGGAAATGGTTTATGGTTTGGATAACTCTAACCAAAAGCAACACAACCAAGCACATCGCGGCAAGCGCTGGTTGGTTTGGTGTGTGCTTGCCAATAAAAACAGCCGCTGTGCACGGGCTTCATCGTAAATCTCTAGAACAGAATGCCGAACTAATGTTACAAAAACAGAGGATGCACTTCGTGTTCTAAAGGCACACACGTGACCAAACACAACCCTAAGCCTGCACTAGTCAACCTTTCCGTCGAGGAAGAGAATCTTGCCGCGATCCCTTTCGCCGTGTTGGAGCGTAGGGTCGGCAAGCGTATTGGAAAGATCGAAATTAAAGGCACGAAGGTGCTTCCCAATGGCAGCGAGATGGAAGTCGTGTGGCAGATCCAAGGCAACAATGAGTTGGGCCTGCCTACCGAACAAGATCTCGATATTTTTGTCGTACTAGGTGTTCTCACCTTCCGCAACAACTTTGCCAAGACCGTCACTTTCAGCGGGCGGGAGATCGCCCGTATGCTGAATATCAACTCCGTTCACGGCAAGTTCTACCAGCGTCTGAAGCTTGCCATGGACCGCTTCATTCCATTACGCTTCCGCGCATTAACAGCCACCGACCAGCAGGAAGAAGTGAAGTGGAGCAACGTGTTCCAGGAAGCGAGTTTCCTATTGGACCGCAAAACCGGCCGCTGTACAGGCAGTATTACCTGGACCGACAAACTAATCCAATCGATCAACAACGGTTTCTTTCGCGTACTCGATGCCGGCCGGTACATGGAGCTCGACGGCATTACAGCCAAGCACTTATACCGGTTCTTCGCGGTAGCCTTCGAGAAAACCGACTTGATTGTTATGGACGCCCGAAAATTGGCCATGGAGCATGTGGGCATCTTAAATCCGCCACACTATTTTTCACGGCTCATGCAGACTTTAGAGCCTGCCTTCGACCAATTGATCAAGATCCAGGTGCTCGGGTCGTATAACGTAATTTCAGCAGAGGAATGGCGCATTGCGATGCACCGGCATCCTTCGTATGTGCCTGAGCGTAAGAGTCTGATGTTGCAGAGTACGACTTGCCCGGAATTGAGCCGGGCACACTGTCAAACCGTCCTGGAGAAGGCCGGCTTCGCCTATAAACAAGCCGCGGCGTGGACCGGCGCCGCCGAGACACCGGAGCAGTTATACGCTTTGGAGCGAGCGGCACAGCTTGTGCTTGCCATGAAGCAGGAAGGTGTACTGCCACACGTGGCCGCCAGCTACATATCGCGCGCGCTCGACATGGGAGCCGCAGCCGGGGAAGGCCGGGAGCTACTGGATTGGTGTGAGGTGGCACTCGACATATGCAGACAGAAGCAGCGTAGCGGCCAGAGCTTGAAGAACGCAGCCGGATTGGTGATCAAGATCGTGAAAGACCCGGCATCGCGGCGGCGCTTTCTGGACGAAAATATGGAGGCTGCGGCCAAGGAGCGTTACCGCCAGCGCGAGCGCGCCATCTTACGGCAGAATCAGGAAGTCGAGGAGCGCGCCCTGATTTTTGAATACGAGCAGTTTCGTCAGTCCAGGGCCCAGGATTTATTTGAACAGCTTAGCGATTCGTCCAAGCAAGCGCTTTCAAGGGAAAAATCGGAGTGGCTGCGCCGGGAAGGCCGGTTGGAGAGAATGGCGCCGGATGTACGGGATCGCGAAGTGACGGATCTGATTCTGCAGGACCTCGCAAGGAGCGACGTACCACCCTACAGCAAGTGGCTATTGCGCAAACGCGCGGGGCAGGCCGTGCTACCGTTTGCCGCGATAGATAACATCGCGTGAACCACGCCCACCGCAGCCACGTTTGCCGTACAGGCACGCGTAATAGTAGAGTGGGTCTTGGGTATGAAGGCTCTAGTCACTGGATCCGGCGGCCTGATCGGCTCGGAATGCGTCCGCCAACTTTCAGCCGAAGGCTGGGAGGTTGTGGGGATCGACAACGATATGCGCCGGCAGTTTTTCGGCGAGCAAGGCACGACGCATCCGGTGGTGCAGGAGCTGCGGAGGACGCTGCCCCGTTACCGCCACTTGGCCATCGATATACGCGATCGGCAGGCCGTCCGGCAGGTTTTCGATGCCGAGCGGCCGGAATTCATCATTCACACGGCCGCCCAGCCTTCCCATGACAAAGCAGCGGCTATTCCCTACGACGACTTCGATGTGAATGCGCTCGGCACCATGAACCTGCTGGTGGCCGCACGCGATTTTAGCCGGGAGTCGCCGTTCTGCTTCACGAGCACGAACAAGGTTTACGGCGATCGGCCCAATTACCTGGCGCTGATCGAACTCGACAAGCGCTACGACTACGCCGGCGGCTTGGATGGCGTGGACGAGAACATGTCGATCGACCAGTGCCTGCATTCCGTCTTTGGCGCTTCCAAAGTCGCCGCCGATGTCATGTGCCAGGAATTCGGGCGCTATTTTCAGATGCCGGTAGGCGTCTTTCGCGGCGGCTGCCTTACCGGACCGCAGCATGCCGCTGTGGAATTGCACGGCTATCTGGCTTACATCGTTCACTGCGCCGCGGCCGGCAAGGAATACACCATCCACGGCTACAAAGGGAAGCAGGTGCGCGACCAGATCCATAGTTACGATGTGGCCCATCTGTTTCTGGAATTCTTCCGCGCCCCACGTTGCGGGGAAGTATACAACCTGGGCGGCGGCCGGGCGAATAGTCTCTCTATCCTGGAGACTGTGGATGCGCTGGCAGCTATGGGATTGAAGCTGCGGTACAGTTACCAAGATACGAACCGCGTCGGCGATCACATCTGTTATATTTCGGACCTGAGCAAAGTGCGGACGCATTTCCCGAAGTGGAAAATGCAATACGATCTGCCGCGAATTCTAGATGAAATTGCCGCCCGCCACGCGCACCGCGTGGATGCGCCGGCGGCCGCATGGAGTTAATGCCGGATGAAGCTGTCGGTGGTCATGCCGGCCCGCGACGAGGAGGGGTCGATCGGGCAGACGGTCGCGCAAATCGCAACGGCCCTGGCGGTAGAGCGGATTCCGTTTGAAATCGTAGTGGTCGATGACGGCAGCACCGATCAAACGGCGGCCTGCCTCCGGCAATTGATAGACCGCTATCCTGGTGTCCGGCTGGTGAGCAATACAGGCCGCCACGGCTTTGGGATGGCCGTACGCGCCGGGCTGGCGCAAGCCACCGGCGAGGCCATCGCGATCATGATGGCCGACGGATCCGACAGCCCCGAAGATCTAGTTCGATACTATCGGAAGGTGCAAGAGGGATACGATTGCGCTTTTGGTTCGCGATTTATCCAGGGCAGCAAGATCGTGGATTATCCGGTGCACAAGCTGGCCATTAACCGGCTGGCCAACTGGTTTATCCGGATATTGTTCCGGCTGCGATACAACGACATCACCAACGCGTTCAAATGTTACCGCCGGCAGGCCATCGAGGGCATGCAGCCGCTGATCTCGCAGCACTTCAACCTGACCGTGGAGATGCCCCTGAAAGCGATCGTGCGTGGGTATTCCTACGCGGTACTGCCGATTTCGTGGACCAACCGCAAGTCGGGCATGTCCAAGCTTAAGATCAAGGAGATGGGAAGCCGCTACCTGTTCATCGTGCTGCATGTGTGGCTTGAGCATCACCTTTCGCGCGGCGACTACCTGCGGCGGGAGGAGGCGGAAGAGCACGCGACGCGTCATGCATAGGCGGCCCTACCAGAGATCCTTTGGAAACACGCGCGCGAAACGCAGCTTCAGGTCCACCCATAGCCAAGTGAACGGATCGCGGAACAAGCGCACCTTCTTGCCTTCGCGAAAGGAGCGCGAGGAGTAGTTCACAGGGATTTCGAGCGGCCGGTAACCTTTCCGGACAAGCTTGACGACCAGTTCGTGATCGAAATCGAACCGGTTGCAATGGAACTCGAGACCAAACAGGCAATCGCGGCGAAAGACCTTGAACATGGTGAACGGGTCCGTCATGTTCTGGCGGAAGAGAACATTGATCAGGCCCGTAAAGAACGCGTGCCCCAAGTTCAGCCCGGCCGCCAGGACTTTCTGCTTGGCGAAGCGCCGTATCTTCCAGTGGCCGGCATGCCGCGTACCGAGGACGAACAGCGCGCGGTAGGAAAGAATCGGCGCCAACAGGGCGTCATAATCGCCCAGGTCGTACTCGAGGTCGGCATCCTGAATCAGCACGATGTCTCCGGTAGCGTGCCGGAATCCTTCGCGGATTGCGTGCCCTTTGCCCCGCGGCCGGTCCTGGAGCACAAGTTTGATCTCGGGGTGACTCTGATATTGCTTCGCCAGCGCGCGCGTGCCGTCCGTCGAATTACTCTCGATCACGATGATCTCGCGCTCGACGCCGGGGATCGCCTTCTTCAGCAGCGCGTCCATTAGAACCGGGAATGTCCGGCTTTCGTTGAATGCGGCGACGACGATCGAGCACTTGGGGAGCGCCGCCGGCTCGTCCCGTACGGCAGTCACGAGCATGCCGCCGGCGGCCGATTTGCGCACCAGAATTTCGTGAAAGCCGTACCGCAGCAATAACAACTGGATCGTGGTTTCGTCGAAGTACCAGCGGTCCCCGGTCCGCCATTCCGTGCGCCGCGGTCCGCAGGAACTGGCCGGCCCAGGATTAAAGCGCGGAACCGTAAGCAGCAATAGAGCGCCAGGCCGGAGCGCCGCTCGCGTTCTTCGGAGCAGTTCGCCGGGCGCTGGCTGCGTCTGCAACTGATGCAGCATAATGGCTGCGTCGAAAGCGGCCGGCGTCAAGTTGGCCGATGCCGTCGAAAGATCCAAGAACTCAGCCCGAAAGCCGTCCGCCTTGGCCCGGTCGAGAAAAACCTCGGGATCTACGCGCGCTCCAGCGGCAACGACGGCCAGCAGCGAGCCGCTGCGAAAGCCGCGGCGCCGGAGCGTATCCATATAGCGTGCGGCGTAGCGCGCGCTCGCAACGGTTGCGTAGTCCGCTTGTGTAGGTAGCGCGTCCAGCGCTACACACCCGCAGCCCTGGCAACGTATCACCAATTGTCCGCGGACGGCCAAGAGTGGGGCGAAACTCGACTCGTCACAAACCGGGCAGGTCATTTGGGTCGACGCATACCAGCCTTCCGGGCGATCGCCATCAACGCACTGGCGGAGACCGGCAGGTGCCGATGGGCGATTCGGCTGGGAGCGGCCTGGCGCAACAGGCCAATTAGCGGGCTCAAGATTGGCACGCGGAACCGGTCAAAGTGACGCGCGATGTAGTCGATCGTGAGCACCTTGCGGCTGGGTGAGACGCGGATTTCATCGAAGCCGCAGCGTTCCAACAATAGCCGGATGGACGCCGCGCTGAAATAATACAAGTGCTCGATTTTGTATTCCATCCAGCGACCGCGCAGGAGGCGGCGCGTCCAACTATCCAGCGAGGGCGTGATCAACAGCAGGATGCCGCCCGGGACCAGCAGTTCGTGGACGCGCAGCAGCCAGCCTTCCGGATCGCGAACGTGCTCGATCACATCGGCCGCTAGAACAGCGTCGAAGTGGTCCGGCGCTAGGGGCAGCGTCTCGATCGTACCAACAGAGACCGCCTGCGCCCCCAGGCGGCGGTTGGCAATCGCCGCGGCATGCGCGGATATCTCGACACCGGAGACGCGAAATCCGCGGTTACGCGCCTCCAGCAGGACTTCGCCGTGGCCACAGCCGATCTCGAGCAAGTCCGCGTTTTCCGGCCGGACAAGGCTGGCGAGCGCATCGACGTACAAGGCTCCCGTGGCTCTTTTCATTTTCGATCGCCGCGCGGCCGCTTCGTTATGCCGTTCCCCGAGGAAGTAGCCATCGCTGTAAATGGCCTCCAGAACGGAATCGTCGGGCTGCGGGTCCAGAAATTCCAGTCGGCATTCCGGGCAGGCACGTAACGCGTAGTTCGGAACGGCTGAGCGGCGCAGGGGTGCTGGCCGTTCGCACACGGGGCAGCGGGGAGAATTATGCCGGCGACTGTGCAAAGACCCCCAGATTGTATCAGCGTTTGGCGGCGCGGGGTGCTCACCATTTTGTGGATTTCTGGATTGCGCAAGCCCTGGGGTCAGAAGCCGTGAAAAAATCGCGGAGGCGCGGCCGGTTCGGCGTGGCCATCCGGTTTCGCGTATCCACGCCGCGCGAATGTATGGATTCCCACTTACGAGTGCCCAAAAGCGCCATCGCAAGCGATATACTTGAGTCTTTGCGACGGAGACTTATGAACGCACGGTACGGCAATAGATTGTCTTTAGCACTTCTTTTTTCCGTGGCTACGCTGTCGTCTGCAGCGAGCGGCCCGGCGACCAAGACGGCGCCCCCAGAGGTTCAGGCGCGGGCGCTCGCCCAATACGGCAAACTGCCTTTGAGTTTCGAAGAGAATCGTGGTCAGGCGGATTCCCAGGTGCGTTTTTTGTCTCGGGGAAGCGGCTATGCGATCTTGCTGACCCCTGCCGAGGTTTTCTTGAATGTGCGAGCGCCAGGCAAGCCGGGGCAACCCACCAAACAATCCTCTATCCGGATGAGCTTTCCAGGCGCGAAATCGTCCGCGGCTATCACCGGCGGCGGGCGGCAGAGCGCCGTGAGCAGCTACTTCTTTGGGAACGATGCCGCGAAATGGCTCAGTGGCATTCCCAATTACTCCCGTGTGTGCTATCGCGGCGTTTATCCCGGCGTGGACATGGTCCTATATGGGAACCAGGGCCGGTTGGAGTACGACTTTGAGGTTGCTCCGGGCGCCGATCCCAGAGCTATTCACCTGGCGTTTGACGGCGTCGACGATATGCGCATCGATAGCGTCGGCGACCTGGTGGTGAGCACCGCGGCCGGCGAGATGCGCCAGCACAAGCCCATCGTTTATCAGGAGGGCTCTGGCGGACGCCAAATCGTCGAGGGACGGTACGTCATCCAGTCGCACAACCACGTCGCATTTGAAATCGCCAGGTACGACGCGCGTAGGCCGCTGGTCATCGATCCGGTCCTCACTTTTGCCACGTACCTGGGTTCTCCTGGCGAGGAACTGTATGCCGTCTCGGCGGCCGCCTCCCAGGCCACCTATCCGGCGGTTGCGGTGGACCAGCAAGGAAACATCTACGTAACCGGCTTCGACGGCGGAGACGCCGCTACTTTCTTCACCGGTCATCCCTCCACGACGCTGACGGCTGTCCAGGGCGGCGGCGGTTCTGGTGTGTTCGTCGTCAAAATGAATCCTACCGGAACCACCCTGCTCTATTCCGTCGTTTTCGGCGGCGGCCTCACCGACGTCGCCCATGGCATCGCGGTGGACGCGGTGGGAAGCGCCTACATCACGGGTTACACCACTTCGGGCGGCTTTCCGATTACCGCAGGTGCGCCCCAAAGCAGCCTCAACGGTACGACTAACGCGTTTGTGACCAAGGTGCATGCTACGGGAACCGCGCTGGACTACTCCACATTTCTGGGCGGAAGCGGCAATTTCTCGGGAGGCGGCATCGCGCTAGATAGTGCCGGAAACGCGTATGTGACGGGAACAGCGGCGCAATCGGGCAGTACTCCCTTCCCCTTGGTCAGTCCCCTCTCAAGCACGCCGGCGGCTGGGTTCCTGACCGAAGTCAAAGCTGGCGGAACGGAATTTGTGTATTCCACATACCTTGCCGCGGGTATCGGGTACGGCATCGCCGTGGACGGCGCCGGCAATGCGTATGTGACGGGATCGAGCGGGACTTCGCAGACCCCCTCGCCCGCCCAAGGATATGTCCTCAAAGTGAACGCCAACGGTGTGAGCATCGCTTACGGCCCGGTTATTCTGGGACACTCCGGCGCCACGCTGCAGACGGTAGGCTTCGGAATCGCTCTGGACACGCAAAACGACGCGTATGTCACGGGAATGACGAACGATCCGAGTCTTCCACAGATTACGTCGGGCACCGCGCAAACTACATACGGCGGCGGATCGTACGATGGCTTTGCTCTGAAGCTGAGCTCCACCGGCGCAATTGACTACGGCACGTATATCGGTGGGCTGGGCAGCAATTTACTCCCGGAGCGCGGATCGGGCATCGGCGTGGATCCGGCGGGGAACGCCTACGTGTCCGGCACCACCCAATGCATCGGTTTTCCCACGGTGAGTCCGATTTCCGGCGCCCGGAATGGCTCGCCGGCCGTGCTGATGGAGGGCACTGTCAGCGGTTCAACTTCCAATTGGTCGCCCACGACCCTGGCGGGAAGTTTCGATGAGGTGAGCGCGTTGGCATTCGACCCGACGGGCGCTACTCTTTACGCCGGCACAAGCGCGCTCAACGCCGTTGGCGGTGGAGTCTACAAGTTGGCGGGCGGCGCCTGGACATCCGCGAATAGCGGCATCACATCCACAACCATCGACGCGATCGCGGTAGATCCGAATACAGCGTCTACCGTTTATGCAGCCGGCAGCGGCCACCTTTACCAGACTACGACTAGCGGAGCGAGTTGGACGGAACTGGGCGAGGCCGTGGGAACCTCCGCCGGAATAGCGATCGCCAAGACCAGCCCTTCGACGGTGTATGTGGGATCCAGCACGGGCCTGATTTACAGTACGAGCTCCGGAACGTCGTGGAGCAGCCCTACGACGGCGCCAGGGACAGGGGCGGTCGACGCGCTGGTGGTGGATCCGAACCATACGACGACAGCCTATGCGGGCACCCCCACCGGCGTGTATCAGACAACCAACGGCGGCACTACGTGGAGTGCGGTCAACGCCGGATTACCGACGGGTCTGGGGGGAGTTGTGACCAGCTTGGCTATTAACGGCTCGACGAGCACTATCTACGCCGCGACACCGAATGGATTGTATTACACGACGAACGCCAGCGCAGGTTGGACGCAGGCGATTCTGGGAGAAGTTGCGAGCACGCCATTGCTGGTGGCCGTAGATGCCGGCAACAACGTCTATGTGGCCTTTGACGGAGCCGGCATAGCCACCGGGACGAGTGGTGGCGAGCTACAAGCCGACTGGAGTTCACTCACGTACAACGGCCTGACGCAGAACCAGATCCTGGCTTTGGCTGTGCCGCCTACCGGCTCCGGCACCGCCTATGCCGGCATCGTCTCGGCCACCACGGCCTTTATGACCGAGATCAGCCCCAACGGCCAGTTCTTGTCATCTACCTGCATAGGCGGCTCGGACAACAACCTCGGCCAGAGCATCGCCTTAACGCCGAACGGTGCGGTTTTTCTCTCCGGCGCCACCATAGCGACAAATTTTCCGGCCACCTCCGGGGCTTTGCAGACGGCCAACGCCGGGCTGTACGACGCGTTCGTGGTGGGAATCGAGGTTCCGCCGGCCCAGATTGGCAGTCCTTTGCCGGGAATCACGCTTTCCGGAAGTTTGGCGGACTTCTCGTGGAATACCGTTAGCGGAGCCACTGAGTATCAATTGTCCGTCGGTACCACTCCGGGCGGTACCAATATCTTCTCCGGCACTGCTGCGGGGACATCCCAAACCGTGGGTTCCATCCCCTGCACCGACACCGTCGGTGGAAACATCTACGTGCAGTTAGCCGCCGAAGTGGGCGGCAGCTTCCAGCCGGCGGCCGACTACACCTATAAGTGCAAATCCGGCCTGGGGGATTTCAATGGAGACGGCTACCAGGACTTGGTTTGGAT
>Ga0182018_10002304_pt1 | contig 19423 bp, 17 predicted proteins | sample 812P2MmetaG_FD_120490 | JGI IMG/M metagenome (GOLD analysis project Ga0182018, IMG submission 120490) | Permafrost microbial communities from Stordalen Mire, Sweden - 812P2M metaG | ecosystem: Environmental > Terrestrial > Soil > Wetlands > Permafrost | place: Sweden: Stordalen | collected... | reverse complement strand
CTGCGCTGGCTCGACCTCGGCTGGGACGAGGAATACAAGCAATCCGAGCGCTTGGCCCTGCATCGCCAGATCGCCGACGCCATCTTTCAGAAAGGCCTGGCGTATCGCGACTTTACGCCCGCCCACACTGGTCAAAGCGATAAATCCGGCGCGAGTCAAACCTGGCTCTTTAACCCGGGCATGCGCGAGCTTTCCCGCGCCGAGAGTGACCGCCGAGCCGCCGCGAGAGAATCCTTCGCTCTCCGCTTCCGTGTTCCGCGCGGAACAGGCGAGCAAGTCGCCTTCACTGACGCCGTTTATGGCGAGCAAAGCAAGTCCGCTGACGACATCGAAGACTTTGCGCTTCTGCGTTCCGACGGCATGCCCACCTACCACCTCGCCTCCTGTGCCGACGACATCGACCTCCGCATCACCCACATCATCCGCGGCCAGGACCATCTCTCGAACACTTACAAGCACGCGCTGATTTTCGAAGGCGCTGGCGCGAAGCCCCCGCAGTTTGCGCATCTCCCGCTACTCGTCGCTCCTGACGGATCGAAGCTCTCCAAGCGCCGCCATGGGCCCGTGGTCAGCGTCACCACTTATCGCGACGCCGGATTCCTTCCCGAAGCCTTCATCAACTTTCTATGCCTGCTGGGCTGGTCGCCAAAAGACAATCGCGAGAACATGACCCGCCAGGAACTCATCGATTCCTTTTCGCTCGAAGGCATCAACCGCGCGAACGCGGTCATTAATTTCAAGGAGAATTCCAAAGAGCCGGCCGCGCCGCCGGACGAAACCTTCGATCCCAAGGCCCTCTGGCTCAACGCGGAGCACATTCGCTCCCTCTCGGTCGAGGAACTCAGCGCCCGCCTGCTTCCGATTGTGCACGCTGCCGGCTTCCCAATAGCGCTGGAGAAGATGCGTACCATCACTCCGCTCATTCGCGAGCGCATCAAACTCCTGCGCGACGTCCTCACCGCAGCCGACTTTTTCTTTGTGGACCAACTCCCGCCCTACGACCTAGCCGAACTCATTCCGCAGAAGGGCGACGCCGCCATGGCGCTCAAAGTTTTGACGCGCGCGAGAGAAGTCCTGGCGCAAACGGAATTCAAACATGACCCTCTGGACCAGACGCTGCGTGCCGCAGCGCAGGAACTGGGGCTCAAGGCGGGACAGATGTTCCAACCGATCCGGGTGGCCGTATGCGGGCGTAAGAATGCCCCGCCGTTGTTTGAGACGCTCCAGGTTCTGGGAAGGGAAACTACGTTGGCGCGAATCGATCGGGCGATTGAGAAACTGTAGAGTCGCGCTCGGTCCTAGTGAGAGACCTGGGACTGTTCCGCCTTCCGCTGCGCGTCCGCGGCTTCACTCTTCATTCCCTTGGCTTCGTAAACAGCGGCTAGCAGATTTTCGTTTTTGGGATTGTCCGCGGTTTGCCGCTGCTTCAACAACGAAGAGATGGCATCGTCGTAGAGCCTTAGCCGGACCTCGATGACGCCCATGTTGTAGTACACGCCCGGATAGCCGGCGTCGATCGCTGCGGCTCGTTTGTACTCTTCGAGCGCTTCGCGATCCCGATGCTGATTTGCAAGAGCGTCTGCGAGGCCGCCATGTCCATAGGCACTGTTGGGGTCGATTTTGAGCAATTGAGCAAAGATGTCCTCTGCCTTTGATGGAAGCTTCTGCTCCAGATAAATCAGTCCCAGGCCGCGGTACGCGCCTTCATCGCGCGGATTCAGCGCGATCACCCGCTTCAGTTCCGCCGCCGCATTCTCGAGGTCGCCCTTCTTAACGTAGGCACGAGCCAAAACCTCGTGGACAGAAGGGAAGTCAGGACGTAGGCTTACGGATTTCTGCAGCTCCGCAATCGCTTCGTCCGTCTTTCCCTGGTTAAGAAGTACGACTCCGTTTTCTCCATGAAGCATATAAGCACGGGAGCGCTGCAGCCACATCACAGCGCCCACCACCAGCAAAGCTCCAACCAGCAGCACAGCGATCCGGCGCAAAACGTCATCATGCGCTGGAGCGACCTTCGCGATGAGCGCGCCCAGCAACAGTCCCATAAGCAGGCCGCCGATGTGCGCCGCATTATCAATGCTGCCGATTACAGCACCAAAGACGAGGTTGTAGCCGACAAACGCTACGACGCTGCGCAGCATTCCGCTGACCGCGGCGCGAGGCAGCGAAAATTCGCCCAGATAAAACGATGCGATCAGCGCTCCTGCAATGCCAAAAATCGCCCCGGAAGCGCCGACGCTGGGGACGGGAACGGAATGCCAGGCTAAGCTCATGAGGCTAGCCGCTAATCCAGTGATCAGGTAAACCACCGCAAACGTCCAGTGGCCGTAAACCGATTCCGCTAGTCTGCCCAGGTTCCAGAGGCACCACATGTTAAAGGCAATGTGCAGCAGGCCGCCGTGAATGAAAACACAAGTCAGCAGCCGCCACCACTGGCCACCGACGGTATAGGGCCCGTAATTGGCACCCAAGCGGAGAGAGAGAGCGTGCCACGCCGGATCACCGAGCACCGACACGCCTACAGCCAACGACATGGCGACGAATACCGCAACGTTGATGCCGAAAATGGCCTGAGTGACCGGCATTGAGCTAGACTGCTGCCGCATCCATGGCGCGGGTTCGACGCGCTGGATGGGGATATCTTCACCGCGCTGTGCAGCTTCATGCTGCACACACCACCGGCAAATCTTCTTGCCGAAGGTAAGGGCCGGAAGCTGCCGGCCGCATTGAATGCAATTTGCCATGAACGATTTAAGCCACACCTGCCCGCGGTCTCACGGAAGGTCGCGGTCTCTCTCGACGCAGACTATCATGCGCGTTGGTTGCCCGCTTGGAGAGTCTCATCAGGCTCGGGCATCATCGAGGTCTTCCCATATAAAATACAAAGAGTATGAGCGCTGCGAATTCATCCTCGCATGATGAGGGCGGAAACTCGCCATCCGAATTTCGCCCCTCAAACTTTATTCGCGACCAAATCATCAAGGATCTGGAGACAAAGAAATACGACGGTCAAGTGCAGACCCGCTTTCCTCCCGAGCCGAACGGCTATCTGCATATCGGCCATGCCAAGTCCATATGCCTCAACTTTGGGCTAGCCGACGAGTTCGGTGGTAAGACCAACCTGCGCTTCGACGATACCAACCCGGAGAAAGAAGAGCAGGAGTACGTCGACTCGATCATGAAGGATGTCCGCTGGCTGGGCTTCGATTGGGACGGTCTGTACTACGCTTCCGACTACTTCGATCAGCTCTACCAGTGGACTATCAAGCTTATCAACGATGGAAAAGCTTATGTCGACGATCTGAGCGCGGAAGAAATCCGCAAATATCGAGGCACGCTCACCGAGCCCGGCAAAGAAAGTCCGCATCGCAACCGCGGGGCAAGGGAAAATTTGGACCTGTTTGAGCGCATGCGCAAAGGCGAATTTCCCGACGGATCGCGCGTGCTACGCGCCAAGGTCGACATGGCGTCGCCGAACCTGAACCTGCGCGATCCTGTCATGTACCGCATCCTGCACGCCGAGCATCACCGCACCGGCGACAAGTGGTGCATCTATCCTATGTACGACTACGCGCACGGTCAGTCGGATTCGATCGAACGCGTGACCCACTCTATCTGCACTCTTGAATTTGAGGATCATCGCCCGCTTTACAACTGGTTCATCCAGCAACTCGGCATTTTTCCGTCGCAGCAGATAGAGTTTGATCGCCTCGGGCTTACTTATACGCTGCTCAGCAAGCGCAAGCTGCTTACTCTGGTGCAGGAAAAGCGTGTCACCGGTTGGGACGATCCGCGCATGCCTACGCTTTCCGGCATCCGGCGCCGCGGCTATACGCCGGAGGCGATCCGCAATTTCTGTGCGGCAATCGGAGTTTCCAAGACCAATGGCACGCTGGAACTTGCGATGCTCGAACACTTCGTCCGCGAAGACCTGAACAAGCGCGCCCCCCGCGTGATGGCCGTGCTGCGGCCGTTGAAAGTCGTGATTGATAACTACCCGGAAGGTCGGGTTGACGAGGTCGAGGCGGTCAATAATCCCGAGAACGAAAGCGCTGGGAAGCGTAAAGTGCCATTTTCCAAGGTGCTCTACATCGAGCATGACGATTTCCGCGAGGACCCGCCCAAGCAGTATTACCGCCTATCGCCCGGGCGCGAAGTGCGGCTGCGTTACGGCTACTTCATTACCGCGAAGACGGTGGTGAAGAACGACAAGGGAGAAGTGGTTGAGGTGCACTGTACGTATGACCCAGCCACGCGCGGCGGCAATGCTCCGGATGGAAGAAAGGTAAAATCGACTATCCACTGGGTCTCAGCCGCGCATGCTCTGGACGCCGATGTGCGTATCTACGACAAGCTTTTCATTAAGGAAGATCCGAATCAGGTGGAAGAAGGCCAGGAGTTCACCGCCAACTTGAATCCAAACTCGCTCGAGGTAATCGCGCAGGCTAAGTTGGAGCCATCGTTGGCGAATGCGCCGATCGAAAACCGCTATCAGTTCGAGCGCCTTGGGTATTTTTGTGTCGACCCGGATTCAAGGCGAGGACATCTTGTGTTCAACCGCACCGTGGCGTTGAAAGACACCTGGGCGAAGGTCGAGAAAAGAATCGAGACAAAATCCGGATCGTAGAACGATTCTCTATAGAGACGCGGCTCACTGCATCTCCCCACCGCATGACGCGCTCTTCTCACAGCACCCTGCACGCCTCGTCAAATTCAAGACGCGGATTACGCGGGAATAGCTTGCTGCGATCGCCGTAGCCCAGATTGCAAAGAAAGTTCACTTTCCATTTTCCGTCGGGGAAGAATTCGGAATTGACCTTTGCCTTGTCGAAGCCGGACATCGGCCCACAATCAAGCCCAACGGCTCGGGCCGCAAGTATGAAGTAGCCTCCCTGCAGCGAACTGTTGCGAAATGCCGTCTCCTCGGCCAGCGATTGGTTTCCTGCGAAAACGGAACGCATGTCTTTCTGGGGAAACAACCCGGGAAGTTTCTCGTAGAACTCCGTGTCCCAAGCGACAATAACAGTCACCGGTGCAGCTTTTGTCTTTTCGACATTGAGGGGGGCCAACGCGGGCAAAAGGCGCGCCTTCGCAGCTTCGCTTTCGAGAAACACGAAACGTGCGGGAGTAGAATTCGCGCTCGTCGGACCCCAGCGCGCCAGTTCATAAGCTTCGCGCAACGCTTCGACGGGCACGCGCTTGGGAAGCCACGCATTATGCGTGCGGGCTTGGCGGAATAGCTGGTCTAGTGCATCGCTGGTGATTCTGCTGGAATGCGCGACGGCGTCTGGTGAACCTGCAAGTGTTCCTGCCTCATCAGTTCTCATGAGTTCATTAGATGCCGGAGATCGGCAAAAGAATTAGAAAGCGATGAGCAAGACGGCAAAAAGACACATCATGCGAGAATCTCCGCGCACCACATGCTGTTACACAATTACTCCCAAACTCCGCCCGTGTGCACCATCCAAAGATCAATGCCCGGAGAACCAACTGCGGGCTCAGGATTGGCGAGGTCTTCTCACACATCCGCGCGATCCACTCTCGCGCGGATGAAAAGACATGTCCGGTACAGCTGCCTTCATCATCACGGCCCTGGTCCTTTGATCGGCCCTCCTCATTCCCGCAGGTCAACGTGTTGCAGGACTGGCCGCGCGTGCGAAACGCCCTGTAGATCCGATCCCGCACGTCATGAACGTCGCGGAGCGCGCCAAACTTGCGGTGAGTCATTGGAGTTGTGTGCCTGAAATTCTCATCGCTTTCCGGTCCGTTCATTGTGCGTGAACGGTAAGGCCGCCCGGGCCTAGCCAGTAAACCCCATCCCGCTGACAGAACATTTGCGAGTATTCGGCCACGAGATTTGGAATGAGCGCACCTGTCGGCGAAGTCAAGACGCCATCCTTCAGCGTGGCACTCTGCACCGTGCAGTAATTCGAGATAGCTTGGGGCGCGTACCAAGTGTCGATGGCCCCGTAGAATCCGTAACCGTTCTTCGCTTCCGGCTGCTTGAAAAACAGGTCAAAGTATCCATCGACGTAGGCGAAGCCGTTGCCGAGAAATCCGCCTGCTCCGGATGGAACGCCACAGCACAGCTCGAAGTCGTATACGAACGTCCCATTAAGCGGGTTTGGTTCGACTTGGAGGGATACCGTGCTGCCCTCACTCAGCGATTGCCCCACAGCCACTCCGAGCAACAGAAAAAAAACAAAGACGATAGCGAATAACTTATTGCTGCACATGACTTGTTCCTCCTGAAGTTGGGACCACGAAAGTTATGGCACGCAAGAACACCGAGTGCCGGTGAAGCTTAAGTTTCCGGGTAGCTGCATCCACAGCAGGGTTGCCTGTCGGCGTCACCAAAATGCCGTTATAGCGATTGATAAATGCGGTAAGGCTATAAGGCGGCGCGCTGCGAAGCAACTTGGCCGCCGAAGCGCTCTGGCATGAGGGAATCACCGATTCAATCGCCATTACAGTTCCGCCCACCAGGTCCGCGAGCAAGGTAATTTTTGTCTGCATATTCTGGTCGCTGACCTGGGCCGCCTGTAGTACCAAGGTCTGATCGGCCTGATAGGTGTTGACCGCAACCTGCAACTGCGAACACACGCCCGGCGCTGCCAGCGAAGAGGCCATGGCAAAGTCGCCGGCCAGTGTTTTAATAACCGCAGCGTCGGTATTAATTTTCGCTGTTAAGCCACTGTTCACTGACTGGCCGTTAGCCACGGCAACAATTTGCAGAATATTGATCAGGGCTGGTGCCGCCGCAGCCAGAATGGAATCGAGTGTAGACACCCAAGCGGTCGAGCATGCGGTGCAAGACATGGCAAGTGACAGCACAACGACAAAGATTTTCTTCATAATTAATTCTTCCCTCTACTTTGTGTTTAGAAATTGAGTTCCTCACTTCGAGTTGACACGGTCATACGGCGAAGGCAGCCAATGCGCCACAATGACGGCCAGCGGTGCAAAGATCGCCGCCGCAGTGGCATGGCTCATCCAGAATGTAGCAATCGCCGGTGTGGCAAAGTTCGCGAGCGTGGTAAGTACCAGCACAACGGTGGGCAAATAAGTAGCGTATTGCTTCAAGATGGTATCTCCTTTGAATAGCGGTTCCACTTATAACGATTAAAATCGTGTGGTGGAAATCAGTTAAGCTCTGATGCCGGACTCGTAAGCTGCCTCTGCCGAACGCTTCGTCAGAGATTCTCGGCGGAAAACAATCCCTCTTTGTGCCAGCCCGGCGTGGACCCATCCGTACTCCAGAATGAGTTGGTCGTATTCGATATCAGACTTCAGGATTGCTAGAGCTACGTCGTATGGAGTTCCGAACTCGGGGCAAACGAAGTCGCAAGCCAACCCGAAGCAGTGAGCACTGGTTGCCGCGCCGCCCACCGCCTTGTTAACTTGCGACGAACGATAGCCGCTGTGCACGATGATCGGCCTGCCCCCAAGCAGCGTCCTAATTGTTTCCATAACCACCCCCACCAAGCGGAGGTTTGCAACGACAATCGAGCTCGGAGTGTTGTCCAGTCCGAGGCGCGCTGCCGTTTCCGAGAAAGACAATTCCTCCAACGTGAAATGCTCTGAGATTTGCATGAGATGTTCAGTTGACTCCGAGGTTCACCGCAAACACATCGCCGCGCTGCGTCTGCACGCCGCGATCCGACCAGATAACGCCCCCGGAGCAACTGGCCGGGTTAAACGAGTTCACCGACCCACTGCCGTTGTCCGAAGGACTGTCGCAGACCGTATCGCCTTGGGCCGCTGCCGTGCCGAGAGTGGCGGCCGTCCCCAGACCGCTGGGCATTCCGGCAAGCTGGAAGGTAGTTACACCACCGCAGTTTGTGCCCGGACAATCCGGTCCCACTGTGCCAGTCACCGCGAAAGTGCCATTCCCATTGCCGCCTGTCCAAGTAAATCCCGCGAGGGTTACCAGCGCCCCGACATTCAGGGTGATGCCGGATACAGTAAAGGTTCCGGTTGTCCCCGATATGCTCGCTGCCGTCACCGTAAGAGCGGTCTTCGACGGCGGGTTGGTTCCCGCAAAACAAGAGCCTTTCGTGTTTGCCGTCCACGTTCCGGAGACAAGCATGTACTGCAGGCACGCCGGCTGATTGTTGGTTAGCGATGAATCGGCGCCGCTGGTACCCGAGATGAGTGCCTGAAACACGTCGTCCACCCCGCCCGCGCCCGTGGTATTTTCCAGCGGGTCGATGGTGTTCCCGGCCACGTAACTGTTCGCCGCCGCCCACGGATAGCCGCAGAGACTTGTGGGGTTGGCTGGAACTGAGGTTAAGGCCAGAGTCTGGTAATAAGTCCCGCTCGACCAGACTGTCGGCGCGCTTCCCGTCGTCGATCCCAGCAGGCAGCCCCAATCGCTCGACCAGAACAGCCAATTCCCGTCCTGCGACCACTCGCTGATCTGGAATTGCGTGGAAAAGGTCACGTTGGCGCCGGTCGCGAAGGTGTGCGTGAACTGCGAAACCGGCCCGGCGCTCGTCGAGGGCAGCGACCCCGCAGCATAGACTGTCCCAGTCGGGTAACACGTCTCCATGTTTTGCCAGGCGTTGAAGGCCGGGCCCAAGGTCGCGTAGTTGTAGGACGTGCCGCAGCCATGCAGAGCCCGGTTCTCGCAGCCGCCCACGCAACTCAAATGGGAATCGAGCACGTCCGAGAGATTGCAGTCTGGATTGGTGCCCGCCGCGGTGTAACAGCCTGTGGGATAATTTCCGCTCCCCGGCAGGTTCACGTTCGGCTCCAGTAAGACGCTCGTTCCCGGTTCGGACGCTGCCGCTGTCAGCTGATAGATACTGGTAAACCATCCGCCTTCGTAGTTACAGCAAGGATTGCTCGCTCCCGAACCGTTGAAAGCCACCATCTCGGTTGTATCTACCGCGGAGTGGTTCATGCCCGCATAAGTGATCTGGAGAGAATTAGCGTTGTTGTATGCCGAGGTCTGCATGTTCCAGACCTGAAATTTCTGCAGGGCACAGGCCGAATACACGTAAGCCTGGACGGTGATACGCCCGAACGTGCCAAGCGTGTTCGACTTCAGATTGTGAATGTAATAAGGGCAGTTCTGGCCCGAGATCGGCTGCGTGATCGCCGTCAGGGGGCCGACGACCGAGGACGTGAGACTGCCGCAGGTAAACCCATTCCCGTTGCCGCAGGCATAGCTCGTCCAGATCCCGGTGAGGGTGTTCAGATGCTGGAAGGCATTGGCCGTGGCGTTGTAGAGAACCAAGTCCGCGCCCGTACCTTGGTCGGCTGTGTATTTGGCATATCCACCCAGCGCGTTTCCGTAAGAGTTCGTCGAGATCGCCATGGCATACTTCGAGGGATACCCACCGTAAGCCGTGTCGCTGCTGACCCCGCCGATCGCCGCCCACAGTTGGTTGGCGTTCGCCGGGACGTAGGCTGGCCCGACATTGGTCCAAACGATATTCGCGCCGTCGGAGACGGTTGAGAGTATGTCGGGATGTCCGCCGATGACAAAGGACGATCCGGAGGTTCCCGCAGCGCCCGTGTTCTCGTAGAGAAACTGGGCGGTGGAGTTGGTGCCGCGCCAGGTGTTCCCCACCGCATCGGTGAGGATGTCATTCTTGCAAGGCGCGGAATTTACAAACGACGGCGAGCTTCCTGTGGTTGGCGAACCGGCGGCATTGGTGACCCGGTACATGCAGGCCACCGAGCCGCCCTGGGCCACAACAATATCGCCCAAAGCGTAGGTGTTTCCAGTTGTCCACGCGCCGCCCGTAGCCATCTCCGCCGTCGACAGCGGGTGGATGATATAGGCTCCATAGCCGTAGCTTGTGGACGCCGTCCAATCGGGCGCGCTGTACTGGGGAAGCCCGTACTTGAAATCGACGACGCAGGTTCCGAGCGAGTAGGCGCCGGTGCTGGCATTGATCGTATAGGGGCAGACGGACGTTCCGTCGTATCCATTGGCGGCGGTGATGTCGTAGGAGTTATTGCCGAAGGTGAACAGCGTGGTCGGATCAGTCAGCGAGAAGCTGATAGAACCGAAATCCTCGGTAGTGCCGGGACCCTCGTTGACGCACCCCGAGACGCAGAGGTCGGTGGAGATGAAGACCCCGCTATGGATCGCGCTGAAGTGGCCCTGGTTCGCTCCGCTGGGGTTGAACAGCCCGACAAACTCCTGCCCGCTGCATGCGATGCCCACCAGAGACGTGTTGGTGTTGACCATCACAAACTCGCCCGAGCCGCCCTGGCCCGCCGCGTAACTGCAAGTTTTCGAGGAGCTGCTGGCGTCGGTAAGCCGGGTAACCGGACTGAGCAGCGCCGAATTGCCGAAGGTCGAGCCGTTGAAGTTCGTGTGGCCAAGGTAGGTGGTGTCGTAGACGGTGGCGCCGTTGTTGGTGCCGTCGGAATTCGAAAGAAGTGGCGGAGTTCCTGCTGGAATCAGATCGACGCCGTTGTAGGCGCAATAATTTGGGGCCGCGCAACTTGTGCCGAGGGAGTACACGGCCGAACCGTAATACGACCCCGCGCCCGGGTATGCCGCTTGTCCAAAAGTGGGGAGGCAAAAAAATAAAACCGCTAAGAATCTCTTCATCGCTCTTCGCTCCACAAAGAAATCGCATTCTCCGCTAAGTTAAGGGGTGCCTTTTGCACAACGCAAAAGGCACGTGCGGGCGGTCGCCCTCCGTAGTCACTCCGCGCTTCGCTATAATGTTTCTTTACTCTTCCCGGCAATTTGCGCAGGGCTTCATGGAAAGGGAACCTATGCCGACCGACGTAGTCATGCCCCAGATGGGCGAATCAATTTTCGAAGGAACCATCACCAAGTGGCTGAAAAAGCCCGGCGATAAGGTCCAGCGCGATGAACCTCTGTTCGAGATTTCCACCGACAAGGTCGACGCCGAAATCCCCGCGCCTGCCAGCGGCGTGCTTCAGGAAATCAAGGTTTCTGAGGGCAACACAGTTCAGGTCAACACAGTCGTGGGCGTGATTGGCGACGGCAACGGTGCTTCCACGTCTGCCCCAGCTAAGACTGCCGCTCCTGCGGCTACCGTAGCCCCCAAGAAAGAGGCTCCTGCTCAGTCGTCAGCGCCCGCGCCCGCCGCCAGCGCTCCCGAGGAAGCAGAAGAGTCGGATGTCCGTTCTTCACCGCTGGTTCGCAAGCTCGCTCGCGAACACAATGTGGATCTCGCAAAAGTAAGTGGAACCGGCACCGGTGGGCGCGTCACCAAACAGGACGTTCTCGATTTCGTTGAGCGCCGCCCGGCTGCTCCAGTTGCGGCCCCCGCGCCTCGTCAAGCCATAGTTCCTGCGACGGCCGTCACTCCAGGCGAGCTCGTGCCCATGTCCAACATGCGCAAGATCATTGCGCAACGGATGATCGAATCGCGCCGCACCAGCGCTCACGTTCACTGCATCTTCGAAGTTGATCTGACTCGCATCGTCAACCTGCGCAACAAACTCAAGAACGGATTCGAGCAGCGCCACGGTGCGCGGCTCACCTTCATGCCGTTCTTCGTGCGCGCTGCCATCATCGCCCTACAGCAATATCCGATCGTCAATAGCTCGCTCGAAGGCGACAGCGTCCGCTACCACTCGCACGTCAATGCCGGCATCGCGGTTGCGCTCGATTGGGGACTCATCGTCCCTGTTCTCAAGAACGCCGACGAACTCAACTTCCTCGGCCTGCAGCGCGGCATCACCGACCTCGGCGAGCGCGCCCGCACGAAGAAGCTCATGCCGGCGGACGTCGAGGGTGCGACTTTCACCATCACGAATCCCGGCCAGTTTGGCGCCGTGTTCGGCTTGCCCATCATCAACCAGCCGAACGTGGCGATCATGGGAGTCGGCGGTATCACCAAGCAGCCCATGGTGATTACCGACAAAGACGGAGCAGATTCCATTGCCATCCGTTCCGTCGTTCACCTTACGCTAGGTTACGACCATCGCATTATCGACGGCGCCGTCGCCGACCAGTTCATGGCTTTGGTGAAGAAGAGTCTTGAGAACTGGAGTGAAGAAGTCGGCTAGGCCGAGTTGTGGTGGAGGGGAACCCGCGCCTCAGCCAAGCCAGGACGCCTCGCTCTCCACCACAGCCTCAAACTAACGGTGTTTCCCCCAACAGCATCGGCCCGTCTTCCGATCGTTCGATGAAGTATCGAGCCACGTCGTCGCGGAGTCCCGGTTTGTTTCCCGTCCAGCGCCACAATCCCTGATAATCTCGCGCGATGTCGGTTGCGGGACTGAAGGCCCACTTTTGCAGAAGCGCCCACCGTTCTCCATAAGCGCGCAGCGATTTGCTGCCGTGAAAAGCATGCGTTGCGAAGTTGTCAATGCACCCCATCGGGGAACGGCCTTCGATACGGTTCAGTTTCGCGGCGCGCGCTTGCCAATTGAGCACGGCTTCCACATAAGGCTCTGTGCACCGCTTCATCTCCGCAGCCACGTTCGTCGCTTGCACCAGCCCGAAAGCTTGATGCCAGTCAGCGCTGCCCAGGATGCACGTATCCAACATCCCCCCCACCATCTCGAAGGCATCCCGGCGCCATGACCACGCGCCTCCCGTTGCTCCCGGAGGATGACCAAAAGGAAACACCTCCGACGGCGGCACCGGTGCGTAATAAGTATCAGGTCCTCCGCGCCGCGTTCGCCACGAACTGAGGAATTCAGTCTGGTGCATATGGTTCCACGCAAAACTGGTGCTCATCCGGTAAGGGCGGTGGCCGAAATAGCTTGTCGCTGTTTCGCCAGTTAAATCGGCATATGTGCTGAACAGCTGAACGAAGCTATGGTGCTGGAGCATGTGAATTGCCTCCAGCGCCCAATCATGTCGCGTGAAGTGGAAGTCTCCGTCCACATATCCGCCGTACTTCCAGTCTGGCGGGAAGCGGCGCACGCCCTCATTGATGGCACATTCCTTGATCCAGAGACTGGAATCGGTGCGCAGTTGCAGATCGAGCGGATTGTTGGCGGTCGTGACCTCGTGCGGACGGTCTCCGAAGGCAACCTCGACGACATGCAACACGACGTTCGGGCTAGCCTCGATATGAAACCGAAAGTCCTGGAAAGCTTCTCGTCTACGCTGCCAGCGGTACGGGTTTGAATACACCGAAACGATATGCAGCTTCTGAGTCTCGGAGTACTCCACAAACTCCCGATGCACGTTTGGATGCTTGAAAATCAAAACGTTTCCTCTCGATCTTGTGCCGCCTACTTCGCTAGACCGTTTCCAGATCGGGTTATCCGAACATCGGGTCATCGCGAGGTCCGAGACTCTTTGATCTGCGACGACCCGTTCACCCGCTCACCAGATGACCCGATCTTGTAATTCCTTATTTCCAGAAGTGCAGCACGATCTGCACCACTATCACCACAAATCCGACCATCGAAGCATAGGCTGCAGCTTTCCCAGCTTGTTCCCCACGCACAATTTCCAGGGTCTTGACCCGATCCGCCAAGGCATTGTGCTCGCGCTCATACATTTCACGCCGAAGATACTCCGCACGCTCCTGGTTGATTTGCGCGCGGAAGTTGTTCATCTCTTCCAGGCGGTAATCGAGAACCTCATTCGCCTTTTGAATTTTGGCGTCTCCAGACTCATGTCGCAGGTCCTCCGCTCGGGCGTGCGCTTCCAGCGCGGCATCGCAACGTCGGAACTCAGCGTCCATCAGCCTCCGCTCGGCTTCGAGGGTTCGATCGACGAACTGAACCAACGGCAACGGTACCAGCGGAGTTGGACGCGAATCGTTCTCGTTCATTTACTGAACCTCTTCTCCGATTTCATCGGTTGGATGTTTCATAGTGGGTAGTCGACGTGCAGAGCCGCCGAATACCGCGAATACTTCGGCGTCGCGCTGCTGTCATAACTCCTCAAGAAATAATCTTGCGCTCGCGCGTACCGAGTAAGCGTGAAGCTGCTGCTCGTGAAACGCCCCATCAGGTTGCCGTTGTAACCAACTCCCCAGCCCTCATCTGAGTACCGCACTTCGATACCACCGCCTGCCGGAGGCGTCCATCCCGCGTCCACCGTTACTGTCGTCGAAGTCACATTCGTAACCTCAGCGTCGGTGAGATCGGCAAGATAATAATTCCCTACCTCGGTCACGTCGATCGGTGTCAGCACCTGTGTCTGCTTCATCAGAGCTGCAACAAACGCAAAATCCAGCGAGGGATCCCCCGCATCCACAAACCGCAGGGTATAGCGGCTGTTTTCGCCGGCGATGTCCGTAATCTCCACGTCCACTTCCCGCACGATCGCTGTGAACGTTGCCATCCGCGATGGAACATTCACCGCCAGCCCATCACCCGGAAAAATATCCGCTGCCCCGCCAGGCAGGAACTGGCTCCACGCCCGGTACTCCCCACTCCATCCCTGCCCGGCGTCATCCAGCAAAGCCAGTGCCGCGATTTCGCAATCCGCCGAAGTGCGCGGAACGGGCAGCCCAATCTCCCGCACACTCCCGCGTACTCCGTCATCGCCGCCGCGCTGATGAGCCTCAATGCTCGCCGAGTTAATCACTCGCGCAATCGCATGGCCTTGTCCGCGATAACTCACCTCGATCAACTCATTCGCGGCTGGTATGTACTCTGGATAAAATTCCAGTGCGGGCGAAGTCGTAATCTGACATTCGGCTCCATCCAGCAACGATCCTGTCAGAATCGTCACCGTATCTTCCCCGGGCAATGTGCCGCGCACCAGGGCATCGACCGGCAGCCATATGTACGTGAACGCAAGCGAGCACTGGATGTTGCCGGCATTGATGAGCGCATATGTGCAGAACCCGGGCGCGTTCGCAACGATGTCGTCGTATAGAACGGTTGCCGGTGCGATCTGCGTCGCCGGATTTGTCGGATCGATATCCTGCACTTCCAATACGACTCGTACATCGCAGGCGACTGCGCCGCCCCCTCGCGGGGATCCGGACGGATACAGAGAAGAATGAAACACTTGCTGCATTCGGTAGGCCTCTGTCGGATACAGCATCGTTGTGAAAACGTAATGGTGTCCCGCCTGTGTGGCGAGAGCTGTGCCCGTGACCGATCCTCCGACTAGCGCCTGGATGTTGCAGTAATCGCCCAAGGGAGTTATGCGAAAGCCCGCCAGACAGCCGGCGATCGAAACCGCGCCGTCGTATAGTCCGCCGATCACTCCATCCGACACCCCGTTGAAAACGACGTCGCCGTGCTCCAGCATCGTGGCGCCCCCCAACTCGACCTGTTCGATGAAGTTCAGGAGCGTTTGCCCATCGATCCCTGTTCCTCCCCCAACCTGTAACTGGCCGTTGCTGACCGTAATCACACCCAGCGGGTCGGTTACAGTCCAATGAGTCGGGTCCAGTTCCGTATAGATCTCATCAAGAATCGTGCGGTTATAAAGTGCAACCTGGCTGCTGCGAGTGAATGGCACTTGCGACATGTAAAAATACGTCGTGTACCCGTCGCCGCAGAAATAATCTTTTACATGCGCGCTCGGCTCCAGTGGCCCCAGAATAGTTAAGTCGTTGACCAGCCGGTTCACGCTCTGCAATTGGAAATCGCCTGGAGAAAACGTATCTGTATTCTCCGCGAGCGCATATGTGTTTGCCGCCACCGGCGAAAAGAACAGGTTGCCGTTGTTATCCCGGTAAGAGCAGCGCGCCGAGAGTGCAATCTCCGCCGCCGAAGCGGTCCATTGTTTTGCCGGGTTGACGCTGTAATACGGAATCGGATCCCCTGCTTCAACCCCGGTCACATCAAACCATCCCGGCAGCGCCTCTGCTGTCAACTGCTCGAACGCGCTGCCGGCGCTGCGGTCCACAAAAGGGGGATGTGGGGGAGGTGCCTTCTGATCCATCAGCATCACATCGCTGAGAGCGTTTATCTCGTACCGGTAAATCAACCCGCTATCTGCCCACCCCAAATACTGATATGTTGGCGTCTCGACAATGTAACCCGTAAACAGATCGTTGCCGCTGCTCAAGGTCAGCGTAACGCGACCGCCGATCATCGGCACCACCAAACCTCCCGCTCCGGCTACCAGACCGAATTTCAATTCGGTTGGGCTGCTCAGCTTGCGCACCAGGCTCGGATTTTTGCCCGAATCCACAAATGCCGTGTAGTCCTGCGGCCCAAGACCATCGAGGTTATCAATCAGTAGTTTCATGGCTTATCGGGGAACTCCACCGTATTTCTGCGCCCTATGCGGCAAATCGTTTGCCCTTGCCAGTGGCGCGCCGGGCGTCCCCGCCCGACCTGGCCGCGGCGGGACGCCAATTTCTCTACCGCATGACTCGTCGCACGGCCACGGTTTTAGTAAACCGCCGCTCCATTCGCCGGGAAATAACTCCGGTAACACAGCACCACCGCCCCATCGTTTATGTCCACGGTTGGCAGCGCCGTAAATGACGCCTGCAACGCCATTTCTCCGATCGGCTTTTGAATCTCGATCAGGGTCTCCCGTGCCCATTCCGCCTTCACCGTGCACGGACTCAAAATCGGATAGAAGAAACACACGCGTCCACCAGATTCCTCTTCCGCCACGAATAACCCCGACCACTGTTGCAGAAACGCGCCGCCTTCGCGGTCCACAAAAGCGATTACCTGCTGCACCGACGCCCCCGCCGCTGGCACTCCCCCCGGCAACGCCTGTGTCAGCAGCAACGAAGTCGCGGTCACCAGCGCGACTCGGCCCACGTTGAACGTCACCCGCCGCACGTAGTTAGCGTCCTGCCGCACGTCTTCCGGATTCTGTACATATGCTCCCGAGATGCCGGTGCCCACATAGCCAACTTGCTGTGCGTAATCCACATCGCATGCCACCAGGTCTCCAGGCTGGAATCCGGCGATGGCGCCTGCTCCCAACACCAGTTCTCCAGCGGTTGAGCCTGCCAGCAAAGGCACGGCCGTCAACGGAATTCCTCCCGACCCTGCGGGCGATGCGCTCGGATCCGTTGCCAGTACATTCATGTGCTCCGCGCCTCCTGCGAGGGCCATCTGCAACTTTCCCCAGTCGCGAAATTCGAAATCGACTCGCGCTCCCAAAGCATGCCGAGCTTGTGCCGATACCGCACCCGCTGTCCCAGCGATTAAGGCCTCAATCTGCGATGTGCTCGTGCGCTGAAAGTCTTCAATCCATCCCAAGTCAATCCACGGGGTCGGCGGGGCATCCAGTTGGAAACTGCTATTTTGCGATGGATCGAAAATTGCAAGCGGCCCGGTCACTCTGTTCACTGGCGCGAAATAAGCGCGCGTCTGTCGTGCTACCGGCCGTAAACCCGCCCGCGTCACGCTTCCACCTCGGGCAGAAAGAAATAAATTCTCAGCTGCGCATACCGATCTACCCGCGCCGTGTCAGCGCTCCACTCCTGTTTCTGGATCGAGACGTCTCCCGGCGCATTCCCCATCATCGGCACCGTCCAGAAAATTCCCGATCCCAAATCAGCGCTCGGAGTCTGGCTGTAATCGAGCATTTCGGTATGTGGCGGATCGCAGATTCCGAGTAACTCCACATCCATCTCTGCTAGCGCGCGCCCTCGGTCCACTCCCGTTCCGCCGCTGCCTTCGCTCGCGTACCAGATGTGGCAATCCACCCCCAGCATCGGACGCGTACTTTCCGCAATCAGGATGTCGCCAAAGTCAACGTAAAACGCTCCCGGTTGCGCTTCCGCAAACCGTGGCTCCATATTTTCGCGGACTACAATCGCTGGCACCGTGACTCCATCGATTACCAACGTTCGCGCTGGATTCAACGCGGTCAATCGCGCGCGCAGCGCCATATAAAAACTGTCTTTCGCTGCCTGCATATCTCTCCTATTAGTCCGTAGTAAGTCGGGGTCATCGTGTGAACGAATCTCAAGAGCACACCCTTTAGATGACCCGAGGGCCCGATGATCCGATCACCCGATGCCTTCTAAGAGACCGCCGCCACCCGGTACAGATATGCCACACCCGCGAGCCGCTCGATGACGAACCCTTGAATGTGGAAAACTTCTCCGTCATACACCAATCCCAGCGCTGTCTCGAACAACACTTCCGCCGAAGCCACGTTTCGCTGACTTACCTGCTCTGCCATCGCCGCCCGTCCCGCCAGCATCTCGATTCGCCGCCGTGGGCCGCTGTCCTCCGTCGTTACCTCCCGAACAACCACCGGCCCGATCAACGCCTGCTCAACTCCCGGATCCACCAGGCCGAGCTCGCTCAGGGCGCCGGCCGGTAATCCTGCCGCAGCAAACAGCAGGGTCACTTCCGTGCCGCCCAAGGTTCGTAACATGGCGTCTGCCGCTCGCACTGCGGCTGCTCCAGAAATTCCAGTCATCGTCATCCCACTCTCTGCGCCACAAAGGGCGCCAGCAGCTCTTGCACAGTTGCATCCAGCAGCGAATCGGAGAAGTACCACAATTGCATTCCGTCGGGGACGACGTTCTTCTTTACATTCAGCGCCGGAGTGGCCTGCGCATTCTTTACCAATTGCGCGCACGCCACCTTGACCGGGTCCGGAAATGTCTCAAACCCAGCCGTATAAACAATCTCTATTTCGGTGAACGCCCACCCCATCACATTCACCGGAAGCGTGACTTCTCCTGTCTCCGGAAATGCATCCAAGTCCGCCACGTTCAAGTCCACCCACGTTCCCGGAATTCCAAACGCGAGGGCGATGTCCCACAGATCGGCCTCGTAATCTAACTCGCCCCGCCGCGGCGTTGCGTACCGGCCCCGCGCCGAAACAATCGGCGATGTCGCCGGCGCCATCGTAGATAGCGGTAGATATGTAAGTTGCACCGGCCTTTGTCCGTTTTCCGTGCGTAGCCGCTCCGTGTACTGATTGATCGCCAGCGTAATTCTTCGGCAATGCGCGTCGATCATCGCCGACGCCGCCGTCACCCACGCCACAGCAGTCGTTGCCTGCAGCCCATACAACTCGTATTCCGATGGTTGCAAGTAATTCATGATGGGTTTCCAGTTCTCAGTTGCCAGTCGCCAGTGCCGTTGCCGCAGTTACTGGCAACGGGTCACTGGCAGCTGGTTACTGGTCTTACCGGTTTACCAGCACTTCGTAGTGCGCATAGTTCGCGCCTTTCACCACCATGCCGCCGAATTTCACCACGACGCTCTGCGTCATCAGCGTGTTCGGCAGTCCCAGCTTAAAGATCCGTGGATTTGGTTCCGTCAGCCAGTGGTACTCGATCAGGTCCTCGGTCACGATGTAGGCTGGCAACACCGCGGTGCCGCTTCCCGGTATACCCGTGTAGGGAAGAGCCCACTCCGGAATCAGCGGTAACTCGCCGGCTTGCGTGCTTAACGCCTTCACGGTTAGCCCGCCCGTGATCTGCACCGTCGAGAGCACGACGTTGAACTCCGCCTTCATCTCGCGATCGATCAGATCGAGCAGCACCGGGTTCGCATAAATCGCCGTCGGTCGCGCGTCAAAGGACGAACTTGAAACCATCTCTGCGATGGTGCTCTTCAG
>Ga0182018_10002303_pt1 | contig 19425 bp, 11 predicted proteins | sample 812P2MmetaG_FD_120490 | JGI IMG/M metagenome (GOLD analysis project Ga0182018, IMG submission 120490) | Permafrost microbial communities from Stordalen Mire, Sweden - 812P2M metaG | ecosystem: Environmental > Terrestrial > Soil > Wetlands > Permafrost | place: Sweden: Stordalen | collected... | reverse complement strand
ATCTGCTCTAATTTGCGCCTGTTCTCGGAACTAACCGCCAATGCTGCACTGGGTGACCACATGAACAACAGCATACGAGGAACAAATCATATTGTAAAGCTTTGCGTGAGACACTACACTAGCACATTTCTACCTTTTGGGGTCAGACACGGCCAATTGTCTGCTGGAATTCCTTGTTAGGATCAAGCGCGACGCCGGTGCCGGGGCCGAAAAAGAAAGAATGTACTGATCGTCTTGCACACTGCCGTCATCGACCAGCTTCCCAGTGCTCCCGACATCGTGACCACCTATTGCTGGAAGAGATACTACCAAAATTCGACCGATCAATCACGTCCAGGCGGCCCAGACCAAACGCTTACAATCTTCGTTTGAGTGCGAGGGCAGCTCCTTACCTGGAGGGAATGAAGCAAGCTGGAAAGCTGAAGGGCCCGCAGAATCCGCACCACTCAGACACTTGTCTTACCCCGGTCCATCATGGGACTTGAGATACGAATGGTGCAGAGACAGTCGCGAAGTTAAACCGAGAATTCAGAAGAAATGACCGTCGGCCATCGTCATTCCGACGAGATTCTGAAGCAATAGGCGTGATGACAGGGCGGATCTTGCGGGACCCGGATACTCAGTCCATCTGGCCCTCTCGTCCAACTGACCTCGCTCTTTGTCCCGAGCAGTTCCACCTTGCGAATCTGGCGCTCGTAGTACGGCGCAGTGCTTGCGAGCGATTTGATCAACACGCGATTGTCCGATGGCCAGCCTAGGGCGAACGCGAACAGCACGTCTCCTTTGGTTGTGAAGCGTATGTCCGTGTGATCGAACTTGTATTTGGAAAATTGATAGGCGGGGACGTTCTTGATCTCGGTCGACGGTCCTTCTCCGAAAATCTTCCAGGGACGGGTGCCCTTGATTCCTTCACTATTGACCTGCTGCCATTGGGCAAACTCTTCAAGAAAAGCAAGCTCATCGCTGTCGGGTTCTCCGTGGCCGGGCAGCGGGATACTCAAGAGCAGGTTTCCATTCTTGCTGACAATATCGACGAACAGGGGAATCATCAACGCAGGTTTCTGGTAGGCATGATTCTCGAAAAGCTCGCGGCTATAATGCCACCCTCCGATGCATGCCTCTGTCTGCCACGGATTCTCTTGCAGGGTGTCTGTGAGGCCCCCCTCGAGGTCACGGGTCAACGTGCCCCAGATCGGCTCTTGAACCTCTTTCAGATCGACCACGCCTTCCAGCCGCCCGGAGTGCGTCTGGATGTTCCTGTTATAGTAGTAAGCCATGATTTGGGGCGCAAGGTCCGGAATGCCTAACCAGACCTTCAAGTCGGGAGCTCCGGTTCCTCCATCGTCAAAGGTGAATTTTGTACCATCGTCGAAGTTGAGGATGTCGGGGTTGTACTTATCGATCACATCCTGTACGCGGAGCAGGAACTGCTGCACGAATTCCGGACACGGCGTGTTCTTCTTGTGCGGCTTGCCATTGAGCAATTGCGGATCCAGACCCTGCCACCACTTGCCCTGGCCGTCGGCGATGGTCTGCATTCCGTCGTAGGGAACTCCGACCATCGGCCCGGTGGTGTCGCTCTTGTACCGGACCGGGAGGAACTCGTCCCAGGTGCGGTGCGGGGTTCCGTGATAGCTGACTCCGAAGCGAAGTCCGTTTGCGCGCGCCACCGTGCTCCAGGTCCCCACGATGTCGCGTTTCGGGCCAACGTTCACCGCATTCCAAACCTGGTGCTTGGAATTCCAGCAATCGAAGTTGTCGTGATGAGTAGCCAGAGAAACGAGATACTCCGCTCCGGCCCGCTTGTAGAGCTTGACCAGCGCATCGGGGTCCCATCGCTCCGCCTTCCATAGGTGGCAAATATCCTTGTATCCGAATTGAGACGGGTGCCCGTATTGCTTGACGTGATAGTCATATTGACGTGTGCCTTGTATGTACATATTCCGCGCGTACCAGTCGCCCTGCTCGGGGACACACTGTGGGCTCCAATGCGCCCATATCCCGAACTTTGCATCGCGAAACCAATCCGGGCAGTGATAGGACTTCAGAGACTCCCAAAACGGCAGGAAGGGTCCCTGCGGGACCTCTCCCTCGAAAAACTGCGAGTTCCCCAATGCATGCGCTATGCGGGTCAGTGCGAAGATGGAGAGTCCGCCTCTGAGAAAAGATCTGCGATTCACGGCTGCATTACCACCTTTCAGAGAATCATTGAAACACGTTGTGCCTCGCCAAAACTACATCCGACGAGAAATTGAATAGAAGTCCCGATGTCTTAACGGTTAAGAGCCGGTTGGATCCCCCCGACTCGTGTTAGCTGAAAAGCTATGAAAATAAAGGCGGACGGGGTTTTGGCGAGGCACAGCTAGTTGGATGTTTGGTCACATTGAAGTGAAGGATACGCTGCCGATCATGCGCAATAACAAAGAAACAATACAGCAGTCCAAAGTTCAGCATTGGCACGGTAAAGAAGTCCATTGCGGCGATAACTTCGCGATGATTGCTCAGAAAGGCCGCCCATCTGTTTGCCGGCTCGGGACCCCTCGGCGCTCTCCGCATCCAGCGCAGGACGGTACGTTCCGAAATATCGAAGCCAAGCATCTTCAGTTCTCCATGAATGCGTGGCGCACCCCAAGTCCGGTTCTCAGCGACCATGCGAAAGATGAGTTCGCGCAATTCCCTGCTGACGCATTTCCGTCCCACGCGCTTTCGATGCCGCGAGAGCCACGTCCAATACAGCTTGAACCCTGTCCGATGCCAGCGGACGACAGTCTCCGGTTGAACGAGGATCAGTGCCCGTATCCAGCCATCCCACAGCTGCCTCAACATCACCCAGAACAATTTGTCAGGAACAGCAAATCGCGGCTGCGGATACTTCTGTTTGAAAACACCGAGCTGTTGACGAAGAGCCAGGTTTTCCAAGAGCAGATCACGGCGTGAGCGAAAGAATCGAGAAAAGAGAACAACAAAGAGCCTCAGCAGGCGCAGCATGAGACCAGTTTGACACGTGAAAAGGCCAAAATAGTCGCCCCGCTTATATACTTGATTCGACACCAGATCGTAATTTTGGCGAGGCACAACTCAACTCACCAGGATCTTCCGTGCCTCTCCTTCAGGATCGTCGACCATGCGGCTGACATTGTCCCACACCATCGTCTGGCAGCGAACCGGATCCGTCGGCTCCCAGATCAAACCGGGTTGACTTGGGTTTCCAGTGCGGGCAAAGTTGGCCCAGGCCGTGGCCATCTTCTTTGCCAGCGCCTGCGCCTCCGGAGTGTTTCCCGTGCCCTGTTCGCACCGCTTGGTGTTGTCGAAGCAGAAGGCGAGCTCGGCCGTATGCCACGCGCCCGCACCCTCAAGCATGGGCGACTGCCAGGTGAAGTAGTACGTGAAGATGGGCGCCGCTTTCTGGTCATACTTCAATTTGGCCATCCGAACCACATTGTTCCGGATAGAGACGCCATTCAGCCCAGGCCCTCCGCACATATACGACAGCGTGCGAATGCTCTTCTCCGGATGCGCCTTCTTCAAGGCGGCGATCAGTGCGGTAGCCTTGTCCTCGCCATAGGCGCGGACAAGGTTGGCGCGCCACTCGGCTTCGGTGGGTTTTGAGCGCATACTGTTGCCCTCCTCGCTCACTGACCCGAGAAGCATGGGAATATTCTTCGATATCTCCGGGGCTGCTTCATTGAAGGAGCGCACGGGGATGATGCGGCCATCCAGGGTGGGACCGAAGCCGGCGCGCGGAGTTGAGCCCGGCCCTCCCATGGGCCCCATTCCCGGACGCATCGGCGGGTTCACCTTGGCGGCGGCGGCGTTGCCGGCCGCGTTGAGCTTGGCCCAATCCATCTTTTGCAGGCTGGCGATGTCGTTGGGCTGGAGCCCGAGCTCAATCATCACTTGCTTGGCCAACGCTCTGGATTGTTCACTTGTGGGCGGATTGCCTCCGCCGCCCGACTGCACGGAAGCGCGATGGAAGAGTCCCGCCGCCGAAGGCATGCCCATCAGGGTGGTGACCTTGGAGCCGCCGCCGGACTGGCCGTAGATCATGACTCTGTCGGGATCGCCGCCGAAGTTGGCGATGTTGTCGTGAACCCATTGCAGCGATGCGACCAGATCGGTCATTCCCACGTTGACTGAGTCGGCGTATGCCGGTCCGCCAATCTCAGAAAGGTCGAAGAAGCCGAGGATATTGAGGCGGTGATTGACGGAGACCTGCACCACATCGTGATGTCGCGCCATCTGCGCGCCTTCGTGCGAGGCCAGCTCATAGGAGGAGCCAAAGCTGAATCCGCCGCCATGGAAATAGACCATCACAGGACGCTTTCCTGTGAGGCTGGGCGTCCAGATGTTCAGCTTGAGCATGTCTTCGCTCATATAGCCGTCGTCCCAGTCTTGCAGGAAGGACTGCTCGATGGCAGTGAAGTCATGCAGACGCTGAGGGCAGTTTGCGCCGTAGATCAGAGCGGGGTATTCACCATCCCACGGCTTGGGGGCTTTGGCGGGCAGCCAGCGATTCTCGCCGCCCGTGTCCTGACCGTACGGAATGCCCTTGAAGGTGAACACGCCTGCACCCACAAAACCCCGAACCTTGCCGTACTGGGTGTTGGCGACCGCGGTGCGAGGCGTGGAGCAATTTCCTGGTTCCTGGTGCGCGGCGGTCTTGGTATCATCCATCGCCAGAGCCGCCGGTGCCATGGCTGCGCTCATGCCTGCCGTTGCTCCAAAGAGCAATGCCTCACGACGATTCATGAGATGATGATTGCCAGATTGCGTCATCGAGATTCCATCTCCTCTTTCCGTTGGTGAAGCAGGTCGGCAGCCGAAGGCAGAGGGCGGAAAGCTCCGGCTATATCTGCTGAGGCCACAGAAGTACGCCTCGCCGAGATAACGTTTACTGGTCCAGCACCGTAAAACGATTCACCATTCGCTGTCAAGTTGAAATGGGTGGATGCGTTGCCGGCGACAGTGGTCTCTATGCTTGTGATCGCGACCAACAGCTCGTGAGGAGGTGCAGATTGAAACGGCGAGATTTTCTTGTGAAGAGTACCGCGGCTGTTGTTGGTTTAACCGGTTCTGATAAGTTGCTTCAGGCGTCTGCGGCGGGAGAAGGCGGCCAGCAGGGCTCTACCCAGGTTTCCAGTCCGCCATCGGCAAAGGCGGGGACCGTTTCCGACCGCGGCTTTTCGGTTGTCCATCTTGGTGGTCTTCCAAAAGGCAAGTTCCCGCCAAAGCCGCCGGTTTTTGCGGCGTCGCGCCTGTCGCCCGAAGTGAAAGTCTCGCCGATGCCGTTCGAAGAGCGGCTCCGGCGCGGGATCGTGCCGCGGCAAGGGTTTTGCAGCACCGCTCCTGGCAACGCGGTCAGCGAGGGGCTCACTTCCGGCAATGGACACATGGTTATCGAGGTGACCTGCGATCCGTACTCGGACCAGATCCTCTTCCACCACGAGAGCCTTCTCGTCCCGTGGAAGAGGCCTTTTGAGGCGCCCAAGGCCGCGGAGGTATTTACGCAAGTGCGGCAGATGGTGTTGGACGGGAAATACCAGGACGCAATTGAACTCGCGTTCAAGGAAATGAACAAGGGCCCCATCAAGCAGAATACTGGCCCGCACCCCACTATCCCGGCATTCTTGATGCGTCTGGATCTTCCGAAAACCGCGTCCGTCAAGGAATATCTGCGCACCGTCGATTTCGAGAGCAGCGAGGTGAAGGTGCACTGGAGTGATGAGCGCGGCGATTGGGTTCGTCAGACCTTCACCTCCCGGCCCGACGATGTTGTAGTGCAATACCTCACTGCCCCAAATGGGCAACATGTGAATGTCCGGATCGCAGTACAGAAATACTCGAGGGGAAGGCGGCCGGGAGGGTTGTTCGGCGGGAATATCGGGGAAAATGAAGTTCACCAGGCCTTCAACGAAGAGCGGCTCATTTACAAGTGCCGCCTGGATCCCTCCGCGGATAACAGCGGCTACGCCGGTGTGGTGCGCGTGGTGCGCAACGGCGGCAAGGGTCGCATGGACGGCGACACTCTGGTCGTCGAGAACGCATCTTCAGTGATGCTGCTGACTCGCATCGAGTGGTTCGCGGACTACAGCGAGGACAAGGTCGATTCCCTGCGGCAAGCTGTCGAAGAGTTGAACCCCGACTACAACGCGATCCTGGAGCGGCACCGCAAGGTCCAGTCGGAAGCTATGAACCGGGTCACGGTGGACTTTGGCGGCGCCTCTCAATATGGAATGTCTTCTGAAGAACTGCTGGCCGATCAGCGGTCGCGGCGGGACTACTCGCCTGCATTGCTGGAAAGGATCTTCGACATGGGACGCTACTGGTTTCTGTACACCAGCGGCAAGTATCCCACCATGGCGGCCGAGACCAATGCCAATATCAACCTGCAAATTGCTCCCATGGTACAGGGTGATCTGCGCGAAGGCATGAATGCCTACTTCAATTGGATGGAGAGCCTAGCCCCCGACTTCCGGGTGAATGCAAAGAACATCTTCGGGATGCGCGGAACCCATTACTCCCTCTGCCCGCAACAGAATGTCGGTGTCTCCTTTCATTACTCCTGGGCCGAATCGACTGGCGAGATCTGGCCTCATCCCTATTGGCTTTCCGCCGGAGGCTGGTGCATCCGCCCGTTCTGGGATCACTATCTGGCAACAGGCGATGTGGAGTTCCTGCGCGACCGCGTCATGCCGGCATTGAGAGAACTGGCTCTGTTTTACGAGGATTTTCTGACCGTAACCGGCGAAGATGGCAATTACATCTTTGCTCCGTCCTTCTCGCCGGAAAACAATCCCGCGAACACTGGCCCGGGAGCCATGATTGCGATCAATGCCACCATGGACATCGCGGTTTGCCGGGAAGTGCTGACCAATCTGATCGAGGCGTGCGAACTGCTGGGCGCCGACGCCGACAGCATTCCAAAGTGGAAGGCCATGCTGGCCAAGATGCCGCCGTACTTGATGGAGCCCGATGGCACCTTGAAGGAATGGGCCTGGCCCACGCTCGAAGAGCGTTACAGCCATCGTCATATCTCGCATCTGTATGGGGCCTGGCCGGGCGATGAGATCGATCCGGATCGAACCCCGAAACTGGCTCTGGCTGCGATGATGGCCGACCGCAGGCGCGTGCCGGAAAGGCTGGCCGCTCACGGCCGTTGCCATCGCGCCTTGGTTGGGGCGCGGCTCAAGGACTGCTATATGGTCGACACCGAACTACGGCAACTCATTGAGCAGGGCTACGTCGCCACCACACTCCGGTGCTCTCACGATCCCTACGCATTCCCCATGCCCGATGCGCAGGGCGGAATCCCCACGATCATAATGGAGATGCTTCTCTACTCGCGCCCCGGCGTGATCGAAGTGCTTCCCGCTCTTCCGGAGACGCTCGGCAAGGGCTCGATCAATGGAATGCTGGCGCGAACCTTTGCCAGGGTCGACGCTCTTCATTGGGATATGCAGGCAAGAACCGCCGACCTCACCGTCACCTCGCTCAAGGACCAGCAGATCACGCTGATTGTCCGGTACGGAATCGAAACAATTACGGCGCCGGCCGGAATCTTGGCCAAGACGCCCGGGCCCGATGCGGTCTCGTGCCAGCTGCATTTGCCGAAAAGCAAGCCGGTGCGGATACGCCTGACGCTTGGCCGGCACAAGCCGCTGGATTGGGTTGCGCGGGCGTCAGAATCCTGATGTGGTCGCCGTCTTCGAGCCTGGCCCAAAGCTTCACATACCATACCGCCGGCCTGTCGGGTTCAGTGAGCGATACTTTGTTCTTGCCGCTACCTGAAGGCAGACAGTCGTCCGCCTGAAGATCGGCGGCATCGACAGCCAGCGGACGATTATCCGCGTTGCGAACGGCAAGGGAGGCAATGATCGCGACCTGCCGCTGAGCCAGGCGCCGATGGTGACTCTGCGCGCCCACTGGCGCAGGCTTAAGCCGCGAACTTACCTGCTTCCCTCACGGATGTCACTGCGGAAACGCGTTAGCGTGCGGGCGGCGGCGGCTGTGTCTGCTCCATGTATTCCACGTAGCCGAGCAGCGCGCCCCAGTGGTAGAAACGGTCGCTGTTTCTCACGTCGTCGCCGCTGCCGGTCTTAGCGTTGTAGTTCTCGTGTACGTGGCCGTTCTCCTTCCACTCCTTCAGGAACAGCTCATAGGACTTCTGCGCAAAGTCGCGTCGCGCCTCGGGGTCGTCGTAGTTGCGCAAACCAAGATAGACGAGATAGTTCATGGGACCCCAGATACGGCCACGCCAGTAGTTCTGATCGGAAAAGGCTGGATCGTTGCGCGCGATGGAGGGAATGACCCACTGTCCCCAGAATTCGTCGGTGTTGAGCAAGTGCTTCTGAATCATGGTTTGCGCCTGGGCGGGCGTAGCGGCGCGTGCCAGCAGCGGATAGAGGTTGGTCGGCGAAAGCCGGTGGCTGAGCTGGCCGGTGTGCAGGTCCTTGTTCAGAAAGATGCCGTCCGGCTCGCTCCACAGCGTGGCCAGGCTGGCGCGGTAGCGGTCGGAGCGCGCGCGTAACTCCGTGGCCTCGGCAGACCGGCCAAGCTCAGCGGCAATCTGGGCCAGTGCGTCGCAGTCGGCGATATACATGCTCATCAGGCCTACATCGGCAATCTCCATCAGGTGCAACTTTGCGTCGTAGGACGCGCCGTCGTACATGGGGCTGTTATCGAGGCCGGATTCGTAGATGGTCCCCGCGCCGGTTTCGCGGAAGCTGTCGTCGAGATTGGTGGGATCGGTGGGGCCATCGTTGCCCCAGGCCAGGTAGCCTTGCGTCTGGCGATGCTGGTCCCACCAGCGGTTCCAGCTCAGCAGCGGCTCGAAGGTGTCCTGAAGAAACCAGCGGTCGTGAAACTGCTGATAGAGGCCCAGCACCGTGATGGCTCCCACTGGTGGCTCGGAGTGATCGAAGGTCTTCCAGCCGCCGGGGCGGGCAAGGTTGGGAACGAAGCCACTCGGCGTCTCCTCTCGCAAAATCTCCATGGCGTTGGCGTAGGCCAGGTCGCGGTCGCCAATCGCTGCCAGAGTGGCGGCGAAGAAGGTATCTCAGTCGAAGAGTATGTAGCCGCCAAATTTCAGGTTCCAGACGCGGCTCACCGGGGAGATGACGCGGCGCAGGTTCGGCTCGTAGATGGTGTCCCAGCCGAGCGTGGTTTCAATGGCATCGCGGATAGGCGCCGCGGTACCGGCGGAGGCGACGGACTTCTCGTAGGCCTGGCGTTGGCGATCGACGATGGCCTCAATCTCGGCCAGGGTGCGGCGTCGTCCGGTGGCGATGCCCACCGGCGCCGTGAAATCCACGGAAAAGTAGGGCGAGGTGACGGGAACGTCGGCGTAGTCGTCGCTTTCGGCATGGGCGGAGGGTGGGGCGCAGGTGCAATACACGGGCGCGGGGCCCGAGGCGCCGCGGGTCTCGATGAAACCCGCGCGGCGTAACGCTGTGCCGGGCCGGTTCCAGAGGAAATCGACGGAGACCACCAGCGTGGGAGGCAAAGCGGAGATTGGCTTGGATGGCAGCGGCGTGGCGAGCAGAACGAGGTTTCCCGCATCGTGCGCGCTCTGGATGCGCCAACTGTGGCCTTTCCAGGTAACGCGCAGATCGGTGTAGCTGCCGTCCCAGGCATGGGGGCCAGGAACTACCTGCTCGGCGCCGGGCTGCAGGCGGCCGATGAGAACATCGCCAAGAAACGCATCGCCGCCCAGGGTGGCGTTGTGCTTCAGGCCCACATGAATGGCCAAACCCTCGGGGAGCAGCACCTGCGTAATCACGCTGTTTGTGTCCCACGTATTCCATCCCTGGGCCAGGCGCTGCTGCACCGCGCGGTAGTTGGCCGATGGCGACGGAGGAGCGGGTTGGTCCCCTGCGCGGCGCGAAGAGGCCGTTGGAAACGAAGATCCGGCTTCTGGCTGTGCCAGTGCGGCGATTGAGATTCCCCAAGCTAGAAACAGGATCGGGAAGGCACGATAAGACGCTTTTGATGAAAGAACCATGGCAGATCGACTCCCACCGCATTGTAGCGGGAGAGAGTTCGCACACGATGTGCGCGGGGCGACCGTCGCGCTATGATAAGCCGAAATGCATGACGTCACCGCCAGACTCGGCTATAAGCGAGTTCAGTGACCGCATGGACAGGCGGAGGATATAGATACGACGCAAGGGTCGGTCCAACGGGGCTGACCGCTGCCGGGATCAGGCTCTAACGAAAAAACGGGGGAAACACAGTGAAAGCATCTGTTGTTCTTGGGATCGGAATTGCCCTTGCATCAGCTGTCGGCTTTGCTCATGCAGAGAAGCCGTTGACGGACTACAGCTCCGTTCGAGGCGTGAATTATGGATTGTATGGCGACCAGGCCACGCTGGAAAGGGATCTCGGCTATGCCAAGCGGATCAACCTGAACAGCACACGCATCTGGCTGAGTTACAAAGCCTACGAGAAGGCTCCCCAAGCATACATCGAACGGCTGCGTAATTATATCCGCACGGCGAACCGGATGGGCTTTACAACGATGCCGATCTTGTGGAATGGGAACGACCTGAATCCGGATTCCCTCAAGCCCGCATTCCGCGTGGAGGGAGACGCATACGTTAAGGCCATTGTCGAGGCAGTCAAGGATGAACCAGGGGTGCTGATGTGGGACATCATGAATGAGCCCCTCTGGAACGACTATTACAACAAAGCCAGCGGCGAAGAGAAGAAACAACACGAAGGAGAGATAACAGCGTTCGTGCGGTACTCCCTGACTTATGTGAAGATGATTGACCCTGTGAATGCAGTGACGGTCGGATATGCATTCTCGAGCGAAATGGAAGGCTCTGCCGATCTTGTCGATGTGCTGAGTTTTCACGATTACACGACGACCCGGGGCTCGGTTGAAGACGCTTACCGCACAGCCGAGGAGATCGCAAAGAAGTACCGCAAGCCAATTCTCAATACTGAAACGGCGTGCATCGCGCGTGCGAATCCGTACGACGAGGTTCTGCAAATTGCCCAGGAGCACCACACGGGATGGTATCTGTTCAACCTGATGATCGGCGGGTACTGGGGCGAAGTGCACGGAATCTTCTACCCTGACGGGACGGTGCGCGACCCTTCCATCATCGCGGCAGTTATGGGCTTCTACAGGAATCGCAACATGGACACGATCGTTAAGTCCTCGCCGAACCGGGAGGGCGCGGCCGAGAAAGCTCTGAAGGCGATTGAAGATGCGTTAAGTGAAGACAAGGGGACGTTTGGCCGGCCTCCATCTGCGGCGGCGACGGACAAGATCCTGGATGCGGCGGAATACGCGGCGAACTTGCTGGAGGCTGCCGAGATGGTTCCGATGAATATGCCGCCGACCGCGCAGATCCTTTATTGGCGACAGCAGCCGCCGGAGAAGCGCGACCGGGAGGCGGTCCGGAACTTCACCTACGAGTTGGGGCTGGAGCTTAAGAAAGAGTGCCAGCTCAACTAGGGCAAAACCACGATTTCCATGCCCAAAAAGATTGATTGATGGTGTTGTTTTCTTGAGGAAAACAACACTTGAGAGCCGTTGCGCAGGGTACAGCTTTCGTGGCTATGCTATAGGGACCGAGCCGGCCACCTCGAACCTCAATCTCCTTTCGTCAGCTTCTGGTATAGGACTGGATCGAGTTCTTCCAGACCTATGATGCCGTGCAAGTGGTTGACCGAGATCCACGGCAGCCAGGTACGGTGAGCGCCGATGCCTCTGATGCCCGGTCCCATCCGCCAGTGTTCCTGCTGCCAGCCCGGTCCCTTCAGGTCGTAAATGCGGCCGGGCAGCGCCAGCATGGACTTGGTGTCGTGAAGCAGGATGCGCGCGACGTCCAGATAGTGCTCGTCGCTGGTGTACTTATACAACCGGGCATAGTAGGGCACGGCCCAATCCAGATACTCGTCCACCTCGCTACCCGAAACGGCGTGGCCAGTTCAGAGCGTGCATCCTATGACGAAAAAGACCGTCAGGCGCAACGGGTTCAGGCTTGAGGTCCGGATGCTCCGGTTTGGCTCCGCACAGCCGAGAGCGACAGCGTGGTCCTTGGTGGTCGCGCGCAAGGCGAGCAAAGAGGACGAGCTACGTTTTGAGGTTCGGCAAATTATCGAGGGGAAGCGTGTAGACCTTAGAGGACTGGCGGAGTAGCTAAGCATGGGAAGGATTTAGAAAGAGGCGCCTTTGAAGGAAGGCGGGTGTACACTCTGGGGATCGGCCAGGAAGCCCAATGGGAGGTCCCTGGTTGTTCGTGAGGATGATATGAGACGAGCTGCTGGTCCTGTTGTTGCCGTAGTGTTGCTCAGTGGAATGGCCTTTGGCCAGCCCGCCGGGTCTGCCAAAAAGATCCCCATCACCACGTCTTCGCCGGAAGCGCGAAACTCTTACCTTAAAGGGCGGGACCTGGCCGATAAGTTGCGTTCCGACGAGGCTCGACCGCTATTGAACGAGGCCATCATCAAGGATCCGAACTTCGCCATGGCGTACTTGCTGCGTATGCAAACGGCGCCGTCTGCCAAGGAGTTCTTCGCCGATCTGAAATCTGCCGTGGCGGCAGTCGACAAAGTCTCAGAGGGAGAACGGTTGTCGATCCGAGCATCGGAGGCCATGACTGACGGCAACACCATGGAGGGCGGGAAGTACCTGCAGAAACTGGTCGCCGCGTACCCGGACGACGAGCGGGCCCACGAGTCGCTCGGCCTTTATTACCAAGGCCTTCAGCAATATGATCAAGCGATTGCGGAGAGTCAGAAGGCTATTCAGCTAGCTCCGGATTATGCGCCGGCATACAACCTGCTCGGCTATCAGTTTCGGGATGCTCAGAAATACAAGGAGGCAGAAGCGGCCTTCCGCAAGTACATTGAGCTCATTCCCAATGAGCCCAACCCATACGATTCGTTGGCCGAGCTCCTGATGAAGATGGGCCGGTTCGGCGAATCCATCGAGAATTACAAGAAAGCGCTTTCGCTCAATACTCACTTCTTCAGCGCCTACCGCGGGATTGCGGCGAACCTTATGTATCAGGACAAGCATCAGGAGGCGCTGGAGCAACTACAGAAAGAGTACGACCTGGCGCTCAACGACGGCGACCGGCAGGATGCGCTTTTCAGCATGGCGGTTTGCTACATGGACGAGGGTAAGTTTTCAGAAGCACTGGAGAAGATTTCAAAGATCTCGTCGCTGGCTGAGCAACGAGGCGATAAAGCTGGGGTGGCATTCAACGCGGACACTCAAGGCTTTCTGCTGTTGAATGCAGGACGAGTCGAAGAGGCGAAGACGGAGTTCGCGAAGGCCCTCGAACTCGCGCACCAATCGGCTATGCCCGACGCGACAAAGAAGTCCTTTGAACTTGGAAACGACGGGCGCATGGCATTAGTGGCCAGCGCGAAGAAGGATTTCGAGAGTGCGAAAAGGGAAGCCGAGGTGATGAAGACCGGGTTCGAGGCGCTGGGTAACCCGGCTCAGGTGCGGGGAGCTCATGAAGTACTGGGGATCATCGCACTCAATCAAGAGAACTACGATGAGGCCATCTCGCATCTGAACGAAGCGAACCTTCAGTCGCCCTACGTAATGTTCCAGTTGGCCAAAGCCTATGCCGGCAAGAAGGAGGCGGGAAAAGCGACGGACTACTACCAGAAGGCCGCTGACGCCAACACGCTGCCCGATTTGGGGTACGCCCTCGTAAGGAAACAGGCAAAGAAGGCGTTGGGAAAGTAGGCGGCAGCCGAGCGGCGTAACTAAGGCATTTCTCCTTCTGATATGGCCATGTTGGTTGTCGTGCAAGGTGACGATTTCATGAAGAAATTGCCCTTTCAGCGTATCAGTTTCGGTGTGCAGCAGAAGGAGAAGTGCGTTAGCCGTGGGGCGGGGCTCATTTCCCCAAATTCCGAGCTTTTCCCAACGCGACCAAAACGGGTGTAATGTCCGGCAGACCAGACAATGGGCGGTCAAATGTTGAAAACTGGGCATTTCACTCTTTGAGGTAGGCCAACTTGAGAATGGGCCCAGAATCGCTTGCGAATTCGTGCGCGCAACGCTAAGCGATCGTTGGCCTCGCCCCTACCACGGAAGATTCACTTCCCGGGAGCTTGAATCTGCAGACCCTTGCCAACGCAGAGGACTTATCCGGCCTCAGTGAAAGCTTTGGCGATTCTGCGCTCGCTTTTGGAGCGCGCTATCTCCAGTTGCCCATCAACACGAAGGGCGCCCAGTAAAAGGGATGCGCGTAGCTGGCCTGAGGAGTCGAAGTGCTCGGCTTGTTCTCTTCAACTGTGAAGCCGCGCCCACTCGCGCCGGACTGCGGCTTCACCTTGCCTTGTAACAGGTCCAGCTGTGCCAGGCGCAACGCTTCGACCTTCGGAACGTTCCCTGCGCCGTCCGCCCAGCGTTTGTAGAAGTCTGCCATCAGGGCGCCTGTACTGGCATCGTCGACTTCCCACAGCGAGGAGATTACGGCTTTCGCGCCCTTGAGCTGCGCGGTCGTGCCCAACCCATCGACTTCGCGTCCGTTGCTTGCGTCACCGCTCATGCCGGTTTCGCAGGCCGAGAGAGTGAGCAGGTCGGTGTCGGTGAGCGAGATCTGCTGATTGTCCCGGAAGTCGGCGACCGTGAGGTGATAGCCCTGCGAGTCCTGATCTTTGCCCGCCAGCAGCAGATACGAGCGGCTGTCATCTCCGGGCCGGAAGACAAAATGGCTGGCGATGTGCACTACGGTGTGCGGATGGTCGAGCGCATGCTCCATGGCCTTCTCAGTGAATGCGCCGTTGAGCAGGATGGTGCCGGGCAAGACGCCCTGGATGCTCTTGCCCTGCGCATCGCTGACCACGTCGCTCAGTTCGCCGGCAACGGCAGGCAATGCGGGCAGTGTGCTTTCGTATTGCCGCGATATGCCCATGGCTACTGCGCTGAGGTTGCTGAAATCCGGCTTTTCGGTGAGATGCGGAATGCTCACGGGCGTAATGGTGACGATGGAGTAATTCTCCAATGTGTACTGTTTGCCGTCAAAGAGCGCGGCAAAGGGCACGTAGCGCAGGACGCCGTCGAGCGACCAGACGAGCGTTTGGGCCTGCGCCTGATCGAGATCTTTCTTCACAGGGCCGATGAGAATCTTGTAGAGATCCTGGGCGAGTGGTTTGGGATCACTGTGCGGATCGCGGAGCGCCTGCTCAAAGGCCGCGATTTTCTGGTTGAGATCTTTCTTCGCGATGGGGTACTCGCGGGCCACCGCAGTTGAACCGGTGATGACGATGACGTTGTAGCGGTCGTCGCTCAGCAGCGTATACAGCGCCACGGTCTTCGGCATCTTGGCGATGGCCTGCTTCAGCAGGCTTACATCGCCCTTGACGTCGGCTACTTGCTTGTTGGCGTCGCCGGAGGCGCTGAAGAGCTTGTAGAGGCGGCCATAATAGTCGCTCAAGCCCCTGCTTGAAGCGTTGAGCTGGTCAGAGAGCTCCTGATACTCCTTCTCCTGGTCTGGCGTGCGATTGGGAATTTTCTTCAGCGCCGACCACTTCTCGCCCACCGCAACCATCTGCGCAGTCGCGGTCTGATAGTCCGCGGCCGCTTGCTGCTCGGCCGGAGTGAGAGTGAGCGGACTGAGCGAATCGGCGGCGGCGCCGCGCACATAGTCGGAGTATTCCTGGACCTTGAGAAGATTTAACACCTGTTGCGCTTCCGGCAGACGGCCCTGTTCGATAAGCAGGTTGGCCAGGAAGTGGTAGTAGTCTTCTCTGGATCCAAGAAAACTCTGCTGCAGGCTCTTCTCCATGCCGCTGATCTTGCTGCGCACCTGCTGCAACAAGTTGACAGCCTGCTTGCCGTAGTAAATTGCCAGCGCAGGTTGATCGCGATGAACCGCACCCATGAGGAGGTAATAAGCGGCTGCTTGCGCATTTGGGTTGCTCATCGCGATGGCGATGGGCAACGCCTGGTTCATCAGGTCGAGCCCTTTATCGTGCTGGTTCGACACGAAGTAGTCAACGCCGAGGAGAAGGAGTGCGAAGGCCTCACCTGCGTGGTTATCCATCTTACGGAAGAGTGCCAGAGACTGGGTTGTGCACTCCATCGCTTTGTCCTTGTCGCCCAGTCGAAGGTAAATACCACCGATAGAAAGCAGCTCATTGGCCTCATCGATGGAGGCACCCACAGCGCGAGAAATCACGAGACTCTGGTTGATGGCGTCGAGAGCCTTCTGTTGGTCTCCCTGAGCCTGGTAAATGGCGCCAATGGAGAATAGATCGGCGGCCTCGCTGCCGCGAATGCCCAGGGCACGATAGATCTCAAGACTCTGTTTGTACGATTCGAGCGCCTTGTCATACTGCCCGAAGTCGAAATAAAAGCCGCCGGTGGTGCTCAGCGCGCCAGCCTCACCCAAGCGGCTGCCGGTCTGGCGCAAGAGCGGGAGAGCCTGCTTGTAAAGGTCCAGGGCTTTCTCCGGCTCGCCCAGGCTGCTGTAGATCGCCCCGGCTGACCCATCCGCAGCGACCTCGCCGGCCAGGTTTCCCACGTCATGAAAAATCTGGATTGACTGGTTGACGTATCCCAGGGCTTTCTTCGGATCGCCTGCATTCAAATAAGCGCCGCCGATCATGTTCAGCGCCGTTGCCTTCCCCAGTCGATCGCCCACCTGATCGAACATGGGCATGGCCTGCACAAAGGCAGCGCGCGCCCCCGGCATTTCGCCCAGAAAGAAGCGCTCCATTCCGATGTAAATCAGCGACCTCGCCTGGCCACTTTGGTCAGCCACTTGTTGAAACAGAGCCAGCGCCTGAGTAAATTCGTCAAGCGCTTTGCGTCCACCTCCCACGTAGAAATCCCCAATGCCGATCCATTGCACGATCTTTGCCTGCAGATCTTCGTCGCCGGCCTGCTGCGCGAGGGTCAGAGCCTGCTTGTGGTACTCGAGCGCCTTTGCGATTTCACCCAGGTTGAATTGCGCCCAGCCGAGCCCATTCAGCGCCGCCGCCTCGCCGTCGACGTCGTTCGAGGCGGTAGACAGTTCGAGCGCCTGCTGCGACGTCTGCATTGCTTTGTCATTCTGGCTCAGGTCGGCGTAGCAACCTGCTTCGCCATTGAGAGCGATGGTCTGTTGCGCCTCATCGTGCGCCTTGCGCGCTTGCTCCAGTGCCTGACCGTAGATATCGAGCGCCCGCCGAAACTCCGATACCCTGAAGTAGAGATCGCCGATAGCGTTCAAGGTCGTGGCTTCGGCGTTGGCGTCGGACTTAAGCTGTGCTGCCTTCAGGTCAGTATTCAGCCTAACCAGCTTTTCGCTGATCTGTGGCGGCAATACGAGGCTTGTTTGCGTGCCGGTGACGGGGGCAGGCTGCTGCGAAAAGGCCGGAGGCGCGCACGCTGCCGCCAGCACGACGAATGCTATCCTTCGGGACGCGCTTGGGCATACAGTCGATCGAAGCGGCATGGTGACAAACTGCCTCGGATTCAATGCGGAAAGGACCGGGAGCTGATTGCCGGTCGGGGAGAACGGGGAAACTGCTCGCAGTGTAGGCGCGGCCCTCTCGTCTGTCAATGATGGCGCCCATCCGGCAGCGCCGCTGCCCGGTGCCACGAATGTGGATCAGGATTGTTCTAAAGGCTCAATATTTGAATTCAGGCTGAGGCACGGCGGAAGCCCCATTCGCGCAGACGCCCTTATGGGGTGGTGAGGAGGTTGTGGGGAGCAGGGTGGGCATTGCCGCGATCGGAGGTTTGGTGATCGGCTATTGTCATTCAACCGTTGATAACTGGGGTGCCTTTTTGAAAATGTCAGTTTTCAACAAAAACGGCGAAAACTGTGCGCTGGAAAATGTCCCGGTGACCCACGAAAGTCGCTCATGTGGCATCCTCGAGCGATCTTATTTTCGGCATTTTTCAACGGTCGACTTTTTCGACAGCCACTAGCCTTCCCACAAGCTGACGCCGAATCCCAACCGGAAGGAAATGGAGGACTATGGCGGCCGATGAACGCAACCTTCAAAGCCGTCATGCGTACGCTCATCTTGGTCTGAGCCTGAAGTTGATCTCGATAGTGGTCGGAACTGGCTGACAGGAGGAAATCATCGACGCGAAAATAACCCACCTCGACCTTGCACGACGCGTAGTATACTTGCGCGAATCTGGAATTCCAAAAGAGAACGAACATTGATCTTTCGGAAGGGTGTGGCACGTCACTATGCGCAAGAATCTCCTTGCATTCATTGTCTTGGTAATTTGCCCTCTGCTCGTCGGTCAACAGCCACAGCATGGTCCCGAGAGAGATGTTGCGCAACAAGCCAGGCTTGGCGACGCACCCGATCCTCACATGCTGCTGGATGGCACCCCAGTCAAGCTACGTTTCAGTGAAACGGTTTCCTCGGAGACCGCAAGAGTGGGTCAAGAGATTCCTCTTGAAGTTCTTGAGGACATCACTGTCGATCACGTAGTTGTCCTTCAAAAAGGAGCCACAGCGATTGCGACTGTAACCTCCGCTGAACACAAGAAGAGCATGGGCCGCGCAGGTAAGCTCGACATCTCGATCAGCTATGCCCGGCTTAAAGATCAGGAGAAGGTCGCATTGAGAGCGATGCAAGACAGCACCGGTGGAGGGCACGTTGGAGCAGTGACCGGTGCCGTTGTGGCCACATCAATCATCTTCTTCCCGGCCGCGCCACTGTTCCTTCTCATACATGGGAAGGACTTCACCATTCCGCAAGGCACTGAGCTCACAGCGTTCATCGAGGGCGACATGCACCTGAACATGGCGAACTTTGGTGTCGCTCGACCAGAGCTCGTGGCTGCTCCTTTGCTGGATGCTACCGCTCAGGCCTCTCTGTCCATCGAATCCGCCCCTCCGGGCGCGGATATCGAAATCGACGGCGCATTTGTCGGCAACACGCCCTCCACAGTCGCTGTAGCTTCCGGCAGCCATGAGATTGCGGTGAAAAAGAGGGGCTTCATTCACTGGCGCAAGACCCTAACCGTGACGGGTGGCACGATTCACGTGAATGCTGAGCTCGAGCCGGAATCTCCAAGGCAATAACCTTCAGAACGTCCTCCTTTCCATGTTCGAAGAAACCTCCAGGCTTGGCGAGCGAAAGTCAAATCATTTCTCATGACTTTCAAGCCGCCATCGGAGAATCAAGAACCTAGGCGGCCTGTGGAATTGCTTCGAAAACCTGTAAGAAGCTGCCGTCAAAGCAAAGAATCACTTGAGCACTTGCGGTCCTGGGGGTATCACAGCGAATTCGGACATCGCCGGTCAACTGTTGAAAACTGATTACATGACAGCGTCGGCTCCTCCGACCTGAGTAGACTGGTTGCTGTGAAACGACCAACAGCTCGGGAGGAAAGGAGCCGAGCATGATGATTATAGGGTGCGATTTTCATCCGCGGTTTCAGCAGATCGCCTTTGTCGACCAGGAGACGGGCGAGTATGGTGAGCGCCGATT
>Ga0182018_10002302_pt1 | contig 19428 bp, 21 predicted proteins | sample 812P2MmetaG_FD_120490 | JGI IMG/M metagenome (GOLD analysis project Ga0182018, IMG submission 120490) | Permafrost microbial communities from Stordalen Mire, Sweden - 812P2M metaG | ecosystem: Environmental > Terrestrial > Soil > Wetlands > Permafrost | place: Sweden: Stordalen | collected... | reverse complement strand
TGAATGTCGTTCATCCGTGCCCATCCCTTTTGGGGAGGCGCGTGAATGTCGTTCATCCGTGCCCATCCCTTTTGGGGAGGCGCGTGAATGTCGTTCATCCGTGCCCATCCCTTTTGGGGAGGCACGCGGATGTCGTTCATCCGTGCCCGTCCCCTTTGGGGAGACGCGCCCATCACGCTCATTCGCGCCCGTCCCCTCGGAAAGGATGCGTCGTTCACGTTCATTCGCGGGCCTCTCCTCGCAAGGGACGCGCCCCTCGCGCTCATCGACGACCCGCTCCGCGGAAGGGACGCACCGGTCGCGCTCGTTCGGGTGCCTCCCTTCGGAAGGGATGCCTGACTCACGCTCGTTGAAGGGCGTCTTCTCGACGTGAACGGGCCCGTCAGCGAGACGGGCGCACCGCTCGCCTTCATTCACACCCGGCAAAGCGAAACGGGTGCACCCGAGCGCCGGACGCACGCGCCAGTTCGGGTGGAGGGTGGGAGTCTCCTCGAGGTGACGAGCGACTCAGAGCAGCCCTCGTTCGCGGCACCACTCCACCGCCCCGCGCATACCCTCGTCGATCGCCACCGTAGGCTCGTAGCCAAGCTCGCGGCGGGCCTTCTCGATCGAGACGCCGACGTTCCATGTCGCCTCCCCCACGAGGTGAAGAGTCTGCTCGTACATGCCGAACGTCGAGAGGAGCCAGTCCGCCTCGTACGCGACGCCCGCGACGAACGCGGGCAATCGGAGGTACCGCGGGCGGACACCGAGGGCGCGCGCCATCGCGTCGACGACCTTCTTCGTCGTGTACGGTTCGCCGTCGGCGATGTTGTACACCTGGCCATTCGCTGCCGCCTTGGAGAGCGCGAGCCGGGCGCCCTGGACGAGGTTGTCGATGTGCGTGAGGCTCCGCGCGTAGTCTCCCCCTCCCACGAGGGGCATCAGGCCCTTGGCGACGCGGCGGTACACCTCCACGTGTCGCATCGGAACGGGGGGGCCATAGAACATGCATGACCGGATCACCGTCCGGGCCATCGGCCCCGGCGTCTCGAAGAGCCAGCGCTCGCCGAGCCATTTGCTCCGGGCGTATTCGCTGAGGGGCTTGTCGCTGTCCGTCTCGCTTATGAGTCGATCGGCCCGGTCCGAGCGGCCCGCGGCGGCGTTCGAGCTCAGGTACACGAAGCGCTGGACGCCTGCCTCCGAGGCGATACGCGCCAGCCTCCGCGTCCCCTCGGCGTTGACCGAGTAGTACTCGTCGATCCTCTTCACGTGCATGACGGCCGCGGCGTGGAGAATCGTGTCTATCCCGGCGACCGCGCACGAGAGCGAGGCGGCGTCCGTCAGGTCGCCGCGCACGATCTCCACGTCTTTGCCCCAGCGCTTCTGGAGGTCACGGTCGTCCGTCCGCTCGCCGGCGTGGACGAGGCAGCGCAGATGCGTGAGGCCCGGGGTGGGGTCGCGCACGAGGGCGGCTAGCGTCGCGTCCGCGAACCACCCGGGGCCGCCGGTCACGAGGAGGCGTCCGGTCCGGTTATCGACCACGGGAGCGCCTTTCACGTGTAGCGCCCGAGGATGCCCGAGACCTTGAACCGTACGATGTCGAACGGATCGAGAAGGAGACACCGCCACACGTTGATGCGGGACGGGCGGACCTCGGCGCTGCCCGCGACCGCCACGCGCTGCACGTCGAGCCCCCGCTGCGTGGCCGCGTAGAGGTACTCCAGATCGTACATGCCTCGATCGGTGATCTGGCGGCCGACGATGTCGCGGAGCGAGGCCCCGCGGAAGCACTTGAACCCGCACTGCGTGTCTTCGAAGAGAGCGCCATGAAATACGAGGGTCCTCTGGATGGCCCACAGCCCGCGCGAGAGGACGTGCCGCAGGTAGTTGTCGGAATAACGATCGCGCGGTCGCTCGCCGACGACGACGTCGGCGCCGGTCGTGCGCATCGTCTCGAGAAACTCTTCGATGTGATGGAGAGGTACCGGCAGATCCGCGTCGACGACGAAGACGACGGACCCTGTCGAGCGCTGGACGCCCATCCGTACCGCGGCGCCCTTGCCGCGCCGGGGACCCTCGAGCATCCGAACCGTGATGCCCGGTTTCAGCGTCGTGCCACGGCGGGCGATCTCGAGACCCAACTTGCCGCGCGTCTCGTCGTCGCTGTCGTCGACGACGAGGATCTCGATCTCGACGGTCGAGAGAGCGTCGAGGTACCCGAGGAGACGGTCCAGCGCCTCTCCAAACCCGTACTCGCGGAACGTGGGAATGACGAACGAGACCAATTCACGCTCGGCCAAGTGCGCCTGGGGGCCCGGCTGGATCACTGCGCGGGCCGCTTCTTCCCCGCCCAGTAGAAGAAGAACATGCCGCGCCTCTCTACCTCGGGAGTGCACGGCAATGAGCGGAGCATGGCGCGAACCGCATGCCACGCGTCGAGGTATTCGTACATGAACGGCCACTCTTCTTCGTGCTGCAGACGGAAGTTACGCAGGCCGGCCGTCGGCCACGTCAGCCACGGCTTGTGCAGTCCCCAGAATGCGGCCCGCAATTGGGGCGAGTCGTAGTGATCGAGGACCATGAGGCGGCCGCCGGGAGCGAGCACGCGTACGCACTCGTTTAGCGTCTTGCCGATGCGGACGACTCCGCCCAGATGATGCAGCGAGTGCATGCAGACGACGGCGTCGAATGCCCCGGTCGCGTGGGGCAGCGCGCAGGCGTCGCTGGCGTCGAGCTGTACCCAGGGCTCCTTCTGCAGATCCTCGTCGATCGTGATGTCGGACCCCCAGAGGTTCGAGAACCCCTCGGCGTGAAGGATCTGCAACGCCTCCCCGGTGCCGCAGCAGAGGTCGAGGATGCGGGCGGTCCTCGGAAGCGCGAGCGCGCCGAGCCGCTCGAGCTTCCTCTTGTGCGACGAAGCCCGTCTCGCGACAAGCTGGCTGTTCTTGTAGGCCTTGTGCCAGGCCGAAGTCTCGCCCGCCGGGGTCGAGACGTCCTTTGTGTGATCCATCCCGCTCATCTGCTTCTCATTCTCATCTTCGTCGCGATGATCCCGAATCTCCGCCGCCCGAAGCGCCATGACCGGCCGAGCACCTCGCAGACGCCGACGACCGCGAGCAGCAGGGCAAACGGAGCGTAGGGCACATTGTAGCGGGCCTCACCGAAGAAGAGCGCCGCCGCGATGACGACCGTCGCGAGGTTCGCCGCGACGATCAGCATCGTGCGATTGCGACGCCCCAGGAGAAGGCCGACCACGGAGAGAGGCAGGACGCCGAAAAGGAGCACGTCCGCGAACGAGCGCTGGAGCGTGGCGCGCCACGGGGGGTCCCTGTAGTTGCTCTCGGGCCACGGCAGGTTTCCTGCCACGAGCAGCGAGATGTTGCCAAGCTTGCGATCCATCCGCTGACGCCACGTGACGCCGCGAAGGCGGTCGCGAACGATGCCGTCGAGGATGACGGGGTCCACGATGAAGCCGATGAAGCGCACCGTGTCGCTTGGCTTGTGCGCGGGCTTCGACGGTGGACTAAACCAGTAGGTCCAGGTCTCGCCGTTCGGGGTCACCCACGACGAGGTGATCTGGCAGACGTCCGTGTCGGCCCAAAGGCGATTGCCGGCGCTCTCGGCGATGAGGCCCCAGTGGCCCGAGAGGCGGTGAAAGCGCACGCTCGTCACCGCGATCGTCAGCACCATCGGCACGACGAACCACGCCAGTCCGCGCACCGCCCCGCCTATCCCCCGGCGCCAAAGGAGGCGCAGGCCGCGCGCTCCGAGCTCGATCCCCCAGGTGAGCAAGAACTGCGGGCGGATGCAGAACGCGATCGCCGCCGCCAGCCCGACGAGCAGTTGCCCGGGCGGACGCCTCCAGTCACGGACGGACAGCCACGCGTGGACGGAGATCGCGGCCGAGAACCAGACCTCGGAGAGGAAGAACCCCGCGAAGGCCACGTGCGGGTACCAGAGCGCGACCAGTGTCCCGACGAGCGCCGCGACGCCCAGGCTGGGCACGAGGCGCAGAGCCAAGACCGCCATGCAGGGCGCAGCGACGGCCCCGACGAGCGCGTGGACGACGGCGATCGCCTGTCGTGAATGGCGACCGAGGGCGAGGAACTCGAGCGCGAGGATGGTGTGAGTGCCGGGCGGGTAGATGGAGAGGACCCTCGGGTCCGCGGGCGTCCGGTGCGCCAGGAGCGACTCCGCGCGATCGACGTAGCCGCCCATGTCCGAGTACACCGCGTCGAGCGGCGACTGCATGCGTAGAATCCACGCGAGCCGCACCGCGAACGCGAGCACGAAGACAACCAGTGCGACGACCGCGATGCCACGCGGAGGACGGGTCTTCATGGGCTCTTGCGGGCAGACGTTAGCCTAGCGGGGTGCGGAAAGACCAGGCGAGCTGGAGCGCTGGAGGCGCTGAGGAGTGGCTGACGGTCGGGCTATTCGAGCCGCGCACGCTACCCTTCGTGTATGCGTTCAGGGGGGGCGTTGATCGGGCTAGCGTTTGCGGTCGTCGGCGCCTCTACGGTGACATGCGGGAACTCCTCCAACCCGGCGCGGGCGTGCGTGCCCGGAGCTTCGGTCGCGTGTGCCGGACAGGGAGGATGCCAGGGGTTCCAGGTCTGCAACTCCGCTGGAAGCGCGCTCGATCAGTGTGACTGCGCAAGGGCTGCTGGTGAAGATGGTTCTGTCGCAGGCTGCGTCGTCAGCTGCTCAGGTGGTGGCGGCGGCCCCTTCAGCACTAGTAGCAGCGGGACCAGCGGCCCAAGTTGCTCCAATGATTGGAATGCAATGGATTGCACGACCAGTTGCAACGGGCACGCCTACTCCTTGTCGTGCCCGGGCTCCGAATGCGCCGGCGGGTTCGATCGCGACGCGGGCTGCTGCACCGTGCCGGCCGTGACGTGCTCGTGCGCGACGGACGATGTCGAGACCCATTCCTGGTCGGCTGATCCCGAGCTCGTGAACGTGGACTCTGCGTGGGCGGGCTGTGCGTATCCCGGGACTTTCGAGGCCGCGTCCAGCGGCAGCAGCAGTAGCGGTGGACCTCTAGGGGGTGTCATCGGGTGTGGTGTTGGTCCGGCCTGCGTGCCGCCCGAGGAATGCTGTACCGGCATCTGTATCGCCCCTTGCGCGCCACCCGCGTCTTGCTGCTACGGCAGCTGTTCCGCCTGCTGCGACGGCGCGGGCCTGCCTTCAATTTGCTACCCTGCCAGCAGCAGCAGCGGCGCCGATGCCGCGGGCAGTTCGAGCGGCTCGGACTCAGGCGATAGTAGCGGCTCTGGCGAAGCAGGGGACGCGACCAACGGCACTGGCGGATAGGACGACTTGGGATCAGCCGCTCGGCTTCGTACTCAGCGGAAACCTGTAGGCAGGCTGCGCCCGCGTGATCGTGCCTACGGCCGCGGTCGTGCCGCGACGATCGTCGTCGTCGCCACGAAGCGGTGCCCGATGTTGTCGACCATCACCCCGAAGCCCTCCAGGGTGCGCACGCCCAGGAAGACCATGTCGTTCGGCTCCGCGAACACGACCTCGTCGTTGGTCTCGTACCCTTCGGCCCGGAGGATCGCGTATCCAACGTAGCGCCGCAGGATCTGCTTGCTGGCGGTGGCGAACTGGCGCTCCCGGCGCGGGGCGATCCCGATGGCCTTCAGCACGTCTGCGGGCAGCCAGGTCAGCTCCGACCCCGTATCCACGAGAGCCTCCTGAGGAGGCGACGCCACTTCCTCTTGCTTCGGGTTGGCCGCGACCACGTTCACCCGGAACACGCTCATTGCCACATCCTACGCCCGCGGCGGTTCAGCGCCATCCGACGCCTGCGCACAGGGCTGGCCCGCGTGGGGCACACGCGCACGGACTTCACCACGACATTCCCCTCCCCGTTCCCTTCGGGCGCTCGGGCTCCTCTAGCAGGCACTGTGACATCCCACCGCCCGTGGGTCGGCCCAACGACACCAGACACCCGCTCGATCCGAACCCGTGGACGACGTCGACGGTGACCTCGCCGATACGGTCGACGATGGCGAACAGGTGGACCGCGCACTGTGCGATGGGATCGCTGCTGCTCGCGTTCGCCTTCGTCGTCCACGAATCGCCCAGGGCGATGGCGGCCCCCGCGTCGCCCGGTGCGCGTGACTCCACGTCGATCCGTTCTCCGGCCGCCATTCTATTTCGTAGCTCCTGGTAGAGGTCCGTGGTCGCTTGCTCGCGCGATCGGACCGCACCCCGCCCCGATCCGAAGACGACGAGGTAGTTGCCGTCGGACGAGGCGTCCGGCTCCAAAGCGCGGCACGGCTGCGGGCTCGACGAGCAGGTCGTGACCGTCATCGCGTGAGATGAGTTCAGAGCCGTGGAGCCGGCGTCGACGACGGGTGAGAGCAGGGCATCGAGAAAACTGGACGAGGCTGTGTGAGCACGACTCTCAGGCACGACGGGCGGGTCGGAGGAGAAGCGCTGCTCGCAGCCGAAGACTCCGACGAGAGCGGCGGCGAACGGCAGGACCCTGAGCATCCCGTCGATCTACCATCGCGCCGAGTGCGAGGATATGTCGCGTCGAGCGCAAGGAAGGGCGATTCGGCTACGCAAGCGCGGCGTGACGGATCGCTCTAGTACCTGGGTCGTCCGCGTGTAGGATCGCGTCGCGGATCGCCGCCGCGGCCGCGTGCTAGGCTTTTTCCAATGCGAAGGGTGGTCGCAGGCCTCGCGAGCGCACTCCTCGGCTGCGGTAGCTCGAGCGGCGCCAAAGCGATTCCCTCGTCGGGTTCCATCGTCGACGCCACGGTGGGGCCGGACGGGACGGCGGACGACGACGGCAGCGCGTCCAGCGACTCCGGATCGAGCGGCTCGTTCATGGCCGACGCTCCAGGGCCCGGGCGCGACTACGGGCCGGACGCTGCCACCTCCAGGCCGTGCGACGCGGGTGCCGGCGTATTCACCAGCCAGTGCGTTCCGAACCCCCCGCCCGTCTGCGCCGAGGGCCGCTACTCCGTCAACTACCTCGATGGAACATGCACGGCCTCCGGGCTTTGCACATGGACCAAGTACGACCTCGATTGCTTCGAGTTCGAAGGAGGCGTCTGCGTGGGAGGCCTCGATGCAGGGTTCTTTCCTTCGTCGCCGGAGGCAGGCCTCTTCGCGAACGCGAACGGCTGCCAGGTTCCCGTCGCCGCCTCGCTGGCACCGCCTGCCATTGGCTGCGACATGGATGCGGCCTTCGATGCCGGGTCTTGCCCACCGCCCCATTCAATTTGCATGGGCACCGCCGGGTCGGGTGAGAGCTACGAGACGGAGATGGTTTATTACGACGATGGCGAGTGCGTGGGTGGACAGTGCTTCTGGCAACTTGGACTCGTGAGGTGTCCGGGCGGTTGTTACAACGGCGGATGCGTTGCCCCCACGACGACGCCGCCCCCGCCGAATCTGTGAGCGATGCGATTCGGCGGTCCGTTCTCGCTCGTCGCCCTGCCGGCGGCGTGCATTGGCGCGTCGATGGCCACGGGGTGCCGTTCGTTCTCCCGATCGAGTGTCGAGCCGCCACCCGAGGCCGAGCTGACGTTCGCCTACGACGCGCCTGCCGGGGGCGAGGCGTACGAGTGCTTCGGCTTCGACGCGTCTCCGATCGCAGGCGCGTACGTCACGCGCATCGATTGGGCCACGCCCGACGGCGGCACGGGAGCCGTGCTGCATCACGCGGGACTCTACGCGTACCCCGATGACTACCCGGACGGCCCGGTAACGTGCGACGCGATGCCCGTCGCGTGGACGATGCACGTCTGGTACCCCGGCGGCGACTCGCTGATTCTTCCTGCCGACGTTGCGCTCGCATTGCCTGAGGGCACACGCCGGTTCGTGGTTCAGGCGCACGTGCTGCGCATCGCGGGTGGGCCCGCGGGTGCCGCGACCGTGACGCTGCACGCGACGGCGCAACCACCCGAGCACGTGGCCACCTGGTTGCCCGCGGCAGGCACCGTGCCTGCCCTCGCCCCCCAACAAACGCAGACGAGCTCCTTCACGTGCGAGGCCGCGACCCAGATGCACATCGTCAGCACGACGCCGCACATGCACGAGCTCGGGAGGTCCTTCCAGGGCGCCGTAACGGGGCCGGACGGCTCCAGCGCGGCGATCGTCGACGTGCCCGACTGGAGCTTCGACGAGCAGAAGACGTACGCTGTCGACCGCGACGTCGCTCCCGGCGACGGAGTCGAGACCACATGCACGTGGACGAACTTCACCGACAGCGAAGTGTTGCCCGGGGCCGCGAGCAACGAGGAAATGTGCGCCCAGGCGCTCATCGTCTGGCCGGCTCAGACGGCGGCCTGGACGTCCGGCCCGTGCCTGTAGCGCGTCGTCGCCCGCCGCACATGGCGCTCCTGCTCCTCGCCACGATCGCGTGCGGCGAACAGCTGCACGCGAGCGCCGATGGAGGAACCGATGATGCTTCCACCGCGGCGTCCGGCGCGGACACGTCCGCTGGCACCTCGACGGGCACCTCGACGGACGCGACCCCCGCGGGGAGCCGCGCGGGAAGCGATGACGGCGCCGATGCGGGGACGCCGGCGTCCGGCGACGGATCCGCGGCGTCGTCGTGCGCGGCCTATCTCGACGATGGGGGCATCCATCCCGGTTGCTTCGGCGGGGACTGTCCCGCGGGCCTCGTCTGCTGCGGTTGCTTCAGCCTCTCCGAGGTCGCGGCGACGAGCCTCTGCGCGTTGCCGTCGTGCGTGACGGGCAACTACCAGCTTTGTGCCTCCGACTCGGAGTGCCTTACCGGCAGCTGCCAAACGGTCGTGGAGAACATCAGGCTCTGCATGCTGCCCCCGGACGCGGGCGATGCGTCGGCGGTCGACGGCGGCGAAGACAGTGGCGAAGACGCGGGCGAAGGAGTGTGCCCAGCACCGAGCTCGGGTGCGTGTGCCGGACAAGTCGCCATGTGCGCAAGCGGTCCCTGCGGAGGCACTTGCTACTGCAGTCAGGCGGGATGGATCTGCGCGCCGGCGGTATGCCCCCATTGAGGCCCCTGCCATCGCCGGTGATACGATCCCGCCCTCCCGTTGCTTCCCTGGAAGATCCTCGTCGTCGATGACGATCCCGACATTCGCAGGATCGCGGCCCTCTCGCTCGAGCGCATCGGCGGCTTCCGGGTGGAGCTGGCGGCCGGAGGGGACGAGGCTCTCGGGTTGATGGCGCGCGAGCTGCCGGACGTCGTCCTCCTCGACGTCACGATGCCCGGCCGCGACGGCCCCGCCACGTTGCTCGCCCTGCGCGAGATCCCGGGCGCCGAGCACCTGCCGGTCCTCTTCTTCACCGCCACGTCGAGTGACGACGAAGAGGCTCGCCTGTGCGCCCTGGGAGCCCTGGGGGTGGTGGCGAAGCCGTTCGACGTGGCGGACCTTCCCCGACGCGTTCGAGACATGGTCGAGCGGGCCGGGCTACACTGAAGCAATGGCCGAAGCTCGTCCGGGCGTCGAAGCGCTGCTGGCCGTGGCGCGCGCCGAGTTCGCGCAGAGGCTGCCCGCAAAAATGGCCGAGGTCGAGAAGCTCCTGTCGGACAAGTCGTGGGACGAGGCTCGTCGGGCGTCGCACAAGCTCCGGGGCTCGGCCGCGACGTACGGCTTCCCGTCGTTGAGTGCGGCTGCCGCGGCCATCGAGGACGCGCTCCTCGCCGCGGGCGGATCGCCCGGGGCCGACGTGGTGGGGCGCCTGACGGACATCGCGCGGGGCGCATCTGCCGAGGCCGAGAGAGCCGCGCGGGAGAGTCCATGACCGATTCGAAGAATACAGCGCCCGCCGGTGCGCCCGCGAGCGACCTCCCCATCTTCCCGCTCGGGGAGGTGGTCGCGAACGTCTACGAGATTAAATCGATCCTCGGTGCCGGCGGCATGGGCGAGGTCTACGAGGCGAACGACCGCGTGCTCAACCGTCGCGTCGCCCTGAAGGTGGTGCGCGCGAGCATCGCCCCGGAGTATCTGCTCCGCGAAGGGCGTGCCCTCGCCGCCATCCACCACCCGGGAGTCGTCACGGTGCACGCGATGGGCGAGCACAAAGGCACGGGCTTCCTCGTCCTCGAGCGCGTCCGGGGCCTCAGCCTCGACCGCCTGCTGCAGGACCGCAGGGCGCGCGGGGAGCGCTTCGCGGTCGACGAGACGCTCGAGCTTCTCGTGGCCATCGCCGACGCCCTCAGCGTCGTGCACCGGGCGGGCCTCGCGCACCGCGACGTCAAGCCGGGCAACGTGATGATGGCGCCCGGAGGGCGCGTCGTCCTCATGGACTTCGGTCTCGTCCTCCCGCACGCTGATCGCCCCGGGCACCGGAGCGTCGCAGGCTCGCTCCAGTACATGGCGCCCGAGGCGCTCACGGGCGACGTCGCGGAGGGTGCGGGCACGCTCCTCGACGTCTACGCGCTCGGTGTCCTGGGCTACGAGCTGCTCACGGGCGTCCTGCCGTTCGACGGCGCGCAACCGCTCGATCTCTACCGGGCCAAGAGACGCAAGCCCGGCCCTTGCGTCGCGGCCCACCGCCCCGACCTGCCCGTGCCGCTGACCGACGTCATCGAGCAGATGATGGCGCCCGAGCCTCACGAGCGGCCTCAGGGAGCCGAGGCCGCCCTGTGGCAGCTCCGTGCGGTGCGGTCGCGCGTGGCCTCGGGCGGGGGAGTGCGGCCCTTCACGGTGCTCATCGTGGACGACGACTCGGACATGCGCGAGGCGCTGTCCCTTTATGTCCGTGCGGCCGCGCCCGATGCCGACATCGAGACCATCGGGGACGGCAAGCAGGCGGTCCGGGCGGTGCGGCGCCGCGTGCCGGATCTGCTGCTCCTCGACCTCGATCTGCCCGACATCAACGGCGTCGAGGTGTGCATGCTCCTCCGGGGGATGCAGCTCGGGGACAGCTGCATGATCGTGTCCGTCAGCGGGCGGGCGACCCGCGCCGACGTCGAGCTCTTGCAGCAGCTGGGCGTCCGATCGCTCGAGAAGGGGCCGTCCCTGATGGCTGCCCTCGTCGAGCTCATTCGCAGCATGCGGCCCGCCCGGTGAGGACGTAGGTCATGCGCCGCCGTCCCGCCCTCTTCGCCTTCGTCGCAGCGGCCCTTGCCTGTCCGGCGGGCAGCGCGTCCGCGGACGACGCTCCCGACGTGGCCTCGTTCAGTGAGGGAGCGGGTGCACCGGACGAGGTCCCCGGCGAGATCGCGATCGACCTGCGGGACGACGTGGTCGCATCGGACGTCACGGCTCTCGCCGCCCAGTACGGGCTCTCGCTCCGGCCCAGCAGCGGGTGGAGCTGGGGGCACGACAAGCTCGAGGTCGCCGACGTGGACCCCTCTCGCGAGGCCTCGCTCGTCTTTTCGCTCTCGCTCGACCCGCGTGTCGAGCACGCCGAGCCGATGGCGCTGTACCGGGCGGCGTTCGTCCCCGACGACCCTCTCTACGAGAAGCAGTGGCACCTCAAGCGCGTCGGCGCCGAGGACGCGTGGAGCTACACCTGCGGGCAGGGCGTCACCGTCGCCGTCATCGACACGGGGGTCGCCTGCTTCGACAAGGGGCCCTTCTCTCGCGGCACCGATCTGGGGGGGACTCGCTGCGAGGGAGGGTGGAACTTCGTCGACGACTCCCCCGAGGCGGCGGACGACAACGGGCACGGCACCCACGTGGCCGGCACGGTCGCGCAGACGACGAACAACGGGATGGGAGCGGCGGGCCTCGCGTTTTGCGCGACGCTGATGCCGATCAAGGTCCTGACGCGGCAAGGGTTCGGGACCGTGGCGAACATCGCCGAAGGGGTTCGCTGGGCCGCGGACGAGGGGGCCCAGGTGATCAACCTGTCGCTCGGCGGTCCAATCAGGAGCCGCATCCTGAAGGACGCCGTGGACCACGCGCTCGCGCGGGGCGTCGTCGTCGTGGCGGCTGCGGGCAACGGCGGGCGAGCGGTGGGCTACCCCGCGGCCTACCCGGGCGTCATCGCGGTGAGCGCGACGGACGACTCCGACCGCATCGCGTCGTTCTCGTCGCGCGGCCCCGAGGTGGCGATCGCCGCTCCGGGGGTACGCGTGACTCAGCAGACCGTATGCAACGCGGGCCGTGACCGGTGCGAGATCTTCGGGACGTTCAACGGCACGAGCATGGCGGCACCCCACGTGGCCGGCGTCGCCGCGATGGTCGAGTCCCTCGGTACGACGAGCGCTCCCGCGGTTCGCGACGCGCTCACGGGGAGCGCGCGGGCGCACGGCGACGAGACGCTCTACGGCGCGGGGATCCTCGACGCCCGGGCCGCCGTCAGGCGGGTCTTCTGGCGCCACTTTGCCGGCCGCGCGCTGGCCCTCGTGGGGCTCGCGTGGGTCGTCGCTCGTCGCGTTCGCCGCCGCGGCAGCAGGCTCGTGTGGTCGCCCCTCGCGGTCCTCGGGGCGCTCGCGACGAGTGTCGGCCTTGTACCGTTCGCACCGCTGCTTGGCCTTCTGGGCAAAGTGGGCGCCCTTCGCACCGTCGCCGAAGTCGCCATGCGCCCGCTGGGTGAATGGGACGTCCTCGTGAGCGTCGGGTTGCACCGCTGGCTGCTCCTGGCGAGCGCGCTGCCGGCGTTCGCGCTGGCGTTGCTCGGGTTCGGCCACGGCAAGCTGCGTCCGTTCATCGGCGGGCTGGCGCTCGGGACGGGCGCGCTGCTCGTCCAGATGGTGTGCCTGTCGGACGTCGCGTTCGTGGGAGGAGTGCTACTCGGGCGTGTCTGGGAGGTGTCGAACGCTCTCGTGTGCGTGTGGCTCGCACGCGTCGCGCTGGACAGCCGCGGGGAGACGCACGGCCGAAGCTGACCCGGGGGGGCTGCGCGCGTGCTAATTCTAGACCCCGATGCCGTCAGCCGGCCCGCTCCCTGTACGCGAGGGCGACGTTCTGGCCGGGAAGTACCGGGTCGAGCGCGTCATCGGGTCGGGTGGCATGGGCATCGTCGTCGCCGCCCGCCATCAGCAGCTCGGCCAGCTCGTCGCCATCAAGTTCGTGCGCGACGAGGCGATCGGGGACGAAGGCGCGGTCGAGCGGTTCCTGCGCGAGGCGCGCGCGGCGGTGAAGCTGAAGAGCGAGCACGCCGCGCGCGTGCTCGACGTGGGCACGCTGGAGTCGGGCGCGCCGTACATGGTGATGGAGTTTCTCGAGGGGAGCGACCTCGGGCAGGTGCTCGAGAAGGACGGCCCGCTGCCCATCATCGCCGCGACCGAGTGGGTCCTCCAGGCATGCGAAGCCGTCGCCGAGGCGCACGCGGCCGGCATCGTCCACCGCGATCTCAAGCCGCAGAACCTGTTCCTGGCGAAGACCATCGGCGGCCTGCAGGGCGTCAAGGTGCTCGACTTCGGCGTCTCCAAGTCGATGGGGTCGCTGACCGGCGACGGCGGGTCGCTCACGCGGACGAAGACGATGCTCGGTTCTCCTCTCTACATGGCGCCCGAGCAGATGCGCTCCGCCCGCGACGTCAACGCGACGGCCGACGTATGGGCGCTCGGAGTCGTTCTCTTCGAGCTCCTGACGGGACGATGGCCGTTCGAGGCGGAGACGATGCCGGACCTTTGCCTCAAGGTGGTGTCGGAGCCGCCGCTGTCGCTGGCCAGCATCCGCCCCGAAGTCCCGGCCGTGCTGGTCGCCGTCATCGAGCGGTGCCTGTCGAAGGACCCGGCGGGGCGGTACGCCAACGCCGCCGAGCTCGCGTCCGCCCTCGAGGCTCACGTCCCGCCCCAGTCCCGCGTCTGGGCCGAGCGGGCGCGTCTCGCCATGAGCAGCGTGCACGACCTGGGAGCGGGCGCGGACTCGACCGACGTGACGTCGGCGCCCACGCTTCAGAGCGCCCGATATCCGGTGAGCGGGCCTGCTGCGCGTACGGCGCCCACGCCCGCGGCGTGGGGATCGGGGGGAGGGGTGGTCGCGCGCTCGCCCCGAAGGACGCGGCTTGTGATCGGCGCCGCGGTGGTCGCAGGGGTCGGAGTCGCGGCGTCCGTGCTCGCGCTCCACGGGACGCAATCCAAGCCGACGACGACCACGGCTTCCGTCATGGTCTCCGCGATGACGGACCCCGGGCCCCCTGCGCGCGCATCGGTGAGCCCTCCGGCGCCTGCCGTCGCCGAGCTCGCGGCTCCCGCCCTGTCGCAAGCCCCGCTCGTCGCGAGCGCGACGAGCGCTCCCTCGGCGCACGCGGTGTCGGGGGCGCCGGCCACCGCGAAGGGCGGGGCTTCCCATGCACGGGCGATTGGAGCCAAGCCCACCAACCACGACGATGACATTCCTGCGCTCCGCTGAGGCCCTTTCCGGTAGAAAAGAAGGCATGCGTCGCACAAGACCGATCCTGGGGGCCGCGCTCGCCGGGGCGATGCTCCTCGCGATCGCTCCCGCGAGGCCTGCGCGGGCGCAGTCGTCGTCCGGGAGTGAGAAGGTGACGGCCGAGGCGTTGTTCGAGGACGGCCGACGGCTCGTTGCCGCGGGCAAGTACGCCGAGGCGTGCCCCAAGTTCCAGGCCAGCCAGAAGCTGGACCCGTCGGCTGGGACGCTCCTCAACCTCGCGAGCTGCTGGGAGAAGGCGGGACGCAGCGCGACGGCGTGGGGGGCATACAAGGAGGCCGCAAGTCTGGCCGACGCCGCCGGACGCAAGGACTACGTGGCGACCGCGCAGCGGCACGCCGACGCGCTGGCTCCCAAGCTCGCCCGCCTCACGCTCACCGTCGAGCAACCCGTCGACGGCCTGCAGATCAAGCGCGACGGGGGCCCCGTCGACCGGGCGGAGTGGGGCGTCCCGATCCCGGTGGACGCCGGCTCGCACACGATCGAGGCGAGCGCGCCCAAGCACAAGGGATGGGCGACGGCGGTCGCCGTCGGTCAGGACGGCGCGCAGGCGACCCTCGCCGTCCCCGCTCTCGAGGCCGCGCCCGAAGAGGCTCCCTCGGTGGCCCCTCCGCCGCCCGCGCCCGTGTCTCTCGTTGCCCCTCCCGCCGCATCTACGGTCGCCGCGACGCCGGCGGATCGGGGATCGTCCAGCTCGCAGCGGACCATCGGCATCGTCGTCAGCGCGTTCGGCGTCGTGGGCGTGGGCCTCGGGTCCGTGCTCGGCCTCGTCGCCAAGGGAAAGTACAACGATTCGCTCGCGAACTGCGAGACGGCGAACCCGGACCTCTGCACGAGCACGGGCCTCTCGCAGCGGGACAGCGCGCGATCGATGGGCAATGCGGCCTCGGTGGCGTTCGGCGTCGGCGCCGCGGCCCTCGTCGGCGGCATCGTCCTCTGGCTGACGGCCCCCCCCAGCGGCGGAGGCCAGGGGAGCACGGCGAGCATCTTCGTCGCCCCGGCGCCCGGCGGCGCGGTGATCGAGGGGGCATGGTGAAGCGCCACCTGTTCGGCGCGGGGGCGGCTGTCGCGTTCTCGGTCGCGGGGGCGATCGGCGGCTGCAACTCCATCCTGAGCATCCAGCCCGCGCAGCTCGAGCCGGCGTCCGGCGACGGGGGCGTCCAGGTCAATCCGTACACCCTGAGCTGCGCCAACTACTGCAACGTGATCGACACCAACTGCACCAATTCCCCGACCGAGGACGACACGGAGTACCTGTCGTCGGCCGTCTGCAGCACGATATGTCCCCAGTTCGAGAGCGTCGTCACCGAGGGCGGCATCGTCGATCCGAACGAGCCCACGCCGATGACCAACACCCTCAACTGCCGGATCTGGCACGCGAACGCGGCGCAGGGCGGCCTCGCCGAGGCGCACACGCACTGCCCGCACTCGGGCCCGCTCGGCGGCAGGATGTGCGGCAGCGATCCGTGCCAGGAGTTCTGCATCCTCGACCTGGCCTTCTGCACCGGCGACGCCTCGGCCTACGACAGCGTCGGGGACTGCCTGAACGCGTGCGAGCCCGACGGCGGCTACATGGGCTACCCGTACAACATCGACCCGGGCGATCCCGAGGTCACGGACCTGACGACCAGCGGCAATACGCTCAATTGCCGGATGTACCACCTCGAGAACTTCCTCTACACCGGGCTGCCCATCCATTGCTCGCACACGTCACTCAGCGGCAACGGGCTCTGCGTCAACTGAAGGGCGTGGCGGCGAGCTCGGGAGGCCGCGATGCCTGGAGGCGCTGAGGCCGGGCAAACGCGCTAAGGTAAAGGTCAGGCATGTCGCTCAAGATCGACCAGGATCACTCCCGCTTCCGGGCGATCGTCCGGGGCAAGATCCGGCAGAACCTGCGGCGCTACATCTCGCAGGGCGAGCTCGTGGGTCGCAAGGGCAAGGATCTCGTGTCGATCCCCATCCCGCAAATAGACATCCCGCACTTCTCGTTCGGCGATCGGCAGCGCGGCGGGGCGGGCCAGGGAGACGGCGACCCCGGCGACCCGATGGGCGGCGAGCAGGGCGACGACGGCGACGGACGCCGCGCGGGTCAGGCCCCGGGCGAGCACGTCCTCGAGGTGGACGTCACGCTCGAGGAGCTCGCGTCGATCCTCGGCGAGGAGCTCGAGCTCCCCGACATCCAAGACAAGGGCAAGAGCAAGATCATCAACGCGAAAGACCGCTACACCAGCGTCCACCGCGTCGGGCCGGAGTCGCTACGCAACTTCAAGCGCACGTACCGCGAGGCGCTGAAGCGACAGATCGCGACGGGCACCTACGCGCCGGGCAACCCGGTCGTCGTCCCCATCCCGGCCGACAAGCGCTACCGGAGCTGGAAGACCGAGGCCGAGCCCGTCGCCAACGCCGTCATCATCTACATGATGGACGTGTCGGGCTCGATGGGCGACGAGCAGAAGGAGATCGTGCGTATCGAGAGTTTCTGGCTCGATGCGTGGCTCCAGAAGCAATACAAAGGGCTCGAGAGCCGGTACGTCATCCACGACGCGATCGCGCGCGAGGTGGACCGCGATACGTTCTTCCACACCCGCGAGAGCGGTGGGACGATGATCTCGAGCGCCTACAAGCTGTGCGGGGAGCTCATCGACAACCACTACCCGCCGGAAGAGTGGAACATCTACCCCTTCCACTTCTCGGACGGCGACAACTGGTCGATGGACGACACGCTCCTCTGCGTCGACGTCCTCAAGAACAAGCTCCTCCCTCGCGTGAACATGTTCGCCTACGGCCAGGTGGAGAGCCCGTACGGCTCCGGCCAGTTCATCAAGGACCTCCGTGAGCACTTCGGCAAGGACGATCGGGTGATCACGAGCGAGATCCGCGACAAGGACGCCATCGTCGGGTCCATCAAAGAGTTTCTGGGCAAGGGGAACTGAGACGATGAGCGAGTTCGCGCTCAAGACGGCGCTGCCGACCTACCTGCGGGAGGAGCAGAACAAGATCGCCAGTCTCGCGGCGGAGGCCGGGCTCGACTTCTTTCCGACGGTCTTCGAGATCCTCACCTACGACCAGATGAACGAGATCGCCGCCTACAGCGGCTTTCCGAACCGCTATCCGCACTGGCGCTTCGGGATGGAATACGAACGGCTCGCCAAGAGCTACGAGTACGGCCTCTCGAAGATCTACGAGATGGTCATCAACAACAACCCGGCGTACGCGTACCTCCTCGAGGGCAACTCGCTCGTCGACCAGAAGCTCGTGATGGCGCACGTGTACGCGCACGTCGACTTCTTCAAGAACAACTACTGCTTCCGCCAGACGGACCTCGACACCGGGGGCCGCACGGTCGACCCCGTCCGGCGCCCGAGCGGGTACGATCCGAATCGCCGCTGGATCGACAAGATGGCCAACCACGGCTCCCGCCTGCGGCGGCTCGTGGCGCGGCAGGGGGTGAACAAGATCGAGGAGTTCGTCGACCACTGCCTCAGCCTCGAGAACCTCATCGACCTGCACGCCGCGTTCACCGGCCGGCGCCCGAAGCGCACCGAAGACGACGAGGACAGGGTCGCGACGGAGATCCCGCGCCTGCGCGCGAAGGACTACATGGAGTCCTTCATCAACCCCGAGGAGTACCTCGAGGAGCAGAAGAAGAAGATCGAGGCCGAGCGCGAGAAGACGAACAAGTTCCCGGAGAGGCCGGAGCGCGACGTCCTCCTCTTTCTCCTCGAGCATGCCCCGCTCGATCGCTGGGAGCACGAGGTCCTCGAGATCACCCGCGAGGAGGCCTACTACTTCTCGCCGCAGTGGCAGACGAAGATCATGAACGAGGGCTGGGCGACGTACTGGCACTCGAAGCTCATGACGACGCGCATCCTCGATGCGAGCGAGATCATCGACTACGCGGATCACGCGGCGGGCGTCCTCGCGACGAGCGGAGGCCGGCTGAATCCCTACAAGCTGGGCGTGGAGCTCTTTCGCCACATCGAGGAGCGGTGGGACAAGGGGCAGTTCGGCAAGGAGTGGGAGGACTGCGACGACCTCGACGCGAAGAAGAGCTGGAACCTGCGCCTCGGCCTGGGCAAAAAGAAGATCTTCGAGGTGCGCGCCCTCTACAACGACGTCACCTTCATCGACGAGTTTTTGACGCCGGACTTCGTCCGCGAGCACAAGCTCTTCAGCTTCAACTGGTCGAACCGCAACGAGCGCTACGAGATCGAGTCGCGCGAGTTCGCGTCCGTCAAGGAGAAGTTGCTCTTCCAGCTCACGAACGGCGGCAACCCCTTCATGTACGTGGAGGACGCCAACTTCGACAACCGGGGCGAGCTCCTCATCCGGCACGATCACCAGGGGCTGGACCTCCGTCAGGACTACGCGAAAGAAGTGATGCGCAGCGTCCTGCGGATCTGGAAGCGTCCGGTGAACGTCACGACGGTGGTGGACGGCAAGCCCGTCATGCTCCGCTACGACGGCAAGGAGCATGCGACGCGTCACCTCCGGGCGTGAGGTCATTGGGACATGGGCGAATTCGTTCGCGACCCGAGTCACTGGCTCCTGCGACTGTCGCCTCTCGAGTGGGTTCGCGCGGGCCTCGGCGAAGTGACGCGCGCCGAGAAGGCGCTGGAGCACGGGAATGCCCGAGCGGGTACGGCCGGCCTCAAGCGAGGCGCCGGAATGGCGCTCAACGGTGCGCTCATCGTCGAACCCGAGGACGGATGGGGCCGCACGTACGTGGAACACCTGGAGGCCCTGGCCAACGACGCCCGCGCGCCCGAAGCCGTGCGCATCGCGTCCCGCCGCGTGCTCGACGCCGCGCCTCCTTCGGGCGAGGTCGTGGTCCTTCGAACGCCGCGCGCTCACGCGGCCGCAGTGGATGCTGCGCGCGACGTGATCGCGCACGCGTGGGTGGTGGTGCAGAGACATGAGAAGTCGAAGGTGTGAAGCGGTCGTTCTGTTGGTGGTGGTGGGCTGCGGCGGGGCGGTGACCCCGACCTCGAACTCGACCCCGACCTCGACCTCGACCTCGACCCCGACCTCGACCTCGACCCCGACCCCGACCTCGACCCCGACCCCGACCTCGACCTCGACCTCGACCTCGACCCCGACCTCGACCTCGACCTCGACCTCGACCTCGACCCCGACCTCGACC
>Ga0182018_10002301_pt1 | contig 19432 bp, 19 predicted proteins | sample 812P2MmetaG_FD_120490 | JGI IMG/M metagenome (GOLD analysis project Ga0182018, IMG submission 120490) | Permafrost microbial communities from Stordalen Mire, Sweden - 812P2M metaG | ecosystem: Environmental > Terrestrial > Soil > Wetlands > Permafrost | place: Sweden: Stordalen | collected... | reverse complement strand
TTCGGCACGCGATCCGTCGTCATGATCGCTTCGGCCGCATCGAAGGCCGCCTTCGCTCCCGAATCGAGCTGCGCGACGGCGCGCTCCAATCCGCGCTGCACCCGATCGACGGCGAGCGCGACACCGATCACGCCCGTCGACGCGACGATCACCTGCGCGGGGATCAGGTCGAGCAGCGTCGCCGCTTGCCGTGCGGTGGCGCGAGCGTCACGCTCCCCACGTTCGCCGGTGCAAGCATTCGCGCAGCCCGAGTTGCAGACGACGGCGCGCATGGTCGGAGACTCTCGTAAGTGCGCCGCGCTTACCAGTAAGGGCGCCGCCTTGATCTCGTTGGTCGTCACGACCGATGCACAGCTCTGCGGCGTATCGAAGAAAATCAGGGCCAAGTCGCGTTTGCGTGGTTTGATTCCCGCGTGGACTCCCGCGAGGCGCACGCCGGGAACGGCGCCCAACCCGCCGCGCAGCGCGATTAACTCAAGCGACGACGGCGCGGTCACTTAGTCCGCTCTCTTCGGGAAATCCAAGCATGAGGTTGAGGTTTTGGACGGCTTGTCCGGCGGCGCCCTTGCCCAGATTGTCGATCGCGCAGATCACGCGCACGACTGCTCCTGCGACGTCAACGCGAATCTCGGCATCGTTGGTTCCGGCGACCGCCGCGACGCTGGGGGCTCGCGCACCGGAGAGCAGGCGCACGAACGGGCTGCTCGCATAGGCTCGGCGAAAGGCCGTCTCGACGGCGCCGCCGTCCACCGGCCCGTCGAAGATCGCGTAGGCGTCTGCCAGCATGCCGCGCGCAATCGGCACGACGTGCGGCGTAAACGTCATGCTTGCGCCGATGCCGCTGGCGCGCAGATAGCGTTCCATCTCCGGTTGATGGCGATGCCCGGTCAAACCGTAGGCGCGAATCTCGCCGCTGACTTCGGCGAAGAGCACGCCCGTTTGCGGCGTCCGTCCGGCACCGGTGGTCCCGCTCTTCGCGTCGACGACGACGTGCCGTGGCGCGCCGGCCGAAGCCAGCGGCAAGAGCGCGAGCAGTGTAGCCGTGGGATAACAACCCGGATTGGCGACGAGCTGCGCACCGGCAATCGCATCGCGGTGCCACTCGCACAACCCATACGCAGCAGCGTCGTCGGTGCGGTAGGCGGCCGAAAGATCGATCACGCGTGCGCCCTGCGCGAGCAGCGCGGGAACGATCGTGCGCGATTCTTCGTCACCTCCGGCGGTTATCACGACATCGCCGAGGCATACCGTTGCGGCGACGCTGCCCGGCGGCGCAAACCGATACGGCGTCCTTCGCAAGAGCGCAAAGTGATCGGCAAGCTCTTCTCCGGCGTGACTGCGACTCTCGAGCACGCCAAGTTCGACGTACGGATGCCCGTGCAGCAAACGGATCGCCTCCGCCGCGGCATAGCCGGCCGCGCCGGTGACGTGAACGCGCGTCACGCGAACTGCCCTGCGAGGCTCGCGAGTTCGGCCTCCACCGCGTCGATCTGAGACCGCACGTCGTGGGGCGAAGTCGAGCCCTGGGTTTGCTTGGCTTCAATCGAGGCGCGCGCGTCGAGCGGCGCTTGCAGCGATTCAATTCCCGCGTTCCCGGCGAGTTGGATGAGATCGCGTTCCTCGAGGGGGCGGCCCTCCGATTCCGCTGCCGCGACTGCCGTTCCAACCAATGCGTGTGCCGCACGCGCCGTCACGCCCGCCGAAATCAACGCGTCCGCGATATCCGTTGCCACGGTGTAGCCGGCCACGGCGGCGCGCGCCATGCGCTCTCGATGAAAGGAAACGGCGGCCAACGCTCGCTCGAATGCACGCAGGACGGCAAGCCCATTCTCCGCGATCGCGATCGTTCGGCTCTTCGTCTCTTGCAAATCACGTTGGTACGATGGCGCGAGTCCGCAGAGCGTTCCCAGCGCGCCCGCATAGGCACCGATCGACGTCGCCGCGTGCGCGCGCACGAGCTCGAACGGATCGGGATTGCGCTTTTGTGGCATCAAGCTCGAGCCGGTCGAGGCCGCATCCGCGAGCCGGACGTATCCGTAGGCCGGCGCCGACCATGCGATCAGCTCTTCTGCAATTCGCGAGGCGTCGACGAGCGTCCGGACGAACGCGTGCGCGAGATCGAGCGCGACGTCGCGATTCCCGATGGCATCGAGCGCGTTGCGCGACGGCAGAGTAAAACCGAGGGCGCGTGTCGCCTGTTTTCGATCGAGCGGCAAGCTCGAGCCGCCCAGCGCGGCGCTTCCAAGCGGACACGACGATCGCGCCGCGCGGGCCACGCCCGCGAAGCGGCTGACCGCACGCACAAACGGCTCGCTCCACGCCACGAGCACAAATGCGAGCAGCACCGGCTGCGCCGGCTGACGATGGGTGCAGCCGGCCACGACGGTCCCCAGTTCCAGCTCTTCATGCGCTCGCCCGAGTAAGGCCGCGGCGATGTCGTGCGCGTGCTTGGCCCCGGCCCGCGCGCGGTCGATCGCGTAGAGCAAGAGCGTTGTCGCAACTTGATCGTTGCGGCTGCGCCCCGCGTGCAGCAATTCGCCCGCCACGCCGGCGAGCTCGCGAACGCGCGCATCGATTGCGCCGTGCACGTCTTCAAAGGATTGCGCGCGGGCATAGTCTGCGAAACTGCCGTCGCGAATCTCCACGCCGACCGCGGCGAGCGCGCTTGCCAGTTCCGTCGCCTGCGCCTCGCCGACGATCTTTCCGCCGCGCAGCGCCTCGACGTGCCCGCGCGAGCACTCGACGTCGAAGGGCGCCAAGACGAGATCCTCTTCGAGCGACGAGCCGAAAGCGAGCAGTTGCGCGTCGGGCGCGGCGCCGAAGCGTCCACCCCACTGCAACGCGCTCACTCAAACACCGACGGGTGCACGTTGGGACGCGGCGTAGGCTTCGAGCGGTAAGGCTTGCAGGGCGATGAATCCGTCGGCCGCCTGGTGATCGAACGTATCGTGCATTCCATAGGTCGCGAGCTGCTCGCGATAGAGTCCGCACGGAGAACGCAACCCGACGACGGTCGCGTTGCCGCAATAAAGCCGCAGCCGCACCTCGCCGGTCATACGCGGGGTGAACGACCCGTTGAAAGCGTCGAGCGCCGTACGCAGCGGCTGCATCCACAAACCGTCGTAGATCAGCTCCCCATAACGGCGGTCGGCGAGCGCCTTAAAGCGCAGTTCATCGCGCGTGAGCACCAGGCGCTCGAGCGCGCGGTGCGCGCCGATCAAGATGGTCGCCGCCGGACATTCGTAGACTTCGCGCGATTTTAAACCGACGACGCGGTCTTCGATCAAGTCGATCCGCCCGATGGCGTGCGAGCCGCCCAGAACGTTGAGTTGCGCGACCATCGCGGCGCCGCTGCTTGAATCGAGGCTTGGCTCGCCGCCCGCAAAGGCGATGACGATCTCTTGCGCTACCGGCGCGGCCGAAGCCGGCGATGCCGTCCAGGCATACACCTCCTCGGGCGGCGCGTTCCAGGGATCTTCCAGGATGCCGGCCTCGATCGAGCGGCCCCACAGGTTCGCATCGATCGAATACGGCCTTTCCGCGGTGTGCGCGATCGGAATGCCGCGCTCGCGCGCGAAGGCGATCGCATCGGGTCGAGAGAGCGGCGATTCTCGGAGGGGAGCACGGCAGACCAGCGAGGGATCGAGAGCGCGCACGCCGAGCTCGATACGCACTTGATCGTTTCCCTTGCCGGTGCAGCCGTGCGCCACCACCGTAGCGCCGAGCTCGTGGGCAGTCTTCACGAGCAGCTCGGCGATGAGCGGACGAGAGAGAGCGGCCGAAAGCGGATAGACGTCTTGATAGAGCGCGTTTGCGCGCAGCGCGGCAAACGCGTACTCGCCGATGAAGCGCTCGCGTGCGTCGATCAGCACCGCATCGTACGCGCCAAGATCTAACGCTTTGACGCGCACGGCCTCCAACGCGGCGCGAGCTCCCGTTCCGGCAATCGCGTCGCTTTCACCGAGATCGACCGTCATCGCGACGACCTCGTTCCCTTCGAGAATCAGCTTCTTGAGCAGAACCGATGTGTCGAGTCCGCCGGAGTAAGCGAGCACGATGCGGCTCATGCGGCGGCCTGACCCTTCAAATCCAGAAAGCGCTGTTTCACGTAGGGCGTCTCTTCCGCCGAGCGAACGACGATCAAAATCGTGTCGTCGCCGCCGACCGTGCCGAGGACTTCCGGCCACGCGGCCTCGTCGACTGCCGAAGCCAGCATCATCGCGCTTCCGGGCGCCGTGTGAATCACGATCAAGTTGGCGCTCGCAGCAACCGTCGTCGAAAGTTCGGCCATCGCGCGGTGCAGGCGGCTGACGTAGTTCGTGGCCGCACCTGGAAGCACGTACTTGAAGACGTCGCCGTTCTCGGATTTGATCGGCACTTTGGTCAGCCGCAGCTCCTTGATGTCGCGCGAGACCGTCGCTTGAGTCACTTCGAACCCCTGGCGCTGCAGGAGATTCACCAGCTCTTCCTGCGAATGGATCGGACGCGTTGCCACCAGAGTCAAGATGGCACGCTGGCGGCGTTCCTTCATGTCGGAAATCCTTTGCATTCGGTTAGGAGTGCGACGAGCAGCGCTTTTTGCGCGTGCATGCGGTTCTCGGCTTGGTCGAAGACGACGCTCTGCGGGCCGTCGATCACCTCTGCGCTCACTTCCTCTCCGCGATGGGCGGGCAGGCAGTGCAAGAACGCCGCGTGCGGCGCGGCGTATGACATCAGCTCTTCGGTAACGCCGTAGGGACGCAGCAGCGCATCGTTGCGCTCGCGATAACGCTCTTCACCCATCGACGTCCAAACGTCGGTATAGACGGCATCGGCGTCGCGCACGGCGCGTACGGGATTGGAGAAGGCGCGAACGCTGCCGCCGGCCGGCTTTCCAAGGCGGCCGAGTTGCGCGAGAAAGGTTTCCGACGGCCGGTGCGTCGCCGGCGAACCGAAGGAGATCGTCGCACCCAGCATGACCGCCGCTTGCGCGAGGGAGGCGGCGACGTTGTTGCGCCCGTCGCCGACGTACGCAATCCGCAAACCGGCGACCTCGCCGAAACGTTCGCCGAGCGTGAGCACGTCGGCGATGGCCTGGCATGGATGCGACTCGGCGGAGAGCGCGTTGATGACGGGCACGGCGGCAGCGCGCGCAAAACGTTTGAGCCCCGCGTGATCGTGCGTGCGGATGACGACGGCGTCAACGTAACGGGAGAGCACGCGCGCCGCGTCTTCAGGCGTCTCCCTCGAACCGATCGCAAACTCCGAGCCCTGCGCGAAAAGCGCCTTCGCGCCCAGCTTTGTCAGCGCCACTTCGAACGAAACGCGCGTTCTCAGGCTGGGCTTTTCAAAGAGAAGGGCTACCGTGCGCCCTTTGAGCAACGTGCTCTGCTCGCGCCCGGGACGCTCCTTCAAGAAGCGAGCCAGCCGCAGCAGCCCGCGCAGTTCGGACCCGCAAAGATCGTCGACCTTCAAGAAATGGCGCCCGGTGAGCGCGAGGGCAGGGGAGGGGGCTGGCGCTACTACATACACGTTATGTATATTTATGCATATGACGCATGAATATGCAAGAACTCTCGTGGTCAAGTATGGCGGGAACGCGATGGCCGGGCCGGCGAGCGCACAGGGCGACGCCCTTCTCACCGAACTGGCATCGCGTTGGCAGGCCGGCGAAGCGGTCGTGCTGGTTCACGGCGGGGGGCCGGAGATCGACGCGGCGTTGGCGCGGCGCGGAATCGTGACGACCCGGATCGCCGGCCAGCGCGTGACCGGCGAGGCAATCCTCGAGGTGACCGAGGCGGTGCTCTGCGGCAGCATCAACAAGCGCATCGTGCGACAGCTCCTGGCACTCGGCGTGCGGGCGGCCGGCGTCAGCGGCCAGGACGCCGGCACGCTGATTGCCCAGCGCGCCCTCAGCGAGAACGGCGAGGACCTTGGCTTTGTCGGCGAGGTCGTCGCGGTCGATACGCGACTCATTCGAACGCTGTTGACCGCGGGATATCTCCCCGTCGTCGCGCCGCTCGCGCTGGCGCGCCGCGCGGATCACGCCTACAACGTCAACGCCGATCTCGCCGCGGGCGCAATCGCCGCGGCATTACGCGCTCGCGCCTTCGTGCTCGTGACCAACGTCCCGCGCGTGCTGCGCGATCTCGACGATCCCGCGTCGGGAATCGAGCGGCTCACACCCGATGAGGCTGCGAGCTTCGCGCGCAGCAGCGCGTGCCGTTCGAGCATGAAGCCGAAACTGCTCGCGGCCGCGAAGGCGGCGCGCGACGGCGCGGCGGCTTCGTATATCTGCGACGCCAAGCCGAATGCGATCGCCTCGGCGCTGCGCGGCGACGCTACGATCGTCTCCCCACCGTAATCGTCCTCGTCGTCGCGGAACGGCACCTAGGGTGACGGAGAGGCGAGGGGAACCGCGGCGCAGAGCGCGGCACTCGACATCACGGCCATCGCCGCATCGTTTTCGCGCCCTGCCGTCTGATCGATCGTCCACCCGAGCGCCTCGATCAGGCGCGTCACGGGATTATAACCTAGCGTAAGGCCGGGAACCGTCGCGAGATCGATGGAGTATGGATTTGGCGGGAGGCCGGCATAGTTCGGACTGTACGTGAGCGGATTGGGCGCGGGGGTCGAGGAGGTCGCCCCTTGAGTCTCCGGTTGATTTAACTCGCCGATGTACGCTTCACCGGCGTGCTGCAGATTCGCCATCTGTTGCGTATCGACAAAGCCGCTGATGATATCGAGCGACGCGTTCTGCGTCGCCAGCGCCTTGAGCAGCTTTTGGCGAATTTCTTGCAGACGCTTGTCGTCGTCTACGAGCCCAGTTGTGGTGCGCAGCTCGGGACTATCGAGCACCGTTTGGATCGCGATGATGTTGTTGGCGATCGGACGGATTAGATTCTCGAGTCCGAGCAAGGCGATCTCCTGCGTCCCGTTCGACGACCCGCCGGGATCCATCCCGCCCGGACCGCTCTGGGCCGCGCCCGCCGGGTCGCCTCCGTAGAGCGACGCGGTGTTGTACTGTTTGAAAAGCTCTGGACTCTTTTTGATGGTCGCGTCGTTTTCCATGATCATGCCGATCGCCGGCTTGATCCGCTGGCGAAGCTCGCTGCACAGCGGCCGGCTCACGACGCGATAAATCTGCGGCGGTGGTGTCGCACTTGGAGTTGGCGTCGCCGCGATCGTCGCGATCGCGACGAGCAGCAGACGAAACCCAATGGAACCCATGAAGGGGCACTACGCCGCCGTCACTACGTGCCCTCCCGCGCCGGCGTCTGCCTCGCGGCGTCGAAACCATCATTGGAGCCAGACCAGTCGCCGCGGCCGGACGGCATGAGATCGAAGAGATGCCAGACCGGAGAGAGCAAGTCGATCCCGCGCTCGCGGTCCTCGAGCATGGGGTGTGCCGTGTAGACGTGACGCACTTCATCGTTATCTTTTGCAAACACGACGATTGCCGAATCCGGAGTGCCGTCGGCATCTTCGGCATCGATGGCGCGCGCAAACGCCGGCCCATCGTCGGAAAGCAGGTGAAGGCGATGCCACTCGCGGTGGGCGCCCCAAGCTTGTAACTTATCGACCGGGGCGCGTGACGCGATGACAAAGTTCGCCCGCTGCGTTACGTGCGGCACGATTCCGTTGAACCCGTCGATCCAGAGCGAGCACATCGGACAGAAGCTATCGTCGTCTGCCCAGTACATCAGGTGATAGAGAATCAAGTATGGCTTGTTCTCTGCGAACAATTCCGACAAACGAACGCGATTGCCGCCTTCGATGAACTCGTAGTCGGGGACGACCGGACCCGGCGGCAGGTTCCGCCGCATCGCCGCGACCTCTTCGATGCGGTCGCGCAATTCGATCTCCGCGCTACGCAGGCGGTCGCGCGATCGGCGATACGCCTCGTCGACGCCGGGCATTAAAAGGCTTGAATCCGTCATGTCGTTTCCTTTCGATCGTACAGCGGTTCGACTATAGGTACCCTTAGCGTTGTCATCCTGAGCGCAGTCGAAGGATGACAAAGCTGCCACGCCTCCCGATAACGTCATTGGAAGCATCGAAACGCTTCCTCGATCACCCCGTGAGTGCTAAAATGGGACCGAGGCTCTTGCTGTGCTTGAGAGCGGCGAAGGGAGCATCGCATGCAGAAATTAAACTCGGGTCGCGGCGCCTTCAGCGCGGGGTTGGCCGTCGCACTGTTGGCCGGATGCGGCGGATCACCAACCGAAACGCCAGGCGCGCTGCCGCTGAGCGCGGTGTCGCAGCTAACGAAGCGCAACACGTCTTACCTCTATGTGTCGGACAACCAATACGGGGTGGGAATCGTTTACATCTTTTCCTACCCGGACCCAAGCCGCGAAGCCGTCAGAGCCATCACGGGAATCGGATATGCCTACGGCCCGTGCGCCGACCCGTTGGGGAAGGTTTGGGTGCCGGCCGAAGATCGTGACGGAGCGACCGTTTCTGAATTCAACCATGGAGAAACGAAATCGATCGCGCAGATCAAAATCCCCAACGGGGATGGCGTCGGCGAATGTGCGGTCGATCCCACAACGGGCAATCTCGCGGTATTGGGCACAAATGCCGTTGACGTTTTTAAAGGTGCAGTGCAAGGGAAGCCCATTCGTTACGCCATTCCGAACGTGACGGTGATAGCGTCCACGTACGATAAGCGCGGCAATCTCTTCGTCGACGGAATGGAAGGCAGTTCGGCGCCCTTTCTCTTGTACGAGCTGGCCAAAGGTCACGACGAGTTCGCAAGGCTCACGCTCGACAAAACGGAAGGCTTCGCAGGTGGCATCGCCTGGGACGGTCAGTACGTTGCTATTGCAACCGGCGGCAACGGGCACGCAGCGGTCATCTACCGCTTTAAAGCCGTCGGCAATATGGGTAAGGTCATCCAGGCCGTGCATCCTAACGGCCTCCAGGTCGGTGCGTGGTTTGCCGTTGGCGACGGCGACATTGTCGGAACTTCCGGCAACTCGAGCAGCGGCGAATCGGTCGTCAGGCTGTGGCCATACCCCGCCGGGGGCGGATGGATCTGGCGGCTCGATGGGACCGTAGAGACGCAGGGGCTTGCGATTTCTCCCGCGAGATAGCGGGCCGTGTCATAGGTGGCGCGCCAGCCGTGCGCGCAGCGCCACGCCGGCGACCCGCTACTCAGCCTTCTTCAAGGATCACCGAAAGGCGGAGTGGTCGGCTACGATTGAGGAGGGATGTCAACATGCGCTTTAACGCTCTCCAGGCGGTAGCTACCGTCGTTCTGCTTTGTGCGACGGGTGCGGCCCATACCACGCCTCAAACACCGGGTCGAACGTATTGATGACTCAATGCGACCCGCGTGCCTACAACAATGCGACCTCTGGATTCCGGGTCACTCCGTACAAGAGCGGACTGCGGGCAATCTTAGCGATGCAGTATCAGAACGAAGCGGCCACGCCGGCAACCGCCGTTGTATTCGGCTTGGTCTCCGGTGGGAAACTCGTCGGACTCGGCGAGGATGATGGAATGTTTGCACGCGATGCGGTGATCCGTCACGACGTAATGCTGAGTCAGCAGATATTTCCCCTCGGGCCGCAGACGCACTGCGTGGTGCTGAGGGTTTTGTACGCGAACGGCATGGCCTGGTTTAACCCGGCACCACCGACGTTTTGACGGCACCGCTAGGACTGTTCGCACATAACTTCGTACACGGCAAAGACGTGACGCTAGCGACGACACAAGTGTTCAAGATCTTTGTCGCTCATGACGTGCATATTCGAGCGACTGAGAAGACGCAGGCACCTCCCGGCTTCGATAACTGAAGGCCCCTTGCTTCGAACCGCACGGGGCACTAGGAAGGACACCATTGCTTGATACGTCGGGACGCTCTGGTCACATGTAAGAAGGGCTCGATAGTTGTTCAGGATTACAAGGGGACCGTTCGCTCGAAGGGCGTAGCCGAACCCTGAGAAACGAAGTCGGCTCGGACCAGGCGCGGGCTATTTCACGGTTACTTTGACGGCGACCCTGTTGCCGACGCTGTCGGATATCGTGATTTTGCAGTCTCCCTTGCCCAGCGACGTCACGTCGAACGACGATTTGGAACTCCCTTGAGCGACCGTTGCGACCGCGGTGTTGCTCGATTTGGCCGTCCAACTGCTCGTGCCGGCCTCGCTTACCGAGACGGTCTTTTTTTGTTCGGGGGCAGAGAACGGTAGTTTAGTCGGTGTGACTGTCATTGGATTGATGACGAGCACGTCGAGGTCACCGCCCACCGAATCGACCCAGAGGTTGCCGTCGGAGCCGGGGGCCACCGCGTCGGGCCGAGCGCCGGCCCCAAGGGGAGGGGTAAACGTCGTTACCGTGTGCGCCGTGGTATCGACTCGAAATACCGTGCCGTCGCTTCCGCTCGCGCACCACGGCTCGCCGTCGGGACCGCGTGCGCAGAACTGCTCGGTTTCGTTTGAGCCGAACGCTCCGCCGATCGCAAATGTTGCGACCTTGCCCTTCGGCGTGATGTTCCCGAGCAGCGGCTCATCCGAGAGACAAAAAAACCAAACGTTCTTATCGTTTCCGAGTACGACAGCCGCCGGTGTGCACGACGAGACCGGAATAGGAAACATCGTGATTTTTCCCGTTGACGGAATCACTCGGCCGATCGCGTTGTTCGACGATTCGGCGAACCAGACGTTGCCGTCGGAACCAGTCGTGACACCGCCGTATTGATTGGTCGAGTAGCCGGTAGGGTACGCGAACTCCGTGATTTTTCCGGAAGGCGTGATCTTGGCGATGTGGTTAAACTCCGCGAACCACACATTGCCGTCGGAACCAAGGGCCATACCGTCGATAGACGTATTGTCACCGCTAGGAATTGGAAACGCTTCCACCGTTCCTCTAACGGTCATGCGGATGATACTTGAGGACTCATCGCCGATGTAAAAATCTTTATCGGCGCCCACGGTCATCGAGACACCGCTTCCACCGGCGACGCTTTCAAAGGAGAATTCCTTGACCGCGCCGCTTGCGGATATTCGTGCGAGCCTGTCAGCGTCCTCGTCGATGAACCATACGTTGCCGTCCGGTCCGAGCGCCATCGCGCTATCCAACGCTCCGATTGTGTGTGGCGTAAACTGAATCCACTGCGCGCCCTTTCCTTTCTGGACGACGAGTGGCGCAGTGCGGTACGTCGAATACGCCGATGCATCAGGCCGCGTTTGTTCACCGGGCAGCGAGCAACCCGTAAGCGCGCAGGCTAGAGCAACAAGGACGAGGCACCGTGCAGACATCGTGGACCCTCCTCAGGGATGATGGCTGTTCTAGCGACCGAGGGCGCGGTCCTCGATTCGGATCCTCAGCGCTGCAGTCGTTCGCGTGCGATCTCTTGCTGCACCGCGGTCTTTCGCGCTTGCGGGCTCGTGCCCGACAAGTTCAGCGCTTCGTCCAGACCACGCTGCAGCACGACATCGTTGCGGCGAGCGATGTCGAAGGCCGTCGGCTCGACTCTTACGTCTGGAATGATGCCGACGCGTTGGAGCTGGCTTCCGTCCGCATGGCGCACGCCCTCGCCGCTGAAGTTGAGGCGCGCCCCGCCGGGCGCGACCATCGCGGTCACGTCGCCGTTCGCTCCGTCCGTCGGTGTGCCGACGAACCGCGTGTGACCGGCCTCGCGAAAGAAGAGCGCGCTGTGCTCCGATTGACTAATGGCGCGTTCGTCGATGAGCATCACGGTTGGCTTGAGATAGCGCGAGCCATACGTCTTAGGGAGCATCTGGTAAAACTCTTGGTAGACGGGGAGGCTCTCGGCTTCGTCAAGGTTCGCGTCGATCGGTCCAACGACGAGCGGCCTGTTGAAGAGCGCCAGCCGTACCGACGTGCGCATCGTGAGCCGGGGCGCAATCGGCCACGCCGCGCCACGCGGATAGCCGCGATTGTCGAAGACGATCGCGCGGGTATTCTTGAGTGCGTCGAACATCGCGTCGACTTCGGAGACCTCCAAGCGATCGAAATCAACGTAGCCGACGTTGCCGGGGAGTATGAAGTATTTTGGCGGAAGGGGCGATTTTGGCTCCGGATACGCATCGCGTGTGAACGCCGCGACCAGGGAGCGACGTTCCCCAGGATGATGGAAGCGAATCGTCACCGTGGTTCCATGCCGCCCGGCGAAGATCGACGGCGCGTAAGCATAATAGAGCACTCGGGCATCGGCCGATTGTGGCGTCGACGAGGAGATGTACGCCTCTTGCCGATCCATGGCTTGCCGCGCCGGAACACCGTCAACCGCGTCGACGATATCGCCGAGACGCACGCCCTCCATGCCCGCGCCGCTCTCGTAAACCTCGCTGACGACGACCTGCCGGTGCAGATAGCGCGCATCGAACGGCGGCCCGTTGCCGAACTCTTTTTTGATGGTGGGACTCCAAACGAAACCGTGCGAGTCGTGTAGGTGCGCATAAAACTTCATCAGTCCGAGCGTATAGGCGCGGGCATCGCCGGCGGCGCGCTCGTCGTCGATTGCGGTCAAGGCGGCCGCGTCCCAATCGTCGTGCATCAGCGCGCGATATGGCGAGAAGTAACGGATCACGTTATAGATCCGCGCAACTGCCAGCATTCGCATCGCTTCGTTGGGGTAGGTGGCCGAGTCGTACGGATTATCGGCGAACCGTTCGGCGGGCGGCCGCACAAAGACCACCGCCTGGGGCGTTTGCGAGGCCAACTGCGCGGCCGCATCCGCGAGGCTTCGCACCGTTACGCTCGCAAACGCTTGCTGTGATGCCACGTCGGCCAAATCGCCGAGGCGATACGTCACGCCGACCCCGTCCGGAAGCTCGAGGGTGCCCCCTCCCGCCGAAAGGGCCGTCGGCTGACCGCCCGTCGTGATGATGGTTGCGTCGCCGGAGAGCGCGAGTGCAATCGCGAGCGGCGGCAACGACGTCGAACCGTCGACGAGAAAACCGAACCGGCGCGCCTCCGGCGACTTTCCATGCAGCGTCTCGGAATCGCTCGATCGATCGAAAGCGGTGTATCCGGCGTATCCGCCGGGACGCTGACTCGGATACCCGTCGTACCCGCGCGAACGATCGCGCGGCAGCGTGACGTCGCCCTTCAAGAGCGCGAGCACCGGAGATTCGGAAGAGAAGACGGTCCACAGAGCATCCGCGTCCGCGTCGCTCGATTCGTTCACGCCGCGAATATCGAAGAGCACGATCCCGCTGCGTGCGGCGGTCTTCACGGCGGTTTGCAGATCCGCATCGAGCCGATCGGCCGCACCGCCGTGCGGAATCGTAATCACCGTCACCGCGCCAGCCGAACTGGCGGCGATGCGCCCCGACCCATTCTCGGTTCCGCCGGTCACGTGCGTGGCGGGATCTTGTAGCGGCGCGACGAGCGCCGCAAGTGCGGCGCGGTAGGCGCTGGGATTGCCCGCCCCGACAATGCCGGGCTCGGCGTTCATGAAGGCCGCATCCCAGTCGACGCTGCCGTCACTTGCCTGCGTATCGAAGAATCGAATATCGCCCCAGAGCTTCATCGCGCCGAGCAACCGCTGCTCGGGCGTTGCGGCGAGCAGCAAAACCGCAAGCGCCAAGAGGGCGGCCGAACGTTGCACGCGCCTAGAGCCTCACCTGGCCATCAATTGCTGGCAGGCTGCGGCGGATTCTATTGCTCGAGTTCTTGCAGCGTGTTCGTTTTGGTATCGGTATAGAACAGCGCCGTATCGCTATCGCTCGTGCCGGTCGCAAGGAGTCCAAAGACGTGAGAGATCGTGCTCGTGTCGATGGTCTTGGTGTCAAGTACTTTCCCCGTCGGCGTCATCTCGACCAGCGTGTTATTTCCGGTATTCGCAACGATGAGGTTTCCGTTTGGTAGAAGAGCAGAAGCTACGGGCGCATTGAGTGGAGAGCCACTATAGACGAGCGTCGCGCACGTGCTTTTCGGGTGAGCGCATTTGAATTTTTTTCCACCGGGTTGCACGACGATCTCGTTCTTCTCAAGTAGGTTGCTGGCATTCGAAACGGCGACGACCGTGTTATCGACCCCGTCCACGATATAAAGTGTGTCGTTGCAAAGACTACCGGTTCTTTTGCTATTGTATTGTATTCCGGATGGACCTAAGGTGCTCCAACCGGAGCCCTTATTGACCGAGAAACCGGTTATCACTTGGGTCAGTCGCACGTTGCCAGAGCTAACAGGGACGAACGCCAATTTGACAATTGAGCCGGTCTTGGAATCCGCAATGTAGATGTCCTCAGGCGCGTAAGCCTCACCGCAGAATGCATCGGCGTCGCCGAACGGAGCCTTGATGGGGGAGCCGTGACTCTTCTCGAGCTGGCCGGTTTGATTGAACCGCGAAACGAGACCGCTGACCAGCCCCGCGCCGTAGACTTGATTTGTCGCAGTGGCTGCATCGCCGTCGCAGCCCCCTATCTTGGTGCTTTGCGTAAAGGTCACCGGCTTGGAGTGCGGGTCTGGATCGAGTACTTCGATCGTGGTACCTTTCCCAGCAGTTCCCGCAGAGTCGTCGAAGTTGCAAACGAGCAACTGCCCTTTCTTGAGCCCGAAGGTCGATCGGGCCTGCGAGATTGCGCGCGGGCCCGTATCGCCATTTTTCCGATCGACTGTCGAGCCGATTTCGACGTCCTTAATAATTTTCTTCAGAATCGAGGTCGTGTCGTTTGGAACAACGGAACTCGTGCCTGGCGCGGAGACTACTCCAGATGGAACTGTGGTGTTTCCTCCGCACGCCGAAGTTGCAAAAAGTGCTCCCGCGGTCAGCATAAGCACGCGATTGTTAAAAGTTGGCATTCTAAACCTCGCTCACAACGCAGTGGTGACGAAGCGGGGTTCGAAGTGCCTCTTTCGTCGCCTGCAAGAGCGAGCGACCGCTGCCCATCTTGCACGAGGGAGCGACGCGGAGAAAAAACTAAAGTCATTATAAAATTGAACTGCAATCCACCGCGACAGCTTGCCAAAGCGCGTTAAGCACGGTGGCCGCAATCGCAATCATTTCGGACTCTCCTCGTAGGTCTCGATCAGCGCCTTGAGCCGCATCAGTTCCTCGTTGGACGGGCGTTCGCTTTGAATCAAGCGCAGCGCCAACGTTCCCGCGCTGTTGTCAAAAAAGCGCGAGAGCAAATGGCCCACCGCACTCTTTGCGGCATCCTCACGCGCGAGTAAGGGCCGATAGACGAAGGCGCGGCCGGCCTCGTCGTGCGCGACGTATCCTTTTCGTTCCAAAATGCGCAACGTCGTAAGAACGCTATTGTAGGCGCTGGGCGGAGGCGGCAACGCGGCCGTCACTTCGGCGACCGTCGCTCGGCCCTTCTCCCAAAGCACCTCCATAAGCCGCAGCTCGGCGTCGGTCAGGGTGCTGGAACGTCGTCGTGCCATGCTCGCTTTCTACGTGCGGAAGGTTCTTTCTACTAATTCGTTAGTTGGATGGTAGCGCACCGAAATAGAGTTGTCAACTAAGAAATTAGTATTAGAAGGCAGGCACCGGAAGCCGCGTCGCTTGCCGCGCCGGGGGAATGCGGAAACGGTCTGCCAATAAGGGGAGGGCTATTCACCCCGCCGGTTCCTAAGGAGAAGCAATTGCCAAAGGCGCGCGCTCTGCTCGCAGTCTTGACGCTCGTCGTTCTGGCCGCGTGCGGCAAGGGGACGCCGATCACCAGCGGCACGCCGACGCCGCCGCCCACGCCGCCGCCGGCGGTGGTCGCTCAGTACACGATACCGACGGCCTCGAGCAAGCCCATGGGGATTGCGGTCGGAAGCGACGGCAATCTGTGGTTCACGGAGTTTGCGGCGAGCAAACTGGGGACGCTGCTTCACGGCGGTCACATCTCGGAGCAGGTAACTCCCTCGCGTAAGGCCGAGCCAAACGGCATCGCGTCGGGCTCGCCGCCGAACTTGAACCTGTGGTTTACCGAAACCAGTCGCGCCGCAGTCGGGCAAATCACGACGGTGGGGCAGCCGTTCGTCGAGTACGTTCTTCCCGACCCCGCGGCGCGGCCCGTGGGCATCACGTTGGGCTCAGACGCCAACATGTGGTTAACCGATCCAGGAACCAACTCCATCTGGCGGGTCAAATCGATCCACAGAAAGCCTTTCGTCGTATTCACGCAGTACCACCTAACCGGTAACGCGCAACCGCTGACGATTACCAACGGACCCGACGACGCGCTCTGGTTCACCGAGCCCGGCACGAACCGCATCGGGCGTTTGCCGATCAGCGGATACCCCTTAAACGAATACAACGTCCCGACTGCGAATGCCAAGCCGACGGGCATCGCGCCCGGCCTCGACAACGCGCTATGGTTTACCGAAGAAAAATCCCTCAAGATCGGGCGCATTTCCACGAGCGGCGTCGTGACCGCGGAGTACCCGCTTCCTGGAGCGCTGACTCCCAATCAAATCGTTCAAGGCGTCGATGGAAACTTTTATTTTACCGATACGGCCGGCAACAAAATCGGACAGTTCTTTTTCAGAGGCCACCACGTCAACTACTACAAGATTCCGACGGCAAATTCGGAACCGACCGCGATGGTGATCGGGATCGACAGCCAGATCTACCTTGTCGAAACGGCCGGCAATAAGATCGCCCAGTTCAGATATTTTGCGGTTTAAGGAACTTCGAGCTCGCCGGCGCTAAATTCGGCGAGCTTGGTGAGCCCGGCATTGCCGGCGCCGATCAAAAGGTAGCGCGTACCAACCCGAAGCAGATGCACGGCAGCGTGCTGCGATAGCATTGTGGATTCGATGACGGTGACGTATCGGTCGACGCCGCGAGCAAATAACCTCACAGCTTTGAGCCGGCGCGCTAAGGCGTAGAGCACCGCCAGCATGAGTCCGAGAATCAGCAGCTTTACGGCGTACGCTTCCCAGAAGCTCCAGGGCATAAGCCGGGTTCGCTAAACGCTCGGCTCGCCCGGGCCGTAGATCTTTCGCTTGAACGCGACGATCCTCGCCTCGATCTCCGGCATGCGCTCGCAGACCACAACCGCATTTCCGGTCGTAAGCGTGATGACGGTGTGGCCGTCCTCCTCGATCGACTCGATCAAATCGCAGTTCAACATCACTGGCTGCCCGTTTACCCTCGTCAAAGTAATCATGCATTGTCATCCTGAGCGAAGTAATGTCATCCTGAGCGAAGTAATGTCATCCTGAGCGAAGTAATGTCATCCTGAGCGAAGTAATGTCATCCTGAGCGCAGTCGAAGGACGAAGCACGAAGGACCTGGCGTTGGCTTCGTCGAGCTCGCGCTCGTCGCGGCGCGCCTCTTCGCGCTCGAACTCTTGCACCCGGCGCTCCTTGAGCTTCTCGATCAGGCGGCGCTCGCGATTCGCGGCGTACAGCTCCGAGGCAGCCAGGTCAAAAGCCGGCGCCGATTCCGCGTTGCTCTGTTCGCGTGATTGGAGGGTTCGCTCGAGGTAGCAAAGGTGCGCGTCGTACAGGCGCAGACTTGCCGTGGAGCCGGTCATGGCGCACTCATGCAGCGCACGCCCGCCAATGCGTATCGCGCAGGCAAGGCGACCGAGGTCGCGCACGTTCTCGTCGCGCGCCGCTTTGGCGCTGGCAAACGCGCCTTGCTTCTCTTCTTCTTTTCGCCGGCGCGCATCGAGCAAAAGCTGAAGCGGGAAGACGAATCGGGCCATATCCGTAGAGAACTCCCGCCGCGGCGCCTTAGCGAGCCAACTGCGAACGTTCGCGCCCCACAGAGACCATCTCGATGGGCACGTTGAGGACCTCTTGCAAGCGCTGCAGGTATCCCCGCGCAGCCGCCGGCAGATCGGCGATTCGCCGGCAGTCTGCGATCGGTTCGCTCCATCCAGGTAACTCTTCGACGTCGATCTGCAGATCGGGCTCCCCGGCGGCGCTAAAACCAGCACTATGGCCGCCCACGCGATAGCCCGTCACGACGCCGACTCGCTCGAAGCCGGTCAGCACGTCGAGCTTTGTGACGATCGCGTTCGTCAATCCGTTGAGCGCGACAGCGTACCGCGCGGCGACGGCATCGAACCATCCGCAACGGCGCGGGCGCCCGGTCACCGTCCCGAACTCGCCGCCCTGACGGCGCAGCTTCTCGCCGCGTTCGTCGTGCAGCTCCGATGGCAGCGGGCCCGCGCCCACACGCGTGCAGTAGGCCTTGAAGACGCCGATCACGCGGCCGATGGTGCCCGGGCCGATGCCGAGTCCCGTGCAAGCGCCGCCCGCGATCGTGTGGGAGCTCGTCACATACGGATAGGTGCCGTAGCCGACGTCGAGCAGCGCGCCTTGAGCGCCTTCGAGCAGAATCCGCTTCCCGCCGTTGAGCCGTTCGTGAATGTACGCGACGCCGTCGACAACGTGGGGCGCCAGCCGCCGCGCGGCTTCGAGCATCACCTTGTCATCCTGACCCTTGTCATCCTCAGGGCCGTCGAAGGATGCCATCACGTCCGCGAAGCGCATGCCGCTTCTGGCGACGCGATCGACGTACGCCGGCCCAATCCCGCGCCCGGTCGTGCCGATGGCACCGCTTCCGCGTTCGCGCTCCGCTGCCGCGTCGCGCGTCACGTGGTGCGGCAGCACGACGTGCGCGCGATCGGAAATCTTGACACGCGAGGTGTCGATGCCGATTGCCGCGAGACGCCCGAGCTCGTCAAGCAACGTTTGCGGATTGACGACGGCCCCGCCCCCGACAAAAAGCTCGACGTCGGGATGCATCACCGCCGACGGAACGATTCGCAGAGCTAGCTCTTGCGAACCGACGACGATCGAGTGTCCGGCATTATCGCCGCCGCCGAATCGCGCGACCACGTCGTAATCGGCGGCGTACAGATCGATGATGCGGCCCTTGCCCTCGTCTCCCCATTGACAGCCGAGAATGATGTCGGCCTTCAAGGGCTACTCCGAGCGAAACTCTAGATCGCTCGTGTCACCCATCGGGATCCCCGGATCGCCTTCGAACTGCGTGATCACAAACTCGGAAAACAACGCGTTGGGCCAGCCGAAGTTGCGCCGCGTGAACTGCTGCGGATTATCGGGATTGAACGATTCGTGCAACAGATGATCGCCCGGATCGCTGGCCAGCAGTTGTCCGAGGACGTCCTGTTTCTCGGCATCCGACGTCGCGGTCATGCCTTCGACGATGAGCGCAAGTGGCCAGATATAGTGCTCCGGCGTGTGATAGCTGCCGATCCCCCGCGCCACGTGACCTTGGTAGAACGACGGATTGTCCTGCGAGAGCAAGAAACGCCGCGTGTTTTCGTAGTAACGGTCGTTGGGCATCGTGTAGCCGAAATAGGGAGCGGCCAGCAGGCTGGGGATGTTTGCGTCGTCGGTGAGAATCGCATGGCCGAAACCGTCCACTTCATAGGCATAGATGTAGCCGTACTTTGGAACGAGCACCAAGCCGTAGGTCTGAATGCCGCGCTGCACTTCGTCGCGTAACGCGCGAGCCTCGCGCGCCTTGACCACGTTGTGGTAGACCTTGAGCTCGATC
>Ga0182018_10002300_pt1 | contig 19446 bp, 16 predicted proteins | sample 812P2MmetaG_FD_120490 | JGI IMG/M metagenome (GOLD analysis project Ga0182018, IMG submission 120490) | Permafrost microbial communities from Stordalen Mire, Sweden - 812P2M metaG | ecosystem: Environmental > Terrestrial > Soil > Wetlands > Permafrost | place: Sweden: Stordalen | collected... | reverse complement strand
TCGGACATTCCGGATACGACCGTATACAACGAGGCTTTCGTGAGCGTGACGGCGGACGGACAGCCAGCGATTATGAGCCCAGCCGGAGCAGAACAGGTGTACTCGCTGAAGTGGAAGTGAGTGCAGCATTTGGGTCTCCCTGCGAAACAGAACCAGAACGGGTGCCCCAAAACCGCTGGCTCTGAAATGTGGGAGCCCAACGCGCAACCAAAGAGACTCCTTCGTGCCGCCCCCCCCAAATGTGGAAAATTTGTCAACCCCCAAGCCAAAAAACCAAAGTAATGACCCCTCATTCCAAAGCACTTCTCCCCCAAACCACCCCATAAAAGTTGGCAGTTTTTTCAGTCAACTTTGGTATTCTGACAATAGAGGGTAAAAAAGAAAAGCAGTATTCAGAAGCGTAGAAAAGCAAGGTCGCTCCGTCGAGCGGCCTTTTGCATTTGCCGCAGAATTCCATTGCTGGAGAAAGCCCTGTTTGCTGAAAAACTAATGACCACCAGATCCCAATCCATCTCGCCACTCCGCGGCCGCCGCTGTGCCCAGACCTCCTGGGCCTCCAGCACCGTTCCCCTCACGCGCGCGAATGACGCATTGCCGAGTGCCAGTGCATCATTCATGCGCACGAACCCATCATTCGTACTCGCATGTGACTCATTCACACTCGCGAAGCATCTGCCCTCTTTCGAATCAGATAGCCCCATCACACATGCCAATGCGTCACTCACGCGTGCGAATGAATCAAAGCCGCTCATCTCACAACTGCCTTCTTCTCAGCCACTTAACCCAGATGACCAAAGTACCCCCACCCCTAAACCACTGAAAACAAAGCACCGGACCCGCAAAAAATTGAGGTGCTTTTCTCCCCATCCCCTCCCGTTACACTTTTCTCCTCAAAATGCCGATAAGACCAACGCAGGCAATTCCCGTATCAGGAACAACTCAGAGGAAACGCAGGGTGATTTCCCTGAAGAAGTATCTCGACGCTTACGAACGGCCGGCCGAGCCCGATCCGGCCGATCCCGGCCCGCTGCTCGCCGCAGCCCTCGAATGCTACCGCGGCGCGCTGTTGGCCGTGGGTCGCACCGCCGTTGTCGGCTCCCCCGCCCTCGGTCTGGAGCTGGAAAAGGGCCTCCAGGAGGTGGAGCGCCGCCTCTCCGGCAATCCCACTCCCGAGTTGTTCAAATGGGCACAGACGCAGGTGGAAACCCACCTCCAGGAATGGGGCGCCAGGACCGCCGACCACCTCAGGGCCAAATCCGATGAGGAGAAGGAACTGCTGCTCGCCCTCGCCCGCACCGCCGAAGCCGTCGGCGACCGCAACCAGAGCTACACCGGCCAGTTCAAAGACCTGACCGCGCGCCTCGAGAAGATCGGCAATCTCGACGACCTCGCACAAATACGCTCCTCGCTGGTCCAGCGCGTCACCGAATTGAAGAGCAACGTCGAGCAGATGACGCGGGACAGCGACGACCTGGTGGCTCACCTGCAGGCTGAAGTCTCAACCTTCCAGACCCGCCTGAAGGCGGTCGAGAGCCTCGTGCTCAAGGATGAGCTGACCGGCGTCGCAAACCGCCGCAGCATCGAGGAGCGCATCCAATGGAACATCGGTAACAAGAACACGTTCTGTGTCGTGATACTCGATCTCAACGACTTCAAACAAGTGAACGACAGGTACGGCCACCTCGCCGGTGACGACCTTCTGAAGCAATTTGCCAAAGAACTCCAGATGAACACGCGCGCCGGCGACTTCGTCGGGCGCTGGGGCGGTGACGAGTTCGTTGTGCTGCTACTTTGCGATAGCGACGGCTCTGGATTCCACCTCGCGCGGTTTCGCGAGTGGGTCTTCGGCAAATACACGATCACCACCGGCGCCAACCGTCAGACCGTCGAGGTTAACATTGACGCTTCGATCGGCTTGGCCGAGTGGCATGCCGGGATTACCGCCGAACAGCTGATGGCGGAGGCCGACGCCGCCATGTACAGGGACAAGCATCAGACCCACGGGGTGCACGCGTAAACGCGCACGAGCGGCGGTGGTCTACGCCAGATCGTCGTCCGCTGCGGCTGCCGCCGGGACTCCGCCCTGGCGTTTCATCAACAAATAACCGCGGATGAATGGCTCCAGATATCCGTTGAGAACTTTGTCGACGTCGCCCACTTCCACCTTCGTCCGATGGTCCTTGGCGATGCGGTAGGGCTGCAGCACATACGACCGAATCTGCGACCCGAAATTAATGTCGAGCTTCGAGTCCTCGATCTTGCGCGTCGCCGCGTGCTTCTTCTCGAGCTCGTACTCGTACAGTCTCGAACGCAGCATCTTCATAGCCTTCTCGCGGTTCTTGTGCTGCGAGCGCTCGTTCTGGCACTGAACGACGATGTTCGTCGGAATGTGGGTGATGCGCACGGCGGAATCTGTGGTGTTGACATGCTGGCCGCCCTTGCCGCCCGACCGGTACGTATCGGTGCGAATATCGTCGGGTTTGATGTCAATCTGAATCGAATCGTCGATCTCCGGCGAGACGAAAACGGATGCGAACGAAGTGTGCCGCCGCTTCGCCTGATCGAACGGCGAAATGCGCACGAGCCGATGAACGCCGGTTTCGCCGCCCAGCAGGCCGAAGGCGTACTCGCCGGTGATGGTAAAGGTGGCGGATTTAATGCCCGCCTCTTCGCCGTCCTGGTAGTCGTTCATCTCGGTGCGGAAACCCTGCTGCTCAGCCCACCGCAGATACATGCGCAGCAGCATCTCGGCCCAGTCCTGCGATTCAGTCCCGCCCGCGCCGGGATGGACGGTGACGATGGCGTTGAGCGGATCGGTTTCCCCCGAAAGCATGGTCTTGAATTCGAGCTTGTCGACGTGGTCGCGCAGTGCATTGATCTCGCGTTCGAGATCGAGCTCGACGGCCTCGCCTTCGCGGGCCAGCTCAAAGTAGGCCTCAATGTCGCCGGTGCGGCGCTCGAGATCCTGGTCGCCGGCGATCTGTCCTTCGATGCGCTTGCGGTCGCGCATGATTGGCTGCGACAGCGCAGGGTTCGACCACAGGGCTGGGTCGGAAAGCTTTTGTTCGATGGCGGCTAATTCGGTGCGGAGACGCGGCGCGTCAAAGATACTCCCGCAAACCGCGGACTTTTTCGCGGACGGGAGCGTAAGCGAATTCAAGATCGGAAAGCATGACTACAGCGATTTTAACCGAACTCGGTAGCTGGCCTGCGACCGCTCCCGGCCCCAGGCTAGCTACCGGCTACAGCCTACAGGCTACGGGCCTCGTGTTCAGAGCCCCAGTTCCGTCAGCCCCGGATGATCCGCCGGCCTCTTGCCCAGCGGCCAATGAAACTTCCGGTCCGATTCGCGAATAGGGGCCTCGTTGATGCTGGCCTCGCGCCGCCGCATCAACCCGTTCTCGTCAAACTCCCACAGCTCATTGCCGTGGGCGCGAAACCAGCTGCCGGAGTCGTCATGAAATTCGTACTTGAACCGAACCGCCATCCGGTTCTCGCGAAACCCCCACAGTTCCTTGATCAGCCGGTAGTCCAGTTCCCTCGCCCATTTCCTTCGGAGAAACTCGACAATCGCAACCCGCCCCGAGAAGAGCTCCGCCCGGTTCCGCCAGCGGCTGTCCTCCGTGTAGGCGAGCGCAACCCGCTCCGGATCGCGGGTGTTCCACGCGTCCTCAGCCATCCGGACCTTCAGCGGGGCGGTTTCGAGATCAAACGGCGGAAGTGGAGGACGAGGCTCGTTCATCGGTGCGTCTCCTGGTCAACAACCCTGAGATGACGGCCACCACACAAACGACGCAGCAGAAGTATGCAAAAACATCGCCGTACCGGGTGTAGAAGGTGGTGTCGGAGCGGTAGCCGTACCGCGCCACCAGCGAGGTGAGGGTGTGTCGCGGCGCGGAGAGCGTGACGCGGCCATACGGATCGATGACCGTAGTGATGCCGTTGTTGGTGTCGCGGATCAGCCAGCGGCGGTTCTCGATCGCCCGCATGCGCGCCATGTTCAGGTGCTGCCAGGGCGCGCTGGTGTCGCCGTACCAGCCGTCGTCGGAGATGTTGACGAGCACCTCGGCGCCGTTTTTCGCGAACTCCCTAACTTCGTCGGCGAAGACCGATTCGTAACAGATGAAGACGCCGAACGCGTGCCCGTCCGCGATAAACGTGTTGCGCCGCGTACCGCGATTAAAGTCGTCGACCTGCTGGGTAAGTTGGTGGGCGAAGAAGAAGACCTGGCGGTAAGGAACGTATTCGCCAAAGGGTACGAGGTGAATTTTGTCGTACCGCCCGGCGATTACGCCGTCGGACCCGACGAAAACGGCGGAGTTATACGTTCCGGTTGAGTCGTGACCGACCATACCGGCGATGACGGGCACGTGGGCGGTGGTGGCCAGGTCGTGCAGCAGGGAGACGGTGCGCACACCGTCGCTGCGGAGCCAGGAGGCGACTTCGGGCCAGACCACGATGCCGGGAGGCGGCGTGTTCTGAGCGCAGGAGGGGGGCGGCGGCGCAGCGTTCCGCTCGGGCATGCCTGTGTAGGCGGGCGTGCAGGTTTGGCGAGCCTGATTGATGATCCAGCGGACATCGCCGTCCCACTCGGGGCCGATCCAGTTATCGTTGGTCGCGACATCGATATTGGGCTGGATGAGAACGGCGTACGCCTGAGTGGCGGCCGCCGCCGGCCCGGTCCAGAGGCTGAACAGCAGCAGGAGAATGAGTGCGAGCATCGACACAACCCCCTTGATCCAGGCGGCGCGTGCGCTGGACATCCATACGGCGATCAGGATCACGTTGCTGAGGACCAGAACGAAGGAGATTCCGTAGACGCCGGTGGCGGGCGCGAGCTGGGTCATCCAGAGGCTGTCTACCTGGGAGTAGCCCAGCTGATCCCAGGGAACGCTGGTGATGCGCGCGCCAGCAAGCTCGAGCGCGGTCCACAAAAACGGCGCCAAACCCAGCGCAGCAGTCAATCCAACGCGACGGCGAAAGAAGGCCAGACCCAAGCCAAATAGGCCGAAGTAGAGGCCGAGAACAGCGGAGTAGAGGACGACGATTCCGGCCGAGCCCGGAGCGGGAACGTGCCCGTAATAGAGCATCGTCTGGTAGATCCAGTAGCAATTGAGGATGTACCAGAGGACTCCGCAGAGATAACCGGTGAACGCTGCACGGCGCAAATAACTAGGGTGAGAGACCGCCCGTTCGTTGAGCAGCCCATACAGCAGCGGGACGAGGGCGATCCAGGCCAGGAAGGCTCGCCAGCGCGGCATCGGTCCGGCGACCGGAAAGCAAAAATCGAGCAGGACGGCCGTGACAATGCCGAGAAAAATCAAAACCACAAGTGAGGCGGGACCTTTGCGCGGCTGCCCGGCGATCGGCGTCCTGACGGTGGCAGCCACGTCGCGAGGTCCGGCGCTACTCTTTGCCGACAAGCTCGTTGAGGTCCTCAAAGAAGCTGATGACGATAACAAGAAGAGAGCCGGCGATTCCCACGAAGAAGATCCAGGTGCAGAGGCTCATCACGGCGCGGGCCAGAACGATCACACTCGCATTCTAAATCAGGCAGGCATGAACCCACGTTTCATCTCGATTTAACGTCTCTTACCCGTCGCCGCCAGGGGCTCGATAACCGTGCAAAATCAGGTTCAAACTACTACTTAGGAGTCACATCCCACCCACCGGCTGCATGGTAGGATGATCCAGCAGAAACGCCGATATAGGCATTTTTTCCGGGCAGACAGCAATGTCCCCCTGATGTCAGGAGCGATTCAGAGAAGCTATGAGCAAGGGCATTTCCATCGCCGTCGTTGGTTCCGGTTACGTGGGCCTGGTAGCGACCGCCTGCTTCGCAGAGATTGGACACCGCGTGATTTGCGTGGACAACGATGAAGCCAAACTGCGCACGTTGCAGGACGGTGGAGTCCCGATCCACGAGGATTACCTGCCGGAAGTGCTCGACCGGCATCGCGGGCATTCCATTGAATTCACGAGCGATCTGCGAGCGGCCACGCAGGCTGCGCAAGCCATTTTTATTGCGGTGGGCACTCCCCAGAGTCGCACCGGCAGCGCAGATCTCTCCTATGTCGACGCTGTAGCCAGCGAGATTGCCCGTTCCATCGATGACTATAAGGTCATCGTCGAAAAGAGTACAGTCCCGGTGTACACCAACGAGTGGATCCGGCGCGTGGTCGAACGGAATGGCGTGCCGCGCGACCTGTTCGATGTAGCCTCCAATCCGGAATTTCTGCGCGAAGGCACAGCCGTCGTGGATTTCCTCCATGCGGATCGCATTGTCGTGGGTGCGGACACGGAAAAGGCAGGCGATCTGCTAAGGAAGATTTATGCGCCTCTGACCTCGGGAACCTACTACCAGTCGGCGCATGCGGTGCCGGGGCCCCACAGTGAGGGGAACCCGCCGCCGGTCCTGCTCACCTCGACCAAAGCGGCAGAGATCATCAAGCATGCCTCCAATGCGTTTCTGGCAACCAAGATCTCCTTCATCAACGTGGTTGCCAACATCTGCGAGGCTGCCGGCGCCGATGTCGAGGAAGTGGCGCGCGGCATGGGCATGGACAGCCGCATCGGCCCGAAGTTTCTGCGCGCAGGCGTCGGCTACGGCGGTTCCTGCTTCCCCAAGGACGTCGCGGCCTTCCGGCATGTCGCCGAACAGATGGGTGTGGACTTCGCTCTTTTGAAAGAAGTGGAGAAGATCAACGAGGAACAGAAGCGGCGTTTCTTCCAGAAGGTGCGCTCCGCCCTGTGGACCTTCCGCGGCAAGAAAATCGGTGTGCTCGGCCTCGCCTTCAAAGGAGGCACTGACGATATCCGGGAATCGCCGGCTCTCGATATCGTGAAGCAGATGCTGCATGAGGGATCAACGGTGACGGCCTACGATCCGGCGGCTGCCGAGCGGGCCAAAGAGACAATTCCCCCAGGACCTCAAATGCGCTACGTCGACGATCCCTATGCCGCCGCACAGGACGCGGATGCGCTGGTTATCCTGAACGAATGGCAGGAGTTCGCCGAGCTCGATTTGAAGCGCCTGCACTACACGCTTCGCTATCCCATCATTATAGACGGTCGCAACCTGTATGACCCGGCTACGATGATCGAGAGTGGGTTCACCTATCTGAGTGTCGGGCGCCCGGGATTGTCGCACACACGGGATGCTATTGCTGGGCAGAGGATGCCGTAGGAGGCGATCCTTTCGATTTCCACTATTCTGATGGAGATCGCTGTCGTATTGCGTCCTGACGCGGTGTGTTATCGTCTAACTCACGAGAGGCACCGGCGCGCGGCCACCTATTTTGTCAGATAGGGAATGAATCGTTGCTGAAACTCGACCCAGCACGTGTGAAGCGGGTGCTGATCTATCGGCTGGGCAGCCTTGGCGACACGGTGGTGGCGCTTCCCGCCCTGCACCTGGTGGAGCGGACTTTCCCGGCCGCCCGCCGCCTGATGCTCACCAACATTCCCGTTCACTCCAAAGCGCCGGCAGCCGCTGCGGTGCTGGAGGGTTCACGCCTGGTGGACGGCTACATCCACTATCCCGTACACACGCGAAGCGTCCGTGAACTCGCTCGAGTATGGTGGCAGATTTTCCGCTTCCGCCCTCAGGTCGTCATCTATCTGATGCCAGCGCGTGGTCGTCTCTCCCTCGAACGCGACACCTGGTTCTTTCGGCTGGGTGGCGCGCATCACATGGTCGGTTTACCGGTGGGCGATCTGGCGGAGCCGTCGTTCGATCCGAAGAGTGGGACGTGGGAGCATGAGGCATCGAGACTTCTGCGGTGTCTGCGAAGCCTGGGCGAGGCTGATGTCGACGATCCTGCCGGCTGGGATCTGCGGCTTATCCCGGAGGAAGACCGGAAGGCCCAGGAGCTAATGGCGCGCTTTGGGGGACGACCATTTATCGCCTGTGGCCCCGGCACCAAGATGCAGGCAAAGGATTGGGGACCGGAGAACTGGCGTGCCCTTCTGGCGAGTCTCACCGCCAAACTGCCAAATCACGGACTCATACTCGTAGGCGCGAAAGAGGATGCCGCAGTGAGCGAATACTCGTGCGCACAATGGACTGGTCCCGTTGCAAATCTGTGCGGACTCCTGACTCCGCGCGAAACCGCCGCGGTTCTGAAGCCTGCGGAACTGTTCCTGGGCCCGGACAGCGGACCGATGCACCTGGCAGCAGCTTACGGCGTACCCTGCGCGATTGTGTACGCTTCACGGAGCCGTCGCGGACACTGGTTCCCGACCGGCACGGGGCACGAGGTCGTTTACCACACGCTGGCTTGTTCTCTCTGCAATCTTGAGGTCTGCATCGAAAAGCAAAGGGAATGCATTACGTCGATTTCAATCGCTGAGATGGCGTCCGCGTCGATGAAAGCATGGCAGTTTGGGCAAGCCCGGCTCTCCCGGGCACCGTTAACCTAACTGATCGACAAGACCGACAGCGTCCAGCAGGGATGGGCACACCGCGTCGGCGAGCGAAGCCGCCTTCCCCGCACCCGGCTTTTGTGTTTCCGGATCTCCCTCAATGAAGATGGAGCGCATTCCAAGTTTCTGCGCCGCTTCGATATCGGACAGCGAGTCGCCGATGATCAGGCTTGTCGACGGTGAGGCTTCAGGAAAGTCGCGGAAGGCCTGCTCAAACAAGCCGGTCTTCGGTTTGCGACAGTCGCACTGATTCTTGTCGTGCGGGCAGCAATAGAACGCGTCGATGTGCGCTCCCTGAGCCGCCAGGTGTTGCCGCAGCTGCGCGTGAAGTGCCTCGACATCGGCCGAAGTATAACGGCCCAGTGCGATGCCGCGCTGATTGGTGACCACGATCACCCGACGGCCGGACTGATTGAGCGCGGCGATAGCCGCTTCCGCGCCGGGAAGAAAATGGAAATCGCGCCAGTGTGCGACGTATTCGCCTTCGGGCGCTTTGCGATTGATGACCCCGTCGCGATCGAGGAAGACACTTCTAATGCCGGTAAACCGGGGCGTCGCTGGTGAGAAAGGCATCGGTCGTGAATAGTATGATAGCGAACGATGGGCCTGCATTCCGCCGCTTTGCCTGGCAGAAGGGGGCGCCGGAAGCATGACCAGCAGTCCGAGGAACTATGTCAGAGTATTTTGACGGGACTTCAGTCATTCAGCGCACCATCGCAGGGCAGCCGGCGAAAGGGCTAGCGGTCTCGCGATGATCCAGGATCTGCACCGCGTCATCCAGCTGATCGAGGGTGATTGGCGGAACACCAGGGTGCTGGTGGTAGGCGACATTATGCTCGACCAGTACATCTGGGGCGACGTGGACCGCATTTCCCCGGAAGCCCCCGTGCCGGTGGTGCGCGCCGCGCATCGCACCGAGCAGCCCGGCGGCGCCGCCAATGTGGCGATGAATATTGCGGGGCTGGGCGCAAAGGCGACTCTGTTTGGCTTCTGCGGCGACGACGCTGAACGCGATGCACTTGTGACGTGCCTGCGAAATGCCGGCGTGGCCGAGGAGATTACACCGGTCGCCAGCCATTCCACCACCACGAAACTGAGAATTCTCGGCGGCAAGCAGCAGATGCTCCGCCTCGATACCGAACAAACCGGCGGCTATCCGGCCGACGCCTACGAAGCACTGATGGCGAAGGTGGAAGCGGCGCTGGCGGGAGCGCACGCCGTCGTACTTTCCGACTATGCCAAGGGAGTACTTACAGAGGAAGTCTGCCGCCGTCTGATCTCCGCGGCTCGCGCGAAGCGCGTTCCGCTGTTGGTGGACCCGAAGCAGCGCAGCTTTTCGCGCTATCGCGGAGCGACGACCATCTGCCCGAACCTGGCGGAACTGTCGGCGACGAGCGGTCTGTCCCCCCGGGACGTGGACGCCGTTTTGTCCGCCGGGCAGAAGCTGATTCCGGAACTGGATCTCGAGTGCATGACTGCAACGCTGAGCGAAAAAGGAATCGCGCTGCTGCGCAGAGATTCGAAATACATCGCTCCGGCGGTTGCGCAGCAGGTCTTCGATGTCTCCGGGGCCGGGGATACGGTGATCGCTACCCTTGCGCTGGCGGTGGCCAGCGGTCTCGAGATGGAAACCGCGGTTCAACTAGCCAACGTGGCCGCCGGAATCGCTGTGAGCAAGGTTGGAACTGTGCCCGTGAGCCGCGACGAACTGCTCACCAGCCTGATGCCGGAAATCGAACTCCGGGCTCAGGAGAAGGTGCTTTCCCTCGATCAGATGAAAGTGCGAGCTTCGGCATGGCGCTCGGCGGGGCAAAGCATTGTATTCACCAACGGCTGCTTCGATCTGCTCCACATCGGACACATCACTCTGCTTGAAGATGCGCGGCGCGAAGGCGATCGCCTCGTGGTGGCCATCAACAGCGACGCTTCTGTCTGCGCGCTGAAGGGACCGGCCCGGCCGATTGTCGGCGAACGGGAACGCGGGCGGATCCTCGCGGCGCTGGCGGCCGTCGACGCGGTAGTGGTTTTTGGCGAGCCCACTCCCCTGCGCGTGATTGAGGCGCTGCGCCCAAACGTCATCGTGAAGGGCGGCGATTACAGCGAAGAAACAGTGGTGGGCGCGAAGGAAGTCCGGTCCTGGGGCGGGCGCGTCAAAATAGTGCCCACCGTGGAAGGATTCAGCACCACTAAACTGATTGCCCGCGCCCTGATCAATACATCCGATGCGCCGACTAGCGCGAGTGTGAGTCCGGCATCGCGAGTTCCTCAGTGAGCCGCAGCCGTCGCTGAGACCCCCTCTCGCTGGAGCATCTGCCGAATGCCACGCAGTGCCTGGCGCGTCCGCTCTTCGTTTTCAATCAAAGCGAAGCGAACGTGGCCATCGCCATACTCGCCAAACCCGATGCCCGGACTCACCGCAACCTTCGCGTCGCTTAGCAGTTTGGTTGAGAATTCCAGCGACCCGAGGTGGCGCCACGGTTCGGGAATGGGCGCCCAGACAAACATCGTCGCTTTCGGCGAAGCGATTTCCCACCCGGCTTTGTTCAGACCGCTGACCAGACAATCGCGGCGCCGGTGGTAGTTGTCGCGAATTTCCGCGACACATTCCTGGGGACCCTCAAGGGCGAGGATGGCCGCAACCTGAATCGGAGTAAACGTGCCGTAATCGAAATAGCTTTTCAGGCGAGCCAGCGCGGAGATCAGCTCTGGATTGCCCACCATGAATCCGACCCGCCAGCCGGGCATGTTGTAGCTCTTGGACAGCGTGAAGAACTCGACCGCGATCTCTTTGGCTCCTGGTACTTCGAGCACCGAGGGTGCGCGGTATCCGTCGAAGACGATATCGGCATAAGCCAGGTCATGAACCAGCCAGATCTCGTGCTGACGGCAGAGCGCGACCACGCGTTCGAAGAACCGCAGATCGACGCATTGCGTGGTGGGGTTCGCCGGAAAATTCAGGATCAGCATCTTCGGGCGTGGGTACATCAGCGGGATGGCCTGTTCCAGTTCGGCAAGGAAGGCATCGGCATTGTGGACGGCCACACTGCGGATGTTTGCCCCCGCGATGACGGGACCGTAGATGTGAATGGGATAGCTGGGATTGGGGACCATCACGACGTCTCCCTGATCGAGGGTGGCGAGGCACAGGTGCGCAATGCCCTCCTTCGAACCGATGGTGACGATCGCTTCGGTATCGGGATCGAGGCTGACTCCGTAACGGCTGTCGTACCACTTCGTGATAGCGCGGCGCAGCCGTGGAATGCCTCTCGAGAGCGAATAGCGGTGGGTTTCCGGGCGCCGCGCAGCTTCTACCATCTTGTCGACGATGTGTTGCGGTGTAGCGCCATCCGGATTGCCCATGCCGAAGTCGATGATGTCCTCACCGCGGCGACGCGCCGCAGCCTTGAGTTCGCCGGTGATATTGAAAACATAGGCGGGCAGCCGGCGGATGCGGGGGAATTCGTGCATGGTTACCTCGTTGTTCCGTCCGCCGGCTCTGTCGAGCCGCAGGATCGCTGTTGACTCGGCGTGGCCTCTCAGGAGCACGGACCTTATCCCCATATTAATGAATAGCCGCTATCGGACCAGCATCTCAATACAGATTGAAACCACTTTCGTCATCGACAGCCCGCAGAAACTGCTGCAGGATCGCGATGCGGGGCTCGGCCAGACGGCGAGTGCTCTCGAGCCGGATCTTGCCGGGCAGCTCCTCGAGATTGCGCCGGAGTACCGCGACCGCATCGGTGAACCGTGGAGAGCGCGTATCGCGGCCAACTTTGCTCACGGTTCGAAGGATGCCGATGGCCCCCAGCTGCTCCAGAATGTCGGCGTCACGAAGAATGGTGGCTTCAATCGTCGTGGGTTCGTCTTCGGGCTGGTGTTGCCGAATCACGCTGAGAACGGCGGCGATCTTCTCTTCGGGGAAGCCGGCCCTGCTCAGGATTTTGGGGGCGAGAGAGCAGACGTAAGCGACGTGATCCCACTCTGCCAGCAGGCCGGGATCCTCAGGGCGATGCCCGACAAAAACACCGAGGTCATGGAGCCACGCAGCGGCGCGGACAACGTCGCGGTCGTAGGAAAGATCTGCACCGATGGCCAGGGTCAGGGCGTCCAGGCGGGGCTGGTGCCCAAATTTGTCTACCGGCTGGGACTGCTCTTCGATATAGCGCGCCAGAACTTCGGCGTAATCGGATTTCATGAAACCTTTGTAACGCGAAAGTCACCGACTCTGACACGAAATTGCCAATGCGGGAATGACAAATGCAATCGATCATGGATTACCGGAATCCATTCGACACCGTCGCTGTGACGTTTCTAATATTGGAGTGCGACAGCAGAAAACAACAGGGTTTCGCAATGGGATTCCGATTCGCAATTTCGCGCTTTGGTATCGCAAATCGTCGATGCAAAAGCAGGTGAATTCATGTATGGTGCTTATATCAGGCAAGTCGATTCATCTGCGGGCTTTGCTGAAAAAAACCTGGATTCCGCCGGTCCAGAAACAGCAACCATGGAAGCACATCGCTGGATTGCCAGAAGCAACATAAATCTGAGTTTCGCATCTGAGCTTCGAGATCAGCGAGATTTCCGGTAGGCATCTTCTCGATGCCTTCGAGTCAGTTTTTCAGCCTGCCGGCGCGCACTCCGGCCAGGATCGCAAGGATATGGCAACTTCCGAATACCTGCGGAACCGCGACTCCTCCAAAAGAACACAGGCTCCGGTATTGCAGCTTCCGGCTGCGACGCGCCACACCGTCATCGGTCCGGCGACGGTTGCGTCAGTCGTCATGATGGCCAATGACGTGCTGATGATCTTGCTGGCATTCGGAGTGGCGTTGCTTCTGCGAATGTTGGCTGTCACGAAAGTCGCCCCAGCCGCAGGCGCCGGGCTCTACTACTGGGTAACGCCCGTCGATCTGTTCTACGTCGGCTGGTTTGTACTCGCCTATGTGCTGGTGAGCCGCCGCTATGGCTTGTATGCTCCGGTGCCCACCGGAACCGGCGCCCACGAGCTGCGCCTTGTCCTTCAGGCCTGTCTCAACGCAGGTCTGCTCCTGTGCGGAGCGTTGTACATGTTTCACGCCGTCGCAATTTCGCGCATCCTGGTCATGCTGGCTGTGATAACGGCTTGCATTACGCTCGTTGTGCGCCGCGCAATATGGCGTTACTCGCGCTACAGACAATACGAGCAGGGTATCGACTTGCGCAATCTGGTCATTCTTGGGACCAATCAGCTCAGCTTTGCACTGAGCCGCCACATCCGCGATTACCGCCGCCTCGGATATCGCTTCGTAGGCTTTGTCACTGCCCCCGGATCCTCAGTCAGTGCGGAGATCACCTCGGATCAGATCCTCGGTGGCGCGGACAAGATCCGCCAGGTGGCCCGCCAGCACTTCGTCGATGAACTTGTCATCGCGGAGTTCTACCCCACCGACGCCGCTATCCGCCTGGTCCAGGACGCGCGCGAGCTCGACATCGATGTGCGCGCCATTTCCGGCTACTATAGCGAGCTCACCACCAACGCCCCCGTCGAGTATCTCGGAATCTTTCCCGTCGCCCCGCTCCACCGCCGCGAGCCGCGCGTGATCGGCCTGTACTGCAAACGGGTGGTGGACACGGTCCTTTCGTTTCTGGCCCTGATCGTCACCGCACCTCTGATGCTGGCGCTCGCAATCGCCGTCAAGCTCGAAAGCCCAGGCCCGGTTTTCTACATCTCCGACCGCATCGGCAAGCGCGGACGCGTCTTCCCCTGTTTCAAGTTCCGCACCATGGTCGACAACGCCGAGAAGTTGAAAAAGGATTTGACCGACCTCAACGAGCGCGACGGCGTTCTCTTCAAAGTGTCCAATGATCCCCGCGTCACCCGCCTCGGCAGAATCCTCCGCAAATACTCCCTCGACGAGCTCCCGCAGTTCCTCAATGTTCTGCGCGGCGAGATGAGCATCGTCGGCCCAAGGCCGCCCATCGCCTCCGAAGTCGAGAAGTACGAACTCGAACATTTTCGCCGCCTCGAAGTGCTCCCCGGCCTGACCGGCCTCTGGCAGGTGCAGGCACGCCACGACCCTTCCTTCGCCCGGTACATCGCCCTCGACACCGCCTACGTGGAAAACTGGAGCTTCTGGCTCGACCTGCGCATCCTGTTCCAGACCGCCAACGTGGTTGTGCGCGGCACGGGCACCTAAATCCCGGCCGCCTCGGCCAACCGCCGACTTGCCTCAATCACCGATCCCAGGTGAGACTGAATCCCAAGCTGAACCGTCAACGTAACCGGTCGTCCCCAGCCGTTCTTAAATCAGTCTCATCTTGCTGTCCCTTCGGAGGTCACCTTGAGCCAGCCGCCACGCAGTTCCTGCGTCCTTTCTCCCCGCGCCCTTCTTCGCGTATTTGCCTTCGCCGCGCTTGTCCTCGTCTGCTCCCTGCCCACCCTTCGCGCCCAGGAGCAGCCCCGCCGCCCCGATGAACCCCACGCCGCCGACGCGAGCAACAAACCCGAGCCCACGCCTGCCGTCCCACCCGAAAAAACCTCCGTCACCCACCACGACCTCACCCTCGACGGCAAACCCCTCCACTACACAGCCACCGCCAGCACCCTGCTGATCCGCGATGGCGAAGACGACCACCCCTACGGCACCATCTTCTCGGTCGCCTACACCCTCGACGGCGCCGATCCCAACACCCGCCCTGTCACCTTCCTCTACAACGGCGGTCCCGGCTCCGCCACCCTCTGGCTCCACATGGGCTCGGTCGGCCCCGTGCGCGTCGTCACCGCCAGTCCCAAAGCCACCGGCCCCGCCCCGTATCAGGTCGTCCCCAACCAGTACAGCCTCCTCGACAAGACTGACCTCGTCTTCGTCGACGCCCCCCTCACCGGCTTCTCCAAAGCCGTCGGCAAGGGCACCGAAAAAGACTTCCGCGGCGTCGATCAGGACATCAAGGCCTTCGACAAATTTGTCATCCGCTGGGTCACCGTCAACGGCCGCTGGAACTCACCCAAGTACCTCTTCGGCGAGTCCTACGGCACCCCGCGCTCCTGCGGCCTGGCTGACGCCCTCGAAGACGACGGCATCTCGCTCAACGGCGTCGTCCTCCTCTCCTCCATCCTCAACTACTACGTCTCGGCCCCCGGCCTCGACGAGAGCTTCATCGGCAACCTGCCCTCCTACGCCGCCATCGCCTGGTATCACGACAAGATTCCCAACAAGCCCTCCGACGTGAAGACCTTCCTCGACGAAGTCCGCACCTTCGCCCGCGGCGACTACTCTGGAGCCCTCCGCGAAGGCGATCAGCTCTCGCCCGACCACCTCAACGCCATCGCCACCAAAGTCGCCGGCTACACCGGCCTCAGCGTCCAGTACGTCAAGGAGGCCAACCTCCGCATCAGCCCTACTCGCTTCCGCAAAGAGCTGCTGCGCGACGAGGGCGACATCCTCGGCCGCTACGACGCTCGCTTTGAAGGCACCGACACCGACAACGCCGGCGAGTTTCCCGGCTACGATCCCTCCGACACCGGCATCACCGGCGCCTTCGTCTCCGCCTTTCACGACTACCTCTCGCACGAACTCAAGTGGGAGACCACCGACGCCTACCGCGTCCACTCCGAATCCGAAGTTCCCTGGGATATGCATCACGTCACGCCCGGCCAGCGCGGCTTCGCGGGCGGCGGTGGTGGAGGCAACCGCGCCGGCCTGCCCTACCTCGGCGGCGACCTCGCCGACGCCATGCGCAAAAACCCGAAGCTGAAGGTGTTGTCGGCGAACGGCTACTTCGACCTGGCCACGCCCTTCTTCATCACCGAGTACGATATCGCCCACATGATGCTCACCCCAGAGCTGGCAAAGAACGTCAGCTTCGCCTACTACCCATCCGGCCACATGGTCTACCTCAACGTAGACGCGCTGAAGGACTTCAAACGCGACCTCGCCGCCTTCTACGGCCAGTAACCCCACCACTCACCACGGGCAGGCCCAAAGCCTGCCCGTGCCGATCGACTCCAGTACGACCCAAGCGCTAGCCGTCGACCCGCGAAGCGGCACCCAGGCGTTCACCCTCGACACGTCAAGCGGCATGACTTCACAGCTTGCGGAAAAAACCACCCGACAAAACCCACCCCACACCCAAACCCAGCGACGGCCAGGTTCACCCTATTCCGGATTCACTCCAAAGTACTGCCGTGCACCATTTTGAAACGGGCACAGTTTCACACCGCGTCCATGAGGGTTGTTCCGCACGCTGTTTAGCCGACTACCCGACGGAGCACTTCGAGTTATAGAGTTAGTCGGAAAGCAGCCGCCTGAGCGACGTGCAGCGACTGCTCGTGTCCGACTTCAGGACACAAGAGTTATTTCTAATCTCCAGCCGAGCCCCTCCGCGATATTATGCAATTTCTCGCTAATCGGAAGTGCGACGAAGCCCGCTTGGGGTTGGTGGGTTGTCACGATCTATGATTTCGAGTGGAGGAACTGTTTGGACAGCATTCAGCAATACGGTAGCAATCACCTCACGAGACACAGGTGTCCCCTGTGCGACGATTTCCACCCGGCAGACGAAGGTATTGTCTTGTTCATTCGCAATTTTGTCTGTTCGAATTGCGGGACTGAGTGGAGGGACCTGTGGTGTGCCGATTGCAATGACCATTGCCCGACTTGTGGTGCTGAGATCGAGCCCCAACCGGGCGATTGGGACAGCCTGGTCTACGAGGAGCCTGCCAGCGACGCGAAAACCTAAGAGACCACGAGGTACGACCCGCGCGCTTCAAATGACAAGACACCCAGATCGCGCAAGACTTGAAGTTGTTGTCGGATTTTTGCGCGGACGTGCCTATTTCCAGGGTACGCCTGCGCAAACTGCTGTTCACATTCGTACAGATCAGACAGGGAGAAGCGGGCCTTCCCGAGTTTCCTAATCGCCAGGAGAGTTAAGGTTGTCCAATCGCGCTGACCCGCGCTCAGGCCCTCCAGGGGCAGGAAGCGTTTAAACTTCGTTCTGACTTCCGACTTTGGCTGGCACCTCCCGTTCTCGATTATCGCGATTTCCCCATCACTCGGGATTCGGTCAAGGCGGATATTGCATCCTACCCAGCCAGCCCGCCGCGCGTGTTCGCCAAGCGGAGGTCTCCTCTCTACTACCCACGGAGTTAGGAAGCTGGAATGAAATGCCGTGAGCGATCGTATCTGCCAGGACTGGTCCCGTCCGAGCAAACATAGGGTGGGGGCTGAGCTAGAATTGATTCGCTCAAGGAGCGCGGCGTAAGCGCCGTCCACCAGCGATCTTGGAGGCCGCTTAGTAAAGGTCTTGAGTTCGTATCTATGGCCGCAGTTACCGCACGAGAAGTCCATTGCTCTCGTATTCGGCGCGGCGCGCGTGAGGCGGTCCGAGTCGCATGCGAGACAATAGCCATTTTGAGAAAACCAGTATTCAGAGATCACCCGAGCCCGCTGCGGCGAGCTCTTGTAGAGCGATGCGACACTCGGGTCACACACTAATTCCAATTTGCAGGTTCTCCAACTTCGATCTCGTCCTCTTGGTCCTCGTCAGCCATTTTTCTGCTCTTGCTCCCGATCTATGATCTCAGCGCATCACGGATTCGCCAAGCTAACTCTTCAGAGTCCAATTGAACACCGCGCGGAAAAGAGAAATCGGCGCGAAGCGCCTTCCTCGCTGCCGCAGGCCGTCGCGGAGTTCGAGAACGCAGCGACCCGCCTCCCACCACCCTCGTACCGTCCCACGAGCCACCCAAAATGGAGGGCCGCACCCCAGGTCCAGGCGTCCGCCAGGCCCAGGTGGCACGCCCCAACCAGAAGTCCGGGGCCCAGGAGAGCGCCCGCAAGGCGCGCTCGCTCCCGCGACCGAATTCCGCATTTCCCTCCACCCCAGGTGCCGCATATCAACAAGAGTCGAGGGTTCGGAGAATAGACCGCGCAGCGTTCAAAACGGCAGACGCACCCGAGGTAACCTCGGCAAAGCGCAAGCTCTTTGTAGAAATGATGGAAGGCGTCGGCGCGATGAAGGCCCATCGCGAGGCTGGGATTCACGCTGCCCACCTCCACTCACCCCTCCGCCAAGGCGCAACTGCAAAAGCCACGCCCTTCAGGGCGCGAAAAAGAAAAGACCGGCGCGCGCTAGCGCGCCTTCCGTGCTGCCGCAGGCCGTCCGGGGTCCCCAGCACGCGCGATGTTGGCGTGCTGGGGCGGAGGGTTGTCGCGGAGGTTCGAAGAGCGCAGCGACCCGCCTCCAACCATGACCTTCGTACCGTCCCAGGAGCCACCCAAAAGGAAGGCCGCACCCCTGGGCCCGTCGTCCGCCGGGCCCAGGCGGCACGCCCCAACACCAGAAGTCCGGTCTCGTGAGGAAGCCCGCCAAACCGGCCTCTCACCCACCGACTTCCGCCCCTCCCCTCAACCCCGGGGCGCCGCATATCAACAAGAATTCAGGGTTCGGAGGATAGACCGCACAGCGTTCAAAACAACGGACCCCGCGCCGTAGACAACCACTGCAAAAGTCAACCTCTTTGACGAAATGATGGAGGGCGTCGGCGCGATCAAGGCCCATCGCGAGCGCAGGATCACGCTGCCCACCTCCACCCACCCTCCGCCAAGGCGCAAATGCAAAAGCCACGCCCTTCAGGGCGTGAAAAGAAAGACCGGCGTCGCGCTAGCGCGCCTTCCATGCTGTCCGGCATGGGCCGTTTGGCACACGGAAGGAGATGAAAAGGGAGTCGTGCCCGGGTGAGGATGGGAGGGGAGACGCGCAAGGCTGAGATCGTTGCGGCATTGCCGTCGGGTAGCTGGTGTTTTCGACCGTGGCGCAGGCCCGGGTCCCCATCGCGGAGCCACTCGCGCCGAACCACCAAGCCCAAAGACCAAAACGCAAACCACAAACCACAAAAACCCGAATGCACCCCGCCAGGTTCACCCCACAGATGGGATGAGAGTGCTGGTCCCCCGGCCGCAGAGGTTAGTCTGCGGTTGTAACGCAATCGGAGTTGCAAAAGGAGACCAGCATGAAAAAGGTTAGCAGCATGGC
>Ga0182018_10002299_pt1 | contig 19459 bp, 14 predicted proteins | sample 812P2MmetaG_FD_120490 | JGI IMG/M metagenome (GOLD analysis project Ga0182018, IMG submission 120490) | Permafrost microbial communities from Stordalen Mire, Sweden - 812P2M metaG | ecosystem: Environmental > Terrestrial > Soil > Wetlands > Permafrost | place: Sweden: Stordalen | collected... | reverse complement strand
TCGTCGTTAAAGACGCGTAAGGCGCCCCAGTTCTCGTTTGCCGGATCGTAATAATCGGCAAAGCTAAATGAATAATAGGTATCGAGCCAGCCGTGATCGGCGTGCGCGCGCCCCGAGGCGGGCACGACGGCAAAAACGGGCGAGCGTGAGGTCGCGGTAATCATAGCGTCATCTCTGACCGGGGCGGGGCAACGGAGGGTTGCACCGAAGCGCCCAGCCATGCTCGGCGCCTACGCGCAGTACTGGCGGATCAACCTCCTCACGATGCTCGAATACCGCGCGAACTTCATCATGTGGTTCGTCTTTACGATCGTCTATCACGGGGTTGCGCTCGGAGCGCTCTTCGTAACGATGGAACGCTTTCCGTCGATGAACGGGTGGAACTTCCGGGATGTCTTCCTCTTGTATGCGCTCTGGATGTGCGGCCACGAGCTGCACAACACGCTGTTTTTCACGGTCGTGAGCGTCCCTGAGTACGTGCGCGAGGGCCGTTTCGACCGCTTTCTGGTGCGGCCGCTCGACACGCTCTTCCAGGTGCTGACCGTCCCCCAGCAGATCGTTCCTGATGGGTTGATTCTGGGAATCGCCACGCTCGCGGTCGCCACGCATGTCGCGGGCGTGCGCGTGGACTGGGTCTTCGCGCTCTTCGTGCCGGCGATCGTCTTCGGCGGAGCGCTCATCGATTTGGGCATCTCCTTGGCGATTGCCACCTGCTCGTTTTGGTTCGTTCGTGTCGACACGCTACGGTGGGTCGTGATGTCGCTCGAGCAAGACTTCACGCGCTATCCGATCAGCATCTATGGGCGCGGCGTGCAGATCGTGCTGGCCTTCGTGCTGCCGTTTGCCTTCATGAACTACTTTCCGGCGACGTACTTCTTGCAGAAAGCCGAAACGGGTCTGGGCCTCAATCCGGCGGTCGGCTTACTCACCCCGGCAATCGGGTTGGCATGGCTCGGCGCCGCGTACGCCTTTTGGATCTTCGGCCTGCGCCATTATCAGGGAACCGGCTCGTGAGGCGCGCTGCATTCCTGAGCTGCGCCGGCGCGGCGCTGATCGCCATGCCCGCCGTTGCGGCATCCTTGAGCGGCCGGATAGGCTCGATCGCGCGAGCATTACCGGGAGTGCTGGGCGTGTATGCCCGCACCTTGGCCGATGCTCCGCCGCTGGCCGCCTACAACGCTTTTGAGCGATTCCCCACGGCATCGATTATCAAGGTGCTGATCATGACGACGGCCTATGCACTCGACGAAGCTCACCCCGGCGTGCTCAACGAGAAGATCGTCTTCCACACCGACGAACTCATCGGCGGTTCGGATTTCATGGCAAACGCGCGAGACGGCCAGCGCTTCACGGTGCGCGAGCTAATCGTTCCGATGATTACCGTGAGCGACAATACGGCGGCCAATCTCTTAATCGGACATTTCGGCGTCGCGACGATCAACGAAATCGGCGCCCGCGCCGGTTTGACGCGCACGCACCTCGCGCGCCGTTTTCTGGACTACACGGCGATCTCGCGCCACAACGATAATCTCTCGACGCCCGCCGACATGGGCCGGTTGCTCTACCTCATCGAGCACGGTGCGCGCGAAGGGGTTCCCACGATCGTTTCGTCCGAACACTGCGTAGCGATGCTCGACGTCATGCTACGTCAGACCGACCGCGACGCCATCCCGGCTGCGCTGCCGCCGCACGCTGCGGTTGCCAATAAGACCGGCGAGATCGAGGGAACGCGCAACGACATTGCGGTCGTGGCTCCGTTCGGCGACTCGCCGTTCATTCTCGCGGTGATGACGAAAGACGCGTACGACTACGGTGCTTCCTACGCCGCGATCCGCGCGGTGACACGCGTCGTCTATGCCTCCGTCTCACGGTCGGCTTGAAGTTTGACGATGAACGACGCAGCCATAGACGAGGCCGCTGCTCAGCGCGGCCAGCTTTGCCGCACGTCGCAAGCGCTTGAAGCGCGCCTCGTGCGACTTCGCAAGCTCGAAGGTTGGCGGGTGCCACCATCCGACAAGCACGACCGGCAGACGGCCGCGCGTGTATTTTGCGGCCGTGCCCCGGCGGTGCGCGCCGAGACGGCGCCCAAGGTCGACTGTGGCTCCGGTATAGAGCGACCCATCGCTGCAGGCCAGGACGTAGACGGCCGGAAGGTTGCGCGATGAGTCCGTCACACCTCGTTAATTTCCGCCGGCGAGCCTCGATCCTTGGCGCGCTGCTTCTCCTCGCAGCGGCAGGCAACGAACCGATGCCGCAGCCACCCGCGTACGCACCGATCGCCACGATGGTCGACGCCGTACGGGCCGATCGGCTAAAGAGCACGGTCGAACGTCTCGTCGAGTTCAAAACGCGCAACGATTTCTCCGAAACGGCCTCGACCCCAGAGCGCGGTGTCTTTGGCGCGCGGGATTGGATCGCCGCCCGGTTCGCCGCCATCGCCGCGACGGCGCGCGGACGCATGAGCGTCGAACTCGACACGTTCCTCCAACCGAAAACGCCGAGAACCCCGCGCGCGGTGACCGAATCGAGCGTAATCGCGACGCTGCGGGGCGACGAGCCGGGACGCATTTATATCATGTCCAGCCATTACGACGACTGCGACGGGCATTGCACGGACGGCGCGGGCATCGCGCCGGGCGCCGACGACAACGGCTCGAGCGTCGCGGCGGTCTTGGAAGCGGCGCGCGTGATGGCCGGTACGCACTTTCGCGGCACGATCGTCTTTGCGTGTTTCGACGGGGAAGAGTTGGGCCTATGGGGCAGCAACCATTACGCGCACGAGCTGGCGGCTGCGCACGCGCCGGTGCTGGCGGTGCTCAATAACGACATCATCGGAAACTCCGTCGGCGGTGATGGAAGTTCCGAGCCCGGCATGATTCGCGTCTTCAGTGAAGCGCTGCCGGCCGGAACCGAGATCGAGCGAGCCAACCTCGTGGGCAGCGAGAACGACTCGCCGTCGCGCGAACTCTCCCGCTTCATCGCGGAGATCGTGCCGGTCTACGTTCCAAACTTTACGGTGCGGCAAATTTTTCGCTCCGACCGCTTCCTGCGCGGCGGCGACCAGCAATCGTTCCAATCCGTGGGATACTCCGCCGCCGTGCGTTTTGTCGAACCGCATGAGAACTTTACCCATCAGCACCAAGACGTCCGCATGCAGGACGGAGTGCAGTACGGTGACCTGCCGCAATTCATCGACCCGGAATACGTGAAACGCGCGACACAATCCAACATTGCGGCGCTGGCCACGCTCGCAATGGGGCCCGCACCGCCGGGCGACGTTCGCCTAGTGACCGCGCGGCTCGGATACGACTCGGCGCTGCGTTGGAAGCCCGCAGCCGATGCGGTGTCCTACGAGATCGTCTGGCGCCCGACCGACACCGCGCAATGGCAAGGGGCTCGCAACGCCGGCGACGTCGTCGAAACAACCGTTCCGATCTCCAAAGATGACTATATTCTAGGGGTTCGCAGCGTCGATTCTAACGGGCTGCGCAGCCCTGCCGTCTATCCGACTCCGGTTCGAGAGTAGGCCAAATCGCGCGCAGTATCGCTTTGAATCGCGAGCGCTGGGCGATCGGCTCAAACCACGACAGGCTGCGCAGCATGAGAAGCGCCGGCTCGCGCACCTTCAGAGCGCGCTCGAGATGGTCCAACGCCTCTTCGAGCCGTCCGAGCCCAACGGCGACCGTCGCGAGATTGAAGCCCACGACAAATTCGGTACGCGCCATCTCCTGCAGCGTTTGATAGATGCTTTCTGCGCGCTCGGTGTCGCCGCACTCCGCGTACGCGCGCCCGAGCAGCGGCAGGCGCAGCGCGACGTCTTCGGCGCGATCGTGCGGCAAGAGGGCTAAATCGGCGATCGCTTCGGCCGGCTGTCCGTTGAGAATAAAGGCTTGAGCCCGGTGGCGTCGCGCGATCGCGAAATCCTCGCCGCTTTCGATCAAATTGGAGAACGCGCCGATTGCGCGCCGGTACTGGCCGGTGTGAAGGAATATTCTGGCGAGAAAAAGCTGCAAGGCGGGCGACGACGGCTCGACGAGCAGGGCGCGCTGCATCTCGCGCACCGGTTTGTCGCCGGAACCCTTGCACATGTTGAACCATGCGGCGTTCATGAAGACCAACGTTGACGTCGGATTCAGGCGAATCGCCGTGTCGATTTCGCGTTCGGCCTCGATCCAGTTCCAATCGCAAAAGAGCAGGATTAACGCGAGCGTGGCCCGGGCTTCCGCAGAGGACGGATCGAGCTCGAGCGCCCGAACGATCGCGGCTTTGGCTTTCGGAAACGTATACGAGCCGCTAGCGTACCAATACTGGGCCATGAGCGCGTGCGCGCGAGAAAGCCCAATGAGCGCCGGCACGTGATCTCGATGGACGCGCAGGACCGCTTCGAACTGCTCGGCCGCTGCCGTCAACGCGCTTGCCGTCCGCTTCTCCAGCAGGTACGAACCGCGGCAGTAATGGTGGAACGCTTCGGGGGCGCCGTTGAAGAGTCGATCCGCGGAATCCTCAGCGGCGTGCAACGCCGTCTCGGCCAGTATGGGAGCCACGATGCTGACCGGGGCGACGAAACGATAGCCTTTGCCGCGCACGGTCATGAGGTAGGTGCGGTCGGCCGCGCGTTCGTCGAGTAGCTGCCGCAGCATATACATATGTTGCGAGAGATTTCCGTCGCTGACGGCGGTATCCGGCCAAATTCGCGTAGCAATCGTCTCCTTGTCGATGACGTCGCCGTTAGCGTGAATGAACAGGACCAGCAACTGTGCCAGGCGGTCCGGTAACGGGGTCACTGAGGCGCCGTGCGTGAGCACTCCTCGTGTCGGATCGAAACGGAAGGAACCAAACGTGTAGACCGGCGATATCCTCGACCCCGCCTGACCGTTGATCATTAGACTTCAAATGATCGATAGAGGCCGATTGTGACTTAGGGATCGCAATTGCGATCGTTCGCGGTGCCGCCGGGCGCAGTTTCGCCGCGCAATCGGCCAGCGCTGATCGCAGGCCTTTGAAGGCCGCGTTCCAGGATCGTGCCGTCAACGCCGTCAGCGTGAGCGCGAGCATTTCGGCGACGAGCTCCGAGTTTTTTTCGGCATAATGCGCGAAAGCCGAATCGCTTTGCGCGACCAGCGCAATCGTATTTCGCGTAACCCGCGAATCGAAAAGTTCGGCGAGCAACGCGGTGACGGCAGCACGTTGCCGTTCGCCGTCGCCAAGCATCTGCGGCACGATCACGCACAACCGCTCGTAGAGCACGTCGCCCAGCGCGCGATCCATGCGGCGCCGCTCGTCGTACGCCGAGTACAGAAAGAGGCCGGCGCCCAACACGCGATCTTGAGTCGGGAGAAGACGATCGATCGATCGCGCCCGCCAAGATCGCGCTTCGGCGAACTCGCCGCGAGCCTCTGCCGTCGCATAGAGGACGGCGGCGGAGCGCGCAGCCAAACCCTGGAAACCGCGCAGCTCCGAACGTTGCCAGGCCGACGACGCCACCGCTTCGGCACGCGCAGTCCGATCTTGGCGCACGAGTTGACGCGCGTGCTCGACTTCCTTTGCGAGCCCGTTCCAGGAACGACTTGAAAGGGCTTGCGGCGATGCGCGATCGAGAGGCGCGAGTGGCTCTTCCGTTAAGCCAAGGCGCAGATTTGCGTCGCCGAGGAGCGACCTGGCGAGCGTCGTGGCCTCGGCGCCCTCTGCCAAGCGCACGAGATTGTTAGCAATGCAGCGCATCTCGAGCGCACTACCACGATCGCGAGCCGCAAGAAATGCGGCAGTTTCACGCCTGAAACGCCACGGCGCACTACGCTGCGAACGGCTCTCGCGGCACGATCCCAACAGTCCGCCGGCGTACTGGGCGATCGAAGCAACCGCCTCGGCCCTCAGGCGCTGAAAATGGCGCCGGGAGACGCCGCTTCGTCGCGCCAACTCCGCATTGGTCGCGGCCCGCTTAAAATCCGCGTCGAAGATCGCTCTGCGGAGCTTTTCCGTCCGCTCGTCGTCGCCGGCGAGCGCCGCTTTGACAATTCGCTCGAGCGCATAAACCGGATCCGTCATTCCAGTATGCCGGCAGACGGAAGCCATCAACGGCGCAGCCGCCAGCGCGTCCGGTTTCCTCACGCGGTGCAATAGCGTAAATACTTGTCGTTCCATCGGCGATACTGCCATGACGAACAGCATACGCAGCCTTTGACGCTGCGTCTTTAGGAAATCCCAAAAGGTGCGGACCGTTCGCGGGCCTTTTGATTTGAGATTTCTTGAACTTATTGAAAATCGTTGATACGAAAGTATCCTGACGCTCGCATTCGTCAACGATCATCAAAAGGTCGCATTCCCGGGATTTCGTAACGCCGATACAGCGCATCGAATACAGCTGCGCAATTTCGAAGCTACGACCAAAGAGGGAACAACGCAAACAATGAAACAGCAACGAACGCTCCGTTTTGCGGGCGTGGCCGTTGCGCTTCTGGTCACTTTTCTGTTCCAGGAAACATGGGCACTGGCAGGAGTCACCGGAAACGTGAACGGCACCGTCCACGATAACGCAGGAGCGCCCCTGGCCGGAGTAGCCGTGAAAGCCGAATCGCCGTCGCAGAGCGCGACGGCAACGACCGATTCCGGCGGCCACTTCGTCCTGCTCTCGCTCGCTCCGGATACCTATACGCTCAGCCTGAGCAAATTCGGTTATCAGAGCATCTCCGTCGCCGGTACGGTCGTTTTTGCCGATCAAACTCAGCAAGTCAGCTATACGCTGACCAAGACACTCAAAACCATCGCGTCGGTAACGTCGCAAGCCGGATCGTCGCTGGTGAAATCCGGCGTCGGAGGCGATCTCTACAGCGTCAACGCTTCGCAAGCCGCGGCGGCGGCTGCGCTTGGTGGCGGCGGCAACCTCAACAGCGCCTACTCGGCGATGGCCTCGGTTCCCGGCATCCAGACGTCGCAGGGCGGCATGGGCTGGGATTTCAACGCGGCCTACGTTCGCGGTCAAAACTCGTACTATACGGGCTTCGAGTATGACGGCATTCCGATCAACCGCTCCTTCGACAACTACAACTCCGGAACCGAATCGAGCCTCGGTCTTTCCGAGTTGCAGGTCTATACCGGAGGCGGTCCTTCCTCGGTTGCCTCCGCCGGCACGGCCGGTTTTATCAACCAGGTCATCAAGACCGGTACCTTCCCGGGTTTCGCGACGGCCAACCTGGGGATCGCGACGCCGCAGTTCTATCATCAGGCGAGCGTCGAGATCGGCGGCTCGACTCCCGACCGAAACTTCAGCTACTATGTAGGCCTTTTAGGCTACAATCAATCGTCGCGTTTTTTCGACAACACCAACGGTGCGGGGTATATGACCCCGGGTGGTTTCTTCTCGGGCGATACCGACGGTACGGAGCTCGGCTACGGCTTCCTGAGCGGTCAAGTGTACGATACATCGCCGACCGCGGTCTTCGGCACCGGGCAAGGCGTGAAGCCCATCTGTCAAACGTACGGGTCGAAGTTCAGCTTCCCCGACCAGGGATGCTGGCAGTACTATAGCGGCATTGCCGGCGACCCATCGATGGTCACCGATCGCGAGAGCGTGATCAACCTGCACATGGGCATCCCCAAAGCCAACGGATTGCGCGACGACGTGCAGGTGCTCTGGAGCGGATCGGCGCTCAACAGCTACAGCTATAACAGTCCGGACGACGAAGGACCCGGCAACAACCAGTTCATCTGGGGGGCGTACGGAACGCGGGCTGCGGCTCCGACTTGCGGTCCCGAGACGGTCGCCCCCGGTCTCACCGTCAACGGATGCTCGGGAATAGGTCAAATCGTCTCCTTCTTGCAGCCGAATCAGTTCTATTTGCAGCAACGTGCCGGATTGGGGCCCGGTCCGTACACGTGCCCATCGACCAGTCTTGGGACGCTCCCCTGCGGACCGACCTACTTAGGATATGCCGACGGCGTTGCCTACAACGTTCCGTTCGGCACTCCGATCGGCGCGTACGATTATAAGACCGGTACCGGGACCATCCGGTCGCCCGGCGTCTATATGGTTCCCAACACGCCGGCCCACGCGTTTAACGGCCCGATCCCGGTCAACGACGACTCGCAAGCGACCATTCGCAACGACGCCGGCATCAGCAAGGTGCAGTACACTTACGCGCTGAGCCAATCGGCCTATCTGCGAGCCTACGGCTACACCTTCTACTCGGATTGGCTGCAGAATAATCCGGTCGCGGGCGCAACCGGCGACGGCGTCCCGTCGTTGCCGGCCTCCCCACAGTACCAGCTCATTACGCACACGTCCGGCGGCGCGCTGGACTTCCAAGACCAGCTCAACGACCAGAATCTTCTGTCGCTTGACGGCAACTACACGACCGCCGGCGTCATCCGCTGGAACAACGCCTCGGCCGCCGGAGACGATTCGCCGATCGGCTACATGTCCGGATCGGGTAGCAATTTCACGTGCTACGGCTACAAAGACAACATCCCCGGCACCGCAAAGACATTCGGCTTCGCTGTTCCATGTCTCAGCAGCGCTTACTACGACACGACGCTGAGCGTCAAAACGTCGTCGGGCACCATCAACTGCGCCAAGACGTACAGTAGCGACTGCATCGTGAATCCCACGTGGACCGGCGCAGCTTCCGGCGGCCCTTCGGGCTACGGCGCCGCGGGCAGTCCGGCCGCCAAGGCTGGTGCGCAATGGGATAGTCTCTGGAGCGGCAACGCGAGCGGCTCGTACAACACAGTTAAGCCAGAGTTCGAGAACTTCTCGCTTGCCGATCAGTTCCGCCCCAACGATAAAATCCTAATCAACGCGGCGATCCGGTACGACAACTTCACGTATGAACTCCCCGACTCGGCGACTTCGGCCGATGAGTTCTACGCGAACATGACGGCGAACTATACCTGCGTCAACGCCGCGACGAACCAAGTGCTGACGCAACTGCTGGCGGCAGGGCAACCGCCGCCGGCAAGTGCTCAGTACGTGAGCGGAAACTGCGACACCGCAGCCGCGCTCCTTCACCCCGCGGGTACCCACACCGGCTGGGTTCACCCTAACGGCACGACGCAGAACGGTGTCGCGGCGCCGAACTTTACGGCGTCCTCGCCCAGCTCGTACTCGCTCAACTACTGGGAGCCGCGTTTCTCGGCTACCTATTCGCAATCGCCGGACGTCGTCTGGCGCCTCTCGGCCGGCCGCTACACTCAGCCGCCGATCTCCGCGTCAGTCCAGTACCTCAGCCTCTCGGGCGACGAGCGGTCGGTCTGGAACAACACGATGAACCTCGGATTCTACTCGCCGTTCCACCCGATTCCGGGAATCTCGTCGGGGCAGTACGACCTCTCGTATGAGAGGCACTTCCGCGGAACGGACATGAGCTTTAAGCTCACGCCGTTCTACACCTGGGTCTCGAACTGGCAGCAACAAACGTTCATCGGCTCCAACTTCGCGACGCAGGTTCCGGTCGGCGTCAATCGCAACCAAGGCGTGGAGTTTCAGTTCACCAAGGGCGATTTCACCCGTAACGGGTTCTCCGGACAGTTGGCCTTCACGTACACCAACTCGAAGGTTATGTTCGAGAACATACCGCTCTCGACAGGCGGCATCATTCCCAATCCGCTCGCCGTGCTCAACGGGGTCATCTCGCAGTACAACCTGCTTACCAAAGGGGGCGGCGGATTTCCCTGCTACCAGGACGGAACCGGCGTTCCGTGCAGCACTCGCAACGGCAAGATCGCGAGGCATTTCGATACGATCCTCAACCCGTACTACAATCTGCCATCGCAGGGACTCTTGAACCTCGGTGGCTGGTACAATCCCTACACGACCGCGATCGCGCCGAGTCTCAACGGTTCGTTCGTCAGCTACATCTCGCCGTACGTCTCGTCGTTGATCCTCAATTGGCGCCACGATAAGCTGGCGATCACCCCAAGCTTCTCCTTCCAGAGCGGCGGCTTCTACGGCACTCCGCTGGACAATAACGGTGTCGATCCGCGCTCCTGCATTCGGAACTCGGCGACCACCGGAATCACGAAGCTCTCGCCAAAGACCAACCCGCAACAGTGCAACTACCTCTATGCGGGCTCCCCTGGTTTGGGTACTTTCGGCTACTTGTACACGCCGAACTTCCAGACCGGCTCGTTCGCGTTCGATAACATCGAGCAGCCCAACTCAGTCGTCGGAAACCTTCAGGTTGCCTACGACGTGAGCCCTCGCGTTCGCCTAACGCTGCTCGGCGCCGGCCTCTTCCACGTCTGCTTCGGTGGAACGCAAGAGCCGTGGACCCTGGCAAATCCACCGAGCAATGTGGCCTGCGCCTACGGGCCGGACGGCGGCGTGCTCAACAGCACGCTCTATCCGGGCAACTTCTACAACGGCACCGGTATCGGCGACCGGGCGGCCAACAAGGCCAGCACGCCGTGGACGCAGAGCTACATCCCGACCGGCGGCGCAAACAACGGATCGATCGGGGCGATCGCGCCCCCGCTCAACCTCTACTTCAACGCGCAGGTCAAGATCTAACGCGACGATCTCTTGGAAAGGGCGCGGCGGCCTCCGGTCAAACGGAGGCCGCCGCGTCACTCTAGGGATCCCAAGCGCGTTCTTAACACGTGGCGCGCACGGCGGTGATATCGGGCCTTTGCGGCGCGATTCTGCTCGATCTCTACTTGGTCGTAACCGAGCCGCTCATTGTGAGACGCGTGACGCCGTTGCTCGTCATGCAGTGGGACGCCTCGAACCTACTTGGAATGGCCGCCTACCGCGGCGGCTGGGCGACGGCTGCGGCCGGCACGCTGCTTCACTTTTGCGTCGGCATCGTCTGGGGAGCGCTCTTTGTCCTCGCCGCTCTGCGCATTCGCTGGGTCATGGAGCACGCGCTAACCACGGGAATAATTCTTGGCATCGTCGCGATAACGGTCATGCGCGGCATCATTCATCTCGGGCATGCCGTCGTACATCCGTTTCCATCGTTCTGGCTCTTTCTCTACATCGTCGTGGGGCACGTGGTCTTCTTCGGCATTCCCGTTGCTTTAGTGGCGACGAATTTATTGCGCGGGAAGATCGTTCCGCGCCAGGGCCGCGCCTAGCGCAAACTCCGCCGCCGCGACAGTTTCGTCCACGTCCTGCGCGGTGTGAGCGGTGGAGACGAACATTACCTCATTCTGCGAGGGCGCGAGCAACACGCCCCGTTCGAGCATCGTCGCACAATAGCACGCGTACGCCGTGCGATCGGCGCTGCAAGCATCGTCATAGTTTTGCGCCGCCCGGCCCGCGCGAAACTTGAAATCTACGACCGACTCTTGCTGTACGACCGTATAGGGCAGTCCGCGCTGCGTAAAGATTTCTCGAAGGCCGGCGGCGAGACGCCGCGCGAGCCCATCCATGTAAGGATAGTATTCCGGATGCGCTTCGAGCACGTCGAGGACGCGATGCGCCATTCCAACGCAGAACGGATTGCCGCCGTGGGTCCCGCCAGTGAAGGTTTCGCCATCCGGTGCCAGCACCGCCATCACGTCGCGCCGTCCGCCGAAAGCGGCAATCGGGAGACCGCCTCCCATGATCTTTCCCAGCGCCGTCAAATCCGGAACGACGGGCGTGCGGCCTTGCGCGCCGCGCAACCCGAAACGAAGCCACGTGATGACTTCGTCGAAGATCAAGAGCGCGCCGGCGCGCCGAACGCGTTGCAGTAAACCTTCCAAGAATCCATCGGCCGGTTGCACCAGACCCATATTAGCCCCGATCGGTTCGACGATTATCGCGGCAAGCTCCGCTCCGCTTTCTTCGAGCTGCTCGTCAACGGCGGCGAGATCGTTGTATCGCGCGACGAGCACGTCGGCTCGCACGGCTTGCGGAATTCCGCCGCCCGCGCCGGCCGAGGCGCCGGCATCGATGAGCGCAAGATCGAAATGGCCGTGATAGTTGCCGGCAAACTTGAGAATGCGCGAGCGTCCCGTAAAGGCGCGTGCCACGCGCACCGCGCTCATCATCGCTTCTGTTCCGGTCGTGACGAAGCGCATGCGCTGCATTGACGGCAGATACGCACGAATGCGTTCTGCGAGGCGAACCTCTTCGCTATGGGTCGTTCCCCAGACGAGGCCATGCTCGGCCAGCGAGTCGAGCCCGGTGACCAGTTCGCGGTTCGTGTGACCGAAGAGCAACGGGCCGTAGGCCATAATATAATCGATATAGCGACGTCCCGATTCATCGTACGCATATGCGCCGGCGGCCGACGCTTGCACGAACATCGGCAAGCCGGCGCTCCAACCCGAGCGTACCGGTGAATCGCAGCCCCCGGCGAGCACCTCGAGCGCACGCTCGATCGACCGTTGCATACTCTGGCGCGGTTCGAAGGTTCAACGAAGAAGCCATGCCCGAAATCGAGATCGCCCCGCAAACCAATATAAAGGAACTGGTCGCGCAACTGCCGATTGCCGCCGAGGTTTTGACGGCATTTGGGCTTGGCTGCAGCGGATGCGGCGTGAGCAAGTACGAGAATGTCGAACAGGGCGCGCGGGCGCACGGGCTGCGCGTCGAGCCGATCGTCGACGCACTGAAAGAGGCTCGACGGTCGGGAAGCGTACCCAAGATTGCCGAGGAATCGCGCCGGCCGGCCGCACGAGCGCCGGGCGCCTTTAGCGGCCGTACCAAGTTCGCGCACACGATTCCAATCATGTCGGGCAAAGGCGGCGTCGGCAAGTCGCTGGTCACCGCGCTGCTCGCCGTCGGGCTGCGCCGCAAGAACTATCGCGTCGGCATCATCGATGCCGATATCACCGGGCCCTCGATCCCGAGACTTTTCGGTCTGCACCAGCCGCTGCGGATCGAGGCCGACCCGGTCAAAACTACGCCGCAGGGCCAACCGCAGCCGCTCATGCATCCGGCGATTACGCGCAGCGCGATCGAAGTCGTCAGCGCAAACCTCTTTACCGAACAGGAGGACAAAGCGATGATCTGGCGCGGGCCGATCGTCGCGAGCGTCATCCGTCAATTCTACGAGCAGGTACTCTGGAGCGAGCTGGACTTTTTGCTGGTCGACCTTCCGCCCGGCACCTCCGACGCACCGCTGACCGTTTTGCAGTCGCTGAACATCGACGGCGTCGTGCTCGTCACGATGCCGCAAGCTCTCGCGACGATGATCGTGCGCAAGGCGGCCAACTTGATCCGTGAATTGAAAAAACCGGTTCTTGGCGTCATCGAAAATATGTCGTACTTCGTCGCACCCGATACGGGAAGGCAGTACGAGATCTTCGGGCCGTCCTACGCCCAGCAGGTCGCCGAACTGGCCCAAGCCCCGGTCTTCGCGCGCATTCCGATCGATCCAGTCAAACTGCTCCTTGCCGATGAGGGGCGCATCGAAGAGCTTGACGATCCAATCTGCGACATATTGGCCGATAGCCTGCTGTCCGCGATCGCCGCACATCCCAAGCCCAAGGAGACGATTTCGATCCTCTGACCGCATGGCAGCGGAGGGGACCGGCTTTCGGCGAAGCGCGGCGCTGGTGAACGATCGCAAAGTGCTGTTTGGCGTGGGAATGGGATTGGGCGCCGGCTATCTCGCGGTGAGAAGCTACGAAGCTTTTCTCGAATGGCGCAATCCGGCGCCATCGGTCCCCAAAGATGCAGCGGCGTACGCCCGGGTGAGACGAGCGCTTGAAGTGCTGGGAACCGTGAGAGGAACGGCCGGGTTTCTGGCATTTGCCTATGGTCCGCTCGGAGCTCGCGCGGACCGCGCAACGCTGCGGCTGCCGGTTTGGGCCCGTCCCGCCTGCTACCACGCCGCACTTTCGCTCGCATCGGCAATTACGGAGTTGCCCGTATCGTTTATCGAAGAGTACTCGCTCGAACGGCGTTTTGGGCTTAGCGATCAATCGCGGCGCGATTGGCTGGGCGACTACGCAAAGGGCGCGACGATTTCGGCCGCATTATCGACGTTGCTCGCGACGCTCTTCGGCTTTGCGCTACGGCGCGCGCCTCGGAGATGGCCGATCCTCGCGTCCGTCGGCGTCTTCCCTCTCTTCATAATCGGGAACCTGATCGTTCCGCTCTATGTGATGCCGCTCTTCAATAAATTCGACCCGGTGACGGGCTCGCTGGAGGAACGCCTGCGCGCCCTGGCGTCACGGTATGGAGTTGGGGGCGCCGCGATTCTTCGAATGGACATGAGCCGGCAGACGCGTAAGGCTAACGCCTTTGTCACCGGCATCGGAAAGACACACCGAATTGTGCTCGGCGACACACTGATTGAGGGCTTTCCGGAGAACGAAACCGAGTTCGTCGTGGCGCACGAGCTCGGCCACTATGTCAATAAGGACACGTGGCGGTTGATTGCGCTGGGCGAAGCGCTGGCCATCGTGCTTTTCCTGGTCTCAAACTTCGCCGTTTCAAAAAGCGAGCGCGAGGAGCTGCGCGACCGGCCGCTGCTCACAATTCGGCTCTACGCGGCGATGCTCGTCGCGTCGCAGGCCCTTCGACCGCTGCTCTTCGCCTTTTCGCGCTCGCGAGAATGGGCCGCGGATCGATTTGCGCTTACCGCTACCGGCGACGCCGCCGGCGGAGCCTCCGCTTTCCGCCGTTTACGCGACCAGAATCTCGCCGACGAAGACCCGCCGCTGTGGTACGAGCTCTTCTTTTCGTCGCATCCTTCGCTGCGAACCCGAATTTCCGCGTTGGAAAAAGCCTCAAGCTAGTACCGCCGAAGGGCGAGTACCCAACCAGGTCGCCAGATCGGTTTTCTCCGCCGGCATTCCGGTCTGAAGCTCTGTGCGCAGTTCGCCGAAGAGTCCAAAGCCTTCGGCGAATGCGTCGTGCTTATGGATGGACTCCTCGTTGACTTGACTTGCGAATACGAACGTGTCGTCGCCGAGGTCGGCATACATCTCGAGCGCGCGAAAGAGAATTCCGCGAACGACGTCTTCGACGAACTTCGGATTGTGATGCGCCTTGTTAACGACGAAGAACTCGTCGGGCCGCTTGAGCAGGTCGTACGTTTCGCTCGACATGGAGTTTTCGACGATTTCGACGAGATCTTCGGCACGGATGACGTCGGTCTGCGTCTCGGGGACGCCGATGAGAATGCTGCCGCGGCCGCGTTGGTTGTGCGTCGCGACGGGCAGCACGTCGAGCGCGCGCCGCGCGTCGGTCTCAGTGAAGCCGGCCTCGATCAATTGGTGCATTGAATGCTCGCGCACCATGGCCTGCGCGCACGGGCAGGCGGTCATGCCTTCGGCCTCGATTCCGACGATACGCCGCGTTCCGCTCTCGTCCGCGTGCGCGATGCCGACGAGCGTATACGTCTCTTCCCCCCGCTTTCCGCTGACCGGCGTCCATCGCTCCAAACCGAACCGGGCACGAAGGCGCACGTCGGCCCGAATAGCACGCTGACTCTGCACGATCTCGCGCGCGATCGCTTCGGCGAGCCGTTCGATGCGGGCGGGTTTGTCCGCCCCGGCCAGCACGTCCAGCGTCGCTTCTTCAAGAATTTCCGCAAAGCGCGACATATGAACGCCGGATCGGTCCGCAGCGAGATCGGCGACCATCGAAAACTCGCCGTTGTAGACCGCCGGACGGCCGTCGATTTCCAAATGAACGACCCGCCGCACCCGCGAGACGCCGGCGCGGCTAAGCGAAAGCCGAACTTCGGGCTCCTCCGATTGACGATCGGTATCGAACCGCAGACCGCGCTCCCGCCGCCGCACGAGCCCGTTAGCCGGCACGTCAACGAGTTGCGGGGCAATCTCAGCGAGCGGCACGGCGTTATACGGACGAGAATCGAGTTGCGGCTGCACGATCTCTCCGTCGAAAACCAAAAGGTCGAGGTCGATCGGACGCGCCTCGAGCCGGCGCGTTCCACGCGCTCGGCCGACCGCAAGCTCTACCTCGCGGGCAAAGCTCACAAAGGCTTGCGCATCGAGCTCGGTGCGCAGCGCGGCCGCAACGTTCAAGTAGGGCGGCCCTTGTGCCCCACCGGCGGCCTCGGATTCGTAAAACGCCGAAACGGTTAGGATTTGCGCGCGCGCCCGCAAGCGCTGCAGCGCGCCTAGTATGTTTGCCTGTCGATCGCCGAGATTCGAGCCGATGCCGACGTAAAGGTCATGCACGGTAAGCTCTCTTCTAGCCGCTGGCGGAATTTCCACCGAACCCATCGTATCGTAGTCGGACCATGCAAAGCCTCCCCCTTTATCCATACGTCCTCGATCCAAAGCTAACGACGCAGGTCTGGGGCGGCGACGAACTCGTGCGAGTCTACGGGAAACATGGCGATCCGCAGGCTCGCCTGGGCGAATCGTGGGAATGCTGGGATACCGATCGAGTTGTCAATGGCGCGTTGGCCGGCTGTATGGTCGCCGATCTACGCATGCGCCTGGGCCCAAAGCTCCTCGGGGACATCAATCCCAAACGCATCTTTCCGGTGCTTACGAAAATCATCACGGCGCACGACTGGCTCTCGGTGCAGGTTCATCCCGACGACGCATACGCGCAGCGCGTCGAACATCAGCCGTTTGGAAAAACCGAGTGCTGGTACGTTTTGGATGCCCAGCCGCAAGCCCAAATCATCTACGGATGGACGCGCGATACCTCACGAGAGGAATACTTGCAGCGGGTCGCCGACGGGACGCTCGGCGAGATTCTGCGCAAGATCGATCTCAAAGCCGGCGACACCGTCTACATCCCGCACGGGGTCGTCCATGCGATCGGGCCGGGCGTGACAGTCTTCGAAACGCAGCAGGCCTCCGATCTCACGTATCGGATGTTCGACTACAACCGCGTCGGTCTCGACGGCAAGCCGCGCGAGCTTAACGTGCAAAAAGCCGCCGACGTGCTGAACTATAAAGCCATGACGACCGGGACGCTTCTGCAAATTCCTTATCATTTCGAGGGCCTCGACCGGACGGCGCTCATCGCCGACGAGCATTTCGTCGTCGAGCGCATCGCCGCAACCGGTGAACCCGCGTCGCTACGGACCAACGGACGCCCGCTGATCTTGATGTCCCTCAACGAGCCGCTCGAAGTGGCGAGCGACGCCTCCACCGTCACGCTATCTCGCTATCAAACGGCATTGATCCCAGCCTCCTCGGAGTGGTGCACGGTCGGCGCTACCGGAAGCGAGACTTCATCGTTTATGTTCGTGACGCCGCCGCACGACCGGGAAGGCCTGGCGGTGCAGCTCGTCGCGGCGGGCATTCCGCAAGATTCGATCGATCGCTTCATGGAGCAGTTCTGAATCCAAGCCCCGAGACGCTCGCAACGATCTACGGCACGCCGCTGCTCGTCATCGATCTTGATGCCGTCGATGCCACTGTAAGCGAACTCGTACGGTGCGCGACGGATTTTGGGGTCGAAGTCTCCTACGCCGCTAAGGCATTTGCAACCGTTGAGTTCCTACGCTACTTAGCCCGCTACCCGATCGGCGTCGACGTCTGTTCGCTGGGCGAGCTCGTGACGGCGCAGCGAGCCGGATTCGAATCGGAGCGCATTACGCTGCACGGCGCGGGAAAGTCCGACGAGGAGTTGATGGCGGCGTGCACCGGACGGATCGGTTGCATCGCCGTCGACGGCATCGCGGAGCTCCAGCGGCTTGCGGCCATTTCGCGAGACGAACATACGGCGACCGTGGTGCTTCGCTTGAACGTCGGCGTCGATGCGAGCACGCACGCCTTCGTGCGCACCGGCGGCAAGGATAGCAAGTTTGGAATCCATCCGCGAGACGAACGCGCCGCAGCGTCGCTGCTCTCGGCTAATGCGCAGCTGCACTTCGCCGGCGTCCACGCTCATATCGGCTCGCAGATCTACGACGAGTCCGCCTATTTGGAAAACGCGTCGGCCCTCGTCGCGGCGGCGGAGCGGTTTGCAAGCTTCGGGCTGCAAAGCGAACGGATCGTGATCGGCGGCGGATTCGGTGTGCCCTCCGATCCCGGCGGCGATCATGAAAGACTTGACGTTATCGCGACCGTCGCCGCCGCAGCGGCGCGCGTTCGCGGCGCGGCGCAGGAACGCGGCCTGGGCATGGTTGTGGTAGGGATCGAACCCGGACGTGCAATCGTCGCCGACGCTGGAACGACGCTCTATCGCGTCCTAGCCGTGAAGCGCCAATCGCATCGCACCTTCGTAGTCGTCGACGGCGGCATCGCCGAAAATCCGCGACCGGCACTCTACGGCGCCCGTTACCACGTGAGCGCCATAACGCCGCGCCACGAAGAAGACCAGGAGATCACCCTCTGCGGCCGCTCGTGCGAAAACGACGAACTCGGAACGATGCGACTCCCGCGTGACATCGCCCCCGGCGATCTCCTCGCGATGCACTCGACCGGCGCGTACACCTACAGCATGGCCGGCAACTACAACCGCTTTCCCAAACCAGCCGTCGTGGGCATCGCAAACGGCACCCACCGGTTGCTAGCGCGCCGCGAAACCATCGAAGACATCCTCCGCAACGACGCCGTTTAAGAGCCTGTCGGGCTATGGTCGCGTTGCGACGGGACGGTGAGGGGCCTCTGAATGTCCGAGCGGAGACAGGATGTCGAGAGCGAGGACTCAGGGAGCAGCGTTTTCACAGGATGTGAAAACGCGAGCGTCCCCGAACCGTCCTGTCGCAACGCGACCATAACCCGACAGGCTCCTAGGCGCAACGCATCCGCGCAGCGCCCTGCGGCGTTGTAAAGGTTGTATGGAAACGAACATTGCTACCTTTGCGGCCGGTTGCTTCTGGGGGGTCGAAGCCGCATTTCGTGAGCTCCCCGGAGTCGAAGAGGCCGTCTCGGGCTATGTCGGCGGCCACGCCGAGAATCCGACGTACGCCCGAGTCTGCGGTCACGGGACGGGACACGCGGAGGCCGTCGAGGTGAGCTACGATCCCCAACGCGTGACGTACGACCAGCTACTCGACCTGTTCTGGCAAATTCACGATCCCACCCAACTCAATCGGCAGGGGCCCGACGTCGGCGATCAATACCGTTCGGCAGTCTTCACGCACGGGCCGGCGCAAGAGCAGGCCGCCATTGCCTCACGCGACCGCGAGCAAAAGAAACATTCACGCCCAATCGTAACGCAGATCGTTCCGGCACCGCGGTTCTGGCCGGCCGAAGAGTATCATCAGCGTTACTTTGAAAAGAACGGCGGCGCGGCGTGTCACGTCATACCGGGAGCCGCGCGATGAGACGCGGCGAGTTCTTGACGACCGGGGCGACCGTTGCGCTTTTCGGTTTAGCGATTCGTGGCGGGGCCGCAGAAGAGCACTATGCAGTGACACACACCGAGGCGCAGTGGCGCGCGATGTTGGGAGACGATCGTTTCGAGATTCTGCGCCGCGGGGGAACGGAGCCCGCCTTTTCCAGCCCGCTGATCGGGGAGAAACGGCCGGGGACCTATGAGTGCGCCGGGTGCGAGTTGGTGATCTTTTCGTCGAAGAAAAAATACGACAGCGGCGACGGCTGGCCGTCGTTTTGGGACGTGCTGCCCAACACGACGCGAACGCAAGTC
>Ga0182018_10002297_pt1 | contig 19478 bp, 17 predicted proteins | sample 812P2MmetaG_FD_120490 | JGI IMG/M metagenome (GOLD analysis project Ga0182018, IMG submission 120490) | Permafrost microbial communities from Stordalen Mire, Sweden - 812P2M metaG | ecosystem: Environmental > Terrestrial > Soil > Wetlands > Permafrost | place: Sweden: Stordalen | collected... | reverse complement strand
CGTGCGATATATTCCATTTCCTGGGTGACGACATCCCGCCGCGCGTAATGTATCTGCGTCCGGATCGGATCGTTCAATCGGGGGGAAATCCATGGGCTGCGCATACCGGCCATTTTAGCGCAGTAATCTAGACCGCTCGCGCGAATGCTAGACCAGCTCTATCGTTACGCGGCGTCCCACGATCGCCGCCGCCCGCTGCAGGCTCGAAAGCGTGATGTCGTTCTTCGGATCAAGAAGCCGGTCAACCTGGGTACGGCTGGTCTTGAGCAGCGTGGCCATCTTGTTCTTGGAGATTTTCTGTTTCTTCATGGCCTCGGCGAGCTGCCACGCGACGACCTCCTTGACGGCTTGCGCTTGAGCTTCCTCGAAGATTCCCTCCTCTTTGAGGAAGTCGTCAATGCTCGATCCCATATGTTTCTTGCTCATTGTTCCAACTCCTTCTTGCGCTTCCGCGCCAATGCCAAGTCATTATCCGGCGTCGTGCGCTCGGGACGCGAAAAAACCGCTCCCTGACGGTCACGGCTCAGAATCCCAAAACCGAGCCGCGCGCCAGCAGTACACTCGGAGACGACCGGAGGTCGTGCACGGGAGAACATTGACTCGAAGAAGACCGGACGGGTGGCGCGTTAGCAAGCCACTCCCGTACAGGCTCGCTTCCCGGCTGCGAGCAATAGAAAATCAGCGGGATTTTTTGTGGCTCGGAGTCTTCCGCCACCCTGCACCTTATATAGTACTACTGTACCTTAAAATGTGCGTCGCCCACCGGGCGCATCTCCAAACCGGGTTGCCCTGAGTCCCGCGTTATCATGATGCTATGTCCACCGCTTCTCCGGTCCCCGTTTTACCGGGCAATGACGAAACCGGCGCTCTCGACCGCGTGCGCGCACTGGAGAGCGAGTATTTGCTCCAGACTTACGCCCGCTATCCGCTGGTTCTCGATCGCGGCAAGGGCTGCTACGTTTTCGATCCCTCCGGCAAGCGCTATCTGGATTTCATCACCGGCATCGGCGTCAACGCATTGGGCCACGCGCACCCGCGACTGGTGAAAGTGATCCGCGAGCAGGCCGGACGCCTGCTGCACTCTTCGAATTTGTATTACAACGCGTACCAAGGTCCGCTCGCCGAGCGCCTGGCCAAAGCCAGCGGTCTCCAGCGTACGTTCTTCTGTAACTCCGGTGCCGAGTCCATGGAAGGCGCACTCAAAATGGTGCGCGCGCACGGCCGTAAGATCCATCCCGACAAGTACGAAACCGTTGCGCTGCATAATTCCTTCCACGGCCGCACGTTCGGCGCGCTGTCGATCACCGGGCAAGAAAAATACCGTCTGGATTTCGAGCCGCTCCTTCCCGGTGCACGCTTCGTTCCGCCCAACGACGAGGTAGCTCTCGAGCAAGTGGTCAGCGATCGCACGGCCGGCATCGTCATTGAATTGATCCAGGGCGAGGGCGGCATCTTCCCGATGTCCACCGAGTACGTCCGCAAGGCTCGCGAGCTGGCCGACCGATACGACGCGCTGCTGGTCTTCGACGAAATCCAATGCGGCGTCGGCCGCGTGGGCAGGCACTTCGCCTATCAGCTCTCCGACCCCATCGTGCTTCCCGATGTCATGGTAGCTGCGAAGCCGCTGGCCTGCGGCATCCCCTTGGGCGTCATTATCGCCAATGAGCGAGCCGCAAAATCGATCGGCCCCGGCATGCACGGCTCAACCTTCGGCGGCGGACCGCTGGCTTGCCGCGTCGCCATCGAGTTCATGGATATTCTCGACGGACTTCTGCCTCACATCGAAAACATGGGCCGCTACTTCCGCGCGCAATTGCACGACCTCCAGCGGAAGTTTTCCTTCATCCGCGAGGTCCGCGGCCAAGGCCTCATGATCGGCGTCGAATTGAGCTTTCCCGGCAAGCAGCTGGTCCTCGATGCCATCGAGCAGGGGCTGCTCATCAATTGCACGCACGACACCGTGCTGCGCTTCTTGCCGCCATACATCGCGACCGAGAAGGAGATCGACCGCGCGGTCGGGATTCTCAAGCGCGTGTTCAAGCTTGCGTCCAAACGCGCCGATGTCCACCCGGGCGATGTCCACCAGAATTGAAGAGTGGGACCAACGTTATCGCACCGGCCAGCAAGTTTTTGAGACGCCCGCGCCGTTGGTGGTTCAGTTCGCGGGTGGCCTCGCTCCTGGCTCGGCGCTCGACCTGGCTTCCGGACCCGGCCGCAATGCCATCTATCTCGCCGAGCGCGGCTGGATCGTCACTGCCGTGGACGGTTCGTCCATTGCCATTGAGCTGCTGCGCGCAAGTAACCCGTCCATCGACGCGCGCGTGGCCGATCTAGAAAGCGATGGATTCGCTATCGCGATCGAGGCCTTTGATCTGGTTCTCTCCTGCTACTATTTCCAGCGCAGTTTGATTCCGCGGGTGAAGTCGGCGCTGCGGCCGGGCGGCCTGCTCATCATGATTGTGCATCTAGCCGGCGCCGATCAGCCGCAAGGCACACCCACGCGCGCCTGCCCTGATGAGTTACGTGCGTTCTTCTCGGACTGGGCGATCATGCATTACCGTGAGGGCGAGCCCGGCGAATCCGGCCATCGGCACGCTGTAGCCGAGCTGGTGGCGAAGAAGCCCCATTAGCGCACAGCGTGGGACGCGCTCCCGTAGGGAAGAAAATAATCGCGGCCCGCTGCGTTGTGCGCGATGTTTACTAGGAGCGCAAAGGGTGCGGCGCGCCCCGTGAGTCTGCTAAGAACTGTTTCGCGCCGCACTCCGTTTTGCGCGACGTTGATAAATGAAGTGCTGGGAGCGCGGTCGGTGGTGGGGCACTCGATGGCACGGGGCCCCGGGGTTGGTTCCGATCGCCTCCCAGCGTCGGAGTACTAGCAGTTCTGTCGCCACTAGGAGAACCGCACGTAACCGCATGACTTTGTGATGATGCCAGCGACAAAGGGCGGCCGATTGGCTAACCTAAGAGATAGTGGGCCAACCAATCTGGTACCGGACTCCAGGTTTTGTTGGTCCTAATCTAAGCGGGGCGATCGAGGTGGCGATCCCTCCCCGCTGCTTAGCGAGTCCTACTGAAATGATTTGCAGCGACCGATAGTGTTAATGCTGGGAGCGCGTCCGCAACGGGGGCAACTCGGTAACACGGCGTCCAACGTTTGCAAGCAGAACGCCTCCCAGCACAGACTATAGCACCACACGAATAGCCGAACCAGTACTTCTTAAATATTTTGTTGCGATTTAACCTCACCCCACCGCCTGACTGAAGGTGCTGGCTCCAGGTTGTGTTGGTTGAGACGGCGGAGATGCCGAATTAGGACAATCTATCCAAGATCTCTTGCATTTGTTTGTCTTTCGCTTTGCTAGGAGGTCTTTGGGAGATCTCATCCAACAAGGCATGAAGGAGCGCGCACTTATGTTCTCTGTTAGCCGCTTTGACTAGCCACGTTCCGATGCCTCCACCAGAGACGAAGAGAGCAGTCAATTCCCATTCGTTTTGGGCTACCTTATTTAGCGAAGGGATATCAGCGGTTAGCGCCAGGACAAGCAAGCAGAGCGTGATCGTGGGCAACTAGTATCAGAATCACGTAGCAGTAGGAAACCACGACGTAGCGCCACAGAGCAATACGGCTGAGCGGACGAGCTATGTCATTTTCCGGGCGAATCCGCCGGACGATGGCCATGTGGAATTAGAGGGGTGGGTTGAATCCCAGAGTCGAGGGAACGTCAGTTCCTTGATAGGCCACAACCACCTCGTAGTGACCACCACTCGTCTGCCTATTTTCTTCGATTCCACCAGTATCTTGAGCAACGTGATGGATATCTCAAGAAGGCTCTCCACTGATTCGCCGGTCGAATCCGCAATGGCATTTACCGTTGCTGCGGCTTCGTCAACGAGCGTGACCGACAGGCACCCTTCTTGGCCTTGAGTTGGTGCTGCGGCTGCCGCCATTGACATCTACGCTCTGGACGTTCCCGAAGACGTGCGGCGCTATAGCCCTCCGCATTTGGCTGAGGCAATCCCCACGCCCGTCTATGGAGACCCAGACGACAAACGGATTTGCACTTCGCACGTTGAGCGGCAGAATTTGACGATGCGCATGTGCATGCGGAGACTCACCCGTCTGACGAACGGGTTCTCCAAGAAGTGGGGCAACCTTCGCGGAGCGCCTGCACTGCATTTCGCGTGGTACAACTTCTGCCGGAAGCACATGAGCCTGAAAGGCCAGACTCCAGCGATGGCTTCGGGACTCGCAGATCGCGTGTGGACTATTTCTGATCTACTCGTATGACATCGAGTTTGGGCAGATGACCGGCTCGGTTCCAATCTTTATCATCTCCGAGGCTCTCAAGCGGAAAGCCTCGGTCAGATTGATCAAGCACAACATACTCCGTCCGGGGAGCGTCATAATACAGCGCCGTTACCCGAATTGCCGTCTTCCATCTGGATTGGGTGGAGGGCGTGGCGTCTACACGCCGGATTCGGATGAACTCCGTAAATATTCCGTTGCGTGCGGTAATGAAAACGTTGTAGCCGCGCTTTTGGGAAGCAACATCAAGCTGAATGTCAGGCAGTATAACGGAAGCTCCACGCTGAATGTTAACGGGGCCCAAAAAGCTTTGCCCAAGCACAAATGGATCTACCTGCGCGACATATCCATGGCAAGACTGCACGTCATACAATCCATGAGCGGATAGTAACTGATGGGCCAAGCCACTATCTTGGACGAACATCCAGTCATAACAAAAACTTTTTCCTCCAGTCGTCTCCCTCAGGTTTCTGGCGGCTGTACTACCGATAGACGCCATGGTGGACAACGAGGCCTCAAAGGATCGTTGGTTTTGCTTTAGCACTTGCTCAAACCTGTCATTTTCCTCTTCAATCGCTTCTTGTTGTTCGCTAGCCCGCTGTCTCTGATCTGAACGAATAGACTCGATCTCTGCGAAGCACAGCGCTGACGCCAACAGAATCCACATAATCTTTTCGGTGCGACTAAACACGTCGGCCCTAACTGCCATGACGACCGCCGCAAGGCCAAGCAGGGCTACCGAGACACCGACAGACGATGGACTGCCAACGAGATACCAAGCACCGGCCCAGCAGACGCCTTGAAAAATAGCGACCCGCCATGTATAACGGGGCGGTGGCTTCCCTTCCATCGCCAAAGTCTACTACAGGCATTCCCGATTGCATACGCGAATGCATAATCAACCAACACAACCCGGAGCCACTACCTGACTGAAGGTGCTGGCTCCAGGTTGTGTTGGTTCTACTTAGTAACTGCTAGCGCCTTTGCCTTCCTTGTGACCCATGCTCTGCTGGCAGGATTGCGGTGTGCCGCTGTTACCTGAAAGACTGCCACACTCTCTTGGCCAATATTGAATCGACGGCGAAGGATCGCTGGAAAAGTGAGCCCAGCGGGACTCACCAGCGTCCAACCCCTGCCTTCTATCATCTTGGTTCCTGGTCCTTTGATGTCTAGTGATTTGGTTGTTCTAGCCATTAATGAAACGACTCCAGGCCGTCCATCCTATCACCACCTGGAGCCACTTTGGTTGGTCCTAAATCCCAATAGTAAGTTGATCGTGGAGGGAAATAGCCTCAGGACCACTCACCGGATCACAGGGCTGGGCCGTAATACGATTCTACGGCTAGTGGAGCTTGCCGGGGAGCGATGCGAAGCGCTGCTCACCGCCAAACTGCGAAACCTGCCGGTCAGTGACGTGCAGTGCGATGAAATTTGGGGATTTGTGGGTAAGAAGAACGCCCATAAGCGTGGTACCGAGGACAACTTTTCGGAGATCGGCCACGCTTGGGTATTCGTGGGAATCGAGCGAACAAGCAAGCTTGTACTAGCCCATCATCTCGGTAAGCGCACGGTCAAACACGCGACAGTTTTCATGCGGAAGCTAGCCAGCGCAACTGATCCGACTCAGAAGTTCCAATTGACCACAGATGGCCTTGGAGCTTATCCGCTGGCAGTGGGGAACGTTCTCGGCCATCAAGGGGAGCGCGTTGACTACGCTCGACTCATCAAGATATACGCGCCTGACGCTTCCGAAGACGTGCGACGCTACAGCCCCGCGCGCCTGGCTGAGGCGATTCCAACACCCGTCTACGGAGACCCAGACGAGAAACGGATTTGCACTTCGCACGTTGAACGGCAGAATTTGACGATGCGCATGTGCATGCGGAGACTCACCCGTCTGACAAACGGGTTCTCCAAGAAGTGGGGCAACCTCCGTGCGGCGCTGGCGCTGCACTTCGCGTGGTATAACTTCTGCCGGAAGCACATGACCCTCAAGGGCGCTACTCCGGCGATAGCAGCGGGACTGACCGATCACGTATGGTCTATTCAGGAGATCCTAGTTGCAGACGCCACTGTGTTTCTCGCGGCAGTGTAGTTTCATAAAGATATCTCGATATCAATACCGGAGGCGACCCAAAACTTATAGCGATCCATTTGCTGGGGATCGTTTTCGTCATTCCTGATCTGCCAATACATGGAGGTTTTAACTCCAAGGGGTTCAAGTAACTTCTGGATTGTTTCGGCCGCATCCTTGCTCTCCTGGTTGAAGTAGCACACCAATCCAGGGCGCGGACTAGCGCTAAGCCAGTAAATTCCTGTGGTTCTTAGGTCTGGCCCAGGTTCTTTTAGGACATACGCACCACGCGTGTCATCGAAGACGATGAAAGACGGGTTGCTCGATAGTATTGTTCTTGCCTCGCCGATTCTCGTGGTCAATTTGTTATACGCGCTGACCTCACTGAGATGAATAACAACGTAAACGGCGTTGGCCATTTTTTTGGTGGCGTCAATCCTGGCAGCGCTGACGAATGCCGTGATAACGGAAACGGGCATATTGCCAGGCACTCCGTTTATTAGAAGCTGTCCCGGCGGTGGGCCGATGAAGATCTGTCCAGCCGTGATACCGCCTTGCTGTCCGAACGATGCCGCGCCCCCAGATTGAACGGTTACCGGACCAGTTGTTGCTCCTTGCGCAGTGTTGGGAGTTGGAAGAGCCGCGTCCTGTCTCCCAGCATCTCCCGTCAAAGGCTTGATTGTTTTCTTTTGTCGAGCAGGTTTTGGCGTTTCCTGTGCGGCAGTCGGCGGCTGTTGTGTCTTCGCCTGAGGCTGTGACCCCGATTGATGTTCTGTGGAGGGCGACGCATCGGTCGGAGATGGCTTGCGGTTGAACAGCCATCCTATTCCCGCGAGAATAAGAACGATGGCGATAGTCGTCAGCACCCATGCTGGAGGCCGTGATATTTCTTGTGTCGTTCCATCCGCGAATTGCTCATTGGCTGCATTTCTTTGGTGTAGTTGTCTCCAAGTCCTAATCGTCAATGACAACAAACCCATGATCACCAGCACCGCAATAATGCCCACCAATACCGCAACCGGCCCCGGTAGGTGAGTAACCCACGACCATACTGCGAGCGCAAGTCCGCCTACCAATGCACACCCCAAAAGAACGTAGTGCCAAACGGTAAGCGCCCCCAAGAGGTCGCGAAAAGCCCTAAGGTGGCGAAACGCATCCCATGCTTGTCTGACCCACCTCCAGAATCTTCCCATACCAATATTGTCCCGCATGCTAACGCTGGTTGGCACCAGTCTAATTCTTTGATACGATGGCGTTTACTAGACTTTGGGCTAGGGAAATGTATGTTTATACAAAGATCGCCAAAACGAGGCTGTCGCGGCATGGCTGTCAAGGGATCACGGAAAGATTATACTACTTCCAAGTCTCTGAAACCACAGGCCATGCATAAACAACCAACACAACCCGGAGCCACTACCTGACTAAAAAACAGTATAATTATTCAGTACGATGAATAAATATAACATCGGCGTCGCCGGCTTCACCGGCTATAGTGGTGCCGAACTCGTCCGCCTCCTCCAGGCCCATCCCCACGCCGAACCGGTCCTCCTCCAACACCGCCAAGATCAAGGGGACCGCCCTCAGCCTTTCGACCAACCGCAGTTCCGCCAAATCCCCTGCACTGCCGACGCTGTTCGCGCCGAAGGCCTGGCTGTCGTCTTCCTCGCCACCCCGCCCGCCGTTTCCATGGAACTCGCGCCCGCCATGCTCGACGCCGGCGCAAGAGTCATCGATCTCAGTGGCGCTTTCCGCTTGCGCGACGCCGCTACATATTCGCGCTGGTACAAGGAAGAGCACACGGCGCCCGATCTCTTGGCCGAAGCCGTGTACGGGCTTCCCGAATTCTGCCGGGAGCGTATTCGCGGCGCGCGCCTGATCGCGAATCCCGGTTGCTTTCCCACAGCCGCCAATCTCGCCATCCAACCGCTGATCGCCGCTGGGGCGATCGATCGCGCCGCCGGAATCATCTGCGACGCCAAGTCGGGTGTGAGCGGCGCAGGACGCAAGGCTAGCCTCAACACCAGCTTCTGCGAAGTCACCGGGAATTTCTCGATTTATTCTGTGCTCGATCACCGCCACGTGCCCGAAGTCCTGATGGTCTCGGGTCTCGACGAGCCAGAGTTCAGTTTCACCGCGCACCTGCTGCCCATCGATCGCGGAATTCTCGAGACCATTTACGTTCGCACGCGCAATATCAAAACCGGCGAGCAATTGCTCGACATCTACCGTCGCCAGTATCAATCCGAGAAATTCGTGCGACTTTATCCGCTCGGCAGCCTTCCGGATATCAGCGCGGTCAACCGCACCAACTTCTGCGACATCGGACTCAAGTTCGACGCGGCCTCTGGACGGGCGATTGTCGTCAGCGCCATCGACAACCTGGTAAAGGGCGCCGCGGGCCAAGCCATCCAGAATATGAATCTGATCCTCGGCTGCGAGGAAACGGCGGGTTTGGCATGAGGATTTCGTGAAGGCGCTCATCAAGCTCGGCGGCACATTGTTGGACTCGCCCGAATCGCGGCGCCGGCTTGCCGCGGAAATCACCCGGGCCACCGAGGACGGTCTCGAAGCCGTCATCGTTCACGGGGGCGGCAAGCAGATGACGCGCTACCTCGCCGATCGCGGCGTCGAGAGCCGTTTCGTCAACGGCCTGCGCGTGACGACGCCCGAGGTGTTGGACGCCGTGCTCAAAGTGTTGGCCGGCTCCGTGAATCAGGAATTGGTCGCGGCGTTTATCGCGTGCGGCGCTCCCGCGGTTGGGCTGAGCGGAATGGATGCACTTCTCACCGAAGCGCGGCCCATCAGCGATGAGCTCGGCTTGGTGGGAAAACCCGTGCGCTCCGATTCGCGGCTCCTGCACACCTTAATTGAATTTAAGTATCTGCCGGTGGTGGCCTGCGTGGCGGGCGATCGCCAAGGGCATTTCTACAACGTCAACGCCGATCAAATGGCGGTTTCGGTCGCGGTAGCGCTACAGGTGGACAAACTTCTGTTCTTAACCGATGTCGATGGGGTCCGCGACCAGGATAATCATGCCCTTTCGACCTTGAGCTTGGATGAATGCCGCCTTCTTATCGAAAATGGCGTCGCGGCCGGCGGCATGCGAGCCAAGCTCGAGTCCGCTGTTGAGGCTTTGGAAGCGGGTATCGCCGAAGTCGTGATCGCGCCCGGCGCCGCTCCGGATATCGTGGCCCAATTGCTGGCAGGCCATGCCATCGGCACGCGTCTGGTTACTCATCTGGGGGCTTCACGCGTTCTTCCGAGCCATGACCGTCAGGGAGTGGACCATGCTTAGTTCCGATTCGCCGGTCGAAGTACTAGAAGATATAGAACGCCAGATTATTCGCAAGGCCACCCTACGAGACATTCCCGCACTGCTCCAGTTGATCAACGGCTACGCGGCTCAAGGCATCATGTTGCCGCGAACCGAATTCGAAATGTCCGAAAACATCCGCGATTTCACGGTTGTTTATACCGGTCCGCGATTGCTCGGATGCGGCGCGCTCCACTTCTATACTCCTGTCTCCGGAGAAGTCAGGTCCCTGGCGGTCGCCCCCAGTAGCAAGGAGAGCGGCATCGGCCGTCTTTTGATTGAAGCCCTGGAGAATGAAGCCATTCACAACGATCTGCACGCAATATTCGCGTTCACTTATGTGTTTGATTTCTTTCTCAAGCTAGGCTTCCACCAGGTCGACCGCGGCCTGCTTCCGCTCAAAGTCTGGAAGGACTGCCTCACCTGTCCGAAGTTCGAGTGCTGCGATGAAATCGCTGTAATGAAAGCCCTTAAGCCTGATCCATTAGTACCAGTATCGCTTGAGTTCCCCGCCGAACTCGTGCAGCTGCCCCATCCCAGGCGCGATTGAATGCGATTTGATCGCGCGTCGAGTTTTTTTATAAAAAACGTGTTTGATGAGAGTTTTTCCTGGATTTTCCACTTGGGCTGTGTATAATTTGAAGCATACTTGGCAGAAGTTGGGGAGGGATCGCAAATTCGTATGAAGGCGCAGACCATCGACGTCAAGCAAGCTACAGGAAGAATTCTTTGCTGTACCATCTTTCGGGCGGGCGGTAAGAAATTGCTCGCCAAGGGCCATATGATCAGCGAAGAGGATGCTCGCATGCTCGAGACCGAAGGCATGAACGAAGTCTGGGTCACCGAGCTGGAGGATGGAGAGGTAGGAGAGGACGACGCTGTCATGCAGGTCGCGAGCGAAATTGGCTGTGGAACGCTCGAAATCCGTCTCGCCGCGGGAGGCAGAGCCAATCTATTCGCCACTGAAGCGAGTTGCGTCTTGGTGGACGACGAGCTGCTCAAGCAAATCAACTGTACCGTCAGCATGGCCATCGCCACTGCTCCCAATTTTTCGTATGCGCGCACTGGCAATCGCGTGGCGACGGTGAAGAGCGCTCCCTTCGCGGTGGCCCAGCCGGAGCTGGAGGCCGTCATTTCCATCGTCAAGGAACGCGGGCCAATCTTGCAGGCCCGGCCCATACGTTCTCCCGCCGTTGCGGTCCTCTACACGGACCCGGCGAATGGAGAGCGCGCGCGCCAGCTCTTTGAAAACATCATGCGCCAGCGTCTCGAGCGGCTCGGAGCCGCCGCCAGCTTCGTGCTCTCCTCGGTCGAGGAGGAAGGCTCGGTCGCACGGAGCCTGCAGCATCTGCTGCGCGCCAAACCTACCGTTGTATTGATCGCGTCCACCACCGCTCCAGCGGGTCCGGAAGACGTGATCGGCCGCGCGATGATACGCGCCGGCTGCCAGGTGGAGCGCTTTCTTGCGCCAGTTGAGCCTGGCAATCTGTTTCTGCTGAGCTACAAGGACGATATCCCTGTCATGTCCGCGCCTGGTTGCTTCCGCTCCGCCAAGCCCAATGTTGTCGACTTGATGCTGCCCCCCATGCTGGCCCGCTATCGGGTGTCCGGATGGGAAGTCGCCTGCCTCGGGCATGGCGGCCTGCTCGCCTAGTAACGGTGGTGGGTGGTGGGTGGTGGGGAGTCGGGAAGTGGGGCGTGGGAAAGACAAATGGGACCATTTGGACTCACCAGTCAAATCCGGCGCGCAGCCGTCTCGATTCCCGCCAACATCGCCGAAGGGAAGGGCCGCGGTAGTTACGCTGAGGTCGCTCGATTCGCCAGAATCGCCCTCGGATCCGCTTACGAATTGGATACCTTGCTCGAAATCGCAGCGGAGCTTGATTTTCCAGGCAGTCCGCAAATTCCAGACGTGCGCCAGCGCCTCACGTCCTTGGTTCGTCAGCTTTCAACTTTCATTCAATCCCGCTGCGCCTAGCGTTTTTCCCACGACCCACCGCCCACGACCCACCCCCCACCCCCTGCCTGCTACCCTGCTCCCATATGCCTCCGCTCACAGGCAGCATCGAAATCGTCCTCGGCGGCGCCGCTGCCGTGTCAGCGGGCGTGCTGGCTTACGCCGTTCGAGTACCCTCCTGTTCGCTGCTCGCCCCCTCCGTTCATCGCGGAGCCGGTGTCCGTCCGGCCATCGCGCTCACTTTCGACGACGGGCCCAGCGAATCAACTCCGGAGCTGCTCGAAATCCTTGCCGGCCATCGCGCACCCGCCACATTCTTTCAAATCGGCGCGAATGTTCGCCGCTTGCCCGAAATTGCCCGCGAAATTGTCGCGGCCGGGCATGAAATTGGGAACCACACCGACACGCATCCCCTGCTGGCGCTCAAATCGCCTGGCTTTATCGATCGCGAACTCGCCGCCGCGCAAGAATCCATCCAGCGTGCCACCGGCCAGCGTCCCCGCTATTTCCGCGCTCCCTACGGCGTGCGCTGGTTCGGCCTGCGTCAAGCCCAGCAGCGCCTGGGCCTCGCCGGCGTGATGTGGAGCAGCATTGCGCTAGACTGGAAACGGCAGAAGCCCAGTGTGGTCTCGCGGCTCATCGAAGGTGCGGCCCCCGGTGCGATTCTCTGCTTGCATGATGGCCGAGTTCTTCAGCACCGCCCCGACATCGGCGTCACGCTCCGAGCCGTGCGCGAACTTTTGCCAAAATTGATGGAGCAAGGCTTTCGTTTTGAAAAGGGGACGGATATTCTATGTCCCACGGAGAACTGACCGCGCGAGTCAGGAGCATCATTGGCGCGACCCAGCATCTTCCCCAGGAGCAGATCACAGCCGACAGCACCTTCCAGGAGCTTGGCATCGACTCGCTGGATGGGATCAATATCCTCTTCGCCGTCGAAAGCGAATTCAACATCAATATCCCGGATGAGGCCGCGCAAAGCTTGCGCTCTGTTCGCGACGTGATCGACGGAATCGCCAAACTGCTCGAGAGCGGCCAAGGGAACCAGGCCCCGGTCAGCGCCTGACAATGCCTCGCCGCGTCGCCGTCACTGGCCTCGGCGTCATTTCTGCGATAGGTAACAACGCCGCCGAATTCTGGCAAGCCTTAAAAGCGGGACGTTCCGGGATCGCGCCTCTTGAAGCCGTCGACCGCACCCTGCTCCGTTTTCCCAATGGCGCTGAAGTGCGGAATTACGCGCCCGCGCAATACTTCGATGACAAGGAGCTGGGCCTCCTCGATCGCTTTGCTCAGTTCGGCGTCATTGCCGCGCGCGAAGCCATTGCCGCCGCCGGCGTCCAATGGACGAAGGAGTTACGCGAATCAACCGCCATCATCACCGGCTCCTGCGTCGGAGGACAAACCACCGCGGATGACGGCTTCGTCAATCTGTATCGCAACAATATCCCCCGCGTGAATCCCCTCACCATTCCGCGCACCATGGAAAACGCCGCGGCCAGTAGAATCTCGCTCGAGACCGGCGTGGTCGGACCAACCTACACTATCTCCACGGCCTGCTCCTCTTCCAATCACGCCATCGGGCAGGCGTTTTGGATGGTGCGGAGCGGCGCCGCCGAAATGGCCATCACGGGCGGCAGCGAAGCGGTGTTCAGCCTCGGATTTCTCAAGGCCTGGGAGGCCATGCGCGTGGTCTCGCCCGACACCTGCCGGCCGTTTTCAAGGGACCGCCGCGGTCTCATCCTGGGCGAAGGCGCGGCGATGCTGGTGCTGGAGCCCCTCGATGCCGCTCGCGCGCGTGGAGCTTCGATACTCGGCGAAATCGTCGGCTTTGGCATGTCGTCCGACGCTTTCCATATCACCCAGCCCTCGCCCGATGGCGCCGCCCGAGCCATGCGCGCCGCTCTTTCCGATGCCGGCGTTGAACCCTCCCGTTTTGTATCCAGCAAGACCGGCTACATCAACGCGCACGGCACCGCGACCCTGGCCAACGACGCCGCCGAAACCACGGCCATCCGCAAGGTCTTTGGCGAGTACGCCGATCGGCTCGCGGTGAGCTCCACCAAGTCCATGCACGGCCATACGCTCGGCGCGGCTGGCGCCATCGAGGCCGCCGCCACGTTGCTCGCCTTGCGAAATGGAATTCTGCCTCCCACCGCCAATTTCAACCAGCCCGACCCGGCCTGCGACCTCGATGTGGTCCCCAACGTCGCCCGCCCCGCCGCCATCGAGTTCGCGCTCTCGAATTCGTTCGCCTTCGGAGGCTTGAACGCCGTCCTCGCCTTCCACCGCGTCGAAACTTAACCTTCCCACCGGCGTCAACAGCATGAGGTGTTTTCCATGGCTAAGGAAGAAGATGTCAGTGTCACCGCCGTTGACGACCTTTCCGATGTAGCTCATACTCACGATCGCGAGCGCAAGCTGAGCGAGTACAAATCCACGAACATGCCATTGTCTGCTTCCGAAATTGCGCAGGACGAAGCCAAGGATACCGAACATCTCGGATGGGCCCCCCGCACGCTGGAAAACATCGGCGATATGACGCCGCTCCCCGAGAAGTAACCGAACCCAACCAATCCACGACGAACCGAGCCGCCATCAGAAGGGAGCGGAATCCCGCGGGTTACACTGAAATTACGTGGAAGAAGAGGTCTTAGGAAAAGCCTACGACGCGCGCCTCATGCGGCGTCTGCTTACCTACATTCGTCCCTATAAAGCAGCCGTTGCCATCTCCCTGGTATTGCTGCTTCTCAATGCCCTGCTGCAAGTCGTCGGCCCGCTGCTCACCGCCTTGGCGGTCGATCGCTACCTCACGCCGTCCGGCAAAATCACCCATACCGTTCTCGATCCTTTTCTGTCCAGCAATCCCTGGACCGGCCTTGCCCAGATTTCGTTCCTGTATCTGCTGGCCGTGGTGTTCGGCATGTTATGCGATTTCGGTGAGCAGTACATCATGCAATGGGTAGGCCAGAAAGCCATGTTCGATCTGCGGCGCGAGATGATGACCAAGCTCCAGAAACTCGATCTCGCTTACTACGACCACAACCCGGTCGGCCGGATGGTCACGCGCATCACCACCGACGTCGACGCGCTGAACGAGCTGTTCTCTTCCGGTCTGCTCATGATCCTCGGCGACCTGCTCATGCTCAGCTTCGTCGTTATCGCGATGCTCGCATTAAGCCCCGGCATGACCGCCTTCCTGATCGCCGTGACGCCCTTCGTCGTGCTGGTCACCATGCAGTTCCGGCGCGCCGTGCAAAAGAGCTACCGCAGGATTCGCGTGGCTATCGCGCGCATTAATTCCTACTTGCAGGAACACATCGGCGGCATCGCCGTCCTCCAGCTCTTCAATGGCGAGGCGCGCAGCCGCCGCGAGTTTGAAAGCATCAATCGCGCCCACATGGAAGCCTACAAGGACGCCATCATCGCCTACGGATGGTTTTATCCTATTGCAGAGTTTCTAGGTATGTTGGCGCTCGCGATGCTGCTCGGCTATGGCGGCTTTCGAGTCCGCGGGGGCGGCATCCAGATCGGCGTGCTGGTGGCCTTCTTCCAATATGGCCTCCGATTCTTCCGTCCCATTCAAGATCTGAGCGAAAAATACAACATCATGCAATCGGCCATGGCCGCCGCCGAACGCGTGTTCAAGCTTCTCGACACGCCCGCCCAGATTCAATCTCCCGCCCAACCCGTGGCTTTTCCGCGCTCGCCCGCCGCCGTCGAATTCGACCACGTGTGGTTCGCCTACAAGGACCAGGATTGGGTGTTGACGGACGTCAGCTTCCACATCCAGCCCGGCGAAACCGTCGCGGTGGTCGGCCACACCGGCGCCGGAAAAACCACCATCGCCAGCCTCTTGCTCCGGTTTTACGAGGCCCAGCGCGGCGTCATCCGCATCGGCGGCATCGATATTCGCGAGTTCGATCTCGAAAATCTGCGGCGCAACTTCGGCATCGTCCTCCAGGACCCGCACCTGTTTACTGGCACCATCGCCGAAAATATCCGCCTCGGCACGTCCGGCATCTCCGACGGCGAATTGGCCGAAGCCGCCGCGCGCCTCAATCTGCTCGACTTTGTCCAGAGCCTGCCGGAAGGCTTCGATCAGCCCGTGCGCGAACGCGGCGCTGGATATTCAACCGGCCAGAAGCAGCTCATCAACTTCGCCCGCGCGCTCGCTCACAACCCGCGCTTCCTCATTCTCGATGAAGCCACGTCCAGCGTCGACACCGAAACCGAGCTGCGCATCCGCGAGGCGCTGCAGCACCTGGTGGTCGGTCGAACGTCCATCGTGATCGCGCATCGGCTCTCCACCATCCAACGCGCCGATCGCATCATCGTCATGCACAAAGGCAAGCTGCGCGAGATCGGCACGCACCAGGAGCTGCTCGCGATGCGCGGCATCTATTGGAAGCTGTACCAATTGCAGTATAAGGATCAGGAGTCCGGCGCTGCGCGCCTGGCCGAAGAGCCCGTCACCGGCGACTAGCCGCCCCGAGTTTGGCTCCCCTCAGCGCTCCCTTTCGTCCCAATTCTCGCGTACCATCAATAGGAGATCGTCCAACCCCCTGTTGCCGGCTCTCAGAGGAGAAACTATGTCGAAACTGTTTTCGCGGAATGCCCTAGCTGTTTTAGCTCTCGTTTTTCCAGCCGCAGCCCTGGCCCAACCCGTCGTCAACGCGGTGATCAACAACTTTAGCGGCGAACTGCCCGGCTTGCCCAGTTACGGCATTGCGCCCGCCAGCCTGTTTGTCATTTATGGCAGCCATCTGTGCGACGATGTCCCGCTCGTCACTCAAACCAGCGCTGGTTCGGGCCTGCCTACCACTCTAAACGGCATGAGCATCTCCGTCATCGTGAACGGCGTCACCACCAACCCGGCGATTTACTATGCGATCCCAACGCAGGTCGCCGCTGTTCTTCCCTCCACCACGCCGTCCGGTTCCGGAACCATCACCGTCAACTACAAGGGGTCCACGTCGGCGCCCCTTCTTGTCACGAAAAGCGCTTTTGGGATACTTACGTTAAATCTGACTGGCGCCGGGGGGGTAAAAGCGACCAACCTCCAGTACGAGGACATTACACCCACCGCCTCGGCTGCTCCCGGGCAGACCATCATACTGTGGGGTTCCGGTTTGGGCGCCGATACCGCCAATGATGATCGATCCTATCCGATGAAGCAGGACAATCTCAAGAATGCTACGGTCTACATCGGCGGCGTCAAAGCCGACGTCCTGTATGCCGGGCGATCCCTGTTTCCAGGAGAGGATCAGATCGATGTGACCGTACCGTCGTTGGGAGCCTCGTCCGCATTCCGCTCCGCCAAAGGGAAGGGCCACGACGCCGCGTCCGCTTCCTCGCTCGATCTCCAGCAAGCCTTGAACTGGGAGGAGGAGGGGGATTCTGGATTTCAGGCCGGCTGCGAGAATGCGATAGTCGTGGTGGCGAACGGCATTGCAAGCAATTTCGGGACGCTTCCGGTTAACCCGGGCAACGGCGTGTGCAGTGACGCGCTGTACGGAATCAACGGGACCGAACTGTCGCAAACCGGCAGCCAGGGCACTGTCAAGGGGGGAACTCTAAGCCTGTTCCAGGGGACCCAGCCAGCCCAGAACTCCGACGTCTCCCATACGAACCCGGAAGCACAGTCGTTTAAAACCCTCGAGTACGCGTCTGCGATGTTCTCTTCCACGACTGGCGCATCGTTTGTCGGCGGTTCATCCTATCTTTCGCTCGGAAACTGCATCGTAAGCCTGCCCGCGAACATTTCCGGGCTTCCCGGGACGGTCAACGGCTTGGATGCTGGAACCTCGATCGGGCTGGCCGGAGGGAGCCTTTCGGTGCAATTAACCGAACCGCCGAAGACCGTTGGATCGTACGATGCACTTCTGACCAGCCCTTTGGGTGGCGGCACTGCGTACACTTTCACAGGCCCCGGCGGAAAAAAGGTCGGACCCTTCAAAGTGACCATCACCTTTCCGGTCCCGGTAACTTGGACGAACAAGAGTTCGATCTCCACAGTCGCCGAGTCTCAAGGGCAGCTAATCACCTGGACGGGAGGCGCTACAGGCTCTTTCATGTACATCAGTGGCAACTCAATGACGTCGCCACCGGTCGGGGTCGTGCCGCAAACCGTCAGTTTCGCTTGCAACGTTCCAGTAGTCGAGCAACAGTTCACCATTCCTTCATATGTGTTGGAAGCACTCCCGAAGGGTAGCGGACAACTGACTGTTTTCAACGAAGCGAACCCGGTGAGCTTCTCGGCAACTGGGCTCGACGGCGGCCGCGTGGTGGCCGGCTCCTTCACTCAGACCGACGTCATCTACCAGTGATCTTCCAGTACCATGAATAGGAGTTCGTTCAATCCTGGTTGCGCGAATCTCTAGGGGAGAAACTATGTCGAAACTTTCTCGGAATCTCTTAGCCGCATTGGTTCTCATCCTCCCGGCCACAGCCGCCCCACCGGTAATCAACGCGGTAACCAACAATTTCGGCGGCTCACTGCCGGGCTTGCCCAATTACGGTATTGCCCCCGGCAGCACGTTCGTTATTTATGGCAGCGGTATGTGCGACAATGTCCCGCTCGTCGTTCAAACCAGCGCTCCGCCGGCGGGCCTGCCGCGTACGCTGAACGGCATGATTATTTTCGTCGACGTCAACGGCGTCGTCGTCAACCCGGCCATTTACTACGCCACCCCGGATCAGGTCGCCGCCGTCCTTCCATCCACCACGCCGGTCGGTACAGGAACCATCACCGTTAAGTACAACGACCAAACCAGTGTGGCTCCCTTTGTGGTGACCAAGAGCGCATTTGGCCTTCTTACCGCAAATGCGGGGGCGAAGGCGTACAACCTCCAGTACCAGGACATTACACCCACCGCCTCGGCTGCTCCCGGCCAGGTCATCATACTGTGGGGTTCCGGTCTGGGCGCCGATACGGCCAATAATGATCGAATCTATCCGATGAAGCAGGACAATCTCAATGATGCGACGGTCTACATTGGCGGCGTCAAAGCCGACGTCCTGTATGCCGGGCGATCCCTGTTTCCGGGCGTGGATCAGATCGATGTGTACGTGCCGGCCTTGGGGGCCGCGCCCGCCTTTGAAGCTGCGAGCTTTGAGGGCCGCGACGTCCCGCGCGTCACCACTGGATTCCAGGGCGGCTGCACGAATTCGGTGTTCGTGGTCGCGAACGGCATTACGAGCAATTACGGGACGCTCCCGGTCGCCGTGGGCAACGGCGTTTGCAAGGATCCCGACTACGGAATCACCGGGAATGGGTTCCCGCAGACGAGCCAGAACACTGTCACGGTCGGTGGCTTGGGGCTTTTCCAGGTCACGCAGTCGAACGGAACCTACTACTACGCCGAGGGGAATTTTTTCTCCGAGCCGGGCTCCGATTTTGTGAACGGCGCCCCCTACGTTTCCCCTGGAAGCTGCCTCGTTGATACGACGGCGGCCGCGAAACCAGCTTTGCGGCCCACGAAATCAGCGTCGATCAGCCGGCCTGAGCTCATCACCGGAATAAATCCTGGAACGATCACGGTTCTGGGAAAGAACCTGGCAGTGACGCTGTTCGGGTCCCTCGTCGGACAGGTCACTGCATCGTGGATCGCCCCTCCTCTGTTTCCCGGCACCACGTACAGCATCGCCAGCACCGGCTCAACCGCCATCGGGCCGATCGCAGCGTCCGTCGACTACCAGGGCCCAATAGACTTAACCGCGGGCACTGGCCTCCCGACGGTGCTGCCGGCATCAGGCACTTCAGCCAAACCTCGGACGAACGACCCTACCACCGGCACCATCACGGAGTCTCAGGGACAACTCATTACTT
>Ga0182018_10002296_pt1 | contig 19485 bp, 22 predicted proteins | sample 812P2MmetaG_FD_120490 | JGI IMG/M metagenome (GOLD analysis project Ga0182018, IMG submission 120490) | Permafrost microbial communities from Stordalen Mire, Sweden - 812P2M metaG | ecosystem: Environmental > Terrestrial > Soil > Wetlands > Permafrost | place: Sweden: Stordalen | collected... | reverse complement strand
TGCGGACGAAACTAGTTTTCTTGCCGGTGCGAGCGTATACAAACAGCACTGTGCCTTGTGTCACGGACTCCCAGGGCAGCCACCCATTGACTATGCGACAACGATGTTTCCGAAGCCGCCACAATTGTTCCGTGGTAAGGGTGTGACCGACGATCCGGCATCAGAGACCTACTGGAAGGCAGCAAACGGAATCCGTCTCTCGGGGATGCCTTCCTTCAAGACCAAGCTATCCGACACCCAACTATGGCAGGTTGGCCAACTGCTCGCGCACGCCAATGAGATTCCTGAATCGGTGAAGAAGGTACTTATCCCGGATTCGCCAACGGCGGCCACGCCACCTGCGCAGCCAGCGGGCTCGTCCTAGGAACAAGGCGGAAGTTAGAGACTTCGCTGCTTGCTGAGGGGACAGATCAGGCTGACTCAGAAATCAGCCTTGCTATCATAGGCGCGTGTCCGAGGCTAAGCTCTTTACTCCAGTCGTAGTGTTCTTCCTCACAAGCGGGATCAGCGTCGTGACGGGCAGTCCTTCATCACCGTCCCTGTGATCTTCACTTGGCTCCGAGAAAGGGAACTGTCGCGAACGAAAACTGAACGTGCACCATGAGAAAGAACGCCTCTGTACAGGGCTGTAATGAGCCATCGAAGATGGCACTGGAAGTAAAGAAATGGCGAGAACGACGCGACTCTCACGCCCAACTTCAGTCTCTCATAAGGTTTCTCGGGCAGGTTGGACGTGAAGGCGTGAAACGAATATGACCTCTGCCCCAAGGGCAGAGGCCGACCCGTTTTGGCTCAAACCTGGACCATAAATGGACCATCGTTGGACCATGAATACTGCTTGCATCGAAATCAAACCGCCAGCAACTGACTGATTGGTCGAGCCTTGTTGCAGAATCAATGCGACCGCCCATAGTCACACACGGCCTTCGCACGGCAGAGGCCGGTCGAAACTGACGCCGCTTCGAGTAGCCGACATCCATGTAAGTCTTTGTCAAGAGGAAACACACTTCTCCTGACGCGCGCTTCGGAGGAGCGCGCACCGCCGCACTCGCCGGCATCCCCAGCTCGCACCCGTGCCTCTCGGCGGTGGTTCCTGCCTTCGCAGAACCGGACATCCATTCGCTGTCTCGGGCCCTTGCGGACCGTCACAGAAGATTGAGTCTGTGTTCTCTGCCAGTCCTGAAACAATTCGAAGAGAGCCTCGGGAGTGTATCTCCGTCGCTCAGTCGGCAACCGGCAGGACCTGGCAGTCTGCGCGCTGTGTGATCCCTTTGTTCTTCTCCCTAGGAGGCAGCGGTTTCTAGGCTGCCGCTCTCTGATAATCTTCCGCGGGCACGAAGTCCCGTTGCCCGCGATCTACGGCGAGCAGATACGCGACCATCTTCCGCGCTACCGCCAGCGTCGCTCGATTGGCATTCCCTTTCTGCTTTTCAGTTTCATAGACCAGGGCCAGATCGTGGTCCTGTCTGGGCGCCAGCTTCGCGGCTTCGACCAGCACCCGTTGGATATGCTTGTTGCGCTGTTTGGAAAGCGGGGTGCGCATTACCTTGTCGGCTGAACTCTTTTCCTCACCGCAGAGTCCGCAATAACTGATGGCTTGTCGGATCGAACGAAAGCGCGCAACCTCCCCGATCTCCAGTGCCCAGGTCAGCGCCGTGATGGGTCCGACTCCGGGAACGGTTCTGAGCCGTTTGATTCGGTCGGCCAGCAAGGGGTCCCGCTGCAGTGAACTGACCAGGGCGTATTCCGTTTTCTGCAGTCGTACGATGGTGTCCCGACTGAGCTTCAGCAGAGGACGGATACTCTCATGCACGTCCTCATTGGTCGAGAGCAACTCGCGAAAATAGCCCACTTTGTGCAGCCGCTGCTTGTTGTAGCTCACTCCGGTTTCCATCAACAGACCCGAGATCCGATTCTTCATCTGCACCATCTGCCGCACCAGCAGGTGTCGATAGCGCAGAGTCCGGCGTCGATCCCGAATCTGGGTCGATGCCATGTGGCACTCCGGCAGGAAGTCGCAGCGCAAGCAGTCGGCGATCTTGCTGGCATCAATCTGATCATTCTTCTTCTTGGCGGCTGCGATGGCGCGCAGCATCAGCGGATGCGCTACTTCACCTGCTGAGCGTGCGGCCGCAGATGATCGTAAATCCAGCCGGTAAAATTCGTTGCTTCCATAGCCACTGTCCATGGTTGCGGAAGAGTTTCCATCCAGCCATCCAGTTCCCAGCGGGTCGCCCCAACTTTGCCTTCCTGGTGGACCTGCCCGCTGGCATCCTTGACGCAGTAGCTGATCGTCTTCTTGTGAACATCCAGCCCGATGTAATACATAATGTCCTTGAGGAGCCTCCGTGGTTGTTCTCTGAATCAACGTTCCCGTTGAGTTCAGCCTTTTGTACACCACGCGCTCCTCGCTGGACTTAGCATTCAAACAATTCGGGGGCCGGTAGCAGGGCGAGGAATTTCCCGCCTTGGTGGTCACATGAAAATGGACGCTGTAGCTATGGCAAGAAATAGCGTGGCTAACCAAACCATGCTACGTACAATCCCTACAAAGGGGATGGGAAATGATTCCGCGTGCCGCTTGGTATCTCGTAACAAAAACCGAACGGGCAAAGCTTCACCTTGACGCTTTCAATGGGCACGTGTCCGCCTACATGAAAGAACCGCACACCGTCGTCACCAAGTATGACGCGGAGAACAGACGACACATCAAGCGGTTCCAACTGAAAGCCTTCGACTCTGTGCTGGGAATGGAACTTGGAGAGTTCCTGTACTGTCTCCGGTCTGGTCTCGATCAGATGGCTTGGCAAATGGCCATGCCCGATGCTAGGCGAGATTCCCCGAAAGACATCTACTTCCCAATTCCCGAAGACCTTAGCAAACGGGATCGAAGCAGTCGGGACCGAAGGCGCAACTACGCCAAAGCTTTGAGGCGATTCCCCCACGACGTTAGGAGACAGATTAATGCTCTTCAGCCGCACAAAGCATCTGGTCCGGCGCAAGGTCATCCCCTTTGGCAACTGAACAAACTTTGTAATATCGACAAGCACAAATTGATCCCTATCCACTCCAGAGGGATCAATCTCTTCGTGCCCGACGTTCCAGGAATCAAGGTTCAGAATTTCGACTATGAAGATGCACTTGAGGTGAGCGTTCCTGAAAAGTATGAAAGCCATCTCGATCTCAAGCCAACATTGCCCGACGCGATAGAGCTTGGCGAATGGAACTCCGACTGGAGGATTCCCGTCCAAAGACTCAGCGACATTCACGGCTTCATAACTTGTACAGTCATTCCTCGATTTGAACCTTTCAATCTCGCGGACGTACCCGCTGAACCGCTACGGGTGTACAGAGTCACTCCAGTTTATTGAGTCATTTTCAAGCACAATCCCATCACTTCCGCCAAACTAAGAATGGTTAGTCAAGGTATTTGTTGCCAAAGCTATAGTTAGGTAGTGTGTCAAAAGGACACTCGATGAAAGATGAACCGCCTGCCCTCGTCTGGCCTCGGTTGTTGGAGTTGCCATCGGACAACGTGAACGTCGTGTATCTTGCCTCAACCATTGGATATCTCTAGCGCAGGCGTCGGTCGGCCATTCAAAGGGCAACTCTTTCGTGGAAACACTTGAGGCGTGCCACGCAGCTCGTTCAGCGGGTACCGCGATGTTCGTCCTGTCGGGCACTCACTACAGTGAGATGCTCAAGATAAAGGATCCCACGCAACGCCGAGAAATCTCCAACGTGATGGAGGAATTGACTGATTTCGCAACGCTTGTCAGCCGCGTGGTCGTTATGGAGTCCGAACTTATGGCAATGCTTGACCGGTGCGCAAAAGCGCCTAGTCTCCTGCCAATCATCCCCCTCATCGGACGAGGAGTCCGTCACGCCTTCAGCCTGCGGAGCGGATTGAAGATCATGGGGCCTTCCGGGGACGAAACCGACAGCGTGCGAGAGCGTATCGGAGCAAAGGTCTTTGATGATTTCGTTGCTCAGGCGAATCTGGACATGGAACGATCCATACTTCGAGGTCCTGCTGATAACAATGAAGTCGAGAACATGGTTGCGGTAGGCTGGAATCGTGAGGCTGTCATGCAAGTGGCAGAGAGGCGAGCTGCTGAAGAGCGAGAGCAGACTCTTCGACTCAACGGCGAGGAACGATGGCGGCGGGGTCGGTTACGCGATGTTGTGTCAGTGCGCGAGTTGGAAATCGAATTCCAGAATATCCTGCCGCGTGCTCTGGCAGAGCGGGGGCTTGTGCTCACAGATGTAATTTCGGATCAACAATCGGCTCGCGCGTTCGTTCGCGCGATGCCGAGTACCGAAGTCTCGATCGAATTGAAGACTGCGTGGCACAGAAACAGGGACAAGGTGTGGACCGCTAACGACATTTATGATATTGACGCCATGTCTCTGGCGGTCCCGTACTGCGATGTCGTGGTGCCGGATAAAGCCTTCTACCATGTACTCAATTCGGCTGGCCTCGGTGAGCGAATGCACACAGCGCTCCTCCGAAATCTTGTGGATCTTCCAAATACTCTAGACCGATGGAAACCTAAACGTGGCCTCAGAAAACTGATGTCCCGGGGTTCGTTGTGAAAGAGCCGCAGCTTACGGTAAGTTACTGAAACTACGCGACACGGATGGCTTCCGAAAGCACTTTCAGTAAGCGATAGAAACCTTTCGTGGATCATGAATGGATCAAGATTCAGTCTGGACATCAATTTGCCTTCTGCCCTGACTCCGTTCAGAACTCCAACCGCACTTGAAAGGCGATCATCCGTGGACTGCTATCGCCACCCAGACCGACACCTAGCAAGCCGGTCGGCGGAGAGGTGGTGTATGTGAGCGCTCCAAATCCACTCTGTGTGGAAGAATTTCCCGGAATACCGGCCTGCACCATGCTTGGTAGCGCAAAATTCGGATGATTGAAGACGTTAAAGAACTGCCCCTCGAACCGCAGCTTTACATGCTCGGTCAAGGGAAACCATTTCGTCAGGTAGAAGTCACTCCAGAGGAAATCGGGACCACGCAAAGCATTACGGCCAAGGTTTCCGAATTGGCAAGTGTGCGGACTGTCGCCGCCATAGCACTCCCCTGTACTCGGATCGACCGCCGACACAAATGCGTCCGGATTGAGCCACTGCAGTGTTCCTGCCTGCGTCACACCCGGAATCGGATGATGCTCATACAGCGGAACGCCGGGAACAACACTGGCGAACTGCGGCCCGCTGCCCTGCACGATGCCGTCTCCATTTGCTGAATAGGGCGTGCTCAGCACCGAGAATGGAACTCCGCTGTGCCAAAACGCTGTTCCAGAAATCTGCCAGCCGGTGAGCGCGTAGCCCAGCGAATGACTGCGCACTCTGACCGGCAGCTGATAAACATATTGCGCGTTGAGATTGTGCCGGATGTCATAGTCGCACGGACCATAATCGCGGGCCAAGTCTCCCGGCAGAGGCGAGAGAATCCCGCCTGCCGAAAATGAAAGAAACCCTCCGTTCGAGACCGTATCCATGCAACGGCTCCAAGTATAGTTAATCTGCCCTTGCAGACCATGTCCGAGGCGCTTCATCGCGGTTAATTGAAGGCCGTTGTAGTGGCTGTTCGCGCCGGTGGCGAACTGCGTCACCGCGCCGAATCGTGGATCGGTGGACTGAAGGTAGGGAAACGGCGCAAAACAACCTTGACACACGGTTTGGTAGCCGTTGACTTGGGTCGAGTACGGCTGGTTCACAGCGCGCGTGCCCACGTATTGCGCCTGCAGGCTGGCCGTAGTTCCGAATTGATGTTGGATTCCCAGGCTCCACTCCATGAAGTAGGGCGCGTGTAGTTTGCCATCGGGGACGGCTGTCATAGCGACTGGTGGAAGGCAAGTTGCGGGATTAGCCTGCGGAGATGCGCAGGAGAGCTGGCCCTGGGGAAATCCTGAAGTAAAAATCTGATTCGCGGCAATGGTTGCGTCGACTGCGCTGTTGGGTGCTCCCGGCGCAATCGCTGTACCGCCCACGGCGCCGAGCAATCCTCCCTGAAACGTTTTGTCGTATGGAGGGTTAGCGCCGATGAGGTCAGCCACGCTGCCCGGCAAGATGTCGCTGAAAACCCCGAAGCCGGTGCGGAGTACTGATTTCGGCTCGAACTGCCACGCAATCGCCGTTCTTGGCTGGAGAATGGCCAGCGGTGTGGACGAGAACAGATTGCCGAGATGAGTTTGAATCCCGGCGTTCAGTGGTTGATTGACATCATGGGAGATCGAACTGAAAGAGCCAAGCAGACGAGCGACTTGATCGTGCGGATTCAGTGGATTGGAGTTGAAGGTGTCGCGCAGACCGAACGTCCAAGTCAGTTTGCGAGTCACTTTCCATGAGTCTTGCGCGTAGACATCGAGATTCAGAAAGTTGAAAGGCTCGTTGGGGTTCGAAGGGAACGTCTCCGAGGCAGTGTTAGCTACTCCAGAGATAAATTGCTGCAGATTCGCGTAGGTCACGGTGGGAACCGTGCCTTCTCCGAAATCGTAGTCGTTCAAGCGCAAGATACGGGTATTGGTTCCAAATCGCAGTTCGTGAGCGCCATGGCTCCAGGCGAGATTGTCGTTGATGAAAAAGCGGGAGGCGCGCCTGCCTTGAATCCAGGTGTTGTCAAGTCCTCCGATGGGAGTGAAGGGGTTCGCTCCGCTGCCCTGCAACACGATCGGAAAAGCCGACAATGTCTTCTGCAAATCACTTGGCCCAAACAGGCTTTCGTACCAGGAAAACGCTGGATTGAAGTAGTTCACCAGGTTCTGCGAGAAGACGTGCGTGTATCCCGCGGCAAGCGAGTAGAGAGGCTGCGGCGAAAGCGCGTCGAACACCGGGTTGATTGGGTCCGTCCACGCGGCTTGCAGGCCGGTGTCCGCCTGAAAACGGAACCAAGTCGTGTCTTTCTCGTTGATGTTGTAGTCGATTCGGGCTGTCTGCACCTGTTCGTGGTCGTCGCTGGAGTGCGAAACACTTTGCCGATTGGCGCAACCCGCCCCTGCCGCGAGCGGACAACCGAGTATCGCTGTGGGAGTGCCGCTGGTATCTGCATAGAGCGAAAACATCTGCTGATAAAACGGGACCAACTGCGAAGGAAGTTGCTGCAAGACGTATTGTTGGAATGGGGCACTGGGAACAATCGCCGGGGTGACAATGGGCAGGGCGATGCGAACCCACTCGCTGTCGAAGAAGAAAAACAGTTTGTTGTGTAGGACTGGACCGCCCACACTGCCTCCAAAATGGTTCACGGTTGCCCCCGGCTTGTGGTTTCCCGGCGTCGCATTGGTGAAGTAATCTGCTGCATTGAGTAGCGCGCCATTCCACAGTTCATAGAGATTCCCATGAAACTGATTCGTGCCGGACTTGGTGACGTAATCGATTTGGGATGCTCCATAGCGCCCTTGATCCACGGAATAGGAAAGAGTGTTGACGGTCACTTCCGAGATTGAATTCAATCCCAGGACCAGATTGGTCGAAAGGCCGCTGTTGAGATTGGTGAGCGGGTCGTTGGTTTCCAATCCGTCAACAATGTAGCCGTTTGAGAGAGCGGGCAGGCCGTTAAACTCGACGTTGCCATACCCGTTTGTGCCGCCGACGAAATCGTTGCTGCTACCTGCCGTGTTGATGAGCGCCCCAGGGGCAAACTGTAGAGGGTAGGTTAGGTCGCCACCGGGATTCGGTAGATTCTCAAGCGCCGGCGCACTTAGGGTGGTGGATGTGTTTGCGTTTTCCGGGTTGATGAGTGGAGCTTCGCTGCTGACCTCAAGCACCTCATTGGATCGAGCGATCTTGAGCGTGAAATCCACTGTTTGCTTCTGGCCCAGGCCCGAAACGACGTTATCATTTTGCCGTGGTTCAAAGCCGAGAGCTTCTACTTTGACCGAGTACGTGCCTGGCTTTAACTGGGGAAAGTTGAATCGGCCGGCGTCATCGGTCCTGGCGCTACGCTTTAGGCCAGTCTCGTGATTTGTGACTGTAACTGTGGCGCCCGACACAACTGCGTCAGTTGTATCGGTTACTTCGCCAACGATGGCGCTCGTCGTTTCGCCTTGTGCCAGTGCCTCCACCGGGAGGAGACACGCCATGGTCAACACAAGAAGAGCAAGATGACCTACCCGTGCCATGGATTCCCCATTCATTTGGGCTGCAGCAAGAGCTTTCAGCTTTCTCTATTAACTAGCGATTATTATCAGTAGTTAACCATAGTTAATTACGTTTACACAAGACAAAAAGTGACCTTCCTGGAGGTTGGGCCTGTAAATGTGAATTTCACATGAGTCTTATGCGTGCAGGGACAGCAGGCCAGAGCGAGATCGTGCAATGAAGAAGATACCGACTATACGAGCGTCCAGACGCGATTAACACTGTTTTTGGTCGACAAATCGGCCTTGATCTTCCTACCCTTCGGCGTTCGCAGCGTGAGGCTCTTGCTTTTCAGCACAACAGCTACATTTTGGTCCTTCGCCGAAAACAGATCATCGATCTCATCAAGTACAGGAGTCTCGTATTCAGCGCAATATGTCTGGTCGGAAGTGCGCACTGCAAAATAAAGGAGGTAATAGTGAATTTGGGGATAGCGGCTGCCAACATAGCGGTTTTCCAGAACCTTCCGCACACTGAGGATTTTCGCGATCTGCTGACCGTCATTTGATGGACTGGGCGGAGTACTTGAAGCTCGTACATAGATGGTCGCCGCGAGGATAACAGTCAGGCGCATGATCAGTTGTACAACGCTGGGCCGCATTTCCGTGTGTGCCATCTCCGCCCTCTTACGTTCGTCGTACTAAAGCTGATCGCGATGTTGCTCCAAGACAATACGAACCAATTGACTGCGCGTACGGACGCCGGTCTTCGAGAAGAGTTGCTGAAGTGTTGCCTTGACCGAGCTCTCCGATACTCCAATTCTTGCTGCAATCTCTTTGTTCGCAAGACCCTCGAACACACATGAGAGCACCTGCTGTTCCCGCGCCGTGAATGCCCGCGTTCGATTGTCCTGTGAACTTGCGACCTCGGTTCTCAGGGCAGTTTGTAGTTGCTCTTGGTCAAGCCACACTTTGCCAGCCATCACGTCGCGGATTGCTTGTGCCAGCAACGCCGCAGAGTCGTGTTTTCGAAAAACTCCAGAAATTCCAGAACGGATCAGCTCCCCTGCCACGATTGCATCCACTCCTGCCGTCACAACGAGAACCTTTCCCTGGAATCCATGTTCCTTTGCCAGTCGAAGAAACTGCCGGCCGTCGTTCTCACCCAGATCGAAATCGAGAAGTACTACGTCGATCGCCGTGCGCTCCAGAATCCGCAGACCCTCTCCAATTGTGCCGCAATGGGCTGCCACCTCGAATCCGGGTTCCGCGGAAAGGAGCCGACTTGCACTCTCTCGAAACAAGGTGTGATCGTCTAGCAACAACAAGCGGACAGTGCCCGCCGCGGCTTCAGGCATTCGCCGCCTCCTCCTGTATGACCCCTAGGGGCAAGGCGACAGCGAAGCAACAACCCTCCGACCTGTGTTCGTAAGAAAGTTCTCCGCCAAAGCTACGCATGATCGCCCTGGAAACGTACAGCCCAAGTCCGCTGGACACGGAGCCGCGCTGGAACGGTCGGAATAGGTTTTCTGGCGAAGCGATACCCGTCCCCGTATCTTCGAATCGAATTGTGACCGTCCCTTTTTCCTCTCGTGCCGCAATTCGAAGTTGTTTCACGCACGTAGACGCCATGGCCCGGCGGCTATTCTTCGCTAGGTTTAAGAAAACCTGAATAAGTCCGTACCTGTCGGCCCAAACCAATGGCAATGATTCCTGAACTTCCCACTCCAGCGCGATCTTTGATTCGTGATAGGAGTTTTCAATCAGTATCCGGAATTCGTCCAGTAGCGACGGAAGCTCAACCACTTCACCATTCTGAGATGCGGTGGAACCCAATTCCAATGCCGAGACTCGCTCCAGGCTCTGGATTAAGTTCGCCAGGGCCTTGAAATCTTCGTTCGATCCAAGCTCCTTGACTCTGGAGAGGTTCTTATGGACGACGAGCACGGCGCCGCAGAGGTTCCGAATTTCGTGGGCCACGGCGCTCATTAGAATTCTCGTGTTTTTCAACAGATAATCCAGACTGAGATCTTCGCGATTTCGTAGGTCCTCAGACAGATCCACAACGATCGCCGCCAAGCGCGTGCCCGATATCGTGCTATACGTCGAAAACCAAACGCCGGCCAAGAATACCTCTCCATCGCTCCTTTTCCCGGTGCATTGCAGTGTGGTCCGAAATGCCCGCGGCTGCTGTGTTTTGAGAACCGTTTGCAGGGCTGGGAGATAAGAATTGATTTCCTGGCCTTGCAAAAGCGTGCCTTCGGAGGCGAGCAAATGTTGAGCTGCTTCATTGGCCAATAGAACTCTGCCGGCTGCATCAATTGTGACGATTGCAGCTGGACTGCTTTCAACGAGAGAGCGCAATTGCTCCTCGGCGTCCTCGCGCAGCTTGATCTGCCCTTCGAGCTCTTCGACGTGCGCCATCGTAATTCGGCGATTGCGAATCATCTCCGAAATAAATAGTCCCGTACCGACGAACCCCGCCGAACTGAACAGCAAGCGGATCACAGCTTCATTCTCGGGTAAATTGCTGAATGCCTCCTGCAGAACGGCACAAACCAGCGCAACCCCCACAAGTTGAGTCCTCGATAAAAACCCGCCCAGAATCATAATGGGGAACAGATAAAGGAATCCCAAAGAGATGTAGGGCTTCGTCGCCCAGTCAACCACTGCGATAGCTGCTATCAACAGGCCAGCAACAACGATCAGCCTGGCGCGGTTGGCCGGGGCGTAGATCGATAGCGGGTCTCTCATGGGCTTTACGTAAATCGAGAGTGGCTCTTTCATCGCCATTCTAATGGTGCGCCATTTTCGCGCGCTAATAAACTGCCCTGTCAAGAATTAGCCAAAAGATAGGGTCTCCAGCCGAAAGAGAACACTGCAGTCCAAGAGATAGGGTTCCCATACCCGTCGCGTACTTGCAGAATGGCTGAAGCAATCCGTACAAGTCCAGCGGTAGCGCTTTCACCGGGGTGTATTGGAGGCTAGTGGATTACGAAGCGCTTAACCGATACGTCCTGATCGCGATAGCGCTCTTCGCAGTGCTGTTGTACATCGGTCTGGTATGTGCGGGCTTTGCTGAATTCATTGCAGGTATGCCAAAGAGGGCTAGCCGCAAAAAGCGTCCCCGAAATCGCCGAGAAACTCGCGGATTACGGAATGCCAAAAGGTCATCCTGAGCTTGAGTCCCCCAGGAGAACGGTGGACATAACGGTCGAACGAAAGCGATGAAATATCTGGGTCACATCAGCAAAACGACTGTGGTGGCGTTTCTAACAGCCGCTGCGATCGTGGTCACCACAGGAATTCTGGGGTCTGGCTGCAGTCGCGGTCATGCTGCAAATGCGAATTCGCCACCGCAACCATCTGCAAAATCCAATGTGTCAAGCTTGGATCTTTCACCCAGTCAACTGAACTCGATCAAGATCGAGCCGGTGGGCAGCTACCAGTTTCCCGTTGAGAAGGATGCGGTAGGCAACATCGATTTTGACGAGGACCTGTCGGTTCAAGTCTTCCCGGCTTATCAGGGCACCATCCTCAAGACTTTCGGGGAACTCGGCGCCAGGGTTCAGAAGGATCAGCCCCTTTATACGATCAAGAGTCCCGACCTCATCCAGGCTGAGTCAAACCTGATTGGCGCGGCGGCGACTCTCGATCTCACGAACAAAGAACTGGCACGCGTCCAAGGTCTGGGTAGTGTTTCCGAGCGAGAAAAAGGACAGGCGACCTCGGATCAACAAACCGCCGAGGGCGCCCTCAAAGCCGCGCGAGATGCGGTTCTTGTCTTTGGCAAGACCAACGCCGAAATCGATCGAATGATCGCTTCACGAAAGACTGATCCTGCCCTGGTCGTACGTAGTCCGATTTCCGGCAAGATTACATACAAGGTCGCGCAGCCCGGATTTCTGGTACAGCCAGGAAACGTACCGGCGCCTTACTCGGTCGCCGACGTGGCGATTAAGTGGATGCTGGCGAATGTCAGCGAGACCGACGTCCCCCTTTTACATTCGGGACAGCCGGTTCAGGTCAAGGTGATGGCCTATCCAGACCACGCGTTTCAAGGCAAGGTTTCAAAGATCTATGAGACCGTTGATCCGAATACCCATCGCGTAACCATCCGTTCCGAGATTGCGGACCCCACCGATGAACTGCGTCCCGGAATGCTCGCCAACTTCGTGATTCGCGTTCACAACCCGGTAGAGGCGACTGCCATACCGGCCAACGGCGTGGTTCGCGAAGCCGACGGCACGATGACCGCTTGGATAACCACCGATCGCCGCCGGTTTGAGCAAAGAATCATCAAGATCGGCCTGCGAAACGACGACCGGGTTCAGGTTCTGGAAGGTTTGCGGCCCGGAGAACTGGTCGTGGCGGATGGCGCAATCTTTCTCAGCAACATGCTGGAGGCGCCCCCCAGCGATTAGTTCACCGCCACTTTCATTTCAATAGAAAAACGACATGTTCAAATCTCTCCTCGCGTTTTGCCTGAGCCGCCGTCCGATTGTGGCGGTGGGTTTGATTTTGTTTGCCGGCGCCGGGCTCATTGCGTTCAAGATGCTCAACATCGAGGCGTATCCGAACCCTACGCCCGTCATCTTGGAAATCACGGCGCAGGCGCCCGGCCTCTCTGCCGAGGAGATGGAACGTTACTACACGCGTCCCACAGAGATTGGGCTCTACACCACGCCAGGCATCGACGTAATCCGCTCCACGTCGTTTTATGGCCTGTCCTTTGTGCGGGTCAGCTTCAAATATGGCGTCGACTATAACTTCGCCTACGCCCAGGCGTCGGTCGCGATGCAGCAGAACGTTAACCTGCCCGGTGGACAGGTTCCGAATATCCAGGCCAACAGTTCGACTGGCGAAATTTATCGTTATCAGGTTGTCGGTCCACCGCATTTCGGAGTCGCAAATCTACGCACGGTGCAGGATTGGATCGTGGCGCGCCGCCTGTTAACGATTCCCGGCATCGCAGCGGTCAACAGTCGGTGCCAACGCCTATATACCGTTAAGCGAACTGGCGACGATCTCATTGGATACTGGAGCCGCCTGGATTTATCACGAGAGCGTGCAGCGTTTCATCCCGGTCAAGTTCAGCGTCCGGGGCCGCGACCTTGGCGGCACGGTCGAGGAAGCGCAGCAACTAATCGGGAAAAACATCCAACTTCCCTCTGGATATCGACTGCTCTGGGCAGGCGAATTCGGCGACTTGCAGGAAGCCAAGAAACGCTTGGAGATTATTGTGCCGGTCAGCCTCGTGCTGATTATCGGGTTGCTCTACACCTTGTTCAACAACCTGCGCGACTGTCTTCTGGCGCTCGCGGGCATTCCCGACGCGGTGGTGGGCGGCATCCTCGCGCTTTATCTTTCAGGTCAGAATTTCAGCATCTCCGCTGCCATCGGTTTCGTTTCACTCTTCGGCGTGTCGGTCATGGACGGCATCCTGATGATTACGTTTTACAACCATGAAAGAACTCAGGGACTGGCTCCAGTGGATGCGATGTACCGCGCCGCCTCAACCCGCATGCGCCCATTGCTGATGACATCACTTTCAGCCTGCATCGGCTTGTTTCCCGCGGCCATCTCCACGGGTATCGGCAGTCAGGTGCAGCGTCCGCTCGCCACTGTGATCGTGGGCGGCATGTTGCTCGGCCCTGTCATGCTGCTTCTCGCTGTGCCCGCGCTGAGAATGATATTTCTAGGGCGCGACGAGCACCCGCACACGCAATCAGAGGATCTACTATGAAGGTCACTTGCCTTCCATTTCTACTTCTGACGGTGAGTTGTGCCGCGTTGGTGCAGGCGACAAGTTATGCGGCCTCACCACAGCACGCTTCTGACAAGAATCACCCGCACAGCCGTGCAGGACTGATCGCGTCAAATCGTCCGAAGCAGCTTCCGGCTACCCAGAAACGTCCCCTGCCTCGAAACGCAGCGAGCGTTCGCCAGCCGGCCTCAGATAGATCTGGTGCTGCCCGAAAAAGTGCATTAGTCCAAAACGAAACAGCCAAGCACGCCCTGCCCGTTCGGTCGACAAGTGTTCGGCCCAGCGTGGCATCGCTCAACCCATTACCCACTGATGTGCGCCATCGCGGATCGAACCCGGCGGTCGTTGGTGGATTGGCAAACTCCCGTAACGGCAACACTGGCGCAATTAACGGAACTGCTATGCACCGCAGGCCTTAAGGAAATCATTCGTATGATTCGCAAACACAAATCGTGCCTCACCAGCTTCCTCGCAGCCTCGGCCTTACTGTTCGCGGCAGGATGCGCGGTCGGGCCCAGGTTCAAGAAGCCTGTTGCTCCGGACGTTTCCGGCTATACCCCCGCTCCAATCACGACCACGAGCAGTACCAGCAACGTCGCCGGTGGAGAAGCGCAGCACTTGATTAAAGGTCACGACATTTCAGGCGAGTGGTGGACGTTGTTTCACTCGAAGCCGCTCAACGATTTAATTGAGCGCTCTCTCAAAGCCAATCCCGACCTGAAGGCGGCGCAGGCGGCACTGATAGTTGCACGAGAAAATATGCTGGCCCAACGGGGCGCTTACTATCCCAGCGTTACCGGCGGGTTTTCGGCGACTCATGCCAAGTCATCAGCTGACCTTTCCCCTGTCACCAACACCAGCGCCCTGACTTACAGCCTCTACACGCCGCAGGTAAGCGTTTCTTTTGTCCCAGACGTGTTCGGTCTTAACCGGCGAACCGTGGAGTCGTTGCAAGCACAAGAACAACAAGCGCGTTTTGCCCTGGCAGCGACGCATATCACGCTGAGTGCAAACGTCGCCGCCGGAGCCATTCAAGAGGCCTCATTGCGGGGACAGATTGCAGCGACCCAGGAACTCATCACCATCAATACCAACATGTTGAAGATCTTGCGGGAGCAGTATGCGAAGGGATATGCCAGCGAGCTCGATGTGGCGGCGCAGGAATCACAGCTGGCGCAAGTTGCCGCCACTTTGCCTCCGCTGCTCAAGCAGTTGGCGCAACAACGCGATCAGCTGGTTGTGCTGGCTGGCGGATTTCCCAACCAGGATTTGGCCGAAATGTTTGAGCTGTCGAGCTTGCAACTCCCGCAGGAACTACCGGCAAGCCTCCCTTCACAACTCGTCGAGCAGCGCCCGGATGTCCGCCAGGCCGAGGAGAACTTGCACTCGGCCAGCGCGCAGATTGGGATCGCGCGTGCGAATCGCCTTCCGAGCTTTGCGCTGACTGCGGATGCTGGCAGCATGGCGGTGGTCTTCGGCCGGTTGTTCTCAGGAGGCACCGGCTTCTGGGATGTCGCCGCAGGCGCCACCCAGCCCATTTTTGACGGCGGTACCCTCATGCATCGGGAGCGAGCCGCGCGAGCCGCTTATACGCAGGCCGATGAACAGTATCGCAGCATCCTGTTGCAACGCATTCAGCGTGTCTGCAACATTCTGGAACGCGGTTAGGACACAACTCCTGTACTTGGCAAGATCTCTCTTCCTTGAGATATTCTCCGTAAGGATATTAGAGGACGCTTGTAAACTACGCGGGCATGGAAAACGCTTGACATAGGAGACTCTATCTGCTAATGGTCATTAGCGACTCAGATTTGAAGTCAACGCGGGAGGCGGCTGAGCAACTTGGAATACATCACATCACTCTTCAACGATATGTCGCGTCCAAGAAAGTGCCAGCACCCATCCTGCGTATGGTCGGGGGCGTGCGGGTTCGACTTTGGAGTACCGACGATATTGAGCGAGTTCGCAAAATGTTGCCGACGATAGCAAACGGCAGACGGCACAAGAAAAGGGCAACGAAGTCGAAAAAGAAAAGATGATCGAGCGGGACGCGCAGGTGTTCGAAGCACCCACGCGTCCCTGACCAGCGTGCCTGTAAGGAGGCGACGGTGGCTGCAATCGAACTTATAGATTTCCGATTTCGAGCGCAACTGCGCTCACGTACTGCATCTCCTGCGGCAATTTCCTGCCCGCTAGAGGAAGCATTTCCTACGTCCGCTGGGACAAACTCAACATTTCGCTACTGTCATAATCGCGGTGGTGTTCAGGGTGTCGCTGGCCTGAAGCGTTGTGTCCTTCGGGGCGACATTGGCAACAGCCGCGACATAGACCACAGGAGAAGAGAGATGGCAAAACGTAAAGCTGACAAATTACCGGAGCGACGGGTTCCGCCGCCTGCCGATCACTATCCGGGACTACACGGGAAAGTTGTTGACTGGGCAGCCCACCGTTTCGTAGAGGGAGGGTTGCTCTTTCTCCGCGTCCACTTCACGGATCACACGGAATTGTGCTGGAGCATCCGAACAGCCACGGTCATCGCGGAAGCAGACCTATGCGACTGGAAAACCGGGGACGAAAAGCAGCTCAAAGTGTTCACGAAAAGTGAGAGTGACTAGGAATAGAGGTTCAAAATGCAAAAAGCCCACCTGTACGAGGCGATACATCTAGTCAATCGTGGAATCGACGACGCGATTCGAGGCTTGGAGCGCCTGAAGCGGGCGAGGGTACCGTCGCTAAAGGCGGAATACTTCGACGAGAAACTCATTCTGTTTGAGACGCATCGTGCGCTTCTCAATGGCTACTTCTGCAACAACTATGGATAGCTCCGAGCAGTCGGACGAGGCACGATTTGCTAGATTGCACCGCGAATACGAGAAAAAACGTCTCGATGAGGTGCAAGTTTATCAGGATGTTCACGCCGTCGAGGAGAGCCGGCAGCTTGAGGGAAAGCCCCCAAAGGTCAGGTTCCTGACAGAGCAAGAGCAAAGGGAATGGCAGAGGCAATACCCAGGCGCTTCTTCTGGAACTGGATCGGCAAGATCCGAGAAGGTCACTGAAGGAAAGGTTGTTGATTGGGTCGAGGACTCGCAGGAAGACGGCTTCGTCTCATTCACCATTGGGTTTACAGACGGTACTCACTTCGATGTCACGTGCGGAACAAAAATCGTACACGCGTACTATGCCGACATGTCCTCGGGTGACGAAGTCAGGCTCAAGGAGTTCAGGAAGTTTAAGCCATGAATCTCAATACTGTCCGTCGCGTACTCGAAGAGGGATACGAAGACCGTGGTGTTTTTGAGCCTGAGGAGAAGTTCTGGCAAGCGGTAAAGCAAGTCATAGATATGCTCGGTAGAAAAGATCGGCAGAGGGTATCGAAAAACAGCCGCACACAATCGATCTCAAAGAGGGATAATGCAAAAACTTAGCGGTGGCGGCTCAGACTGCGAGTCAGTGAGACCTCCGAGATCTCTTTCCGCTGATTTGTTTGCGTAGAATGTCCGGTCATGTTCTCCCGTGATTTATCTTGCCCAATATCTTCTCCAGCTTTTGCTTCAGCACGACCTCTGCGGGAGAACGTCCTTGGCGTCCGAGCCATGAGACAAAGTCCTTCATTTTGACTTCGTGCTTTACGGGCGGCTGTTGGACAAGAATAGTTACCGTTGCGAACCCCTGACCGATCTCTCCTACCCAGTTGTCCTGCTGCAAGGCGGCGAGAGCCGTGGCGATCGCTTCATAGAGAGTCTCCGCGGTAACCTCTATGGAGTGCTCAACGTCTCGAAGATCTCTGACCGCAACGGTGCACGTTCGAAGAACCACGTGCAAGAGGGTAGCATATTCGCCGTTTGTTCGCCAGTGCGAGCAGTCGCGATCCAACGAGCCGATTTGCGGGGCCCGCTTACGGGGAGTGATCCCTGGCTCATGTTGCGGCCCGTGGTTGCCGGATAAACGCTCGGGAAGCAAAATGCTGGCACGCATAGAGATACGACTGCCGTGTCACGTCCGGGTTTACTATCCAATTGCAATAGTGCGCACTTTCGGTTACTCTATAAGGGATGCCGGGTTTGGTAGCCCTGCATGGAACATCCTCGGATAGCTACCGAGGAGTTCAGCTCCGGGATGAAGTAGCCCTGTGTACCTGTATCGCGCTCTTGCGAGCCTGAGAATGATTGCATTCTCCTTTGCCCGAACAGGTCCCTCGGCCGTACCGCCCGATAGCATTGGTCGGCTCGCACCATGGCTTCTGAAAACCCCCACACGATCCTGTGCTGGGGGTTTTCCTTTCTGATCAGGAAATCTTCCGAACATTGTGTCCCTTTGGACGTATGTGCGCGTCGGGATAAACATTTACGTGCCCTTTTCCTTCCCAGACTCCCACAGGTGTAGCCAGTCGCCACGGATGGCTACCGGCAACCTCCCAATGAAAACCGGGGCGGCAGCGGTAACCGGCAATCGTCAGTGACTCAGTACCGTGATAGAGGCGGGGCGTCAAAACCCAATCGAGTGACGATTCATCTCTCCTGCGCGCGCCACTCCCATATCGCTCGTTGAAGGCTTGGCGGACTTCGACAGCGCGAAGACCTCCTCCATTTCCTGTAAAGACATGAAATGGTAGACAGCGAGGATCGTGTTCATCTTCACATTCAACGCTTGCGCACCAACTTTCAAAGACTCCCGCCCAGGTGAGATTGTCTGGATCGTTAGGAACGCGAACCCAGCACGATTTGTAGTCCAGGTATTGGCGTAAGGGGACGGTCCGGCGAAAACGAACCGCTTCAACCAGGCTAGGGCGGAGTGGAACGACCGGGTCTGTTCCGAAGACTAGTGTCGCCACCTGCGTGCGATGGCTTCTTGGATAGAGTCCTCTTGCGTCAGAGATCGTGATCGGAAGGATCGGGCGTCCTGTCGGGGCCTTCATTGGCTCAAGAACCCGCGGTTGAAAGTTCCATCCCCGCTCTTCACAGGCGTGCTGATAGCTGTCGCGCCGATATGCCGTTGAGGCCAGATCGCGCTGCGAAGTGAATAAATAAACATCCGGCATTGGAATCGCCTTTCTTTCTTACCGGCAAGAGTTCACGCGAAAGGCTACGCTTGATGGAATCGAGAGTTTTTCGAGTTCTTCTTTTGACATTTGTGCGATGCACTTGATCACGAATTCACGGAATAATTCGGTTTCATCTCGGTTCGCAAGGAGGATCGCCGGGTGGACAGGAGGAGGCAATGGGATGTTTTGGCTCTCGAACCATTCTCTTAGCCTTGACTGAACCTTGTGCTTTAAGAAACGGTTCCACTGCCAGCGCAACCCAGGAGGCAAGGCATCTGTGGGGAGGCTTTGTGTCTGCCAAACGTTGAGACGGCCATCGTCAGGACTCTCGGGCAGGCTTGCGAGGAACGCTGTCTTCCATTCTGTCATCGTCTCGGGTGAGATCGTAGGAAAAAAGGGGCCCTCGCTCCCTTCGGGCGCAATGATCGCAGCAGAGGATTCGGTATCCCAGACATATCTGTTGCCACTCGAATAATCCAAGATGGCCCGCCAGAGATCTTCGCGAATGCGGTTTCGCTGAGAAGAGCTGATGTCGTGAGACGGGGGCACCCGCTCCGCCGACTTGAGCGTTACTGCGCCCGG
>Ga0182018_10002295_pt1 | contig 19485 bp, 14 predicted proteins | sample 812P2MmetaG_FD_120490 | JGI IMG/M metagenome (GOLD analysis project Ga0182018, IMG submission 120490) | Permafrost microbial communities from Stordalen Mire, Sweden - 812P2M metaG | ecosystem: Environmental > Terrestrial > Soil > Wetlands > Permafrost | place: Sweden: Stordalen | collected... | reverse complement strand
CCCTAATCACCATCAAAACCAAACACACTCCTCCCCCCGATCACCCTTGGAGAAAATCATGGAAGCGGACATTTCTACCTGGCACAAAACCGGACATTTCTACTTTGCGTTGACACGAAGGCGAGCTGCTGGTAATGATCCAGCACGGCTGAAAAGGCGAGCTCTGACGGTTTGTTGAACTAGACTACCTATTGCGGAACGGCCGCGGTTGCTTGTTCCTTCCGCTTTGCTACCCATGTGCCGTCGGCATGCACTGGCACGCGCATGCGGCCCTTGGCGGAATCGCCGTCAATCCAGCCTGTGAGGAAGGCATGAACCAGACCTGGGGCTCCTCGGCGGCTTTGCTCCGGCCACTGACCCGCGAACCGGAGTTCCACGTATCCGTTCCGCCAAGTGCCGGTGATCGGGAGGCTATCGCCCAGCGGGCCCGACCATGTTCCGGTGACTTTGTCTGCGTCGCGATGCAATTCCATTGACGCGTCCCCTCCGTCCACATCGGTTGAATAGTGCATCTCCCACGAACCGGCGACGTCCGATCCATTTTTCAGGTTCTGGGGCGCGGCCGGAGTAATCCGCACGTTAGAAAAATATGCTTCCTCGTCCGTGAAGCCCCACAGCCCGACAGCGCCGTGCAAATCCTCGCCTTTCAAACCGTCCACGACCAGACTCGGCTTGTCTGATCCGTTGAGATAGAGTTTCGCGGCGCGGCCGGCCACTTCGATGCGCACTTTTGTCCAACTCCCCATCGCCAGGTCCGCATGAGACTCATACACCGACGGCCATTCACGCCGCAGGCGATACCAATCGAAATCCGGCTCCGAGGTGTACTGGACGGCGTGGTTCCGCGTCGCCTGATCGGCGGCTTCCGAGTTTCCCGGCCTGAAATAGAACAATTCGTAATGGGAGGAGTCGGGCCTGACGCGGAAGGCAATCCCGACAAAGCCTGGATACCTGACACCCGGAGGCGCTGTAGTCTTCAGGGCGATATCCGCCTCGATGACTCCGTCCTGGAAGTCGGTTCCCGACAGGAGCGCGAGGCCGTCGCGGTCGTCTCCATCCATGGTGATGCGGACGGATTTGCGTCCCATGTAAGTCACCGCTTGCGTTTTCACGTACGGCGCAATCAAGCCCGCCGTGTCGCGAAGAGGAAAGGTTTGGACGCGAGGCGGGGTCCCTGCATACAGGCAAGTGGCAGCCAATACTGTTACTGCGCTGTAATTCAGAAAACGTTTCAGTATGAACATGCGAATGCCGGCTTCTGGTCGAGTCATCATCTGCGTCGTAACCTCGTACCCTGCTTGCGATTTATCTCGAGGCTCGAACATGTAGACGATTTGACCAAAGAATCGGTAGCAAGCCACCCGCAAATGGGACAGTTCAAGATTATTACCATCGACATAGAGCCCGTGCGGCCCGGCTTGGACGCGAGGTCGGAGCAGGCGGCTCGTATGGGGTACCGCGTTTAAACCCGTCACGACATTCGTTTCGGATTTCGAGTGCTGTACTGTCGGTGTTTCGATTGATATGCTTTCGCTCCAGCAGTGAAGCCACTTCTATTGAGTGCCGAGGTCTCGATGCGTCGATTTCTGTTTGTGCTCGCGTTGATTTTCTATGCCGTAAATATTTTCGTACCGGTTGAGGCGCAGAAAACGCGGGCGCCGGAGGACTGTCTGTTTGTCTGGGCCGGTGACGCGGCGAAACAGGGCAACGATTTTCTCGCGGTGATCGACGCAGACCTCGCATCGCCGTCGTACGGGCAACTGGTGACTACAGTTGTCACCGAGCAACGGACCATGCGCGTGCACCACACCGAATACACGATGCCCGAGAGCGGGATGCTCTTTGCCAACGATCATGACGCAGGCAGGACTTTTATCTTCGATGTGCGGGATCCCCTGCATCCCAAGATTGTGACGTCATTTACTGACATGGCGGGCTACATGCATCCGCACTCCTACCTTCGACTGCCCGACGGCAATGTACTCGCCACCTTTCAACACGAGCACCACGCTGGGATGGAAGGAGAAATGGGCACGACCGGCGGCCTGGTGGAGATTGATGACCGGGGCAAAGTAATTCGCTCGGCGAGTAACGCGGATCCGGCTTTTGCGGGTGCTCTGTTGACACCTTACAGCTTGGTCGTCCTTCCTGAACTGGACCGCGTCGTTTCCACAAACTCATCCATGCAGTACCAAGGAATTTTTAGCGGCGTGACGTATCAGGTGTGGCGCCTCTCCGATCTGAAGCTGCTCAAGACGGCGTTCCTGGATGTGGGAGAGAATCGCTACTCACAAATCAGCCCGGAAGAGGCGCGTCTCGCACCGGACGGCTCGATCCTTATACAAACGCTCGGCTGCGGAATCGAACGCATCACCGGCGTGAGCACGAACGAACCGACTTCGAAACTGGTGTACGCCTTTCCCGGCGACTGGTGTGGGGTACCTACAATCGTCGGGCATTATCTGGTTCAGAGCGTGCCGGCGATGCACGGTTTCATTGTGCTCGACGTTACGAATGCGGCCAAGCCGGTAGAGGTGTCGCGGCTGGCGCTGAGCGAAACTTACGATTCTCACTGGACGGCATGGGGAGCGAAGACGCAGCGGCTCGTGGTGACTTCCGGCGCAGACCGCCTTTACTTGCTGAAGCTGGACCCGGCAACCGGCAATCTTTCCTTGGATGCTGATTTTCGTGGCACGGACGGGAAGACTGGCTTTACGTTTGCCGACCGCAAGTGGCCGCATGGTTGGAGCGGAGCGGCCATGGCACATGGAGCCGTTTTCTCGCGCTGAAACGAAATCTCCGGCGTTATTCGCGTGCCGCCCAGATGCGCGCGGCGAATCCTCCGATGCGGTTACTTCCCTAGCAGGAGTCGCTTCGTGCCCGGCTGGAGGCTTAAACTATACTTAAGTATTCGCTTTACAATTGCCGCATTTTTTTTGATTTAATGCTTAAGTGCCCACTACACTGATTGAAACGCACGGCGCGTGGGCCTAGAGGAATCGAGCCGTTCAGCTTCCAAGGAGAAAAAGATATGAAAGAACGATCTGTGACTCACAGCACTTATGTTATTGAACGCAGTTATCCCACTTCGCCCGAGCGAGTGTTTGCTGCTTTTGCCGACCCGGCGAAGAAAAGCCGCTGGTTTTCCACGGGCGGGCAAGCTGGAGATTTCGAGATGGATTTTCGAGCGGGAGGCAAAGAACGAAAGAGTTTCCGAATTAAAGACGGTCCCGCATGTGAGAACCAGACTACTTATCAGGACATTCTGCCAAATCGCCGGATTGTGTTTGTCTACACCATGTCTCTTGGCGATACGCGCATCTCATCATCTCAGGCCACTGTGGAGCTCCTGGCTACAGAAAATGGGACCGACCTCATCTTCACAGAACAGGGAGCGTTTTTTGAGGGCGCGGATGGCCCACAAATACGCGAAGCGGGTTGGCGGCAGCTGCTCGAAAAATTGGCAAGCGAGCTGGCGCGCTAGTTTGCGAGCGCGTTAGAAAGGCAGGACGCATGCTTAGTCAAAGAGTTCACGTTGATCGGGTTTTCCACGCGCTGGGTGATCCCACGCGACGGGCGATTGTTGAGAAATTGAGTCGAGGGCCGACTTCGGTTTCGAAATTGGCGAAGCCTCTCGAGATCACTTTGGCTGCGGTGGTGCAACATTTGCAGGTGCTGGAAGAGAGCGGCTTGGTGCGTACTGAAAAGGCCGGGAGGGTGCGCACGTGCAGTATCGAAACTCGGGGGCTTACGGTGGCGGAGCGCTGGATTGATGAGCGTCGATCGCTTTGGGAGACGCGGTTGGATCGGCTGGGAAAATTTCTTGCGGAGGCGGATGAAGATTGAATTCATAAATGGAAATTGGCCCAATGACGGATGAATCCCATGGCTCCGACATCTTGCCAATCATTTTGAGCAGCGGCAGTCCGCGGAAAGACGCCGGCAAGATGCCGGCGCTACGAGTGGCTGCTCGGCATTCACCGGCTGGTCGATGGAGCAGCGGAATCTGCTCCGATTTTCAATTCACTGCTTCTGCGCTCTAGCGGTCGGGCTTGATGTCTAGGAGCATGCCGGGGCCGTTTGTGCCTGTTTGGACTTGTGGGACTTGGCCGTTCCATTTGGCGATCCAGCGGTCGGTCACCGCGAGTTTTTGCCACTCGATAATATTTTGGCTGATGGAGGCGGCGCGAACGCGATTCGATTCGGCTTCGCCGTTGGCAACCGCAACTTGCGCTTTCGCCTGGCCCTCTGCCGCTGCGACGAGCTTTGCTGCGTCGGCTTGCGACTGGACCAATTCATTTTGTTTTTGAACGGCGATTTGCTGCGCTTGGACTTTGGCATTGATCGCGTCAATTACCGACTGGGGCGGGCGCGGTGAACCGATGAAACCAAATTGATCGATCACGACGCCGATGTCAGCGACCTGTTTCTGCAAGTCGAGGCGCGAATTTTGTTCCAGCTCGGATTTCTTTTCGCCCATAATTTCCTGGACGGTATATTGCGAGCCGGTGCGGTTGATGGCGTCGCGCGCGACGTTTCGCAGAAAGCCATGGGTAAATTGCCCAATGTCATCATTCCTAAATTTCACGTAGAACGCGGGGACTTTGGCTGCATCGAGATGATAGGAAACTGAGAGATCGCCGTAGACGGTGAGGCCGTCTTTGGTGTTGAACGACATTTCTTCGTTGTTGACCGATCCTTCGTTGGGATCCTTGGTCCATTTTGCAGTCTGCACCGAGGTGGGATATTCCACGATGGTGGATGACAGGAAATTGTAGAAAACCCAGCCGGTGCGAATCGGCAGGTCCTCGACGCCGCGTTGCGAACCTGCGAGGTCAACTTTAATTCCGACGCGGCCGGGGCCGATTCGCGTGGCGCACCCGACGAAAAACAGAACAACGAGCAGAGGAATTGCCAGCATTCCATACTTGCGGTTAATCATTTCTCTTTTACCTCTCCTATTGATTCAGTTGGTTGTGCGGCGTTGTCTTGTGATGCCAGATCCATCTCATTGCCGCAGGAAACAGGACGAACACGGCGACGATCAGCCCGATGCCGCCCGCCACTTTCAAATTGCTGGGTTGATTTATCAGGTTCATTCCCTGCGTGATCAAGTAAATCGCGCCGCAAATCACCAGGACAAGGGCTGCGTATACGAATCTTTCTCTCATCGAGTTTGAGCCTCGGGAATAGCTAGAACAGCGTGGGAGTATTGTGTACGGTCGGACCCGAATTGTCCATTTTGGTGAGGAGCAAGGGCGGGGGCAAATGCGGGGGGCACGTAGGTTCCAGCGCGTTGCCAGGAATTTTAGTAAGTAGTGGGGCGCGGAAAAACGCCGGCAAGATGCCGGCGCGACGAATGCATTCTCGGGTGTCGTTTGGCTGGCGGTGGAGCGGCAGTTCAACGGCGGCGTGTTGTCCTAAAATTTTGCAGTGCGGCGGCGCGGAAAAACGCCGGCAAGATGCCGGCGCGACGAATGGAATTAGAAGCTGAAAGTTAGAAGGAGGTCAATGCGGCGGTTGGCCGATGACGATGTAGCGTTGGTGAAAAGTCCACCGATGGAATTGGAGCGGCCGAAGAGAGGCGACGTCACCGTGCCGATGGGCATGCCGAGATTGACGTTGTTGAACAGATTGCGCGCAGAGACGGAGAGCGTCAGATTATATTTCCGTGGTGTCGATCCGAAACTGAACGGACCTCCGCCACCACCACCGCTGCCGCTGAGTCCGCGGGGGCCAAGGCCGCCTCCTGGCGCAGCTGCCCCTCCGCCGCCACGGCTACCGCCACCGCCGCCGCCAGGGCCTCCGCCTTGCCCGCCGCCCCCCCCGCTGGGGGCAGCCGAAGCAGATTCGAGCTTCTTCCCCAAGCCAATCGTCTTGCTGATGCGAAGGTTCATCGTGAATTGGCCGGGACCGTCACCATAGTTAACAGGAATGAGCGGCTCACCGGTTGCGGGCGCGAGATCGAAGTTTCCGTATTTCGTCACGACGAGGTTTTGCGGAAGCGTGGCCGAGGTGGCGAAGGCAGGGCGCTCGGTGAAAACGCCCTGGCCGTAAATGTCCTCGCCGATAGTGATGTTAAATGGCGCGCCGGAAGCTGCAACGATGAACGGACTGACGCGGATGCCGTAAGGTGCGGACCAACTTCCGGCAATGAACATGCGATTGCGGACGTCGAACGCGGCGCGTCCATAATCCTGCGCCAGATCGTACTGATTCGCGGGAAAGCTCGATGCGCCGGCGGTGTCGCTCTTGGCGTCGTTCAACGTGTAATAACCAAACAGCGAAAGCTTGGAGCCGAGCCGAACGGTGAAATTCGCGATTAGCTGGTTCTGGTTGAACATGCCATCGGACTGAAACTGATTGATATTCCGGAGAACACCGAGAGGCCGCACACCGCTTGCGGGATCGGCGGGATCATAAGTTCCGGGCAGCGGCGCGTTGATGTTTTGGGAGAGAAGCGCGTGCACGCCGCGCGAATTAATGTAGGTGACCGCCATCGTCGCGCTCTTCGTCAGTTGGCGCTCCAGGCTGACGGCGGTCTGAATGGTGTACGGCGCGCGGAGATTCGGATTGATCTGGTAGATCGTGGGAATGCTCGTGCTGCTGGCGGCTAACAAGTTGACCGGGGGAATGGTTGGATAGAAATTCGGATTGTTGATGACGTATTGCTGCTGGTTGATTCCGTTTTGCTGCTCGGCCTGAAGAACGTAGGTGTCCGTGAACCTGTCGTAGAAAAATCCAAAGCCCGCGCGCAGGACAGTTTTCGCGGCCTTGTTTTTTCCGCCGCCGAGACCCCACGCCACGCCAAGACGCGGCGCCAGATCGCCATGCGGGCGGATGTTGTCCTGCGTCTCCATGCGGAGCCCGGCGCTCAGCGTGATATTGGGACGAAAACGCCAGTCGTCCTGAACGTACAGACCGAGATCAAACTGGTTCACGGTAATGAAGGGATTGCCCGTGCTGATGATGAATTGGCTCGGGCCGCCGCCTTGTGCCTGGATTTGTTCAGGCGTCAACCCGGCCGCGATGCCCGCCTCCGTGATTTGAAATGCATCGAGCCCCGTCAGCGTCTGACCCTGAAATACACGCGATCCGAATGTGAAGTTGCCATTGAAATAGGAGTTCGTGTTGTTGTTCAACTGGTAGGAGCGCAGCCTGCCGCCAAATTTGAAAAAATGTTTGCCGAAGGAAATTGAGGTGTAGTTCTGAATCTCGGTCGTGTTGTCGCTTCCGACGACCGCGCCCTCGTTGTTGCCGCCGCCGGTGAAACCTCCGAGCACGGAGATGGAAGGCGTGAAATTCTGGGCAAGCTGGCTATCCTGATCGAGGGTGAACTGGAATCGCGTTTCGTTCACGATCCTCGGGCTGATCACTTGGTTGTCCACCGCTTGTATGACCTGCTCTTTATTCGCGACGTTGTATCCCTGCGAAGCGAGACTGAATTGGCCAATTCCTCCGTTGGTTTGGTTGCTATCGACGTAGCGGTAACGCAACGTGAGCGTATTGCTCGGGGTGAGTTGCCAATCGAGGCGCGGGCTTATAGTCGTCCGCGTGTTCGGGTTGGCGACCGCCGCGCTGAACGGAACGGGAGTGAAATTGGGTACGCCAGTTGGGCAGCCGGGCCCAAAGTCCGTGGCGCAGGGGACTTCGGCGCTGACGACTTCGACGTTATTGATGTTGCGCCGCTCGACGTCAAGGAAAAATGAGGCCTTTTTGTTGATGGGGCCGCTGAGATTGCCGCTGAAAAATGTCGTGTAATAGGCTGGCTCCGCGGGCGAGAAGGGGTTGCGCGAGTTGAACGATGAATCGTTGCCGTCTATGAGCAACTGCCCGTGGAACTTGTCGGTGCCGGGCTTGGTGAAAATCTCGATGCGGCCGTATCCCAGCTTGTCGTATTCGGCCGAGAAAGGATTCTGGTTGATGCGAATCTCGCGGATGGATGATTTGGGAGGAAGTTGGCCGCCGGTGAAGCCGTCAATGTAAATCTGTCCGCCGTTCGGACCGGCCGAGGGACCGGCCAACGCTTCCAACTCAGATTGCAGTTCGTCGGGATCGTCGGACAGTGCGTCGAGATCTTTGCCCTTCAGAATGAGTGCGCTTGCATTGTTGGCGGGATTGACGTCAACGGTTGTCGTTGTGTCCGTTACCGTGACTTGCTCGCTTTGAGCTTCAATCGCGAGTTGTGCGTCAAGCGTTTGGGTTTGACCGGCGGCAACTGTCACGCCGTCTTTTTCGAAAAGCGCGAAGCCGGATGAACCGATGGTGAGCGAATAAGTGTCCGGCGGAAGATTCTTTAGGACGTAGACTCCGTCTTTGCCCGATTGCGCGGTGAAAGTTTGATCGGAAGTGGAAGTCGCGAGTACCGTCGCGCCCAAGATTGCGGCGCCGGATGGATCGGTTACCGTTCCGCGAAGCGTGCCGGTGGCCGTGGCAGCGGTCGTCTGCGCTTCGATCGCGCTCGCAAACCCGAGCGAGCAGAAGAGCGCGAGTACCGCGACCGCGATCAAATTCGTCCTTCCGAAGAGCCGAAACTTCATTTCATCTCCCGAATCATCGTTTCCGGATTGCCATTTCACGCGCCGCTTTACATTGTTTCTTATGGGGTTCTTATGGGCTCATGCCCTCGGCGCTGGGGGCTGAGAGATTCCAGGGCGTCATGAGCATCACCTGGCTAGCCGCCGGCGACGCGGCAAGAATTGCGTCGACGCCGCTCAGCATCGTGATCGCGGTCACCGCGCCGCTTGAATCTTTTTGAGTGCTCACGGCCATCACGACGTCACCCTTCTTCAAGTCCGAGAGGGTCGCTGCCGGCAAGCGGCTCAACATTTGCTGAAAATCTCCGCGGGGCTGCCGGGCACCGCCACCGGATTGGGATGCGCCATCACCTGCGGGGCGCTGCCCGCCATTCGACTGGCCACCATTTCCGCCATTTGCCTGGCCAGAGGGCGGCACTCCTTGCGCGTTGCCGGCACCGGCTGGGCCGCCAGACGCGCCGCCTTTGAATCGCATCACGAGCATCTGCGCCATCTGTGGCGGAATCTGCCGAATCTGCGAGTCTGACGAAATCTTCACGAGAACCGGCTTTTTCGAAATTAAATCGGTGATCGTCAGCGTTTTTGCCGCGGGATCAACCGCCAGGATCGGACCCGCGAGATTCAAGAATGTGCCCGACACGATTTCTTCGGCGGCGAGATCCTTGCCGTCGTCGCTCAGCTTGCCTCGCGCGCGCAATTGATCGCCGGGCTTGACCTGGTCAAGGGTGCTGATTTTTGCGTCGTCGAAATTCACGGAATAGGCCGAGTAGCGGCGGACGATCGTGTCTTTCGTTGTGTGGATCGTTACCGTTTTCGTTCCCCCGAATGACGAAACTGAAATTGTCAGCGTGCCGCTCGCCGCATCCGCGGCGCTCACAAGTCCGCCGGTGCCGCGCTTCGTCCAATCATCGCGTTCTTGCTGCTTCATCGCATCGACGTCGGACTTCTTCATCACGATGATCGAGATGGCATTCACGGACTTGCCGTCGGCAGCGGGCTGCCCGCGAGCCAGCACGCGATCGCCCACCTCAACCTCGTGAATCTGAAGCGGCGTCGCCTTGGAAAGATCTTTTTGGCCGGGTATGGTGCGGACCATGCGCGTGGAATCCTGGACGGTCACGTTGACTTCGGCGCCGCCGTCTGTCGTCAGCGTAATCGTGTTTCCCGCGACAGCTTTTACGGTTCCGACGGGCTTGGCGAGTTGGCTCGGCGCCGTCGGCTGGTCCTGAGGCGGCGCGTTCGGTGCGCTCGCGCGAGCGCTCGACGAGCTTATCAGCGCGGCTGCGGCCATCAGCGCGAGGGCGATTGTCCGTGTGAAGCTCGCAAGCATCGCTTTCTCCTCAATTTGCCGGTCCTGCCCAGATTGCGGGCGGACTAACGAAAAACAGCGCCGCGTGAGGCTGCGATGCGGCGCTTCGTTCCAGTATTTAGCCTACACCGTGAGACGCGGTAGTTTTTAAAATGTTTCAGGCTGTTATTGAACCTGCAATCGAATCGAGTGATAGCGAGTCGCGGGATTTTGGATAGCGCCCTCAGTGCCGGACGAAGGGCGGTCCGGCGCTAAATGTATTCGCCTGCGGTTGGGAGTTGAGTTCAGAGCTGAGCTAGAAGTAGGTCGCGGAGTTTGCGCTGGTGGGCGGCGCCCAGTTTCGCGCCATCGAGCGTTAGATAGAATACGTCGATTGCGCGCTCACCTTCGGTGTCGATCAATGCGACCTCGAGGTTGCAGCCGTAGTGCGCAAGCACCGATGTGATTTGATAGAGCAGGCCGGTGTGATCCTGCGTGGTGATCTCCATCAACGTGGAATGCGACGAACAAAAATCATCGAAACGAATTTGCGTGGAGAATGTGACCTTCGGCACTTTCGGCGGACGCGGATTCTTTCTCCCGCGCATGAGCGTATCGAGGCTGACCAGATTGCAGAGCACGTCAACGATGCTCTCCTTGAAGCGGGCGATCTCGGTGGGATTCAGCTCGAGCGTGCGATACGGATCCGTGAAGTGAAACGTGTCAACAATCGTGGCGCTCGCATTTGCGAACGCCTCGGCTTTCCAGATGTTCATGCCCCAGGCGGCGAGCGTGCCGCTGAGGCCGACGAATAGGTGCGGGCGATCGGCCGTGAGAACGGTGAGCTCGTAGATGTGGCCGGTGCGTTCGAGATGCAGCTCGACGGGATTCGTATCGAGTTGGTGCGACATCCGGAAATGCAGCGCGACTTCCTGCGGCGAATGGGCCAGCAGATAGCGCCGCGGCAGGCCTTCGAGAAATTGGCGCAACTCCTGGCGATCGGCGTCATCGGAAACCAGCGGCAGAATCCGCTCGACCCATTGCCGGTCGTCGGCGCCGGCGTGGACCCTCTCTTCGTCGAGGCTGTGATTTAGATAATTTTCCGTGGAGGCGTAAAGCTGCCAGAGAGATTCCGCTTTCCAGGGCGTCAGCGCCTGAGGATTTACCGCGCGAATGTCCGCGTATGTGAAGAGGCAGAGGAGTTTGAGGCGCTCTGGCGTTCCTACTTTTTCGGCGAAGTTGCGGATGGTCTGCGGATCGAAAATATCGCGGCGCAGCAGGTTGGCCGACATTTCGAGATGATTGGCGATCAAGTAGCGGACGGTTTCGCTTTCTTCGGGCGTTACTCCGAGACGCGGAAATACTTCTTCAATCGCGTGGAGGCTGCCTTCGATGTGGTCGTCTCCGGCCATTCCTTTGCCCACGTCGTGAAAGAGCAGGGCCAGAAATAGAAGCTCGGGCTGCTCCACCTCCGCGAGGATCGCTGCAAATTTCTTTTCCCAGTCCGTATCCGCGCCGCGCAACATCTGGAGATTTGCGATAGTCCGGAACGAATGCTCGTCAACTGTGTAGTGATGGTAAAAATCGCGAATCACGAGCGAGTCAATCGCGGCGAATTCAGGCAAAAATCGCACGAGGACGCCGAGCGCGTGCATAGCTCGAAGTGCCTCCACCGCGTGCGGCGCAGTGAGAATCCGGCGCAAGTACGGCCAGAGTTCCGGAACGACGCCGGCCGGCCCGTCCGACTCCGGAACGGAGGCTTCAATTGCCAGTTCCGTTTCGCGGCTGAGCTTGAGGCCGTCGCGAGCCATTACTTCGAATAGCTCTAGTAAAAGCTCGCGCTGTTCGAGAGATTTCGGGTCGCGAACAGAAAGCTTGCCCGCGGATACACTGAAGCTGGAATTTGCGCGCCGCGATTTCCACTCCCCAACGCGCTCGGAGAGAGTTGTTCGTTCGGGCGCCGCTTGATTCATTAGCTGGAGGGTGAGTCCGTAAACCAAACGTGCGTGGCGGAAATAAGATCGCATCCAATCCGCCGGGGCTACTTCGCGGCCGATTCCGATGCCGCGGGAAGCGGCTTCGGCCTGGGCTTCGTATGTGAGCGAATTGTCGTCGCGCCCTTGCCGGTAGTGGACGAGACATCGCGCGGCGGCGAGAAAATCGAAGGCGTTATCGTATTCCTCGCGCCACTTGGCAGGCGGGTGCGCGGAATCGCCAGACATTTCGGCGAGCTGTTTCAGCCAACAAGCGACGTGGTAGTCGCGCAATGCGCCCGGTGAATTTTTGAGATTGGGTTCGAGGTGAAAGATCGTGTCGCCGTATTTTGCATGGCGCTGGCGCGTGAGCTCCGCAAGATTGCGGCGAAGATCATCGCGGTGGCGGGAGAAAAGCTGCGGCAGGATGTGCCCGTTGAGTTCATTAAATAATGGCGAGCTGCCCGCGACCAGGCGGCAATCGAACAAAGAAATGCTGAATTCGGGATTGTCCGCGTTGAATTTCGCGCACTCACTAAGAATGCGCGTCGCCGGACTTATCCGCAGCCGCATGTCCCAGAGTTCCTGGCACATTTCTCGCGTGGCATCTTTGTATCGAGCTTCGGCCGCGGCGTCCTCGTAGAGAAAAAGGAGATCCACATCCGAATACGGGAAGAGCGCGCGGCGTCCGTAGCCCGCGACGGCGACTAGCGCCAGCTTCGAAACTTCCGGCGAGCCTTTGCCGATGAAATCGAGAAGTAGCTCGGAGGCGATGCGATCCGTGAGGGCAGCGCGCTCTTCGATCGCGGCGTGGCCGTCGCCTGTGGCTTCAAATGATTTCTGAATTTTTGCGGACTCGGCTGCGTAAGCTTCGCGAAGGGCCGGGCCTGATGTGGACGGCGACATACAGTGCCATTTTCTCCGCTGTGCTAAATCTCAACAAGAAATCGAAATCTATGCGTTTCCACTGCACGGCTGCATGGCAATCAAACAGGCCGGCGATTCACTTTCACGAAACGAGATCGGTGACCGCACCGATGCTGCTGCTCGAAACAAGGCGAACGTATTTGGCGAGGACGCCAGAGCGATAGCGCGGTTCCGGCGGCTCCCACGCGGCGTGGCGCCGTTCGAACTCTTCTTCTGGAATGTTTAGGCGCAGCAACCGCTTCTCTGCGTCAATCGTGATCGAATCGCCCTCATGCACGAGCGCGATGCCCCCGCCGGCGGCGGCCTCGGGCGCAACGTGCCCGACGACAAGCCCATAGGTGCCGCCGGAAAAACGGCCGTCCGTGATGAGACCAACCGAATCGCCGAGTCCTGCGCCAATCAGCGCCGACGTCGGAGCCAGCATTTCGCGCATGCCGGGCCCGCCCTTCGGCCCCTCGTAACGAATTACGAGAACGTCGCCCGGCTTGATCTCGTGCGCGAGAATCGCGGCGAGGCAGGCTTCCTCGGAATCGAAAACGCGCGCGGGCCCGGTCATTTTCTGGTGCTTGATGCCGGAAATTTTCGCGACGGCGCCTTCACTGGCGAGATTTCCTTTTAGAATTGTCAGGTGTCCGTACGGATAGACAGGCGAATCCCAGGGATGAATTACATCCTGATCCTTGCGCGGTTCGGCGGGAACGGAGGCGAGAACTTCCGCAATCGTTTGGCCGGTAATCGTGGTTGCATCTCCGTGCAAGACGCCGTGAGCCAGCAGGATCTTCATCACCTGCGGAATTCCGCCGGCGGCGTGCAATTCCGTGATGACGTATTTTCCGGACGGCTTCAAATCGCAGAGCACGGGCACCCGCGAGCGAATTCTTTCGAAATCGTCAATCGAAAGCGGAACTTCGGCGGAGCGCGCCATCGCCAGAAGATGAAGAACGGCGTTGGTCGAACCGCCGGTGGCCATCACGACGGCAATTGCGTTTTCGAATGCCTTTCGCGACATGATGTGTCGCGGCAAGATTTGCCGCTGCACCGCGGCCGCCAGTACGCGCGCGGACTCAGCAGCGCTCTCGCGCTTCTCGTTGTCTTCCGCCGCCATCGTCGAGGAATACGGCAAGCTCATTCCCATCGCTTCGATCACTGAAGACATCGTGTTCGCCGTGAACATGCCGCCGCAGGAACCGGCGCCCGGACACGAGTGCCGCTCGATCTCGAGGAGTTCCGCGTCGCCAATGCGCCCCGCGCTGTGTTGGCCGACGGCTTCGAACGCGCTGACCACCGTGAGATTCTTTCCCGCGTAATGCCCGGGCTTGATCGTGCCGCCATAAACGAAGATCGCGGGAATATTCAGCCGCGCGATAGCGATCATTCCTCCCGGCATGTTTTTGTCGCAGCCGCCGATGACGATCACGCCGTCCATTCGCTGCGCGTTGCAAACCGTCTCAATCGAATCCGCGATCACTTCCCGCGACACCAGCGAATATTTCATTCCTTCGGTGCCCATCGAGATGCCGTCGCTTACGGTGATCGTGCCGAAGACCTGCGGCATCGTTCCCGCTTCGTGCAATACATCGACGGCGCGCAATGCCAGATCGTTCAAGCTGGCGTTGCACGGAGTGATCGTGCTGTAGCCGTTAGCGACGCCGATGATCGGCTTTTCGAAGTCGGAATCACTGAAACCGACGGCTCGGAGCATCGCCCGATTCGGTGTTCGCTCGACGCCGTGAGTGATGACCTTACTTCGCTCATTTGCATTCATGCGGATTTCGCTTTCGATTGTAGCGGGAGTTTAGCTTCTGCTGCTGCAGCGAACGTATCAGTTTTTTGGGACGGTCGTATCGAAAAAACAGAGGTTTGAGGCGTAAACGGAGCACACTGGGCGTTCGGGTCCCGAAGACGGGAACCTTGGGGCTCTGATGGACTGATTCCTGGTCTTGTCTCAAAAACCTTTTCATCTTTATCACATTTGCCTTATTGCGATTCAGAGCCCCGAGGCTCCAGCCCCGGGGTCGTGCGAGACCATTGCGAATGAGTTCCGGGAGGCAGGGGCCTCCCGGCTCTGACTGGACAATTTGCGATGAGTGCGCATAAGGGTCGTTCTGAAGCGATTATTTGATGGGTACGTATTGCGTATGAGGCCGTGTACCCGCGTTTGCGGTGCCTATTGTCATTGACTGACCACCAGTCAATTAGATAATCTGTCCATCAGACACGCGCCGGATGGACATTCAACCAGAGGAATTGCCGAGGACGGACTCGCCCGTCGCGTACTCCACCTCGATGTTCAAGTACCGGGCGTTCGCGCTGTTTTGGGCTGCGCGGCTGTTCTCGACACTGGCGGTGCAGGCGGAGAGTGTCACGATCGGCTGGCAGGTCTACACCGTCGCGCGGCATTCGCGGACCGTCGAGCAGGGCGCGTTCCTGGTGGGCATGGTAGGCCTGGTGCAGTTTGTGCCTCTGTTCCTGCTGACCTTCATCGCCGGAGCGACCGCGGACCGGCGCGACCGGCGCGCGATCATGCTCGCCTGCACGGCGGTGGAGATCGTTTGCGTTCTGGTGCTGGCGGCTCTCTCGCTGCATCCGAGCCCGGGCCTAGTTCCCATCTTTGCGATCGCCGCGGTGTTCGGGGCGTCGCGCGCTTTCCTCTCGCCGGCGAGTGCAGCGATTGCGCCCATGCTGGTGCCGCCGCAGGCAATCCGAGATGCCATTTCCCGGAATTCGCTCGCCGATCAGGCTGGCTTTGTGATCGGCCCGTGGATCGGCGGGATGCTGTGCGCCGTGTCGCCAGCCGTGGCTTACTGCGGCTCGGCCGTTCTTTACGCCGTCGCGGCCGGCGTGCTTCTTTTGATGCGCGCAAATACGCGCCCCGAGCGCCAGCCCGGCTCGCGGATGGAACAGATCCGCGAGGGGATCGCCTACGTGTGGACTAACAAAATCGTATTCGGAGCTATTTCTCTCGATCTGTTCGCTGTGCTCCTGGGAGGCGCGACTGCGCTGCTTCCCGTGTTCGCGAGCGACATTCTGAAGGTTGGAGCACACGGCTTCGGCGTGCTTCGCTCGGGCCCGGCCATCGGCGCGGCAGTGATGGCGTTTGCGCTCAGCCGCTGGCCGGTACATCGCCACGCGGGGCATTGGATGTTCGCGGGCGTGGCGGCGTTCGGCGTGGCGACGATCGCTTTTGCAGTTTCCAAATCCATGATCGTCTCGGTGATCGCCTTGGCCGCGCTGGGAGCGGCGGACATGATCTCGGTCTACGTGCGCCAGTCGCTGGTGCAAATCGTAACGCCGGACCACCTGCGCGGCCGCGTTTCGGCGGTCGCTTATCTATTCATCGGCGCCTCGGGCGAACTCGGCGAGTTCGAGACTGGCGTTGTTGCCCGGGTGCTCGGGCCGGTGGGCGCGGCGATTTTTGGCGGAGTGGGATCGCTCGTGGTCACCGGCGCTTGGGCGCTTATGTTTCCGTCGCTGCGTAAGGCGGATCGGTTGGACGGGAGCCAGGTTTGAGACGGTAAGCGTCGCGGACCGCCCGTTATGCTTCGGTCAGCGACGAGCGTTCAGTCGCGGAGGGTTGGAATGTTTTATGCGCGCTGCAAGTAAATTCCGTCCGAGGACGAAGCCGCCTGAAGAGCGTCGCGATGAGATTATGAAGGCCGCGCGGCGCTTGTTCCTCAAACAAGGCGTCGCGCCCACCACGATCGAGCAGATCACCTCGGGCGCTGATGTCGCCAAGGGAACGTTTTATCTTTATTTTTCGTCGAAAGACGACGTGCTTGCGGCGCTTGGCGATCGCTTCGCGCAGGAGCTTCTCGCAACGATGAAAGCGGCAATCGCGGAAAAAGCGAACGAGGATTGGAAAGGAAAGTTGGCAGCATGGGCGAGGGCTGGCGTAAACGGATATCTCGATTCAATGCGGCTTCACGACATTATTTTTTACGGATCGCGTCCCCGCACACGGGGGCGTCTCGTGGACAACATCATCATCGATCATCTTTGCGGGTTGCTTCAGGGTGGCGTTGACGCCGGAGCGTGGTCGATTGACGGCGCCCGTTTCACGGCGGTGTTTTTGTTTAGCGGACTGCACGGCATCGTGGATGCCTCACATGTTACGGGAAAACGCGTAGACCGAACCCGGTTGGCGCAAAGATTAGAGCAACTTTGTTTCCGCGCCGTGGGACTCCTGCCTCGTTGAACGCTCTTCGTCCATCGCCATCAAAATTCAGAGCCGCCACTTTTCATCAGAGCCGGGAGGCTCCCGCCTCCCGGAACCAGATGCGCAAGGTAGGCCGCGACCCCGAGGCAGGGCCTCGGGGCTAATTCCCGCGTGCTTAGCTGGAGGTGCCCGCGGTGGCTGGTTCTTCCGTGACGACTGTTACTGGATTCAAGAACGGCATGCGCGCGCGCAGACGTGCGCCGACTTCCTCGATCAATTGGCGTTGTTCTTTCCGGCGTGTCGCGTAGAAATTCGGCCTTCCCGCTTTGTTTTCGTCGATCCATTGTTTCGCGAATTCGCCGCTCTGAATTTTCGCGAGCATCTTCTTCATGGTCTTGCGCGTTTCGTCGGTGACGATCTGCGGTCCGCCGGTGTAATCGCCGTATTCGGCCGTGTCGCTCACCGAGTAGCGCATGTAGTTCAGGCCGCCGCGATAAATTAAATCCACGATCAGCTTCAGCTCGTGCAGGCATTCGAAATAGGCGATCTCGGGTTGGTAGCCAGCGTCCACGAGCGTGTAGAAGCCGGCCTTGATGAGCTCGCTCACGCCGCCGCAGAGGACGGCCTGCTCCCCGAAAAGATCGGTCTCAGTTTCTTCCGTGAAGGTGGTTTCGATCACGCCGGCGCGCGTGGCGCCGAGGCCTTTTGCATACGAGAGCGTCAACGGCTTCGCTGAACCCGTCGCGTCCTGATGAATCGCGATTAGCGCGGGCGTTCCGCCGCCCTCGAGAAACACTTCGCGCACGCGATGGCCCGGCGCTTTCGGAGCCACCATCGTCACATCAATGTCTTTGGGAAGTTGAATCGTGCCGAAGCGCACGTTGAACCCGTGGGCAAACATCAGCATTTTTCCGGCGGAGAGATGCGGCGCGATTTCCTTCTCGTAAATTGACGGCTGCACGGTATCAGGCGCGAGGATCATGATCACGTCTGCCCACGCCGATGCATCAGCGGCTGAACGAACCGTCAATCCTTCCGCCATCGCCCTTTGCTTCGATTGGCTTCCGTCGTGCAGCCCGACGCGGACGGTGCATCCGCTATCGCGCAAATTCAGCGCGTGCGCGTGGCCCTGCGAGCCGTAGCCGATAATCGCAATTTTCTTTTTCTGGATCAGAGTGATATCTGCCGCGTCGTCCTGATAAATCGTCGCCATCAAATGCTCCTGGAGGGTGAAACCCCAATCAAACGGTATCGAATTTCGTCTGCGGGCTCAGACGGAATGAGAAATACTGGACTGCGCCGCCGCGTCTTTGGCTTCGCGCTTCTGCTTACTGAGCGCCTTCTTCACGCCGCGCGACATAACTACCTGCCCGGTGCGAACCATCTCGAGAATTCCGAACGGGCGCAGCACTTCTTCGAGCGCCTGAATTTTGTCCTCGGTTCCCGTGATCTGCACGATGAGCGACTGCGGCGCGAGATCCACGACGCGTGCGCGGAAAACTCGCGCGATCTCCATCAGCCGGTGGCGCGATTCCTCATGAGCCTCCACTTTGATGAGCGCGAGGCTGCGCTCGATCGTCGAAACGTGGGTGACATCTTCGACCGAGAGCACGTTGACGAGCTTGTAGAGATTTGCTTCGACGCGATGCGCCGCGCCCTCGTTGATTCCCGCGACGATGGTCATGCGGGAGATTCCTTCGCGTTCCGTGTGCCCGACGGTCAGCGACTCGATGTTGTACGCGCGCCGCCGGAAGAGCGAGGCCACGCGATTCAGCACGCCAGGCTGGTTCTCGACGTACAGCACGAACGTGTGCAGCTTTTGAGCGTCAGTCATCGTTGGGAGTCTCTACCAGAGGGCTCGGCCGCCGGATCATTTGGTGCAGATCCGCGCCTGCGGGAACCATTGGGTACACGGTATCTTCCTGCTCGACCTGGAAATCGATCAGCGCGGGTCCCGGATTTTCGCGCGCCGCACGCAGCGCCGACACGGCTTCGGAGCGCGTGCGAACCGAGACGCCGGAAATTCCGAATGCGCTGGCTAATTTCGCGAAGTCGGGGCTCAAGAGCGGCGTGGAAGCGTAGCGGCCATCGTAGAAAAATTCCTGCCACTGGCGGACCATGCCGAGGAAACCGTTGTTGATGATCGCAATCTTGATATCGATGCGCTCCTGCACGATTGTAGCGAGCTCGGCCATCGTCATTTGGAAGCCGCCATCGCCGACGACGACCCAGACTTCGGCGTCGGGCCGCGCGAATTTTGCGCCGATGGCTGCGGGCAGCGCGAATCCCATAGTGCCGAGGCCGCCGGAAGTAATCAAGGAGCGCGGCTTATCGTGCTTGTAGTATTGCGCTTCCCACATCTGGTGCTGGCCGACGTCGGTGACAACCACGGCATCGCCGCGCGTCTCGCGCCAGAGATCGTGAATCACGTGCGCGGCGTACAAGTGGCCGTTGTCCGGCAGATTCTGAATGTCGCGGACTGCGGAATCGTTCTTCAAGCTGCCGATGTATTGCAGCCATTCGCTGCGATCGCCGGACCTGACTCCCGGAAGCAGGCGCTGAAGGATTTCGCGCAGATCGCCGATGAGCGGAACGTCCACGTGG
>Ga0182018_10002293_pt1 | contig 19494 bp, 15 predicted proteins | sample 812P2MmetaG_FD_120490 | JGI IMG/M metagenome (GOLD analysis project Ga0182018, IMG submission 120490) | Permafrost microbial communities from Stordalen Mire, Sweden - 812P2M metaG | ecosystem: Environmental > Terrestrial > Soil > Wetlands > Permafrost | place: Sweden: Stordalen | collected... | reverse complement strand
CTCCGCGGTGACTATTCTTTCGGGCACTCCCGCAGCAACTTCGCGTCCCCTGTCGAGCGCTTCCCGGTACACCAGGCGGCGCTGCCCCCTGCTAAAATTGCCATTGCCGCCATAGTAGAATTCCAGACTCTTTCCCACGGCGTAAGTACCGGCATAGGCAATCGCGCCCTTCGGTATCAATCCGCCGCCCAGCGGGATTTTGCCCACCAGCTCGCGCGCCAAAGCCCGCCATCCGAATGCGCCCGCCGCAATCGACAAGATAGCGCCCTTCTGTCCCGCGAAACCCACTTCCTTTCCGTACGCCGCCGCGATCACGAAAGCCATGCGAATCTGATTGCCAGTCAGAAACATCGTGTCGGAAGCAAACTCGCCGAACGCCCAAGGCAGTTCGATCAGGCTGGGCACGATATCGGGAAGCGCCGTGGCGATGGCGAACAGCGCATTCTCGGCGGCCACCGCATGAATGGTCCTCTCCACTACCCGCTGCCGGAACGCCGGGAACTGACGCGCCAACGCCAGTTCGATGTCTTCGTTCCCGCGCAGGACTTCCGTCACCATCTCCGACGGACGATCGGAATGAAAGGTGTACGTGCCCTTCGGCCCGGGAGTGCCTTCCTCGAACAGGATCAGGTCCACCGCATCCGGCGTATGCGGATCGTCGACGCGATGAAGCTTGTCCAGCAGGTACGGCCGCTCGTCGAGCGGAAGCGAGCCGGGCAGCAGAAACTCCTCCATCTGCGCGTAGGCTGCCTCGCTCGAAGCCACCAACCCTATATGTAGCGGCCTCCGCGCCCGCTTGAGTATTTCCTCGGGATTCAGCAACGACATTGCCGCTTTGGCTTGCTTCAAGGCTTTGAGCATGGATTTGACCGACGGCTTCTTAACGGGGCGGTTCGGCGCCGGTGAGACGGAACATCACCCTAAGCCCCTTCCGCCATTCTACCGCCAGCCCGATTCGTTCCACAGCAATGCCAGGAGCGAAGTAGCACAGTATCGTCTCCGAACTGGGATGGAATTCGAGCGAAGGAGAAACCAGCAGCAGCCGCGGAGGGTCGGGCCGTACTTCGACGCCGGGAAAATAGCCGTTAGCCGTGAACTCCCCGCGATCCAGGTGCCATTTCACTCGAATCCAATAGTCCAGCGCCTGCAAAGGAAGCTGCAGATCGGCCGATGCCTTGAGCTCGATTACGGCGAGCCGGCCGGTATGGTCCACAGCCAGCAGATCTAGAATGCCCCGTTCTCCGCCGGCGAACGCCGGCACTTGTCCGTAGATGGGATCGCGGCGCAGCGACGCGTCCAACGTCTCGATCTGGGCGCGCGCCTGGGATTCCAGCCACGCTTCCGGATATTGCCGATAGAGTGGATGCTCGCGGTCCGCCGCCTCAGGGGAGCGAGCGCCATCGAGTTCCTCCACCAGCCGCTCGATTTCGGCGACATGGTGCTGCCGTGCGGGGCGCCGCTCCTTCATCCCGAAGAGAAGTTCGCCGCCCGAGAGCTCCGCAAATTCGATACCGCGCACGCGCAGGCTGGTGCGGCCGTCGTGCACCGGAATCCGCTCCACCCCGGGGAGCTCGGCGACAGCGCGCCACGCGGCGGACTGGTTGGGAGCCGGACGGCTGCAGGCATTCAGCCGGGTATCCAGATTGCCGTGGTCCCGCGCATCCACGGCGGCGATGAAATCCTCTTCCGAGTAAGTAAACAGCTCGAACCGTGCCACGGCCGGGTTGAGGCATAGCAGCCGCAGGGCGGTGCAGCGCTCTTCGCCGGCCGGTGTGTAAAGCGCCAGCCCTTCCACCGTGAGGCGCCGCTCGCGGGCGCGCAGGTAAGAGAGCCAGATGAGCCCGAAAGCCAGCATGGCCGAACCGTCGCCCCCGGGCGGGCAGGCGATCGCCGCCCAACCGTGCTGCCCATGGCGCAGAAACGCGCGCGGGAACGCCGGCGACAAACTAAATTCGAGGTTGGCCTCCGCGCTCAATTCGGCCAGCGTCCATTCCGGAAACTGGCGCCGCAGAAACAACCGGAAGCGCTCGCGAAACACCAGCTTCCCGCTGCGGCTTCCCAGCTCGGCGCCCGCCCGCCGTCCGAGATCGACAAGGTAAAGTTGTCCCTCACGCCGCGGGAACCGCTCCACCACCATCTCCAACCGCGCGGCGGTGGATTGTTTGATTCCCGTGACGCGTCGGGAAAGATTGCGCGTGCGGTCCCAGGCTTGCAGCGTGAGCCGCTCGCCGCGCACGTCGAGGGCGAAATTGTCCGCCGTAAGCGCAAGCAATTCCTCGCCGGGCTCGAGCAGTGCGGGCTTTCGGGAATTCTTGAGGAACGTCTCAATTTCCGCGCGCGTCTCATCGGCGGTACGCACGGAGGCCCGTCGGATGGGCGGCATGAAACCGCATTGTAACGCGTGGCGCGGAGTTGCCAGAAGCGGGTGATCGCAAAACTCCGAGCGAGCTCCGCTCGCTATCCCACAAAAACGCCGGCCTTTCCGATGTGGGGTAAGCTTTAGCTTGCCCAGCCGGGCGAAAGCCCGGCCTGTAGCGGATTCTGCAACTCAATCCTCTCGTAACGTGCGCACGGGGTCGATCCGGATCGCGCGCGCCGCCGGCCTCCAACATGCCAGAGCGGCCACTACCGCGATCAGCAGAATAGCCGTAGCGTAAGCCAGCGGATCGCTCGGGCTCACACCGTACAAAACGGCCGAGAGCACCTTGCCGCCCGCGAGCGTAATCAGCACCCCAACGAAGATCCCCGCGGCACACAGTTTCATCGTCCGATTGAGAACCGACGAGAGAATTGTGCCCGTGCGCGCTCCCAATGCGATGCGGATACCGATCTCGCGCGTCCGCCGCGCCACGCCGTACGCCATCAGAGCGAACAGCCCGGTCGCCGCCAGCACCATCGCCAGAATTCCGAAGATACCCAGCACGATGGCGGCGGCACGGGCAGGGAAGAGAGGCAGCGCCAGTTGGTCCTTCAGAGCGCCAACGTCGTACACAGAGAGCTCCGGATCGAGATCGAGAATGGTGCGTCGCAGCAACTCCGCGGCACGGTCGGGCGGCAAAGCGGTGCGCGCCACCACCGTGGTTTCAGCCGCGCCGTGCTGCTCCACCGGGAGAAACGCCACCGGTTTGGGATCTTCACCCAAAGACTCATATTTCCCGGTTTCCGCCACGCCAACGATTTCGGCGCCCTGGTCGTTGGGCTCCGTGGTCGTTCGAAAATGCTGGCCGATGGGATTCTCCTTCGGATAGAGCAGGTCGGCCAGGGCCTGATTGACGATCGCCACCGCCGGAACGCCCTCGCGATCGTGCGCATCGATATCGCGGCCCAGCAGCAGTTTTGTTCCTGCCGCCTGCAGGTAACCGGGCGTGATTTTGTACATGCCGGCGCCGCGCCTCTCGGCGGGCGCCGGCACGGGACGGTCGGTCCGCGATACGACGGAATTGTCCTCGCCGATCCGCAGCGGGAAATAATTGATGATTCCCACCGCCTGCATACCCGGGAGTGCGGAGGCTTTTTCCACGAGAGCCGCGACCAGCGTTCGGCCGCGGGCTTTGTCGTATCCCTGCAACCTCAAATCGAATGAGGCTGAAACTGCGTGCTCCGGCACGAACCCCAGGTTCATCGCCAGCGCGTGCTGCAGGCTTCGCACCACCAGCACCGAACAGATCACCAGCATTACCGAGAGCGCGATCTGCCCCGTCACGATGAGATCGCGCGCGCTCCAGCGGCGGAAGCGATCGGCCACGCAGCCCTTGATGCTGCGGATCAGATCCGTGCGTGTCGCCTGGATGGCGGGCGCCAGTCCGAACAGGAGCGTCGTCAACAGAGCGGCTGCCGCCGTGAATCCCAGCACCAAACCGTCCGGCCGCAGACTGGTTTCCAGCGGGACGTCAATACTCAAATGCCAGGCACTGAACAGCCGGCATGCGCCGAAGGCAACGCCAAAGCCGAGCGCGCCTCCAATGGCGGCCAACAATAAACTCTCGGTCATGAGTTGGCGTAGCAAGCGCCCCTTGCCGGCGCCGAGAGCCAGGCGGATGCCGATCTCTCTCTGGCGGTCGGCCGCGCGGGCCGTCAGCATGCCGGCAAGATTGACGCAGGCGAGCAGCAGCACCAGGCCGCCGACGGCCATCAGCACCACGCCGAAGCCGGTCATCGGGCCGCGGAGCGCTGTTCCGATTAATCCCGGGTCCGAAAGATGGAAGCGGGATTTGGCGTCGAGTACATCCGGGTAAGCCGCCGCCAGATCCCGTGCGATGCGGTCCAGATCGGCCTCCGCCTGCGCCCGCGAAACGCCGGGTTTGAGGCGGCCCATGGTCCAGAGGTTCTGCGCATGGCGGGAATGGAGCCAATCGTTCCCCGGCTCGACGCGCGGCTCCATACTCATGGGAACCCAATAATCCGCATTGGTAATCAACTCCGTGCCGCCGAATCCGGGCGGCGCCACGCCGATGATGGTGAAAGGATAGCCGTTCACCTTCACTTGTCTGCCGACCGCCAACGGGTCCGCCGCGAAACGGCTCCGCCAGAAGCGGTAGCCGATCACCATTACGGGGTTAGCGTCTGGCTTTCGATCCTCTTCAGGACCGAAAAAGCGTCCGAGGAACGGGCTGATGCCGAGCGCTTCAAAATAGTTGCCGGACGCTTCGTAGCCCCATACGCGATAATTGCCGCGTGCCTGCATGCCGAGACTGAGGACGTTGTAACGGTATGCGATCAGATTGGAGAAAACGCGGTTCCGGCCGCGGAAGTCGGAGTAGTTCGGGTACGATATGTTCTGCATTCCGCCCCAATTCAGGAAGACCAACTGCTGGGGGTCGCGAACCGGAAGTGGGCGCAGCAGAATATTATCGACGAACGTAAACACCGTCGTATTGGCGCCGATCCCCAGCGCTAAAGTGAGAATCGCCGCCGCGGTGAACAGCGGTGTACGGCGGAGCATGTTCACGGCATAGCGCAAATCTCGCGCGAAGTTTTCGAGAAAAGCTGTCCCTCGATCGAATCGCCCGCCGTCCCCATCCGGCTGTCCCCCCATCCGGCTTGACCCCCACCGTGCTGTGAGCTAATCTAGGTCGGAAATCTGCGACCTGCGACAATCCCACGTTTAGTGTTTCCTGGAGGATGGATGAGTCCGCAAGAAGTGTTGGAATTTGCCAAGAAAAACGATGCCAAGCAGCTCGACCTGAGGTTTACGGACATTCCGAGCCTGCAGCACCACGTGTCTTACCCGATCAGTGAACTGGATCTGGGCAGCTTTGAAGACGGCTTCGGCATGGATGGATCGAGTATCCGCGGTTGGGCGGCGATCCATGAGAGCGACATGCTCCTGATCCCCGATCCTACCACTGCGCTGATGGATCCTTTCGCCGAGACCCCCACGTTGGTCATGTACGGCGACGTCAAGGACCCGATCACCAAGCAGCGCTACGAACGCGATCCCCGTTGGATTGCCCAGAAGGCCGAACTTTTCCTGAAGAACAGCGGCATCGCCGACACCGCCTATTTCGGCGCCGAAGCCGAGTTCTTCATTTTCGATAACGTCAGTTTCGACCAGAATCAGCACTGCGGCTTCTATTTTATTGACGCAGAAGAAGGCCGCTGGAATTCCGGCCGCAGGGAAGATAATCTCGGCTACCGGCCGCGCTACAAAGAAGGTTATTTCCCGGTGCCGCCCACCGATCATTATCAGGATCTGCGCAGCGAAATGGTGCAGACCATGATCCAGTGCGGCCTGCACATCGAATGTCACCATCATGAAGTCGCCACCGGCGGCCAGTGCGAAATCGATCAGCGGTTCGACAAGCTGGTGAAGTCGGCCGACAACATGATGATGTACAAATACATCATCCGCAATGTGGCCAACCAGTACGGCAAGACCGTAACCTTCATGCCGAAGCCGCTCTTCGCCGATAACGGCAGCGGTATGCATACCCACCAGAGCCTCTGGACTGCCGGTAAGCCGCTGTTCGCCGGCGATGGCTATGCCGGCCTCAGCCAGATGGCGTTGAACTATATCGGCGGATTGCTGAAGCATGCCCGCGCGCTCTCGGCCATCATCGCGCCCACCACCAACAGTTACAAGCGCCTGGTGCCGGGCTACGAAGCGCCCGTCAACCTCGCTTACTCGCGCCGCAATCGCTCGGCCGCTTGCCGCATCCCCATGTACTCGGCCAGCCCGAAGGCGAAGCGCGTAGAATTCCGTCCGCCCGACCCGGCCGCCAATCCGTACCTGGCGTTCGCCGCCATGTTGATGGCCGGCCTTGACGGCGTCATCAATAAGATCAACCCCGGCGAACCGCTCGACAAGGACATTTACGATCTCTCACCGGAGGAAATGAAGGCCGTTCCCTCCATGCCGGGATCGCTCGACGAGGCGCTCAGCTGCCTCGAAGAAGATCACGCATTCATGATGCGCGGCGATGTATTTACCGAAGACCTGATCGAAACGTTCATCGAGTACAAGCGGAAGAATGAGGCGGAGGCGGTGCGTTTGCGGCCGCATCCGTACGAATTCCAGCTCTACTACGATATTTAATGTGGGGCATGCTTTAACCTTGGCGTTTTTCGTGGGACATGCTTTAGCTTGTCAGGCGAGCGTAGCTCGCCCCTTGACTTTGGGGCCTTTTTGACCGGACAAGCTGAAGCATGTCCCACAAGCATCCATGCCAGGCACAATCGTCCAAGTCAACATCTCTCCGGGAGGCCTCCCGAAGCGCGCAATTTCGGGAGGCTTTATTGCGCCCTTAGGCATCGAAGGCGACCGTCATGCGCATCCCGGAATTCACGGCGGCCCTCGTCAGGCGATTCTGCTGATCGCCGCCGAAGTAGTGGAAGAGTTACAGCGCCGCGGCTATCCCGTGGAGTTCGGTTCGCTCGGCGAGAACCTCACCACCCACGGAATCGACGTCCACGATCTCCGCCTCGGCGACCGCCTTCGCGCCGGCGGCGCCCTGATCGAGATCACCAAGCCCCGCGGACCGTGCACCGCCCTCGATATATACGGGCCCGCCATCAAACAGGAAATCTACGAACCTCGCGTGAAAGCAGGAGACCACACGTCGCCGCACTGGGGCATGAGCGGCTTCTATCTGAAAGTAATCGAGCCGGGCCCGGTAGCGCCGGGCGATATAATTGCAGTCGTGGCCCAAATAGCCTGATTGCATGGAGAGCTCCCTCGTCGTCCGGCTGTTCGCCGGTCTTCCCGAACGTATTGCCCGCCGCATTCAACTGCTGCTGGCCTCCGTGCCCGATCCCCAAGCCGTCGAACGCTACCTCGAACGCCTCCAGCACGAATCGCCCTCCGCCTTCGACCGCATCGTTAGTTCGGCCGCCGCGTTGCGCTGCGCGGTGAATGTATTTTCGTACAGCCGGTTCCTCTCCGATGCAGTCCTGAAGAATCCCGAGCGCATTCTGCAAGTCTCCACTTCCGGCAGCTTTTACCACGCCCTCTCGGTGGAAGGGTACGAAGAGCGTCTGTTCGATTTCCTGGGCAAAGAGCGGCGCGACATGCCCTCCGCCCTCGATCTGGCGCGCTTCCGAAGGCGGCAACTGCTGCGCATCTGCCTGCGCGACGTGATGGGCGTGGCGGCGCTCGCCGAGGTCACCGAGGAGCTTTCCAACCTCGCCGATGCGATCCTGGACTTCGCGTACCAGCGCATCCGCACGCGTCTAGTGGCGGAGCATGGCGAGCCGCGCCTTGCCGATGGCAGCGTTTGCGGATTCTCCGTGATCTCGCTCGGCAAGCTGGGCGGCAAAGAGCTGAATTACAGTTCCGATATCGACCTGATGTTCGTCTATGGCGGCAACGGCGAAACCGACGGCCCGTCGCGCATCACCAACAAGGAATTCTGTAAAAAGATCGCCAACGAATACACGGCGCTACTTTCCACCTACACCGCCGACGGCCTGTGCTATCGCGTGGATCTGCGCTTGCGGCCCGACGGCGCCCTCGGCGAAATCTGCATCTCCGATGAAGGAGCGCGGACCTATTATACCGGGCGCGCCCGCGATTGGGAAAAGCAGATGCTCATCAAAGCGCGTGTTTCCGCGGGCGAACCGGAGCCCGGCGCGGGCCTGCTGGAATTTGTCGAGCCGCTGATTTACCAAAGTTCGCTCGACTTCCGCGCCGTGGAAGCCGTCTCCGAGACGCGCCAGCGCATCAGCGAGAAGGCCGCCGCGAAAAAGCGCGGCAAACGTGGGCTCGATATTAAACTGACTCCCGGGGGCATCCGCGACATCGAGTTTCTGGTGCAGTGCCTCCAGCGCCTGCACGGCGGACGCGAGCCGTGGGTGCGCCACGGCGGCACCATGTTCGCTTTGTTCCGCCTGCGCGACAAACGTCTGCTCTCCGATACCGAGTACGCCCGCCTCGCTGCCGCTTACCAGTTTCTGCGCTACGTGGAACATCGCCTGCAGTTGGAGGAAGACCGGCAGACCCACACCTTGCCGTCGAGCGACAAGGATCTCGACCTCCTCGCCCTCAAAATGCCTCCCGAAGGCAGTGGCGATGTGCGCGACGCCGCGTTGTTCAGAACGCGTCTGGATGAACATCTGGCGGCGGTGCGCGAAACTTACGATCATGTGATTCACGCGCAGAAACCGCTCTACGATTCGCCGCTTCCGCCGCCGGAACTCGTGCCCGAGTCCGAATCGGTGGCGCCGGTGAGCAGCCTCACGCGCCTGCTGGACCAGCGCGCTCCGGCGTTAGCCTCCGTCGTGGCCGCCGCGGGATTGAATCGCGGCCGCGTGCGCTTCGAACACTTTCTGGAGAAGGCGTTCGCCAACCCGGCCGTGCTCGACCGGCTCGACAGCGACGGCAAATTGGCCGCCGGCGTACTCGATATTTTCGAACACAGCCCGTATTTCGCCGACGACTTGCTGCGGCAGCCCGAGCTGCTGGACGAAATCGGCGCACCTTCCTTGGAGGAGCCGGAACAGTTGGACGAAGGCGGCGCCCTGCGGCGTTTTTACCGGCGCCAGATGCTGCGCATTCAAAGTGAAAGCGTCCTTTCAAGGGCCCACATTTTTGCGACCTTGCGCAAGACTTCGGCGCTGGCCGACCGCGTGATCGAAGCCTCGTATTGCCTCGCTGTCGTGGATTCGCTGCCACCGGCCAGCCTCGACTACACCCCGCGCGATCAGATGACGGTGATCGCGCTCGGGCGGCTGGGCATGAACGAATTCGATCTGGGGTCGGACGCCGACCTGGTGTTCGTGCTGCCCGACACGGACGCCGGTGAGCTGACATTCTGGACGGGCGTGGCCGAACGCATGATCCAGACCATGAGCTCCTACACCGGAGAAGGCGTCATGTTCACAGTCGACACGCGCCTGCGTCCCAACGGCCGCGAAGGCGACCTGGTGCAATTGGAAAGCGCGTACAAGAGCTACTTCGAACGCGGCGCGGAGGCTTGGGAAGGCATCACCTACATGAAATCGCGCGCCGTGGCCGGCAATCTCGAGCGCGCCACCGAATTCCTGCACGAATTGCAGGAGGTGGACTGGCGGCGCTACGGCCAGAGCATGCGTTCGCGCAAAGACCTGGCGGCCATGCGCGCGCGTCTCGAACGCGAACAGGGGCCGCGCAATCCGCTCAAGGCGGGAGCGGGCGGCTATTACGATATCGACTTCGCGCTGATGTATCTGCGGCTCAAAGGCGCGGGCATCTTCTATAAAGCGCTCAATACGCCGGAGCGCATCGACGTGATCGAGAAGATGGGACATCTGGAGCGCGAGGATGCCGACTTTCTGCGCGAGGCGGCGACCTTTTATCGCGCGTTGGACCACGGCCAGCGTGTGTCCGCCGGCCACGCCGAGGGCAGCCTGCCGAAATCGCAAGCGCAATTCGAAGTGCTGACCAATCTGGTAAAGCGCTGGACGCCCGAACACCTGCACGGCCAGCGCATCGACGCCTCGCTGCGCGACATCCGCGGACGCACCCGCGATTTCTTCCAGCGGCTATTCGGAAAATGAGTGTGACAGCCTGCTCAAAATGGCAAAAACTATTTGGCCGCCGATGAACACCGATAAACGCCGATGAAGAAACAAAATGTCTTATCGGCGTTTATCGGTGTTCATCGGCGGCTAAAATTCTTTCTCAGCGATGCTTGTTAAATCCCTCCGCTTCGCTGCCTCCATGGCGATTGTGGGCGCCGTTCTGGCGGCCGATTGGGAACTGCGCGTCAATGCCACCACCGCCGCGCTGTCTCTGCTGCTGGCCATCCTCGGGATTTCCGCGCAGCTCGGTCTGGCCGAAGCGCTCGTCGCTTCTGTGGCGGCGATGGTAGGGTTCAATCTCCTCTTTCTCCCTCCAGTGGGAAAGCTCACCATCCAGGATCCGCAAAACTGGGTGGCGCTGGCGGCCTTTCTGGTCACCGCCGTCACTGCCAGTCAACTCTCCGCGCATGCCCGGCGCAGAGCGGCCGAGGCCGAAGCGCGCCGGCTGGAAATCGAACGGCTCTACGCGCTGGTGCAATCCATGATGCTCACCGGCAGCGCGCGCAAGACCATCCGCGAGTTCGTCAATCGAGTGGTGCAGGTGTTCGGTTGTACCGCAGCGGCTTTCTACTACCGGCCCACTGACGAATTCGTTCGGTCGGGCCCGGAAAGCCAGGTAGTATCGGACCACGAATTGTTGGCGGAGAGCGAAGTGGAAGAGGTCTCGGTGGACCCGGTTCGCGGCCTCGCCATCGCTCCGGTGCGGCTGGGTGGCCGCTCCCTCGGCAGCATGGCGCTCATCGGATCGCCGCCTTCCGCGCAGATGGCGCACGCCATCGCGAATCTGATCGCCATCACCATCGAGAAGGCGCGCGCCCTCGAAGACGCCAGCCACGCGGAGGCCGCGCGACAGAGCGAGGTGTTGAAATCGGCGCTGCTCGACTCTCTGGCGCACGATATTAAAACGCCTCTCACCTCAATTAAGGCTGCGGTCACCAGTCTCCTGGGAAGCGCTCCCGGCGCCGACCGGGAGTTGCTCACCATCATCAATGAGGAGGCCGACCGCCTCAACCGGCTGGCCGCCGAAGTGGTGGAAATGGCGCGCATCGAAGCCGGTAAGCTCCACCTCGACAAGCAGCCTGTGCCTGTGGCGGAACTGATTTCGGGAGCGATTTCAGAGCTGCCGCTGAAAGGACGGCCGCTGAAGCTGCGTGTGCCGAACGATCTGCCGCCAGCCGAAGCCGACCGCGACTTCGCCGGGCAGGTAGTAAAACAATTCGTCGAAAACGCACTCAAGTATTCGCCCGAAGGCTCGCCCTTGGAGATATCGGCGGAACTGCAAGGCGGGAAGATTGTGATCGGGGTTGGCGATCGCGGCCCGGGCATCGAAGAGAACGAGAGGCCACGCATTTTCGATAAGTTTTACCGCGGGCGGCGTCACCGCTTCGACACCAAAGGCACCGGCATGGGGTTGGCGATCGCCAAGGGAATCGTGGAAGCGCACGGCGAGAGAATCTGGGTGGAGAGCGAGCCGGGCCAAGGCGCGGTATTCTATTTCTCGCTGGCCGCAAGCACGGGAGGTCACGAAAGTTGAGCGCTGGAAAGATCCTGGTGGTAGACGACGATCCGCAGATACGCCGGGTCATGAAAGCCACGCTCGTGGGCCACAACTACGAAGTGATCGAAGCGCGGACCGGTGAAGAGGCGCTGGAGACCATCCAAAAGGAGTCGCCCAACCTGATCCTGCTCGACATGAATATGCCGGGCATGGGCGGCCTGGAAACGTGCCGCGCCATTCGCAGCGGGGCGGACACGCCGGTCATCATTCTTTCGGTGCGCAACACCGAGAAGGACAAGGTGGCCGCGCTCGACGCGGGCGCCGACGATTACGTCACCAAGCCGTTCGGCATCGAAGAGCTGCTGGCGCGCATTCGCGCGGCCTTGCGGCGTTCGCCATCGGAGGGCGGCCCACGCTCGTTTCAATCGTCGAGCCTGGAGATCGATTTCGAAACGCGGCGCGTGCATGCGCACGGCGCCGATGTGCGGCTGACACCCAAGGAGTTCGAGCTCTTGCGCTATCTGGTGGCGCACGCCGGAAAGCCGGTAACGCATCGCGAACTGCTGCAAGCGGTTTGGGGTCCCGATTATGGCGACGAGCCGGAGTATCTGCGTGTCTTTATTAATCAGGTACGCAAGAAAATCGAGGTCAATCCGGCCAAGCCCAAGTACATCCTGACGGTGCCTTGGGTGGGCTATCAGTTCGTCGAGCCGGACGTGGCGTAAGCTTCAGCTTGCCCAGGCGAGCGGAGCTCGCCCCTGGACTTTGGCCATTCCTGGCATGCAATTGGCCAACCCGGTGGGCGGGCACGCCGCGGCGAAGCCAGAGAAACTTGTTGCCGCCGTGGAACCCTCAGGGCGAGCTCCGCTCGCTTGACAAGCTGAAGCATGTCCCACGACGAAGGCCAAACTCCGGAGGCAGCGGAGCCGTCCGAAGCATGGTGTCAACCGCCAGTCGCCTCGTCTTCCGCCGCATAGTCGAATTTGTGCGGATTGAATTCGCCGATGGGGTTGGCGCGATCCCACTCGATGGTGCGGGCAATCGCTTCGTCGAGCGGCACCGGCTCGCGATATCCCAGCTCGCGGCGAATGCGCGATGAATCGGCCTCCCAATGCTGGGCGCTGTTGCCCGCCTGCACGAGATGCGCCGGCATGCGATCCTTCGGCAAGACGACGAACTCGCCATCCCAGCCCGTGGCGGCCGCAATCCTGCGCGCCCATGCTAGCTCCGTGTAAGCGGGCTGTTCGGCGACGTTGTAGACGCGTCCGGTGGCCTGCTCCGACACGGCGGCCAGAGCGATGGCGGCGGCGACATTCTCCACGTAGCCGCGCGGCGAACGCCAGTCCGCCCACCCCTCTTCGAAGAGAATGCTGCGGCGGCCATCGTCGATCCGTTTGAGCACTGGATGGAGACGGCGCAGACGATCGCCCGGACCGTAGATCATCGGCAGGCGAAGCACCGTACCAGGCAGTTCGCTATCGCCCAAAATGGCGCGCTCCACCGGGATCTTATCGTACTCGTCGTCCAGCCAGGTGAAGATCTTGCGGAGCGCTTCGATGCTCTCCGGCGGGTACGTCTGGAGCTTCGTCCGCAGGGCGGAATCTTCCGTCAGCGGTACCGCCTCCAGCGGACCGCTCTCGCTGCCGTGGAGGATGCCGCACGCGCGATACACATCCATACTGCTGGCCGCGACTACCCGTTTCGCGACGCCGCGAAAAGTGTCCATCAGCTGTCCGGCCTGCGTTCCCGAACTGAGGATCAAGTCGACGATTACGTCGGCCCGCGGACGGAGAGCGCTCAAATCGCGCCGCTCGCCCATGATCGTCTCCGCGGGCAATTGCGCGTGTGCGCCGTTGCGCGTCAGCACCGAGACCTCGTGTCCCATACCGGCAAGCTCGCGCACCAGGGGACGGCCGATGAAACCCGTGCCGCCAATCACCAGAATCCGCAACCTGCAACTAAGATACCCCGATGCCAGTTGATATACTGCCAGCAGCCATGGAACTGCGATTCTCGCGAAGAAAAATCATGCAGGGGGTGGGCGGCGCCGCCGTGGCGCAGTCTCTCCAATTCCCTGCCGACGCCGCGCCCGCGCCACGTAAGTGGCCCATCGAGGAAGGCGCGGACACGCCGAAACTTTGTCTGTCGCCTAACGACGGCGGCCAAGCGCTATCCACCGTCGATACGGCATCCCCGCCACGGGGAGGCAATGTTTTCGGCGGCTTTCTCGATCCCAAAGCGGAGCCGGCGCCGACTGGCCGCTTAGAAACCAGCTACCAGCGCATTCGCCAGCTCGGCGTGGCTCATCTGGTGGGCGTCAACGTAATGGGCCCCGGCGGAGTCTGGACCGAAGAGAGCGTACGCCGCACTGTCGATACCGCCAAGGCGGCTGGCCTGGTGGCGTACAACGCCATGATCAACCTTCCCGCCAGTGTGATCTACGGGAAGGATACGCGCGCCAAAGATATGGAGCCGTTCCTCGCGTCCATCGAAGCCGCGGGCAAGGGCGGGTTGACCGTAGTGGAGTACAACTTCTACGCGCACCGCGCGACGGAAGGTTATTACGAAACCATCGGCCGCGCGAACTCCGGATATACCGGCTTCGATTACGAGCTGGAACTGCTCATCGACGAGAACGGCCGCGTGCTGGGCCCGCTCTACCGCGACGCCAACGGCAAACTCACGGAGGAAACTCTGGCGGCATTCCCGAATGCCAAGAAAGTGAAGTTCAAAGACCTGCCGCCGCTGGCCAACGAAGGCGCTCACAATCTGGATGAGATTTGGGCCAACATCACTTACTTCCTGAAGGCCGCGATTCCCGCGGCGGAAAAGGCCGGCGTGCGCATGGCCCTTCACCCCAACGATCCTCCCGCGCCCATCAGCCGCGGATCGCAGCAGATCATGGGCACGTTGGCGGGATGGAAGCGCCTCATCGGCATCGTCGACAGCCCGGCCAACGGAATTACCTTCGACTGCGGAGTGACGCGCGAACTGGGCGAGGACGCCGTCACCACGGCCGAATATTTCGCCAGCCGCAAGCGTATCAATCACGTTCATTACCGCAACGTGCTGGTGGACAAACCGTACGAGAAATACCAGGAGGTTTTCATCGACGCCGGAATGAACGATATGTTCGGCGTGATGAAGGCGCTGGTGAAGAATAAATATACCGGCACGATCTACCCCGAACATCCGCGCGCGCTGGACGTGGATCGCGACCGCGGCCGCATCGGCGGTTACCCCGGCGGCGGCGGATACACCGGCATCACGTTCAGCGTGGCCTACGCACGGGCGATGATGCAGGCCGCTCTCGAGAGCTGAGATGTCCGTAATCGTCTCCATGCTGCGCGGCGTGAATGTCGGCGGCGCCCATATGGTCAAGATGGACGCCCTCCGCGCCCTCTACGAATCGCTGGGGCTCCGCAAGGTGGAGACGTTCATTCAAAGCGGCAACGTGATTTTCACTACGCAGGCGCGCGATCGCGTGGCGCTGGCCAAACGGCTGGAAGACGCCATCGACAAGAAGTTCGGCTTCCATTGCGACGTGGTTCTTCGCAACGCCGACGAAATCCGCGACGCGTTGGCGCGCAATCCGTTCGCCGAGCGGCTCGACATCGATCCCGCCAAGCTGCTCATCACCTTCCTGGCCTCCGATCCCGACCCGGAAGGCTCCGCCAAAGTGCGCGCCCTCGACATCCATCCGGAGGAATTGCACATCGACGGCCGTGAAGTCTATGTCTATTTCGCGGCGGGAATGGCGCGCCCCAAGCTGCCGTGGTCGCAGATGGGAAAGTATCTGAAGACCCCTGGGACGGGTCGAAATCTGACCACGGTTCGCAAGTTACTGGCGATCGCCGAGCGGTTGGAGACATCGTCATGAATCGCGCACTCCCTGTGCTCTTCGCGGCTGTGGTACTCGGCGCTTGCGGGCCCGCCGCGCCGGCAGCGAAAGCCCCGAAGGTCGACCCCACTACCGAGGCGTGGTACGCGCAGAGCACCGAAAAGCTAACCGGCATGGATCGCGCCGCGGAGCAGTATTTTCAAGCCGGCCGTTCGCAGGAAGCGGCCGCCATCGTTACCAGCGCGCAATCTTTGCAGACGCGCCTGCTGGCCGCTCCGCGCCCGACCCTGGCGGCCATGGAAGCGATCGCCGATCTGGATCGGGTTTACGGAAAAATGCTCGTGTCGAACGGCTACTTCGGCGAGGCGCGGCTTCTGTTTCAGAAGAACATTACGCGCTGGAAGACATGGAAGCCGCAAACTCCCGAGACAGACCACCGCTTGCAGGAGGCGAATGCCGATATCGCCGAGTGCGACAAGCACATGGGCGGCTAACGCATCGCCACTCCGTTAGCGCCACGGCTTGCGTACGGAAGAGCCAAGAGCGGAGGCATACAACGCCAGGTCGCGATTGTGCGCCGCGCGCGAGCGAATCACCGCGACAATGTCATCCGCAGCCGGGTTACTCGGAGGCACGGCGGCCGGCGATTCTACAATCGGCGTAACCACTTGCTTAGGCGGCACGCGCCAGATCCGCATCAGCGTGACTATCGTGGCAAGACCAATGAAAAGGCCGGCAATCACGGCCAGCGGCTTGTCATACCAGGACCCGTACCGCCATGCCAGGTCGGCGAAATGGTACCCGACCGGAACAAAAGTCGCGAATGCGACGGTATAAAACCAATTCCGCAACTCTCGTTGCTCGTACAAACGAAAAACAAACACCTGAGCCCGATTCATGAGTGCATCTCCTACTGCCAAATTTAGCGTGGGCGAGCACTCCCGAACATCCTGGTGAGTCAGTATTCCGCGAACTAAATAGAGCTAAACGGAAGGAACCAAATCGAGCTACTTCGCAGCAATGCGCGCGAGTTTGGCGGCCGCGATCGCCTGGCCTACGTGCCGCTGAGTGTGTTCCGCGATATGGACAAGCAGACCGATTACGGTGGTGGGCAGATGCTTGCGTCCAACGGTCCGCGGTTCCGTCAAGCTCGATGGGTCGATTCTCCGGACGATGGCCTCGGCGGTGCGAAACGCGTCCTCAACCAGAGCCAGTAATTCCTCGCTGCCCGCGCCTGCCGGTGCGTGTTCCGCCTGGAGGACGGCCATCTGTTCGGGAGTCAGCGCCGCGCCCTGCAGATAGGCCGTCAGCCGATCGGTGCTGCCGGCGATGTGCCGCAGATGAAATCCCACGGACCCGAATCCATGCGGGCATGCCCAGACTTGTTCGGCGGTGAGCCCCTCCAGACAGCGGCGCAGGTCTTCGCGCGCCTGTTGGAAGCTGAAGAGTAGCGGAGCGATCAGCGGGCTCACGCCGGCGATCGGTCCGCGGAGCCACGCTTCCGGCTGGGATTCCATTCTTCGATTCTACCGTTTGGAATTTGGTGGGCCCTGAAGGATTTGAACCTTCGACCAACGGATTATGAGTCCGAAAGTGGTCATGGTGTAGCGTGGTCTGGCGTCGTATCTGATTGAAAAATTTGAGAACCGATGGCCTCAGAAGGTCTAGCTTGGTCTCGCATCTAGGACAAATCTAGGACAGTGCATCTGGTGGACCCGCCCGGACTTGAACCGGGAACCAACAGATTATGAGTCTGCTGCTCTAACCAATTGAGCTACGGGTCCTTGACTCGCATCGTAGCACACGGTCCCTGATTCATCAGGCTGCGAAATCGGAACAAAGGAAAGCCCGGCACCACGGACGAACCCCACCACGCCTCACAGGAAGCTCTCAGCGGCCTCCGGTTGCGCCCGCTAAACCAACAGCATCCCCCGCCAACGGACGCCACATTACGCCGCCCCCTTCACCGTTTCGCCGCCTTCTTCCTTTCGGCCTCGATGAGTTTTTCGACATACCTCCTAAATGGAGATCGCATCGCCGCCGCCGCCCATCCGAGTTCTTCGTCCAGATGATCCCGGCATTCTTGGGGCAACGGGCGACATGCTTTTCGACTCGGCGCATGGCGGCGTTCGCCCGCAAACCGGCTCAGATTCGCTCGACAGCGCCGGGGTGGATTCCAGGACGGCCCGGAGCACAGCAACGCACCAACAGCGCCGCTATTCGCCGGTTCCGCTCTCTCTGACCTTCGCCGCCGCCCTCACCGCCATCAGCCGATTTTGACCGATCAGCATCACGGGAAACTCCTCAAATAAACTGACGCAACCTATGAGCCTCTTCAATCGAATGCTTCACCCAAGATCGCCAAATTTTGGGGCTGAAGCCTTGGGAGGTATGCCGAATTCCACATACGAAGGACTGACCGTTGCCATTTGGATAAAGAAGGCAGGGTCTTTCTTTCCCAGTTGGCCCCTTGGGAGGTCTCACGCCGAAATGGTGCTCTTGCCTACCCTCACTCGGCAGGTTGTCCCACAGTTCGAAGCCAACTGCGAGGATAAACTGAGGTTGGAGTTCTCGAAGGTATCGGTGGAATACCGGTTTACCCCCATCCCAATCTTCCGATGTTTTAGGCGTGCCCGGTTCACCCATGTCAGTCTGAATGAAATTTGCAAAGACCGTGCTTTGCCAGAATTTGCGGTGTTCTTCACGGTCTAACGGAGGCGCATCGTAAAAAACGTCCATCATCCGCTTGATCGTGTTGTCATTACCGTTTTCCAGAAATGAGCTAATTATCCGCTGGTTCCAATCGGGCGGCAGCGGATCACCTCGCTTTCCGTGCTTCCCTTTGGTGAAGGACGACTCACCCAAAACAAAGGTTGGAAATCCGTCCTTGCCATAAAACTCTCGCTGAACCCACGGATCAATTGTCATGACATCACCACGACTAGGGAAGGCGTGTCCAGAAAGAAGATGTCCTTGATCTGTGGAAGGCATAATATTCTTTTGTACTCCGTCCCTCCCCCGTTTGCAAGCGACTTGACTCTGAATTCTTTCAGGCGCACGATTCGACCGCTTTCCCCTGAGAGCTTGGAACCCGTCATCCCTTCGCCCTGCCCCTTCGCCGTGGGTTGAAGTGCCGCCGTCCTACGCAAGCTGGCGACGACCAGAATGTCTTTCGGCAAAGGCGTAGGGTTTAACCAAGATTAGTATAGTTTAGACCCTGACAGTCTTTTATCATCCCGAATGGACACTCACGTTCAAATTCACCGATCCATCGGAGTCGTGCTGGTGGGTTTCTTCTTCGGTGTGGGCCTGTTCGCCCAACTTCGGTGATGAATCACTCGCAAAACGGATGGCAGATGCGTTCAGGCACGCAGGAAAAGGAACTCTCTCCCGACATGCAACGAAATATGAAGTTGACGATTGTTGTTGTATCAGCCGCCGTCCTAATCGCTGGTTGTTTTGGTGCCTACCAACTCTACCAGCGCACTTACCTTTCCTCCGATCTAAGCCGCACATTGAGGGCGGCAATGGATTCTAGGACGGAGGCAGACGTAGATTTCTATTTGCGTACTGCCCGATTGCAGAGACGCACGAAGAAGGACAACGATATGGTACAGGATCTTGACGAAGCTTTTTTCCTGGTTGGAAACACCGGTAGAATCAGGATATCCGAAGAAGCAACAAATCAAGACATTGCTAAAGCATTGTCATTGTTCAATGATGTCCGTGCTGCTCTACAAATGCCGCCGATGCATTGATTGCCGCTTTGATTTCTTCCTCACGACTTCGTTGCCCTGGCGGTTGCCGGATTCTACTACTTGTACGTCGGTGTCGGCAACGATCCTGCGTACCCTGCCTTTTCAGCCGCCTTTGTTCCCGCTTCATGGGCGGCTTTCTTAGCGTCCTTATCCGTTGCGCCACCTTTAACGGCAGTCGTGTACGCCTTCCTGAGCCGTGTGCCCCATTTGTTGGTGCGACTGTGCGGTGTGCCTTCCCCGGACCAAAAAAAATAGTATTTGTTTACCAGCCTGATGTGCTCTGAAATCGGTCGTTCGAAGATTTTGCTGGACAAAAGGTGGGGCTTGGCGTACCGTAGGGTTGGATGAAACCCGTTGGTCGGTTCGCCGCAGACAAGCCACCTGAGAGCATTGAATTTGTT
>Ga0182018_10002291_pt1 | contig 19515 bp, 14 predicted proteins | sample 812P2MmetaG_FD_120490 | JGI IMG/M metagenome (GOLD analysis project Ga0182018, IMG submission 120490) | Permafrost microbial communities from Stordalen Mire, Sweden - 812P2M metaG | ecosystem: Environmental > Terrestrial > Soil > Wetlands > Permafrost | place: Sweden: Stordalen | collected... | reverse complement strand
CCGTTCTTTGTCAGGATCTCCACGGCGCGGTCCAAAAGCGCCAGTCCGTCACGTCCGAATTTGCCGGCCCGCGGATTGTAAATAAGTACAGTGTCGCGATATTTAGTAATGGTTTTTCTCCGCCAGCCTCGTTTAGATTATAGTTGAGACTTCCATGAAAGATCCCGCCGCCGAGGTGAATAGATTGCGCCGGGAACTGCGCCGGCACGAGCACTTGTATTATGTGCTCGACCAGCCCGAGCTCACCGACGCCGAATACGACGCCTTAATGCGCCAGTTGCGGGACCTCGAGGAGCGGCACCCCGAACTGGCCTCCGCCGATTCCCCCACGCAGCGCGTGGGCGGCAAGCCGCGCGAGGGCTTCGTCAAAGTTCCCCACAGCGCCACCATGCTCAGCCTGGACAACGCCCTCAACGAAGAGGAACTGCGGGCGTTCGACGCGCGCGTCCGCGAACTCCTGGCCGGCGCCGATTTCCGCTACGTCACCGAGCTCAAAATGGACGGCCTCTCCATGGCCGCGCGCTACCGCGGCGGCCGATTCATTCAGGCCGTCACCCGCGGCGATGGCAACGTGGGAGAAGATGTCACCGAGAATGCCCGCACCATCCATTCCCTGCCCCTGAGCGTCGAAACCAGCCTGGACGACCTGGAGGCGCGCGGCGAAACCGTCATGAACCGCCGCGCTTTCGAGCGCCTCAATCTGGAGCGCGAGGAGAAGGGGCTGGCGCACTTCGCCAACCCGCGCAATGCCGCGGCCGGCTCGCTACGCGTGCTGGAACCGCAGGTCACCGCCTCCCGCCGCCTGGACTATTACACCTACTTCCTGCTCTCCGGCGGCCGCCCGGCCATGAATAGCCACTGGGCTTCGCTCGACGAACTGGTGCGCCTGGGCTTCAAAGTCAACTCGCACCGCCGCCTCTGCCACACGGTGGACGAAGTGCTGGCCTATTGCGCCGAGTGGGAGGCGCGGCGGGAACAACTGCCCTACGAGATTGACGGCGTGGTTGTGAAAGTCGATTCGGTGGAACAGCAGCGGCTTCTGGGATTCACCGCCAAAGCGCCCCGCTGGGCCATCGCCTACAAATATCCGGCCCGCCAGGCCAAGACCGTGGTCCGCGATATCGAAGTGCAGGTGGGGCGTACCGGGGCCATCACCCCGGTGGCCATCCTCGATCCGAAGGAAGTGGGAGGCGTGACCGTGGCACGCGCCACCCTGCACAACGAAGACGAAATCGAGCGCCTGGGGCTGCAGATCGGCGATGAAGTGGTGATCGAACGCAGCGGCGACGTGATTCCCAAAGTGGTGCGCGTCAGCGAGCAAGGCTCGGTCCGCCGGCCGTTCCGTATGCCCGAAACCTGCCCGGTGTGCGGCGGCGCGGTGGTGCGCGAAGAAGGCGAAGCCGCCAGCCGCTGCATCAACATCAACTGCCCGGCGCGGCTCAAGGAGTCGATTCTGCACTTTGCCTCGCGCGGCGTGATGAATATCGATGGCGTGGGTGACGCGCTGGTGGATCAACTGGTGGATCGCGGGCTCGCCCACAGCGTGGCCGATCTGTACGCGCTCTCAAGCGAGCAACTGCTCACGCTGGAACGCATGGGGCCCAAATCGGCCGCCAACGTTCTGCGCAACATCGAGAACTCCAAAAAGAATCCGCTGCCGCGCGTCCTCTCGGCCCTCGGCATCCGCTTCGTGGGCGAGCGCACGGCGGTCTTCCTGGCGGAGGCATTCGGCAGCATGGACACGATTGCCGAGGCGCCGGTGGACGAATTGCAGCGCGCCGAAGAAGTGGGGCCGAAGGTGGCCGAGAGCCTGTTCCGCTTCTTCCACGAGCCGCACAACCAGGAACTGGTGGACCGCCTGCGCGCCGCCGGACTTCGGTTCACGTACCAATCCACGCGCCCCAAAGGCGGACCGTTCGACGGCCTCACTTTTGTCCTCACCGGCACGCTTCCCACGCTCAGCCGCGAGCAGGCCAAGGAGTTGATCGAGAGTAGCGGCGGCAAGGTGAGCGGCGCGGTCAGCAAGAAGACCAGCTACGTGCTGGCGGGAGAAGATGCCGGCTCCAAACTTACGAAGGCTCAGAGTCTGGGATTACGTATCCTCGACGAGAGCCAGTTTCTGGATCTGGTCAGGGCCGGTTGAGATGGACATTGGTCGGGTGGACGCCCGACCTGAAAGGCCTGGGATTCTGACGGCGTGCGCCTCGTCATTGCCGACACTAGGTCCCGTAAACTATCCGATCTCATGTAGCGCTCCCGGCGTTTGGGCTACAATGTGGCTCAGGAGGAGATTAACGCCATGACCGGCAATTCCGTCGTTCGCGCCCGCATCGATGAACGCACCAAGAGGGAAGCTGCTGCGGCGCTGAAGAAAATCGGGCTCACCGTGTCCGATGCCTTTCGCCTGCTTCTGGTGCGCGTCGCGGCGGAAAAGGCCCTGCCGTTCGAGCCGCTCAATCCCAACGCCGAAACGGTGGCGGCGATGAAAGCCGCACGCCGGGGCGAGCTAGTCAAGGCCGGCAAGCCGGATAAACTGCTACGAAGTCTGAATGCGGGAGATTAAATACACCACCCGCTTTCAGCGTGACTACAGGCGAGCATATGTGGCGCCAAGAACTTGACGCGAAACTGAGGCCGGGATAGGGTAAAGGCAGGATCTCCTCCGATGACCATTGAACCTAGAAACGGCAGTTAGCCACTCGTTCAATGCCCAACTCTCGCACCTGCAAGCGATTGGAAAAGCGCTGGTTGTCACCCGAATGGTGAACTGCGCAGCAGTTGGAAATCCAACCGTCTCGGGCGTTTGGCAGACGAGATCGCGTTCAACCGCCGTTTCTCGGTTGAAATCACCCGGCCCGAGATTGAATTGCTTATTCATCAGCGGCTCCAGAGCGGCGCGTTCATGGATGCCGAGGAGGTCATCCTCCGGGCGCTCCAGTCTTTCGCGCCGGAAACTGAGCCGGTTTTCGATAAGCAGCGGGCGCTGGCGGCGGGCGTGCGAATCCGCGAATTGAGCAAAGGGCTCACGCTCGGAGGCCTGACGATCAGAGAACTGATCGATGAAGGCCGTCCGCGAGCCGGTTTGTACTCGACAACACTGTAACGATGGCGTGGTGCTTTACCGAGGAAGCTACGGAGTTCCCGAAGGCGCTTCTGAGCCGCCTCTCGAATCTGACCGATAGCGCGGTTGTTCCGGCCTTGTGGCTGTACGAAGTGGTCAATGTGGTCGAACTGGCTGTCCGGAAAGGCCGTATTCCGAGAGAGAAAGCACTCGCCTTTCTCGAGAGTCTCGTCGACCTGCCCATCCAAGTGGAGAATCCGAGCCGGACCCAGGTATTCGGGGCCGTGCGGACGCTGGCAGGTCAATACCAACCCACCGCTTACGACGCCGCATACCTGGAACTGGCTATTCGTCACAATCTGCCCATCGCGTCGCTCGACAAAGCGTTGGCGAGAGCTGCGCTGGCCGCGGGCGTAAATTCGGTCCAGTCGTGACGACCGCGGCGCTCGTTCCGCGACGGTGGTGCGGTTTACGTTCAGGAGCGCGGCCACATCTTCGCGGCGCTGGCCGTCGATCAGCTTCCGGGCGTGGCCGACCCGCTGCCGGGTGAATCAAGCTGAAAGCGCCGCCCCGCAAGAATCACTGCACTCAAAACGGAATCTCGACCCTTCGTCCATCCTTAGGATCCGCCCAGCGTTGATTCGGAATCAACGGAGTCCATCCCGGGCGTCCCGGATCCTGATCGTACGGATAGCCGCCCAGCCTCTTATAAAGCTCCGCATATTCGCGCAACTTCTCGCGATCCAACTCCACTCCCAACCCCGGCCCATCGGGAACGCGAATCGCACCATTCTCGTACGCCATCAATCCGCCCACGATGATGTCGTCGCGCAGATGATGATAGTGGGCATCGGCGGCGAACGACAGATTCGGAATCACCGCGCCAAGATGCAGCATGGTGGCCAGTTGAATCCCCAACTCCCCCGAGGAGTGCACCGCGACGCCGATCTGGAACGTCTCGCAGACTCCGGCGGCTTTCACACAAGGCTTGATGCCGCCCCAGAAAGTAGTATCGAGCAGGATCACGTCGACAGCCGTATCGAGTATGTTAGCGGCGAGTTGCTCGAAATTGACCACCACCGTATTAGTGGCCAGCGGAATGCGCACCATCTGCCGCGTGCGCCGCATGCCGTTCAGGCCGAACACCGGATCTTCCAGGTAGTCGTTGCGCAGATCCTCGATGGCCCGTCCGAAACGAATGGCCTGCTCGGTGGACCAGGCGCCGTTACAGTCGAAGCGCACCGCGTCTCCGGGAAAGGCGTGGGCCAGCGCGCGGTAGGCTTCCAATTCGTAGTCGGGCGGAAAAACTCCGGCCTTCATCTTGTGGGTGGTAAAGCCGTAGCGCCGTTTCAGCGCGCGCGCGTTTTCCACCACCTGGTCGATGGTGCGAACTTCCCCCTCGCCGGTCCGCGGATCGGGGTAGCGGAAGAAGCAGTAGGAGGCGAACGGCACGCGGTCGCGCAGTTTCCCGCCGAGAATGTCGTAGACCGGGACACCCCAGGCTTTCCCCAGGATGTCGAGGCAGGCAAACTCCAGCGCCGCCAGCACCTGGGTCCGATTGTTATAGAGAGACGCGGTGGGGTTGGCGATCAGGAAGCGCATTTCTTCGAGGCGCGCCGGGTCGTGACCCACCAGGTACGATTTCATGGCGCGGAAGACGGCTTCCGCGGACTCGCCGCCGCCGCCCATCTCTCCCAGCCCAATCAGCCCGTTGTCGGTCTCCACTTCCACGATGGTTCGCACAAAGCGGCCCCAGTGGCAGCCGTTGGCGTGGCGCAGAGGCGCCTCTAACGGCACGGTGACGGTAGTCGCTCGGATATCCGTAATTTTCATGGATGTTCTACGCCACCGGGTTCGTAAGCGTGCCGATCCCGTCAATGGTAATCGCGATCTCGTCGCCGGAAGCCAGCGTGAAGGAATGCGGCGGTACGATGCCGGTGCCTGTGAGCAGAAAGCAGCCGTTGGGAAAACTATTTTCGCGGAAAAGGTATTCCACCAGTTCCGTGGGATTGCGTTTCATCGCAGCCAGAGTGGTGCTGTCCGCAAACACGCTGGATCCGGCGCGGCGGATCTCGATGTGGATCCCGGTGGTAGGGGCAAGCGGCTCCGAGGAAATCAGAATTCCGGGTCCGAGCGCGCAGGAGCCGTCGTAAACCTTGGCCTGCGGGAGATACAGCGGATTCTCGCCTTCGATATCGCGGGAGCTCATGTCGTTCCCCACGGTGTAGCCGAGTATTTTGCCCTTGGGAGATACCAGCAGGGTCAACTCCGGTTCGGGCACATTCCATTTTGAATCGTGGCGGATGCGCACCGGTTCCAAAGGGCCCACTACGCGGTGCGGCGTGCTCTTGAAAAAGAGCTCGGGCCGTTCGGCGGTGTACACGCGATCATAGAAACTCATGCCGCCGGAGGCTTCCGACTCGGCCATCCGCGCCGTACGGCTGCGGTAATAGGTGACGCCCGCCGCCCAAACTTCCTGTTCTTCGATGGGCGCCACCAGGACATGGCCGCCGGTTCCCGCGGCGGCTTCGCCGTCCAGATCGGCCAGGTACTCATAGAGGTCTTCGCGAGTGGTGAGGTGTCCCGAGGCTTGCGGGGGCACGGGAATTCTGCCGCCCTGGCCGGCCTCGAGTTCCCACCCGGTTTGGGTGCGGTAAATGAGCATTTAAAATGGTTTCCCTTTCGAACTATATCAGCGTGGGCATGCCCACGGGCGAGTCACGGTTTCCAGCCCTCCGCTCCTTCACAGTCGCGGCTCAGTGCGGAAAATGGCGGTTCAGTGCGGAAGCCACTCACCGAGCCGCAACTGTCAAGGAGCGGAGGGCCTTTCCCCGCTGCCCCGAAATCTCTAGTCGACCTCACGAGTTCGCAGTCTTCGTAAAACTGCATCCACATCGAACACACAGCCGCCCCACGTACCGCCGCTCGCTTCCTGCAAGGCGGCCCACAGTCGGGTTTCCGGAGGCAGATCGGGGTCGGGCCCGAGATCGGCGGACAGCGTTCGCCCCGCCAACACGCGCGCGCCCTCTTCGGCGCTGCCGTTCACCACCAGGTTGACCGAGCCTTCCAGCCGCACCCGGTCGATCACGATCTCGATCTGGTCACCTTCCACCACCTTGCCGATCGGACCGCCCGCCAGAGCCTCGGGCGTCGCATGCCCGATGCATGCTCCCGTCGAGACGCCGCTGAATCGCGCGTCGGTGATCACGGCCACGTGCTTGCCGAAATCCAGGTAGCGGAGCGCCGAAGTGATGGCGAAAATCTCCTCCATCCCCGAACCCATGGGACCGCGGCACATCAGCACCACCACGTCGCCCGGCCGGATGGCGCCGCCTTTGATGGCGGCGATGGCGTCCTTCTCCGCGTGGAAGACGCGCGCCGGACCGGTCTTCCGGTAGACCCCGTCGGCATCCACCACGCTCGGGTCGATGGACGTGCTCTTGATCACCGAGCCGCCCGGCGCCAGGTTGCCCTTCGGAAACGTAACGGTAGAGGTGAGACCGCGGCGGCGCGCGCCATCCGGGTCCATGATGACATCATCGGGATCGATGCCGTCGCGCTCGCGCAAGGCTTTCCGCAGCGCCGTACGCCGTTCGGATTGCTCCCACCAGTCGAGCACGGCGTCCAATTTCTCGCCGCTCACCGTGAGGGCGCCGGTCTCGAGCAGGCCGGCGCGGCGCAGGTGCAGCATCACTTCCGGAGCGCCGCCGGCGAGGAACACCTGCACGGTGGGATGGCCCTTCGGCCCGTTGGGCAGCGCGTCCACCAGGCGGGGCGTCTGCCGATTGACGCGCGCCCAATCGTCCACCGTGGGCCGCGTCAATCCCGCGGCGTGCGCGATCGCCGGCAAATGCAAAATCAGATTCGTCGAGCCGCCAAACGCCGCGTGGACTACCATGGCGTTGCGCACCGAAGCGTCGCTCAGCACATCGCCCATCGTCAAGCCGCTCGCTTCCATTTGGAGCACGGCACGGGCCGAGCGGCGCGCCATGTCGATCCAGATGGGGTGTCCCGAGGGGGCCAGCGCCGAGTGTGCCAGCGCCATCCCGAGCGCCTCGCCCACCACTTGCGAAGTGGCCGCCGTGCCCAGAAACTGGCACCCGCCGCCCGGTGTGGCACAGGCGCGGCAGAGCATGTCGGCGGCATCCTGCAGAGTCATCTGTCCCCGCGCGAAGCGGGCGCCGGCGGACTGCACCTTGCCGGCATCCTCGCCATCCGACGCCTGTAGCGTGACGCCTCCGGGCACCAGCACGCACGGCAGCGTGCGCGACCCGGCGAGCGCCATCATCATCGCCGGCAAACCTTTATCGCAAGTGGCCACGCCGATCACCCCGCTGCGGGTCGGCAGGGAGCGGATGAGCCGCCGGAAGATGGTGGCCGCGTCGTTGCGGTAGGCTAGGGAATCGAACATCCCGATGGTGCCCTGAGTGCGGCCGTCGCAGGGGTCAGTGCAGTAGGCCGCGAAGGGGATGGCGCCCAGCGACTTCAGTTGCTTGGCAGCGGCCTCCATCAGCAGGCCGACTTCCCAGTGGCCGGTGTGATACCCGAGCGCGATAGGGGTGCCGTCGGCCGCGCGGATGCCGCCGTGGGTGCTGAGGATCAGAATTTCCTTGCCTCCCAGCGCCGACGGTTCCCATCCCATACCGGCATTTTGAGCCCAGCCGAAGAGGTCGCCGGAGGGCCGCGTGACGAGCATTTCGGGTGTAATCGGCAAGGAGCCGGCGGGGCCGGGGACTTTGCTGCGGACGTCGTAGAGAGCAGGATCGTCCGAATCCAGGAGTTGGGAGAGCGGAGACGGCATGTCTTCCTGAAGTTTAACGTACTGGGAAGCGTAGTCGCGGCCCCCGTGAAAAGCCTCTCACCGAGCCGCGACTGTCAGGAAGCGGAGTCTCCGGGGGGCACAAATACGTTACCGTAGTTGCGAAACGTAGCGTTACGGTAACCGCGTACCAGACGGCACTCTTCTGGCCGGGTGGTGGCTAAACGCAATCCGCGCGCCGGACCCTGGCGTCGCCGCGGTGTAAGTCACCTCTTGCCCCGGAGTGGCCGCCAGCGCGCGCAGAGAAGCGTCCGAAAGCCGCGCCGATCCGTCGTCTGGAACGAAGTTATTGGCAACCGGATCGTACAGATATCCCATGATGCGGCCCTGCTCGACCACCTGCGCCACCAGATCGCACTCCGTCACCGCCCCGTTCAGTGCCTTCGAGGTGAACGGAGCGCCGGCGCGTTGGATCAGCAAATCGATCCGCGGACCCACGGCGGCGCTATTGTCGCTGGTCAAAGTGATCTGCTGGCCGACGACCGGCGCCAGATCGCTGTCGAACGCCAGTAAGAACTGCTCCACATCGCGCCGCGTGCCGTCGGGATTGGTCTGGGGGAAGCCGGAGTTCGCGGTCGGATTAAAAACCGCTGCGCTCAGGAAGCGAAACACCGTGTCGGTGGAACCATCGTTCAGGAAACCGAAACCGCGGATCTGATTACCGGTCGGCCCGCTGTCCGGTGCGCTGAAGAAGCCCACCGACGGAGTTCCGAACATACCGATCTTGTCGTACAGGTTGCGCAATTGCGGAATCTTTACGGTCTGCTCCAGACCTTCGAAGCTTTGGTTGCCGCCGGCGCCGAAGAAGCCGTTGGAGGCATCCAGCGTGTGGCACCCGCTGCATGCAAAGGACGACTGCCCCACCAGCGCGTCCAGCAGCGGGGAAACCACGCCATCGGCGGGACGCGTGCCGGAAAAAAAGGCCTGTCCGCTCTGCTGCGACGCGGTCAGCGAGTTGTCGAGATTGCGCACCGGATTGGGCGGCGGCATCACCTGCAACTGGAAGTCGGCGAAGCCCTGCATCTCCTTGGGCGAAGGCTGATCCAAGCTTCCCACCAGCGTCTGGAACGCGGGAGCGAAATTGTTAAAGGAGACGTTGGAGTCGAACGGCGCCGTGCCGAACGGCCCCGTGGAGCGGTCGCCGCGCCAATGCATCGCGCCGGAATTTCGCAGCCCGCGCAAGGTCTGTGTGGTCATCGGCCCTTTCATGGGATGGAAGTCGACAATCTGATTGCTGCCGTTGAGCGGGGTAGAGAGGCCGGTCGTTCCAACTCCCAAAAGGAGATTGAACAGGCCGCTCAGATTGATGGGGATCGGGCTCTTGGTCACGGCGTTATCGGGATTCCCAAGGTCCCACGCCAGGTCGTCCTTGTCGCCGAAAATGTGGCAACTGGCGCAAGCCGCCTCGCCATTGCCCGAAAAACGGGTGGCATCGTACAGCATCGGCCGCCCGTGGACTACCGCCGCCGGTTCCGGGTTCGGCAGGGACAGCTTGATGACTTCGCTGTGGGTGCTCAGGTTGATCGCTGTCACGGCATCGTCGAAACGGGTCATGGCATAGAGCAGGCCGCGCGCCTCATCGAGCGCCAGGCCGCTCACCCCGCCGCCGCTCACCGGAATGTAGTTCGCGCTCGCGGTCACCGGGTCGAACGTGTCTTGTTCCAGACTGGCGGTGTCGAATACCCCGATCTTGCGCGAACCGAATGCCGCCACATAGAGCGTCTTGCCGTCGCTCGTCACGGCCATATCGAGCGGCATCGACAGGCTGTGGCTCTTGGCCGTGGGATCGAATCCGGGAGACCCGGCCAGCTTGCTGTAGTCGATGTGTTTATTCAGATGGCGGGGCGACACCGTCGAACCCGCGATCACCGTAATGCGCGCTTCCGCCAGGTGTCCCTGCACCGTGTGGCCCGCAAATGTGCCCGGACCCTCGAAGCGAGCATTATTAACGGAGTCGGTGTTGGAAACATATAAGGTGCCACTGACGGGATTGGTCGTCATGTTGAACAGCGTAGTGCCCACATGCGAATACGCGGCGGTCTGCGCCAGACTGTTGGCGTTCACGGCGAACACGTCGGTATCCGGCAGATTGAAGCGCACCGAGCCGTCCCAGACGCGGTTCAACTCATCTTCCCAATGGCTGGCGGTGTTGTTGTATTTGACGATTAGCCCGACTTCCGGGGCCGGCTCATGCTGGGAATCGGTTGCCGGGCCCGGATTGCCGCCGGGGCTCACGCTGCCATCCGCCAGGGTACACGGCTGAGTTGGTTGAAATCCCGTGCAGACGCGCCCCTGCGCCACTTCCGTGGTCTGATTGCCGGTCTTGAAGCCGGCCACGTAGACCGTGTTCTTGTCGGGGCTCACGGCCAGAGCTCGCGGCGTATCCGTGAAGAAACTCAGGATGCTCAACGGCGTGCCTCCCAACGTGGTTCCCAGGTTCGCCGGGTCGAATACCCAGACGTCCGCTCGGGGAATGCCGGGCGTGGTCAGTTGCGGATCGCCCGCGCCCGGCACGCCCGCGAGCGACGGATCGCTGCGCTGCTGGCCGCGATGGGCGGTGGTGATGAAGCCTCGCAACGGGGATCCGGCGAAGACGATATCGCGCGGTTCATCGCCCACCAGCAGCGTGCGAATCACGTGCGGCGTGCCCGTCAGGCTGACGATGCTGACGCTGTCCGACAACAGGTTGGTCACCCAGACTTCGGTATTGGTGCGGGCCGCCACTGCCACTGGTTCCAGTCCCACGGGCACGCGGAACTCGAACGTGGGAAATCCCGAGGTAAGGCCGAAGACTTCGAGCGTGCCGTTCGGTGTATTGACGGCAAACAGCGTATTTCCATCCGCCGATATCGCGATCGGCCGGACGTGCCCGCTTTCAAATTCGACAAACGGCGGCCCCGTGGAAACGGACTGGGCGGTGACGGCGTTCGAACGGACGAGCCTTCCGCCGAACCACGCGAGGATGGCGATCGTGGCGGCGGCGAAGAGCCATCGCCGGCGGTGTTGGTGAAGGATTCGGCGCATAAATTCTCCGGGTCTTCCCAGTATAGGGCGCACGGGGCGGTACCGCGCGGGCGAACCAGCGCTTTCGAATGGAGAGCGCCGGGAGGGTTCGTTTTTCATCCGTGTTCATGCGGGGCCAATGTAACCGTTCGATGGGTTTGTGTGCGGGTCTGATCTCAAGTCGCCGTGGGGGCGGCGCCCCGGTTGCCAGCGCCACGTCACGGGCCGGCCCGCGTCGCGGCGGCGGCCGAAAGGGAGTAATGCGATCTTGCTGGCGGTGGAGGAGTGAACGGGGTGTCCTATGGCCGGGCAAGTAGCGGGCGATTGTCTCACCTTCTCCCGTGGGCTTCTCGCCCAGCCAATAGCCCCGTCCCGTACGCAGGCCTCAAAAAAAGTAGGCCAAAATTCGGGCAAGCTTTCGCGTAAGTTGTTCGATTGGTGGCTGATACACTTCGACTAAGTGAGCCAAAATGAAACTAATGCACCGCCGGGTTGGCTCTTACTCCGAAAATAATTCCCTGTTGGTTGATTTTTTCCTTGACAAACCGCCAGGGGGGGATGTTTTCAGACTTACTAGCCGTCTGATCTAAGTCAGATCTGAAAGAATGTGTCGCGTTTTGGATCTTTCAGGAAGCTTTCGTCTGCGGGAAAGCCTCATAGATAAGTTCGTCCATTTGCGCGTCCACGCGATCGAGTGAGGCGCGGAGCGGGAACGGCAAGACGGCATCGTTGCCGGTGAACATGGCGACGGCCGGTCGGAAGACCCTCGCCTCCAGCCGTGAAAACAATCGGGCGACCTTCCAGCCGTAGGGCGTGACGAAATAACGGTTGGTGCGGGGTGGCCGGAAAATGAGACCCTTGAGCCACACTACCCTCGGACCAGGATTACTGGAATCGGTTTATCATGCCGTGCTCGCCTATGAACTTGCTCAGCGTGGACTCCGAACGGCCAGCCGGCAAGCAATCCCGGTGGTTTACGGGACGATTCGGATCGACATTGGGTTCCGGGCCGACCTGATTGTCGAGGATCGGGTGATCGTCGAGATCAAGTCGGTCGAGGCCCTCGCGCCGGTTCACAGAAAGCAACTTCTCACCTATCCGCGGCTGGCCGACAAGCGACTTGGCCTGCTGATCAACTTTAACGTGGCGCTGATCAAGGATGGCATTTCGCGTATCGTCAATGGACTGGAAGAAGAGTCTCACGCAAAGTCGCAAGGACGCCAAGAACACCAGTGAGGCTATGTGTTCGCCTCGTCGGTTTGAGGTCGAAGAGGCGATTTTTCATCGGCCGCCCATTTACGAATTCTTACATTTTCCCAGGCGGGATCTTACAGACTTCCCGCTCCCGTGTGGTAAATTTTAGCCGTGCACATCCTGTTGGTGGACGACGACGCCGAGCTCTGCGCGCTGCTGACCGAGTTCCTGCAGCGCGAGGGCTTCACCGTGGACTGCGCCCACGAGGGACACCTCGGGCTGGAGATGGCCGCCCGGCCGGGTGTGGACCTGGTGGTCCTCGACGTCATGCTGCCGGGGATCGACGGCTTCGAGATTCTCAAGCGGCTGCGCCGGCAAAGCAAAGTCCCCGTGATGATGCTGACCGCGCGCGGCGAGGACGTGGACCGCATCGTCGGTCTCGAACTGGGCGCCGACGATTACCTCGCCAAGCCTTTCAACCCGCGGGAACTGGTGGCGCGCATCCGCGCCATCCTGCGCCGCTACGCCCCGCGGCCGCCCGCCACTTCGAACCGTCTGGAAGTGAACGGCGTCGCACTCGACCCCGGCGCGCGCCAAGTCTTCTCCAACGGCAAGCCCGTGGAACTGACCACCTTCGAGTTCGACATCCTCGAGATGCTGATGCGTTCGGCCGGCCGCGTGCTTTCGCGCGACGCCCTCATGGAGAACTTTTACAGCCGCAAAGCCACGCCCTTCGACCGTTCGCTCGACATGCACATCAGCCACCTGCGCAAGAAGCTGGAACATGGCGAGTCGCTGATCAAGACCATCCGCGGCGTGGGCTATCAGTTTGCCCGCTCGCCGGAAGACAACGGCGCCGAATGAACTCGCTGTTCGCCAAAATTCTGGCCTGGTTCTGGTGCACCCTGGCCATCACCGTGGTGGGCTCAGCCTTCATCTCCGCCCTGAACATGAACCCCAACGACTCGGACGAGCGCGCGCCCTGGTCGCGCCTGGTGCGATTCCAATTGGAAGAGGCGCGCACCGCTTACGAGACCGGCGGGCGGCCCGAATTGCAAGCCTTCCTCGAAACCCTCAGCCGCAATTACGATGCCCAGGGCATTCTGGCCGACGAGAAGGGCCGCGATCTTCTCACCGGCCAGGACCGCTCCGGCCTGGTGCGCCGCGCACGCTTGGGCGCACCGGGAGCGACGCTCTATCGCTTCATCCCGGTGGGCATCGCCACCCTGGCGCGAGTCTCGGGCGATGGGCGCTACTGGTTCTTCTTTATCGTTCCGCGCTCGTCGCTCGCGCCGTCGTTCCTAACCCCCGAACACCTTTTCTTCATGCTGGCGGCGGTGCTGCTGTGCTATTGGCTGGCGCTGCACTTGACGAGTCCGGTGCGCGCGCTGCAAAAAGCCGTGGAGCGTTTCGGGGGCGGCGACTTCACGGCCCGCGTCGGCTCCAACCGCCGCGACGAACTGGGACAACTCGCCAACACCTTCGACCGCATGGCCAGCCGCACCGAGACCCTGCTGACGGCCGAGCGGAGGCTGCTGCTCGACATTTCGCACGAGCTGCGGTCGCCGCTGGCGCGCCTGGGAGTGGCCGTGGAGTTGGCCCGTACGGGGGAGAATCTCGAAGCCGCGCTCAACCGCATCCAGAAGGAGTCCGACCGTTTGAACGCGCTGCTCGGTCAGCTTCTGCAAGTGACGCGCGCCGAAGGCGACCCCGGTTCCCTGCGCCGCGACCCCGTGCGTCTGGACGAACTGGTGCGGCAACTGGTGGACGATTCCGCCATCGAAGCCTCCGCGCGCGGGTGCCAACTGCGGTATCGCCAGGGTGAGCCGGTCACGGTGGAGGGCGACCCCGAACTGCTGCGCCGGGCGATGGAAAACGTGATCCGCAACGCCATCCGCTATTCGCCTCCGGCGACCGCCGTGGAGATCACCCTGGGACGCCGCAACGGCAGGGCGGTTGTGGATGTGCGCGACCATGGACCGGGCGTACCGGAAGAGGCCCTGCCACGCCTGTTCGATGCCTTTTACCGGGTGGAGCAATCGCGCGACAGTTCGATGGGCGGCATCGGGTTGGGGCTTTCGATCGCGCGTCGCGCCATCGAGCTGCATAAGGGCGGAATCCGCGCGCGCAACGCGCGGCCAGGTCTGGAAGTGGAGATGGAGTTGCCAGTAGCGAAAGGGAATTGAGCCCGTTCGTAAGCCGCCAAAGCTCCACTCGCTTCACGGGGCGCCTTCGGACCCGGTTCCGACTGGGGGACTCATCTTCGCATTTCGAGGATCCTATTTGCGCGAGTCGGGGCTGCGGCCGCAAGGTACGGAGGAACGGTTGGCAGGCGCTTCCGTCCGCCAACGGATTCCTTTACATCAAGGGGCGGAGCTTTTGGCGATGCGATTGCTCCTCACTGCGCTCATGGCCCCGAGAATCGGCCACAGGTTGTTTCGAGTCAACCTGACACCCGTGTATCGATGTTGAATTTGTCGCCAGGGGTGCGGCATTTTTCCCTGTCGTCGAAGGGGGCAAAACTGCTGACGCAACACCGATTTCACGTAACCTGATAAGCTTTGGAGACGTACCAATGAATATGTCGACAGGGATTGTTAATCGCGCGCTTACTCGCGCCTTCTTAGGACTGATTCTTTGCGCTTCTCCCGGTTTCGCGCAACGCGCTCCGAATCGCAGCGCGCAACGGGCGCCGACCCGCATCATGGAGCGCGCGTTAGTCCGCAATTCGCAATTCGTGCCGAACCGCTTTATCCTTTTTCTGCAGGACGAGCCGGTTGCCGCTCGTTTTAGCGGGCGCGACCAACTGCAGACCGCCGAGGCCATGGCTTACCGCCAGCAGATTGAGGCCCGGCAGCAATCCGTTTTGGCTGACTTGGCCGGACGCAACATTAGGGTTGCCGGGGCGGTTTCGACGGTGCTGAATGCCATCTTCGTGGTAGCCACACCGGACCGGCTGGCGGAACTGCGAAGCCTGTCGGGCGTGATCGGCGTGATGCCGGAACGCCGCATGAAGCCGAGCCTGAACAAAGCCGTCGGTCTGGCGAATGCGCCAGCCGCGTGGGCTCAGATCCCGGGCGGCCAGTCCAGCGCCGGCAACGGCATCAAGATCGGCATCCTGGATACCGGAATCGACCAGACCCACCCGGCATTTAGCGATAGCGGCTTCCTGCTCCCTCCGACCGGCACTTGGCCCAAGTGCACGGCGGCGAGCGACTGCTGTCCGCAGAGCAGCGGCAAAGCCTGCTTCACCAACAATAAAGTGATTGTGGCCCGCAGTTACGTGTCCATGATCGACGCCGGCAGCAATCCGGCCAATCCCGCCGCGGATTCGCAGCCCGACGATTTTTCGGCGCGCGACAGCGTGGGCCATGGGACCGCGGTGGCGTCGGCGGCGGCAGCCGTCCAGAACAGCGGCGGCGTGGTGGCCTTTAGCGGGATGGCTCCCAAAGCCTGGTTGGGCAGCTACAAAGTCTTTGGCAGCGATCTGGTCAGCGAGGGGGCTCCCGAGAGCGTCTTCATCCAGGCGCTGAACGATGCCGTGAATGACGGCATGGATGTTATCAATGTGTCTTCGGGCAGCGTGGCTTTATCGGGAGCCACGGATGACGTGCAATGCGGCAACCCTACCGGTGTGTGGTGCGATCCCGTGGCCAAGGCTTTCGACACAGCCGGTAAGAGCGTGGTAATCGCCGTAGCGGCGGGAAACAGCGGCGACAATACCTATTACCTCAACGAAAGCTACCCCTATTTTAACGGCATCTCCTCGCCGGCCACGGCGCCCTCGGTCATCAGCGTGGGCGCCACCATCAACTCGCACGCTTTCGGTCCCAGCGTATCGGTCAATTCGTCCAGCGCGCCCGCGAGCCTCAAGAACATCGTCGCCAACAACACCGACTCTTTGTTCTCCAACACCGACTATATATACTCCGCTTCCACCTCCGTGGGTGGGAATAGCGCTCCTCTGGTCGACGTGACGCAACTTGGCGATAACGGGCAGGCCTGTTCCGCGCTGCCGGCCGCCTCCCTGACCGACAAATATGCTCTGATCCAACGGGGCGGCCCCACCACTTGCACCTTCGATGTGAAGGCCATCAACGCCACCAACGCCGGCGCCGTTGGGGTGATTTTTTACATGGCGGACGCGTCTACTCTCGCCATTCCCGGGGGTATTTGTGAAACCAACTCTACGGGAGCCTGCGATCTGGCCGGACCCGGAGTGATGATTTCGCTGAGCGACGGTCAGGCCCTCAAGGCGTATGTCGATGCCAACCCGGGGGCCGCGGTCACGATCACCACAGCCGGCGTCGAGCAGCCGGTGAGCGGGGTTGTCAACGCGCTCGCCAGTTTTTCCTCTTTCGGGCCTACACCGGACGGTGCGATCAAGCCCGACATGGTAGCCACGGGCGGCTATGACGGCGGCAACCTGTCGTCCGACCCAAATCCCCCGAGCGGAATGTATCTGGCTGGCCAGAACTACGATCCCAACGGCGAACTCTTTACCTCCAACCGCTACGTGGCCGCGGACGGCACCAGCTTTGCGACACCGCTGGTAGCCGGAGCGGCGGCCCTGGTGAAACAGGCGCATCCCACCTGGACGGCCCCCCAGATCAAGTCGGCCCTGGTGAACAATTCCGCGCAGGACGTTACGGAGGACGATTTCCAGGACACAGTCGACGTCGAATGGATCGGCGCCGGCCGGCTGGATGCCAACGCCGCCGTTACCGCGACGGTCACCGCCGCGCCATCCACCCTCTCGTTCGACTATCTGGCGTCGGGGGTGGCGTTCCCCAAGCCCATCCCGGTGACGGTGACGAACAAAGGCGCGAGCTCCGTTACCTTGGCTGTGGCGGTGGCGGTGGGCCTTCCCGCTACCGGTGCTACCGTGACCACGGATCAGAAAAGCCTCACGATCGCTGCCGGCGCCTCCACCACGCTGAACGTAACGCTCTCGGGCACCGTTCCGGTAGCGGGCGAATACAATGGGGCGGTTACGCTTACATCGTCGAGCCCGGCGGTCTCCTTGCGGATGCCTTATATGTTCCTGGTTGGAGACGGATCGTCGCCGAACGTGGTTCCGTTGTTCGGAACGGGCTACGTGGGAGCAGTCGGCCAGGATCTGGGTCCGGTTCCGGTTCAGGTGGTGGACTTTTGGGGCGTGCCGGTTGCCGGCGCCACGGTGACGTACACGGTGACCCCGCGAGGCAGCGTCACGCTGAAGCCCGTTCCCGGAGTGGCCGGCGGCACCACCAACACCGCCGCCGGAAACGTCATACCCTTTGTTCCGTCAAACTGCACGCCGAGCAGTTCCAGCGCTTCCGTGGTATGCACCACAAACAGCTACGGCATTGCCTGGATTGAGGCCTTCGCCGGCTCCACTACGTACGACTATTACACCAATGCCGCCACCATCGATGCGGTGACCGCGGACGGGACGGACGAAACGATCTATGTCGGCATCCTCCCGCAGGCCACGCTGCAAAATGTGACCGATGCCGGGGCCTTTGGGCCCACCATCGCGCCGGGATCGTACGTGTCTTTCTTCGGCTCCAACCTGATGGACCCGGACTTCCTGGTAAACGCAACTGGCGATAGCGCCGACGCCAGCTTCAGCAGTGGACGTCTGCCTTTGGTGTGGGACTACACCACCGTGAGCTTCGACGCTGCCGCTACTGGCAACTTGCCGGCCATCAGCGTTCCGGGCTACGTCTACTTTGTCAGCCCGAACCAGGTCAACGTTTATACGCCTTGGGAACTGGAAAACTACCCGTCCGTGCAGGTGAAGGTTACCAATGTGGCGGAGTCCATTTTAGTCCGCACCAACGTAATGACGGTGCCTGTCAGCAACTACACGCCGGCCTTTCTGATGTACAACAGCGGCAGCGTCTTCATCGCGGATGCCGTAGACGGAGTCAATTGCCCGGCGCCGTATATCATCGGGACCAGTTGTCCCGCTACGCCGGGAGCATTGATCCAGTTCTACGTGAATGGGCTGGGCCCGGTGACCAACCAGCCCGCCAGCGGCAGTCCGGCTCTGGTGAGCCCGCTTTCTCAGACCATCGTTCCGCCGGTGGTGATGATCGGCGGCCAGCAGGCGACGGTACAGTTCGCCGGCTTAGCTCCCACGTTCGTCGGTCTCTATCAGGTGAATGCCTACGTACCCGCGGGACTCGCCGCCGGAAACCAGCCCATCACCATCGCGATTGGCGGGAAGACGTCGCCGAGTTCCATCAGCGCCAGCGGGGTGACGTACAACATCGTGCTGCCCGTCAAATAGGCGACCGCTCCCTTTGGGGCGCCCTCCGGGCCCGTCCCGGTATCGGTATTTCGCGTTACCGGGCCGCGACCCGAGGGAGCGGTTTTTTTCCGGCGGCGGGTATCCTGATATACTCGTCATTCTCGATATGGCGAATCCGAAATACACGGCTTCCGACAAGCCCGTGCCGGTAGCGGAACTGGTAGCCACGCTCGGCGACGGTACCAAGGTCAAGCGGCGCACCCCGCGCATGCGGGCGTGCAATGAAAAAGACGCCAAGGACAAACTCTGCGCCGGCCATCTGAAGCGCTGGTATTTCTTTGGCGACGAAGTGAAGTCCAAGTTCGGCGCGGAGGCTGAGATCTATCGCTGCGAGCACTGCAAGACGCTCTACCTGCCGAACGCGGAAGAAGAACCGCGCACCGGTACGCTTAGCTACTAAGACGTATTCGGGCACTCCGCTCCTTGACAGTCGCGGCTCGGTGAGAGGCTTCCGCCCTTGGGCCACGACTGTCAAGGAGTGCCCCATGGCCGTGCGAGCCACCAAAGGCGATGAAGACGCGGTCGCGGCGGGCAGGCGTCTTCGCTGTTTCTTCGCCGTGTCTTCAACGGAGCGGAGTGCCTCAACTCTGAAACGACGTACTAACCAACGATTGGCCGGTAGAGTCCGGTATCCGGCTCTCTTGTAACCGTGTTGCTCCCGGCTGCGCAGGCAGTTGCACGGTGCCGGCCCTCCAGGCGCCGGTTCGGTTCCTCCCCGCCGGTATCCGGCTTCATCCTCCTCTGACGGACTGACTGGCCCTCTCCGGGAGCGTAACCACGCCGAATCGTCCCCGAAGCGGTGGACTCGTGGGTTCGACCGCTGGATGGCAAGCGGTTTTGCTTTCATGGGGTTCGAGCGAAAATTGGGTTCGTTCGGTGTTTTTTTGTTTTTGGCTTTGAAGAGCGGCGCCGGTGCAGGGTCATGCGGGCTCCTTTCACCTCCAGGAATAGCACGGGCGGCGGGCGGAACTCGGAGGCGACGGGTCGCCGGAGTTGGCAGGAAAGGAGATAAAGTTTGAAGATTTGTGCGAATGAAAAAGGTTTGCTCGGTTTCGCGGCGCCGGAAAGCCCGAGAGCAGGATGGATCTGAACGCCGCGGAATCGAGTAAACCGTGCGTTGAACTAAACCGCGGGGGTTTG
>Ga0182018_10002290_pt1 | contig 19515 bp, 9 predicted proteins | sample 812P2MmetaG_FD_120490 | JGI IMG/M metagenome (GOLD analysis project Ga0182018, IMG submission 120490) | Permafrost microbial communities from Stordalen Mire, Sweden - 812P2M metaG | ecosystem: Environmental > Terrestrial > Soil > Wetlands > Permafrost | place: Sweden: Stordalen | collected... | reverse complement strand
GTGTAAATGCTCTTGGCCAGATCCATCGACGCGGTCTCATAGCGCTCGGCCTGGTTCACGTGACGGAAGTAAAGCCGGACGGACGCGGCCTGCTGCCCCGAGAGCGAGAGAGCGACCGGAAGGCCGGCGCGAAAGCGCGCGGGGGGCGTGTGCTTGCATGACAATGCCGGGCGAAGCGGCCTGCCAGTCGCCTGCCGGATGGCCATCGCCACACTTTCATTCGGCACGCCGTTCGCGGCCGTCTCCAGTTTCCGTTCGATCGCGGCGATATCTTTGTCCATGGCCGGCAAGCGGTCCAACCAGTGGCCGCGCAACTGCGCCAGTTCTCCAACGGTGATATCGGGCTGATACACACCCCGGCCCCGATCGGCCAGTTCCGCCCAGGCGGCCCGAGCGGCACGGTACAACTTCACCGCTTGTTCGAGCGCCGCCCGGTTGCCGGTTTTTTCGTAAATACGATACAGTACGCCGCTGCGGAATTTGGCTCCGAAAAAGCGCCCCAACCCGCACTGGATGCCGATATCGATGGTGAAGCGACGGAAATCGGGGTCGTCTTTGGCTGGCGTTTGGGCCTGCGCAGTCGCCAGGTGTTTCACCGCGGCGGCCGCATAGTCCTCGATCCACTGTGCCACTTCGATGGGGGAGTACATGCCGTCACGGTCGCCGGACAGCAACTCGTCGGCAAAATCGTCGATCCGCGAGAACAACTGCGGATCGAGAGGGCTGACATTTCCGAAGACCCTCGGCGCCGGAGTGTCGGTATACGGGCCCGGATGGTCGGGGTCGATCATGGACTGATTCAGATACACCTCCGGCCAGTAGTTGTTGTTGGCCGCGGAAGGTTCGTGGGCCGTGGTCACAATGGGAAGGATACGGCTGGCGTTGGCCAGGGCAGCCTCAATGGAAGGCGCGCCTTGTGCGAACCGCTGCCGCAGAAACCGTTGCCAGGTCTCCGCCTCGGCCTCGGGATTGTAGAGCAGCCGGCCCCAGACCCGGTAACTATAGAGATACTTTTCCCAGTCCCACCGCGGCTTCAGAGACGTATCGGCGTACGCGCAGCGGTCTCCCGCGATGCCGGAACCGCGCCGGCCTTTGAAGGAGAGCGGCTCCATGATTTCCGCTCCGTCGCTGCCACAGAAACCGAAGTTGCGGGAATGGGCCGCCGCAGTCAGTGGGTCGCCCCAAATCAGGAGGCGCTGCGTTCCCGGCCAGATTCGATGCAGCACTCCCCACTGGCGATCTTCCCGCAGCAGGTCGCCATAGCCATACCGCAGGAAGCTGCGCGAGCCCGCGCTGAGCTTCATCAGCCCGGTGACCGCGCGACTGGGCCGCGGCCGCTCCAGTTCCCGAATGTCCGCCTGATGATAGGGCATGCCCAGGTGCTCGCCCCAATACTTCGGTGAGATCTTGATCGGCAAGCGGGAAGCCACGGCCAGGTCGATCATGGTCTGGTCCATGCCTTTGGCGTGCATGTCGATCTCCACTTTGCGGCCGCAGTTCGCGACTCCGCTGAAAACCGTCTTCCAGAAATCGTAGCTGCCTTCCTCAACCCCGCTCTCGCCGTGCACCCGGAAGGTCACCCCGGTGATGCCCGGGCAGGCCTTGAGCAGAGCGCACACCGCGTCGCGGCAATACGGACCATGCGTCTGGGGCGTCAGCCCCGCGATGGTATAGTTGGCGCGCGGACTATCGATCCACTGGTAGCCGTGCATCCAGAGACCAAGTTGGAACTCCAGGCCGCGCGCGGCCGTCTGATCGCTGATGAATCGCAGCATCTCCAGGTTACGGTCGCGCTCGGCGTCGGGTAATTGCGGGACGCGCACATCGTAGCCCGGCAAGGAGAGGAGAAACGGATACGAGAAGAGAAAATAGGCATCCGTCACATCGCGGAGAAAATCGTAGCCGATTCCCATAGCCAGTTGAAAACGATTGAATCGCTGGGTGGCGAGCATGGTCAGGTAGCGCGGCCACATTTCGCGGTCGTTGTACCAGGGTTTGTCTTCCACCTCGCTGGTGAAGAGGCGCGCCACGCCGCGCACACGGTTGGCGGGCTGTTCCGCGACTGCCTTCGGGATCGCCAGCGCAGCCAGCGGATCGCTTGCGGTTTCCACGCGGTCGGCCAAGTCGAGCAGGGCGTACACCAGCCCTCTCGTATCGTGGCCCGCGGCCAGCAGCACCGGCTTGCCGGCAAGCCTGCCAGGCGCCAGCGCCAGGGCTTCGGGCACGGCCGGCACGCGAACGCCGCCGCCGCTGAGGAGCTCCCTGGCCGCCGCCGTACTCAGCCCGGCTGCGACAACCCAAAGGTCTCCGGCCGGAACTTGCGCTACCTGCTCGTATCGCCGGACGCTCACTCCTCGAAGGGATAGTGCATCCTCCAATTCCTTCGCAGCCCAGCGGGCCGGCGGCGATCCCGCCACCGGGTCGGCCGGGTCGAGCGCAATCGACACTCCCCGGGCAGCGTTCGCGCCCGCACCCACGGCCAAGGTCGCAACCGTCCCCGCGGTTCTCAGAAACCGCCGGCGGCTTACTGGATTCCCTTCCGATTCAGACATCGGAAATATCTTATACCATGAAGGCGCCCAACGCCAGGGCAAGAATCTGCAAACGCATACATACGAGCTACGCGGAGTAAGATACCTGTCTGGAGCCTCTGTTGTCATCCAGCATGTAATCGCTTGCCTTTCGCCCTTCGAACCATATATCATGGGCTCGCAATTCCGATCCGAATGGTACTCGTCCGGCGCTTCGCCGCCGGTTGCAGGAGGGAAAAGAGGATGTTTGTTCAGACTGGCCCCCGAAAGCTCGCGGCGGCGGCCCTGTGCGCGGCCCTGTCCGCTCCAATCGCGTTGCTAGCCCAGTCCGCGAACCAGGTGGAAGTACAGATCCACGCCGATCAGGTCACCTCTCACGTCAGCCCGCTGTTATACGGACTGATGACCGAAGAGATCAACTATTCCTATGACGGCGGACTTTACGGCGAACTCGTGCGCAACCGCGACTTCAAGGAGGACGCCAAAGACCCCGTCCACTGGCAGCTTGTTCAGGAGCGCGGCGCCAGCGGATCGATGTCACTGGACAGCAATACTAGGCGGGCGGGCAAGTCGCTACCATTAGCGGGAGTACGCCTGCCGATACGAATTCGATTGCCGAACCGGCCAAGATCGTGCCGGTCACCTCTAAGGTCGACGGGCTAGGCGCTAACTTTACCAAGACAGTTGCGCCTTACTCTATTAATATTTTGGAGATCAGGGCAAAATAACCCAGGTACAACATGTCGCAAGTACGGTAGCGTATTTGTGCCGGAGTGCTGCAATACGTCACCGCAATTCCGAATCGGACAACAAAGCCATACTGAGGGCGGTTCTTTGATGACGATTCGCGAGGGAGTAGGCAGAATTGACCACCCCTCCGTGCGCGCCAATCCGCCGCCGGAATTAACCCGATCGCTCCCGCTCGCCATCCCCAAGAAGTTTGCCCGCAAGGGATGGAGTCAACTTTCCCGTATCCATACTACCGACGTGGGTGGACGCTGAGCCGGCCGCACCGCTCCATCGGCGCCAATGGGCAACGCCCCCTCCAACGGTAACTCCTTATCGCGGTTGGTGCGGGCATAGTTGGGAACCGCCATCATCGGGCTGCCATCGGCGAACTTCCCTTTGATTACCATTACTCCGCCCAATAGGTCGCCCTTCCACTCGACAGTCAGAGGAGACCGCGGGCTGAGAACCTTGTCAATGGCCTGATCCACCTGCTCGATGTTGTAAACCAGCGGACCGTATCGAAGCGCCACCTTGTTACGCGTGGCTTCGATCCTCTCGCTGCCGTAAATCCGCTGTACCTTCATCGGCAGTACCACGTCGACCTTATCGCCCGCTTTCCACGCCCGCGTAATCACGGCGTAGCCTTTTTCGATTACCGGCTTCACCGTCCGGCCGTTCACCTCGATCGAAGCGATGCCGTTGGCGTCCGGTGCGCTGCGGTAAAGGCTGCTGACGTCGCGGTTCGGCACCCGGATTCGCACGCTGAAAGTCTTCGACGTCTTCGGGTTGACGGTGAGTGACAGCTTGTCGCTCCAAGGATAATCGGTGGTCTGCACCATCTCGACATCCGTCCCGGCCACGTTCTCCACCGTGATCGTGCTGCCCACGAACAGGTTGACATTGACGCCGTCCGCGCTCTTGGCGTACACCCAGGTTGGCATCATGAGCAAGGTTCGCGGAATGTTGCCTACGCAGCAGGGGCATGTGTGCCACGGCGCTCGCCCCACGTTGGCATCCAGCGGGTTGGTGTAGTAGAAGTTCTTGCCCGCCATGTCGGTGCTGCCGAGCAGCGCGTTGTACATCGTCTCTTCGTAAAGATCGGCGTACTTCGCGTCGTGGTACGCCAGGTTCATCTTCCAATGGAAGAAAATCGCGCCGCAACTGGAGCACGATTCGCAATAGGCCGAGTTCCTCAGCGAATAGTTCGGACCGAAGCCCTCGGACGTTTCGCCGCTACCCACTCCCCCGGTCACGTAGTATTTCTTGTTGACCATGTTGTCCCACAGCGATTTGACCGCGCTCTGGTAATCGGGGTCGTGGGTTTCCACCGCGACATCCGCCATCCCCGAGGAATTGTACATCGCACGCACGGCGTGCCCCACGATTTCGTACTGCTGGGTCACGGGCAGGTGGCTCTGATCGTACTCCTGGCGCTCGCGATCGTTGCGCGCCGCGTTGTAGCGGCCGTCCAGCAGAAACTTCGCGAGTTCGATGTACTTCGCGCCCTTCCCGCCTCCCTCCATATCGTTCACGAAGCGGCCGAACCGCACCAGCGCCTGCTCCATCTCCTGGTGTCCGTCGTACCACGCCTTCTTGGGCGCCGGCCCCAGATTGGCACACCAGCAGTCCGCCAGCTTCCTGGCGGCATGGTACAGGCGGGCGTCCTTCTTGTTGGTCATCTGGTAGTGATTGATGGCCGATTCCAGAAAGTAGCCCCCGGTGTATCCTTCGTGATCGCCGCGCCGTTCCCAATGCGCGAACGGGCCGGGGTCGATCGTGCCACGTGCGTTTACCCGTGGCAGCGTGAATGCCGTTTGCAGATATCCGTCGGGCTCCTGCGCCGCTAAGATCTTGGGAATCCAATCTTCAAGCGTGGCCCGCATTTTCGCGTGCGCCTGAACGATCTCCGGATCCCCTTGCGGGTCGATCATCAGGGCGATGCTCATCGCCTCCACCGTCTGGTGCACCCAGGCGTTCGAGAACACATAGCCCTTGTGCGCGCCGTGCGGTTCGCCGCGCAGCGCTTTCCCGGCTTCCACGAAATTATCGATTCCGCCGGGTCCCTGCGTCAGGTCCGTGCGGTTGATCTGGTCGATGCAGTGCGGAATCCAGCTCACCATCAGGGCCTTCGCGCGCGCGTTCCACAAGGGACTGTCGATTTTGAAATTCTTGGTGTAGACCGCGTCGAGTTGCTTCGCCGGGGGCGGCGTCTCCACCGACACGTTCAACGTGGAGGAGTCCTTGGATTGGCCATTGTCTACCGTCAGCCGCAGCACATACGCGCCCGGAACGGAGAACGTCGCCGAGGTGATCGGCGCTTGCGGATCGGCGAACCTGACTTCGCCGGGCCCGGAATCCTTGGTCCAAGTCGCGGTGGGCGACGGCCCGGCCGCCGCCGCCGAAGCAGGCGTGTCTTGCCGTCCGCGATTCTGGTTCGACTGCGGCGGGTCGCCATACCCGGCCCATCCGCGCAGATAAGTCTTCCCCGGCAGGATGGTCACGCGGTCGACGCCCGCGATGCCTTTCAGCCCGGTCTCGGCCGCCGAAGCGCGGGAGAGTATCGCACTTTGGATCAGCGGAGGCATCACCACCGATCCCACGGCAGCCTTGCCCGTCTTTCCGAGCATCTGACGACGGGTCAATTTGGTAGTCTTCGATTGGCTCTTCACGGGAAGCACCTCCAGGAGTAGACTGTGCTCCCCATTCTCCCGCAGGCTTCCGGCGACTGCAAGTAAGCGATTACAGTAAGCGAGCAAGATTAGCAAAATCACGGACGAGCGGGGAGCGCGCGCAGGCCGGGGACAACTGCTAGCGAAGACCGGTCGCGGCCGTCCACCGTCAGCCTCGCGCCGTTTCCCACGAAGCGGTACTCACGGCCGGTGCCCTGTCCTACGACGGTGAGGACTCGGTTTCCGAGGTACTCGAACGTAGCGGTGTTGACTCTGCCCACTGGGCTCGTCGCATGTTGGTTACTCACCGGCGCGTTGGCCGGCAACTGAGCTAGTCTCTTCTGTCCGCAGCATGGCATGGGGATCCTCTTCTTTCCAATAAGGCGCTGCAGCGCGCGGCGCTGGTTGTGTCGCGCGCTCCAGCAAAATGGCTGCGCCGGAAAGCGCGAGCCAGAGTAAGAAACAATGCCTGAGGTCCGGATCGAGGAGCCACGCGAAGGGCGCCGCAATCCAGAGGCTGAGGCAGTAGAAGCAGTCGAGCAGGCGCCCCCAGAATCGGTTGCCCAGGGCGCGCCGCAGCCGGACGACTAAGTCCCACGGCCCGTCCTCGGCCTGGAGGAAATGGGTGATCCGCCAGACGCCGAGAGTGCCGAGAGTAAAGTAGTAAAAGTCCATGAAGCAGGGTATCCGTTCCTCACAGAGTGCGGCTGGGAGGGCGGGTTCGCCAATCCCAGCCGCTTCGCAAGGAAAGACACCGTTAGGACGACGGGGCGTTAATCCCCACCAAATCCTGCCAGAACACCGTCTCAGGATAGCCGTTTACGCCATCGGTTACGCGGTCGTGCGCCGTAAGGGTGAAGGCGAAAGCACAGAAACTGAACCCACTGGGCAGCCAATTGAGGCTCGATGTAGTGGCGCCCGGGTCAGTGTGCGGCGCGGGTATCAGGGTGGTATCGGTGAACATACTGGGGTCCAGCGGGTAGTCCGGCGATCCGTGGAAGTCGCAGGGGTCCGCCAGACCGGCCGCCGGATAGCTTTGGGGAGTGACTCCGCCCACCACAGTGACTGGCAGGCTGTAGTTATTGCCCCTGGTAACCGAAAGTCCCCAGTCCGCCAGCATGCCTTGCGCATTGTCCACAAAATACTGCACCGTGAGGGGCGCGTTGGCGGAGGGAAGAGTCAATAGCGCGCACTCGTCCAAGCCCACGGGCGATCCCAGACTCACCGATTCGATCGAACCGCTCGTGGCCACATTGTCGATGTAGAGCGTAATGCTATCCACGCTGGAGGGTACTTGACTACCGGCGACGTCATATCCCTCGATCTTGAACAGCACCGGCCCGGGCCCGGCGGGGGGCTGATAATATCCGCTGCTCAGGATCAGCTTGAGGCTGTTGTCCAGCCAGTTGGAATCGCCTTCGTGGTTGGCGTAAGTGGGCGCTATCTGGGCCGGATTGCCATCCACCTGAACGGCCAGGTTGGTGGGTCCGACTGGCGTGCCGGTGTATCCCGGCGCGAAGGCCGGAATATAGTTGAGGTCGAAGCCTTCGCTGACGAAGCTGAAGGTGGAACCGCCATCGAAGCTGTAGCGGACGGTGTAGTTGGCTACGCCCGAGGCGCCGAAGCAGGCGTACAGCCACAGGCCGCCGCGCCAGCCGGCGCAATCCACCTGCGGGGCATTGGCATTGCGGCAGGTAATACGTCCGGTGCCGTCCAGCGTATTCGGCGAGCCACTCAAGGCGCTGTACAGCACCACGATGTTGCCGATCTGATAGATGGTGCGGTCGTAGCTGGCACAGCCCGCGCCGGGGGTGGTGACACTCCCTAGCGGAATGCAGAGGTTGATGCGGAAAACGTTGGGGATGCTGTAGTACGGCGCCGTTTCGTATTCCACTTCCATCGACGCGCCCAGCGCCTGCACGATGACGTTGGGATGGATGAGCGGTCCGATCGGTATCTCGCCGGAGATGGGACCCGACAGCTCCTCGAGGACCACCGGAAAGTAGCGTCTCCAAGCGGCGTAGGTGAAGCGGAAGATATAGTTACCCAACTCATCGGTCACTGCCAGCCCCAGGTCTTCGCGGACGCCGGTGCCGGTGTACGGACCCCCGGCTTGCTCGGCGCTGGTTTGCGTGTATTCCTGGAAGTTCAGCAGCAGCCCGGGAGCCGGCGACGTTCCGCAGTTCCAGAACCTGTCAATGCCCGCGCGAAGCTGGGCAATGGCCAGCGCTTCGGCGGGACTCATTGCGGAACTTCCCGGGGCGGAACCGTCGAGCACCACGGCCGCTGCGGCAGCGCGCAGTTGAGCGGCGGCTGTCTCATGGTACGTTTTGACGTCCGCCGCGCTGTTGATTTCGAGCTGTGGCGCGGCCGCCTGGGCAGCCGCCGAGGTGAAGGCCAGACCGCGATTCTGCACGGGCGCTCCGGTAGGGATGACCAGCGGGCGGAAGAGCGGTCCCGGATCCGGAACCGGGCCCGGACGCTTGGGCACGCGGCTGGGGTAGATCTGTTGGATGATGGCGCGCAAGGCCGGGTTCTGCAACGCTTGCTGCAGGGCCGCCGCCGTTTCAATCACCATCCAAGGCAGACACGGATTCCAGATACAGGGGCCGGTGTAGGTTTCGACATTGCCGTAGAGCACGTAGTCGGTCGCCGAGAACAGCATGCTGCAAGTCAGGATGAGATCGTTGAAGTCGCCATCGTTGGCGGTATCGTCGGACCTGATGTCGAAGGTGAGCGTGCTACCGGAGACGTGCGGGACACCGATATGCTGCCGGGAATCCAGCCATGGCTGACCGGCGCCCGACTGGCTTTGGATGTTGACGGACCACTGGGGTGCGTTGACAAAAACCGAGTCGCCGGCCGTTCCGTCGACGATAATGTCCGGGCTGCCGGGCCGGGAAACAACGAAGCGCTGTTTGAAAGCGGCGCTCTTCGATTTGACCGTAACGGTCCAACTGCCTTGCATTGTGATACTCATTCATTTTCTCCTTTAGCACCGAGAGTCCAATCTGCGCGCTTCTGTCGCGGCGCATTGAGTCAGCCTCGCATGCAGTATTTAGTGATAGTGGGAGGGATTCCGTTTCACCCAGGATTTCCATTCCGGCCCTCCTGGTGCTTCCGGGCACCGATCCGGCCGCTCGCTTGGACCCTTTGATCGACCTTTTTCGTCTGAGGCGCCGCAACACTCTTGGGAAGCGCCGCCTCTGCCCTCGTCCGGGTTAGCGAAAACCGTTTGCGTTCCGTCGATCCCTAATACTCGTGTTGAAACGTTTCTGCCATCCGGTTCACTATAACCATGGGTGGGCATGATTCGGAGGGCTTGCCACCTGTTCCCCTCGGAGGGGGGAACAGCCCGCAGTTTTCCACCAAACCTCGGACGCAGGGGTGCGGCTCTCCGCGCATCCCTGCCGTCTGTAAGCCGTGGCGGGGGCCTCCCGTTTTGCATCGCGGAGCGATCACCACCGAGCCCACGGCAGCCTTGCCCGTCTTTCGCAAGGAGCGCCCATCCGCATTGCCCTGTTTGATGGCTGGATCGAGAATCCCGGTCTTCTGCGCGGCTCTTCCTTACCCTCGGTTTTCCCGAGGTTCATAGGTGTCGGATCAGATTATCTTGTGTACGAGTCATTACCCGAGCTGATTCCTTTCATTCAACAAGTACATCCACATCACTTTCGGACGCGTGTCTTGATATCCCCCGCGGGATATGGAAGGCGCGGAAGTTAGGAGCAGAAGTCAGAATGGCGGCGGTGTACCCGTTCAGCAGCCGCTTGATACCGCGAGCCACGAACAGAATTCGCGTTGGGGCCTCGAGAGCGGAAACCAACGGGCTGCGCCCCCCCGGCAAGTTCCGGCGAACGTAAGGCATCACTGCTTTCGGGGGGCGGCCTGCTGCTGGAATTTTTGCATTAAGTCGTGTATCTCCGGGGACAGCCGTTCGGGATGGCGCTCCACGTTGACGGCCCAATCGCGTATGTCGAAGGGCATTCCCCAGAAGATCTTGCGCTCGGACACGGCGGGCGGTCCGCCCGGTTGACCCGCCGGGGGAACGGGCTCCGGCAATTGGAATACATAGTACGAACCACCGGCGAGTTGCTGGTGCGGGTATTGCCGCAGGTATCCGCAATTGTGATTCTCCAGAATCGACACTGCGGCGACGGCGACCCAATGACCCGCGTCGCGATCCGTCGGATCCTGGCAGTCCCACATCCGGGCCTGTGGCACGACCACTGCCGGATCGGAAAGCGAGGCCCAGTCCAACTCGATCTCCGTCAAATGCCGCTCCTGGGCAAAACGCTCCACTTCGGGCAGAGCTTCGTTCCAGCTCACGTTCGAATCGTTCACCAGTTGGTAGGCCGGATGGCCGAACGCCAGACTGTTGACGAATGGCATGAGGTATGGGTACGCAAGAGCGATCGCGGCGAAAGAACTCACTGCCGCCGCGGCTATCGCCGCTTGCCAAAGCTTCCGTCCCGGCAGGGCGCGGACCATGCGGGGCAAGGGCGCAAGCATCAATATGAGCAGGATAATCGGCATCATGAAGTGCCGGATGCTGAGATCCAACAGAGACAGGAGACAGACCGTCAGATATACGAAGAACCCGGTCATCAAGACGCGCCAGTGGGGGCAAAGCTCGATCGGAATAGCGTGTACGCCACGCTTGCGTGCAAGGACGCCGGCAGCGGCCGCCATCGTGAGCAGCACCAGAAAGCCCAAGGTCGATTTCAGGGCGAACACCACCGGAAAGTAGTACGGCACACCGTGGGAGTGAGCGTGCCCCAACAGGAACGTTGGCCGGGATCCCGTCACCAGCATCATGAGAAACCCGCGGACATACAGCCAGACCGGCATCAAGGGTCGGCGGATGATGGAGGCCCACGGTCCGCTTCCGATGAGGCTCAAAGCGTTATCAGGCTGGTTCCACGAAAGCACGAAGTACACCACGTAGACCAGCAGTGCGGCCCAGAGAGCGCCGCGCAGAGCGCACCGCCAGCGCGCGCGCCGCCACGCCTTGCGGGAGACTTTCTCCGCGGGCTCCTTTGCACTGGGCCAGAAGCGCGTTTGCAGGAACAACACCAGGACGACGGGAATCAGGAGCAGGCCGGTGAATTTCGAGAGCAGCGACGCCCCGAATGCGGCGCCGAAGAGCAGGGCGTTTCGGGGCGACGGCGCGCTCCAGATCTCGCCCAGCCGCCAGAGCGCAATCAGGGAAAACAGCGTCACCGGCAAATCCGTAAGCACAAGCGGACCGAACACCAGAAACGCCGGCGTGGCCACATACGCTGCCAGACAGAGCAGGCCACCCGCTGGACCGCCGATGCGGTCTGCATAGCGATACACAAACCACCCGGTTACGAGGGTCAGGATCAGCATGGGGAAACGAGCCCACATCAAGGTGGATTTCCAATCGTTCCATCGGCCGAGAATAGCATCGCCAAAGGCAAACTGCGCCAAATAAGCGGAGAAGAAATCGGTGGAGACCTGCCATGCCGGGCTGGAGTAATCGGCATGGGTTCCGCGGACGGCAAGGGCCAGCCCCGCCAGTGCTTTCCCAAGCGGTGGATGTTCGCCGTTGAGGCGCATGTCCAGCCGTTGCCAGTAGCTCATTCCAGCGGCCACGTGCGCGAATTCGTCTACCGTAGCCGACTCATGCAGAGCGGCTCCGCCCGCAAGAAGAAACATCGCCCCGAGCAGGGCGGCGGCGGCCAGATGTGGCGCGGCTTTCGACATATTCGAATCAGATTCGCCTTTCTGATACAGGTACGGATTGGCGGGCGCCGTTTACCTGACTTTTTTGCGGCCCGGCTCGAAACGTTGCGGGGGTTCCCCGTACACAATTCCCCGTCCGTTCATTCCCAGATAGACTCTACCATACACTCGGGAATCGGCTTGGATGAGAGTAGGGCCGCCGTACTGGTGCAGATCGTCATTGATGCGGACCCACGTTGTTCCGCCGTCGTCGGAGCGGTAGATCCCCATCACCGAGGCCGGGGCAGCCACGCCGTAGAGATAAATGGCCGGAATGTGGGTCCCACTGCCGGCCGCTCCCACGGCTACCGAATTGGCCCACACCACGTTGGACGGATTCGTCCACGTAACGCCTCCATCCGCCGAGTGACGCATTCCGTTGCTGCCGAGCGGCAGCCAGATGTCGCCGGCTTGCGAAAAGTTCACCACCGGAATGCCGCAACCGGAGCCGTTGCAACTGCCGCTCGTCGTCAGGGCCGCGGAATTCACCTGGGAAAATGCCACGCCGCCGCTCGTTCCCGTGCTGTAGAACCGGATGCCGGTGAAGGCGTAGAACCGGTTCGGCGCGACCTTGTCGGCCACCACCGGCGGGTTGCCGGCGAGGCCCGTCACAGCGGTCCAGGTGTTGCCGCCGTCCATGGAGTACTGCGGGCTCGAGGAGCCGATCGCTGGAGTCCACATCAGCATCGCGCCGCCGGCGTCCACGGCCAGCGCGCCGCCATTTCCGCTATTGACGCCCGTGGGGCAAGCCGGAATCGGAGCCCACGAGTCGCCCCCATCGCTCGAGTACGCCCCATAAGTACAGGGATTGGTGGAGGCGCTGGAGGGCGACTGAGTCCGCACGATGACCGACGGATTCTGGCCGGCCCAGTCCAGGCTACCCACGGTCGTGGCCACGGGATTGGTATACATTCCGGCCGCCGGCGATACTCTGAAATCATCATGGCGGAATCCGCCGATGTCTCCGACTCCGCTCAACAAGGGGGCACCGGCCGCGGGGCTGATCAGCGCGGTTACGGCAGTCTCTTCGACCCCAAGCGCCTGGACGAACCACGTGGGCGCGGCGCCGGAATCCGCCACAGAAAGGTTATTCGTCGCATAAATGGTAGCGCCCGTGCCAAACATCAAGTGATTCGGATTGGTTGGATCGATCAGCACGGCGGACATCCACCAGCCGAACTTGGCGCTTCCCTTGGGCGGAGAGGTGCCGCCGAAAGTGAGCCACGGGGAAAGCAGGCTAAAAACCGACGGATTGAAATAGTAATTGCCCGCATTCAATCCGGCAAAGCCCGCGGCGGAGGTAAGGTGCGCCAGGTCGATCCACGTGGCGCCGCCGTCGTGCGTGACGTATACGGTATCGACGGGATACCATCGGTCGAGCGTGCTCACCGCTAACGTGCCGGAACGGTTGGGGTCCTGCGTCAGTCCGCAAAAACCGCCGCTCTGCGAATTCTCACCCTCGGCTGTGTCGAGCGGAGGCGTGATGTTGGTCCAACTGTTATTCGCCGGATTGAATTTCTCCACCAAGCCGTAGCTCATTGAATTCGGGCCCGGATAACTGCCGTACGTGACGTAGAGGTTTCCATCCGGGTTCACGACTGCCCGCATGGGCACGGGCGCATGCGTGCCGCTCGAAACGCTGAACGGCCAGGAAAGCGGCTGACCGGCGAGCGCGGTCCAGGTCACGCCGTCGTCGGCGCTCTTGTAGACCGTAGAGGTGGTGTAGACGCCCGCATAAATCGTGCCGCTGTTCAGCGGGTCGAACACCACCCACTGGACGCCGAACCCGTCGCTCGACGCGGAAACCGGAAAGCTCGATGCCTGGGTCCACGTCTGGGCATAGTCCTCGCTTTTCCAAAGCCCGTTGTAGCGCGTTCCCATCAGGAGTTCGCTGGGGCCGAACGGATTGACCGCCAGGCGCTCGCCGGCCGATCGCCCATCGCTATTAGAAGCCATCCGGAAAGGCACATTGACGGTGGTAAACGTGGCGCCCTGGTCGGTGGAGACCAGGACGGCCGTGGGACCGCCCGTGTACATGCCCGCCGCGATGTAAAGCCGGTTCGGGTCTGTCGGATCGAGCGCGACGCTCTCCGGGCCGTTCAGGTTGTAGTTGGCGGGCGCCTGGAAATCGGTGAGCGGAATCCATTGGCCGATGTGCGCGTTCCATCGGTACACGCTGCCAATATCGGTACGCGCGTAAATTAAACCCGGCTCGGTGGGGTGCGCCACGAATCCCGGAACGTATCCGCCGGCGACAATCCGCACCGGCCTCCAGACGTAAGAATCGTCGAGTTGCGCGGGTAATCGAAGCAGCAGCAACAGGGAAGCCGCGCACAGCACCGGTAAAGAAAACCTGCGAAAACCCATGCCTTTCATCTTACGACCCGAGATGGAGCGTCCCCGCGACCGTCAAATCCGCCGCGGCTGAAGAGTTCCCGACGTAGACCGTATAGTCTCCAGGAGCAGTTTGCCACGCGTCCGCCGCGGCGCTCCACCAGGACATCGGGTGAGAAGAATCGCTCTCGTCGACTTCGATGGTCACATGCTGGAGCGCGCCGGGCTGCAGCGACACCTTCTGCCACCCAGCCAGGCGCCGGGGCGGCTCACCGAGACTCGACGGGAGTCCCAGATAAACCTGCACCACTTCCGCCCCGCTCACCGATCCGGTATTGGTCAGGTCGCAGGAGACCTGGAAGTTGGGGTTGCTGGTGGTCAGGTTGTTCGTGAGACCGATGTTGGCAATCATGAAAGTTGTGTACGACAGCCCGAACCCGAAGTGGAAAACCGGATTCAGGTTGTTGGCGTCGTACCACTTGTATCCTACCAGCAGACCTTCGGAATAGTTCACCGGGAAGGGCGCGGTGGAGGATGGCGGGACCGGACCGGCAATTGACGGATGCGGCAGATCGGACACGCTCGCCGGAAATGTGACGGGGAGCTTGCCGGACGGATTGACCGCGCCAAACAGGATGTTGGCGATCGCTTCGCCGCCGCGTTGACCGGGGAACCAGGCTTCCAGCACCGCGCTGACGCTTGCCAGCCACGGTAGCACTTGCGCGCCGCCGTTCTCCATCACCACGATGGTATGCGGATTGGCCGATGCCACAGCGCTCACCAGGCCGTCCTGGTCGATGGCAGGCGTGTGGATCACGTCGGTGAAGTTGAGGCTCGGCATGTCCATGCCTTCGCTGGTCCACTGGCTGACGAATACGATCGCAACGGCCGAAGAGGCCGCCACAGCGGCGGCGCGCGGCGTATTGGTCCCATCGTCGAAACGCACGGTGGCGTTGGGCGCCATGGCCTGGATAGCCTTTAGCGGTGACGATGGATCCCAGATCACCGGGGACCATCCGGGTACAGTGGGATATCCCTCATTCAATGCCACGCCGCCGGTCGGGTACACCTGGGCCGAGCCGCCGCCGGAAAGCACTCCGACGTCGGCATGCGATCCGATCACCGCGATCGATCCCACGGTTGCCGGGTTGAGGGGCAATTGATTCCCGGTGTTCCGGAGCAGGACGGCGCCCTGTTCCTCCACCTGTTGCGCCACTGCCTGGTCAGCGGCGGTATTCACGGGCGTCACCGCACCGGAAGCGCCCATCACGCCGGTCTGGTACAGGGCCCGTAGAACCCGTTCCACCATGTCGTCCAGCCGAGACTGCGGCACGGCGCCCGCTTGCACCGCGGCATCCAGGCCCGAAAACCACTGATTATCCGGCTGCTCCTGGTCGAGTCCCGCGTTTGCGGCCGCCACCGTACTATGGCTGGCCCACCAGTCCGACATCACGAACCCCGGAAAGCCCCAGTCGCTTTTCAGTACGTCCGTGAGGAGGTGCGGGTTCTCGCAAGACCAGGCGCCGTTCACCAGGTTGTAGGAGCACATTACGGACTGCACATTGGCATCCCGCACGCCGATTTCGAAGGCCAGCAGGTCGGTCTCGCGGGCCGAGCGCTCGTCGATCATCGCGTTGGCGGTGGTGCGTCCGGTCTCCTGGTCGTTCAGGGCATAGTGCTTGATGCAACCCACCACTTGCTGGTCCTGGATGGCGCGGACGTGGGCCGCGTTGATCTTCCCGGCGAGAATGGGATCTTCACCCTTGGTTTCGAAGGTACGCCCGTCGCGCGGTTCCCGCCCCAGATTGACGTTTCCTCCCAGATTGACGTTCAACCCGTAGGCGCTCATCTCCGCGCCGATCACCTGTCCATATTGATAGGCCAGGTTCGGGTCCCAACTGGCGGCGCTCGCAATTGCGGAAGGGAGCGCCGTCGCGGGCGCCTGCGAATTTGCCACGCCGACACTGCCGTCGTTGAAATAGAGGTCCGGGATGCCCAGGCGCTGGATGCCGGGGATGTAGCCTCCAGCTCCGCGCGGCAGCGGGATGATGTTGGTCACCGGGCCGCCCGCTCCGTGTACAAGCTGGAGCTTCTCGCTTTGGGTCATCTGCGCCAGCAATTGCTGCGCGAGCGGGTCCGCGGTGGCCGGCGCCGGCACCCGAAAGTAGCCGGTAGCACTACCGATCGTCAATGATGCCTCCACGTATGCCGCGGTCGCCGTCACGCCGGCCGGATAGACGAAGTTAATCTGATCGATGATCTCTCCGGGAGCGGCGCCGCAATATTGGACGCTCGCCACCTGGCCCCCGATGGTGAGCTGGCAGCTCGCCGGGCTGCCGGGCACCTCCAGAGGGGTCAACGATCCGTTGTAAACGGCGCCCGCGCCATCCTGCGACGGCCCGTTCTTGGGTCCGAGCGCGTTAGCCCACAACTGGTAGTTCCCGCCCGCCTGAACGGCGCACTCCGTGGTTTCGCATCCGGTTCCGGTGACCCAGGCCACTCCGTTTACGGGCTCGCTCAGGAACATCGACGGAGCCTGGGGTGCCGCGACCGTGACCGATTCCACCGCACTGACGGCGCTGTTCCAGGTCACTGTTATGGGGACGTCGGGCCCGGGCGTAGTCTCCCAGGGGATCTGGAAATTGATCTGAGTAGGAGAAACGTAGATCAGCGGGGCGGCCACGCCGTTCACCGACACCGATACGCCTGCGACGGAGGTTGGAAAGGTGGGGTTCGCTGCGATCAAGTGCTGGGCATCGGCCAGATTGCTTCCGTACAACGTGGCCAAACCGCCGGGAGCGAGATCCCCGAGATAGGAAGCTCCGTTCACAACTTGCCCCGGCGTGATGACCGGCGTTGCGGCGGGGACCGGGGTCGACTGGTAGACCCGCACGTAGTCCACCAGCATGTCCTGATTCGGAAAAGGAGCGTTGGGATCGGGAGTGCCCAGGAACGTGCTGTTGCCGCCGATCGCCAGGTTCAGCAGAATGAAAAACGGATTATTGAAAGGCCACTGTCCGGCGGGAACCGAAGATGGTGTGGCCGTGTAATATAGATTGCCATCGACATAAAACGCCACCGAATTCGCCGACCACTGAATGGCGTAGACGTGGTAATCGTCCGACACTAATTCGCCCAACGGCAGCGCGTACTGCCCTCCGGCGTTGTAGTCGGTGCTGCTGCCCGTGGCAACCGGCCCGTGCGCGGTGCCGTTGTTGATGGCCTGGTCGTTGACATTGCCGTAGGCGCCGAAATTCTCCATAATGTCGACTTCGCCGCAGGCGGGCCAACTGACCGTCCCGATGTTCTCGCCGAGCATCCAGAACGCCGGCCAGACGCCATGACCAAACGGGAGCTTGATGCGGGCGACGACCATGCCATACTGCCAACTGAGGTCGGTGGTATGGGTCGAGGCTCCCGGGCTCCCGGTTTGCAGGCGTGCGGAAGTGTAGGCGCCGGAACTGCTCCTTATCGCGCGGATGACCAGATTGCCGTTGCCATCCTGGAAGGCATTCTGCGTCGAATTGGTGTAGGTTTCGGCCTCACCGTTGCCCCACCCGCCGCCGCCGAGGTCATAATTCCACTTGGTGGGATCGGGCGGGCTCCCGGCCGCCCCGTTGAACTCGTCGCTCCAGACGAGCTGCCAACCGCTGGTAATTTGCGCCGAAACTGCGCTTACCAGGACTACAAAAAGCAGAATCAATTTAGTGCGCATCTTTGGCTCTTGTATTGATAATACTCGCAGTCGCGTGCGCGCGGTTTCTTACCGGCGGTTCCCTACATTCTGAATAGCAGCCGTGGAACGGCACGTTGCCGCCGCTATGCCCGGGGGCCTCGACGCGCCCGAAATCCGGCAATCGGCTGTTCCGCAACGGCGGCAACCACGTTTTGACACGGGCCACCGAAAACGCCGGCCTCGCCGGTCTTACTGGAAATAGACTGGGAATCCGTTGAAAAACTCGTCCATAAGGATGCCCTTGTCGAGGCCTGTGGCCTGGAAAGTCACCGGATTATTGGACTGCCCGATCCAGATGTAGCCTGTCGGGTATGGAGCGATGCCAATATGACCGGTTCCGGTCGGCGGCAACGTAGAAACCACCCATTTGGGAATTGTGAACGATTGCGCGGAAAGAGGCGCTATACACATGAAGCCCTCGGCGAGGTTCCCGCCCGCCGCGACTGATACGCCCGCGATAGTCACCTGGCCGTTCTGCAAGTTGGGGTTGCCGCCGGTCCAGGTAACCGTGAGATCGCCCGAACGGGAGAGCGTCTGGCCGGCTATGATGCCCGAGAGATAAGCGGTGGGGATGCTGGTGGTGTCGGTTACGGAGAATGCGCCGACATTCGCGCCGCCCGGACCGGAAACCGTATATTGGAGATCGCTCCAGAAAAATTGAGCTCCGCCAGTATTAAACATCGAATAGTAATCTCCAGCGTATAGCGGGGGAAGCGTCGCGGTCGAGAGACCTTGCAAGGTGATCGCAGGGCCGGCATCGAGTTGGGCGGGACTCATATCGGGATCGTTCACCTTCGTGATGCAATAACCTTGGGACACGCTATAGGAGGCCAGACCGGCGGTTTGCGGCGTGAATTCGCTGAAGGTCGCCTGCCCAAAATCGGGCACGGCGATTCCGGTGGGAAGGCTCTCGTTGCGTAGAACGATAGCGAACAACTGCACGAATCCGAAATCGACCGTGCCTCCGGCGGCGAGCTTACCGATCAAGTCCTGGCCCAGAATGGAATCCGAGCAGGTCTGGCCGGATGTCGATACGGCAATCGTCGCGGACCCGCCGACGACTCCATTGGCTTCCACCGCCACCGGCACATAGCAGCCCTGTATCCCGGACGGAACCTGGAACATGACCTGGTCCAACCCGGGATAATCGGCCGACCGTCCCGCATAATAAGGAGTCAGCGAGGTATTCCCGACGTGCACCGTCGGGCTCCCCAAATTGCCAACCGGCGGCGTGTTCGAGTCGTCCCCATCGATGGGTCCCAGGCCGGTGCCCCACAATACGACCCAATCGCCCGGGTGGTATGTGTGAATGATGCTATTGAGCTGATAGTTCAGATCGGTGGCGATTGCCTGGCCGACGCCGCGCGAATAGAAGGTATACGGGGCGAACGAGGCAGAGCCGATTTCGACGGGCTCCGGCGCGCTTGTCTGGTTGGTGTAGGTGACGGTAACGGTTCCGTTTCCAGCGGGCGTTGTGGAAGGGAGAAGGGCGTTCACCTGAGAACTGAAAGCCATCAGGATGAAAGCCGTCACGGTTTGACCATTCACCGTGACGGCGACGGAGGTGCCGCCGAGCAACGTCTGTAGCGGCAACGGGCCGGCTTGGACTAGTCTGTTGGGTCCCAGACCGCTGCCGAATATGGTGAAGATCGAACCCTGTGCAATCCCGGAGCCTGGCAGCCCCTGGTTGAGATAGCTTGCGGAGTTTACAACCTCGGTTGACGAGATAACGGGCTGAGCGATTGCGCAGCTCGCGGTGAGGAATGCC
>Ga0182018_10002288_pt1 | contig 19526 bp, 15 predicted proteins | sample 812P2MmetaG_FD_120490 | JGI IMG/M metagenome (GOLD analysis project Ga0182018, IMG submission 120490) | Permafrost microbial communities from Stordalen Mire, Sweden - 812P2M metaG | ecosystem: Environmental > Terrestrial > Soil > Wetlands > Permafrost | place: Sweden: Stordalen | collected... | reverse complement strand
GGACTCGACCGCAATCATCGTGCTCTGGGACGACTGGGGAGGCTTCTACGACAACGCGCCGCCGCCGCAACTCGATTTCCGCGGGCTGGGCATTCGAGTGCCGTGCTTGATCATCTCGCCCTATGCCAAGCAAGGCGTGGTCGACCACACGCAATACGAGTTCGGCAGCGTTCTCAAGTTCATCCGTAACGTCTTCGGTTTACCGGCGATCGGTCCGACCTCCGAAGGATACACCGACACGCGCGCCAACGATCTCAACGACGCCTTCGACTTCAGCCAATCGCCGCGGCAGTTCAATCCAATAACATCCAAGTATCCGGCGCAGCATTTCCTGCGCGAGCCGCCGTCCGACGAACCCGTCGACAACGACTGAGCGCCGCGAGATGAATTCGTTGAGGATGCGGCACCGTTTGCTACTGGGCCTTGCAGCGGCGGGGCTCGTGTGGACCGCGGGATGTTCCTCCGGGGACGACGGATCGCTCGGCCCGCGGAGCGCGCTCTCAGTCGTGCGGCCCGCAAGCGCCAGCAAAGTCCTCTCGCACATCGTCGTCATCATTCAGGAGAACCGCAGCTTCGAAAATTTTTTCGCCGGATATCCGGGCGCCAACGCGCCGACGTCCGGCTGTGCGATTCCGGTCACCAGTAGCGGAAGCGGCAGCATACGTTCGCGCGGCATCCGCCCGCTAGGTTCTCGCGCGAACCCGCAAAGCTCGAGTTCCTGCCCGCCCGGCGACATCAGCGTTGCCCTCAAGGAGACCACGCTTGATGGTCCGGATCTGGAACACAACTGGCACTCGTCGAGGGTCTCGTGGAATAAGGGGAAGATGGACGGCTTCTCGAGGTTCGGCAAAGCGGGCAAGTACCAAGCCTACGAGTACGTCAATCCAGAGGACATCGCTCCGTACTGGGACATGGCAGAGCAGTACGTGCTGGCCGATGCGATGTTTCCGACGGAGTTCGGCGGCAGCTTCACCGCGCACCTGACGCTGGTTGCCGGCAACGACAACATCCGTCAATCGCCGAGCAGAGCCGAGGTCGATTTTCCGGATGGTAAATACGACGACTGCGATTCACCGCCGGGCACGAGGAGCTCGTATCTCACGGCGAACGACCTAGAGCACGACGAAAGGGGCCCCTTCCCCTGTTTCGGTCAGTGGGATACGATCGCCAACGTGCTCGACGAAGCAGGGATCTCGTGGAAATACTATGCGAGCAAACTGCTGGACGCCGGCTTCTGGGAACCGTTCGAAGCCATGAAATACACGCGGTACGGCCCCGACTGGACCAGGAGCATCATCGCTCCGCAGACGCAAGTTCTGGAAGACGCCGCCGACGGCAACCTGGCCTCGGTGACCTTCGTCTCGCCCAGCAAGCCGGATTCCGACCATCCGCACGACGGCGACGCGGGCCCGTCGTGGGTCGCGTCGGTTGTCAACGCGATCGGCGAGAGCTCCTACTGGGACACATCGGCGATCGTCATTTTGTGGGACGATTACGGCGGCTGGTACGATAACGCGATGCCGCCGAAGCTCGATTATCGCGGGCTCGGGATCCGCGTGCCCTGCCTCATCGTCTCACCCTACGCCAAGCAAGGCTACGTCTCGCACGTGCAATACGAATACGGCAGCGTCCTCAAGTTCATCGAAGAGGTCTATAAGCTCAACTCCATCGGCCCGATCTCCGAGGGCTACACTGACTCACGGGCCAACAGCCTAGACGACGCCTTCGACTTCAACCAGGCGCCGCGTGCGTTCGCCCCGTTTCCCCCGAAGTATCCGCTATCGCACTTCTTGCACGAGCCGCCCTCAAACGAGCCGGTCGACACGCAATAAGGCGCGCTAGGAGCCTGTAGGGTTATGGTCGCGCGTGCTGTTGATCACCCGGGTTTCCAGAGCCCGTACGCGCCCACGAGAGCGATCAAAAAAACCGCGCAGCCTATTCTTTCCACCGCAAGCAAGCTCGCCGCTACGAGTACGGTCCAGCTTCCTAGGCAAACCCCAAGAGCGTGTAACCCCGCTCTTCAAATGCTTGTGGCGTGCCGGGCGCCGCGGGAATTAGCTTCGCAAGCGCGCCGGCTGCGGCGATGTCTTCGAGATTGACTTCGGTCAACGTTATCGGTTCGCACGTCGCGTTCTTACTGTGACCAAACAGCGCTGCAGGCGTCCCGCCGCACGCTGCGAGACTCGGGACAAGCGCACTAATCCAAAGAGACTCTAGGCTCTTCAAACAAAGGCTCCTTCTACTGCGCGGGGAGGCAACGCATGTTCGTCGCGAACCTGCCGCACTCATCGTGCCGCATTATCCGAATCTCCGCTAAATAGACTGGGGTTAAATTTTTCGGGCGAGACGCTTCAGTGCGCGATGCTGACGATGGACCTTACGCGCAAGTTGTCGCGGAAGCTCGCGTGGTAAAGGCAAAGATGACGGTCGCAAGGACGGTGGATAAGGTCGGCCGCCTTCAGTCTGCAAGCGATCGTAATAACACGGCCCTTTACATGAAACGGCGGGCGAGAAGGCCGATTCTTTTCACGGATTTTCTCACCGAATAAAAATGCGGTATGTTGCTATAAGGATTGATTGTTCGACTTCGGATCATCTCCGCTGGCCCTGTGGCTCGCCTGGGTCCAACGGCAACGACGTGCGAATATGTTGAGCGTCGGTTTTGCGCGGCTTGGTTCGACCCCACCAGCGCCTCAAAATGGAAATATGTGAGCATCTAAGTTTGCTTACCGGTAAGTTAGGGGAAACTTGCCAGTGATGGGCGCCAATTTTTACGGCGGCTCTTGGAGGTACCGTTAACATTTATGGCAGTTAAGAAAAACGCGCGCAAAAAGTCCACTACGAAGGCCGGCGGAAAACGCGCAGGGGCTTCGGCGAAAAAAGCCGCCAAAAAGGTCGCGCGCCGCGGAAAGAGTCTTGTTAAGAAAGCGACCGCAGCCGCGTCAAAGGTCTCTCAGCGCACTAAGAAAGCTGCCCGGGGGGCTCAGAAACTAGGCAGGATCGTAAGCACTATCGGGAACCTGGTCGAGGCCGGGGGCGACGCCGCCGAGGATCTCGCTGTTGAAGTTGAAAGCCGGGGTCGCAAAGCATCGAGTACGCCGCGTAATGCCACCAGCCGAGCGAAGAAAGACTCGAAGAAGCGCTAGCGCTGTTCATAGCGCCTCCGGGGGCGCGCAAGCTGGTGTCGCCGACTAGGGAATACATGAAATGAAGTTGACCAGCTTTAAACGCGCCTTCACAAGGCTCGCGGCGGGTGCGGCGACCTTCGGTACCGGCCTTCGCCATTCCAAGAAGTTGGACGGTCGGCAACGGAGGGATCGAGAGCGCCTCGCCGCGCGAGCCATGCAAGCATATCTACTCTACGTGCTTACGCCGCTCTGGACTATTCCGGGATTCGGCGACTACTTGTGTCATCGACGCTCGAAGATCGAGTCGACCAGTGGAACGCAGGAGTCGATTACGCATTCGCTCATGATGGCGTCGGTCGCGGTTCCTGCACTTCAGGCATTGTTATTCGAGACCAACGCGCTAACGCTAGTCGTCGGTGCTGGCGCTTTGATTTTCCACGAGTTGGTCGTGATCTGGGATATTGCGTACGCCGCGCCGCGGCGCCACGTAAGCGTCACTGAACAGCATTTTCACAGCTTTTTGGAAGTGTTGCCGTTCGCGACGCTTTCATTCTTGCTTTGTCTGCGTGCCGACCAAGCACTGGCTATCCTGGGCCTCAGAGATGAGAAGCCGGACTTCGCCCTGCGTTTCAAAGCAGAACCGCCCCCCCGCGCTTACGTCACCGGACTGCTTGCACTCATAACCCTCTCGATCGGCATTCCATATGCGGAAGAGCTTTTGCGTTGCATGCGTGTTAATCCATCGCCGCTACCACGTCCCAAGCAACAGTAACCTAGGCGGGATTGGGCGAGTCCAAGTCCTCGCCGCAACTCCAAGGGCGACGCGCCAGCAACGAACGGTTTTTCCAAGCGGCCGTAACGCTTTCAGTCGGTATATGGTTGCGGCTAGTGTGAGAGTCTTGGTGACCGGCGCGACGGGATATATCGGGGGACGCCTTGTGCCTCGCTTACTCAAGGCCGGCCATTCCGTTCGTTGTCTTGCTCGCGACGCTCGACGCCTCAACGGAAGATTTTCCGGAGCCGAAGTAATCGAGGGCGATATCTTCGACGAGAAACATCTGCGCCAAGCGTTGGATGGTGTCGATGCCACCTATTACCTCGTACATTCGATGAGCGATTCACACAGATTTGCCGAACGCGATCGCGAGGCGGCCGCACTCTTCGGGAAATCTGCTCGCGAAGTCGGCGTGCAGCGCATTATCTATTTGGGCGGGTTGGGTGCCGATAACGCAGAACTCTCCCATCATCTCGCTAGCCGCCATGAAGTCGGCAACGTCCTACGGTCAAGTGGCGTCGAGGTTATCGAATTTCGTGCAGCCATGATCATCGGCAGCGGGAGCATCTCGTTTGAGATGATGCGGTATCTCACGGAGCGTTTGCCTTTGATGATTGCGCCGCGGTGGGTGACCACGCGTTCGCAGCCAATATCGGTCGCCGATGTCTTGCGCTACCTCGTATCTGCGCTCGACCTTCCGCATGGCAATTCTCGCATCTACGAGATCGGCGGCGCGGACATTATGACCTATCGCGACATGATGCTGGGCTACGCACGACTGCGCGATCTTAGGCGTAGAGTCGTCACGGTGCCGCTTCTTACGCCGCGCCTTTCATCGTACTGGGTCCATCTCGTAACCCCGATCTCTTCACGCCTGGCGCAGCCGCTAATTTTGGGACTCCGCAACGAAGTGATTGTGCGCGATAGCACCGCCAGGCGAGATTTTCCAGAAATCGCGCCGATCGGCTTTGACGCCGCGGTGTCGCGCGCCTTAGACCGCTACGGTGCCGGCGGCCCGGACACGACCTGGTTTGACGCCTTCGACGTGCGCACGCTGCCCGCAACCTTCACCGGCGCGCGTGAAGGAATTCTTATCGATCGTAAGGAGCGCATCACCGCCGCGACACCACAGCAGGTTGCGTCCGTATTTACGCAGCTGGGCGGAAAGCGAGGCTGGCTGTACGGCAACGCGTTATGGCAGCTGCGCGGCCTCTTGGATCGCGCGTTTGGGGGCATCGGTTTGCGACGCGGCCGGCGTAGCGCGACCGATCTGCGCCTCGGCGATGCAGTGGATTTTTGGCGCGTCGACGCTTTGGAACCGGACCACCATCTGCGGCTGAGGGCCGAGATGAAGCTCCCCGGCAAAGCGTGGCTAGAGTTCGACGCAGACCGGCTGAGCGACGGGCGGACGCGCCTTACGCAGACGGCGTTCTTCGAGCCACGCGGCTTGTTCGGATTTCTGTATTGGTATCTTGTATTTCCATTTCATGCGCTTATTTTCAACCAGATGGCTTCGCGGATCGTTCTTCTAGCCGAGCAGACGCCGCGGGGGAGCACCTTGCCGCCCAGCTAACGGAGCGGTCGAGAACGGGAACGTTCAGCTATTGGGTGGCTGTTAGACGACGCTCCGGCGCAGTATGAATCGGACCAGGCACGGATCGCAATGGCGCAGCGGAGCGATCATTAAGTACGCTAAGAATCTCCGCAAGGATCGAGCAGGCTACCTGGGCGTTCGAAATCGCACCCACGTCCAAGCCCGCCGGGCCATTGATGCGGGCTAGCGTGTTGGCGCTATAGCCGAGCTTCTGCAGCGACTTATCGCGCACCGATTGCGATCGCCGGCTACCGAGCAGACCGATGTAGGCAACGTCGGATTGAAGCGCGCATTGCAACGCGGGCAGATCGATCTTCGCATCGTGCGCGACGACGACAATTGCCGCCGCATCTCTCAGCAGCGAAGGCAGCACTTCGTCGGGCCACGCGACGAGCACGCGCCACGCGTCCGAATGCCGCTTTGGGGTTGCAAATGCCGCGCGCGGATCGACGATAGTGACCGAGAAGTCGCTTGCGTTCGCCGCGCGAGTGAGGTGCGCGGCAAGATCGGTCGCTCCAACGAGGACGAGCCCGCGTTTGCGTTCGATCCTGATTACTTGGGAGCCGCAGGAAAACTCTACCGGCTCTTCGCCGGCCACGATGCGATCGGCGACGACGGCGAAACTCGGATCGGGAAGCCAAATTGCAACCGTGAGTACGGCACCGCAGGAAGACCCATCGAGCAACTCGTCGGTTACGTCGAAGTCGATCGTTCGTGGCGATTCGTCGCGGAGTGCCGCTCCGGCGCTCTCCACCAGCTCGGCTTCGTGACAGCCGGCCCCGATGTTGCCGGTGAACGAGCCGTCCGAATCGACGAGCATGGAAGTTCCAATCGAAGCGGGTGCGGCTTGCCGTGCCGCCACCAGCGTCGCAACCGCGCAGGGAAGTCCGCTTCGCAGGCGGCTGGCAATCTCACCATAGATTTCACGCATCGGAGAAAGCCGCCCAATCGCTAGGTACGTCGAGGTCGAGAAATGCAGACTGGTCGCCGCATCGCCAAGACGCACGCCGCAGCGATTCATCGTCACGCGCGATGCGCAGTGTATCGCCGTCGGGCAAAGCCTCCACGATAGACCGGGCGCGCGCCGAAAAAAGTACCGGGTGGCCCGCCGTTCCAGCCAAGTCGACGGGAAAGGCGACGTCGACGTCGCCACAGAGCGTGGCCTCGGTCCGCTGGATCGTCGCTTCGGTCATGCTCGGCATGTCCCCGAGCAGAACGCCAAACGAGCTTTCGCGCTCGATCAAGGAGAGCGCAAGGTGCAACGAATGCGCCATTCCGCGGGGCTGTTCGCGGTTGATGACGATGCACGCGGCAGGAGCAATACGCGCCGCGTCGTCGGACAAATTCGAAGGGACGACGATCACGGTGCGACGCTGCCCGAGCGCTTCGGCAAGACGCGCGAGGGGAGAACGGAGCCCAAGGGGTGTTACTGTCTTGTCGAATCCCATGCGCTGGGATTCGCCGGCAGCTAGAACGACATATACCGGCGTTCTCACGAAATCAGGTCGCCGCCATCATGGGGCGATCTGGGTTTCCTGTGCGGACAATACCATCCACGTGCCGTTCTCTTTGACGTATACATTCGTGTATCGCTCGCGCGCTAAAGTTTTCCCCGATTGCACGAGCGTGTTCAGCCCGTGCACGACTGCCGCGTCGCCCGCAAAATCGACGGTTTGCTCGGAAGCATTCGAGGTAATGTGCGTGAAATTCGGACTGAGGATCGAGCCGACTATCTTGGCATCGCCGCCGACGATGGCGTTAAGCCAGCTGGTCGATTGACGAAGGACTGCCACAGCCGAGTCGGGCGCGCTTGCGCCCGCGGAAGCCGACATCAGAATGAGCGTGGCGAGCGCACCCACGCAAAGCGCCGAAGCGATGCGACAATACACGGACGCGTGGTTCGAGCGACGCGCTGTTAAGCCTTGCACCACCAGACCGGTCGGCCTGGGAAACGACTATCCCGCGTCGAAGAATATGGGCCGGCCGATGAACCTCAATACGATAACCGAGATCAAACAACCAAGGTCGGCCGACGAAATCCGTCAGTGGCGAGACGGATACGCATGGCTCGCAGGGGGAACGTGGTTGTTCTCCGAGCCCCAAATCCACACCGATACCCTGATCGATTTGGAAACTCTCGGTTGGCAAGCAATTGCAGTTGGGAAAGACGGCATCGAACTCGCCGCAACCTGCAAGATTGCAGAGCTCTACGCGTTCCAACCGTTCCCCGAATGGAGAGCCGGGTCGCTCATTGGCGAATGCTGCCGAGCCTTCTTGTCGTCGTTCAAGATTTGGAACGAAGCGACGATCGGTGGAAACATCGTGATGTCGCTGCCGGCGGGTCCGATGATCTCACTCACGGTGGCGCTCGAAGGCACTTATACGCTCTTTCCGCGCGACGGATCGCCGCGCGAGGTACGCGCCGGCGACTTCGTCACCGGAAATCACACGAATATCTTACAACCTGGCGAATTGCTGCGCAGCATCCACCTTCCGGCAGCGGCATTAGCGAAGTCGTTTGCGTTCCGTCGTTCCGAGCTCACCCACCTTGGGCGCTCGTCGGTCTTACTCATCGGTACTCGCAGTAAGCCCGACGGAGGCCTAATGCTCACGATCACGGCCGCAACGGTCAAACCCGTACAACTCGCCTTCGACGGCACCCCGTCCTCCGACCAGTTTCGCCACGCCATCGATGCGGCAATCCCGGATTCTCTCTATCTCGACGACGTCCACGGCTCGCCGGCGCATCGTCGGCATCTAACGTATTACTACGCGGAGCAGATTCGGCGCGAGTTGGAAGCGTGAAGCTTCAGGTTAATGGTAAGAGCTTTGCGGCGACGCCGGCACCGGGCGAGTGTCTCCGGGTTTTTCTTCGCGACCTCGGCTGGTACGGCGTCAAAAAAGGCTGCGACGGTGGCGATTGCGGTGCGTGCACGGTATGGGTCGACGAAAAGCCCGTGCACAGCTGTCTCTATCCGGCATTTCGAGCCGAAGGCAAAGAGATCACGACGATCGAGGGGTTGGCCAGGAACGGCGAACTGCACCCGATGCAGCAGGCCTTCCTCGACGCGCAAAGCTTCCAGTGCGGCTACTGTGCAGCCGGAATGATTATGACGGCCGCGGCGCTCAGCGACGAGCAGAAGCAGGATCTTCCAAGAGCGCTCAAGGGAAATCTCTGTCGCTGTACGGGCTACGGGTCGATTCGCGACGCGTTTGCCGGCGTCAAGAACGTCGCGCCCGACGCCGCCGGAAGCTCCTGCGGCGCCAGCGTGCCGAATCCGTTTGCCGAAGGCATCGTTACGGGACACGCGCGTTACACGAGCGACATACCGCCGATGGATGGCCTCCTGCATCTAAAAGTGTTGCGCTCGCCGCATGCGCACGCGAACATTCTGTCGATCGATCGCTCGGAAGCCATGGGCGTACGGGGCGTCGTGGAGGTGTTCACCTGGGAGGACGTTCCGCGCCGCCTCTACAGCACGGCTATCCACGAAGACAATCGCGTCGATCCCGACGATACCTACATGCTCGACAACGTCGCGCGCTTCGTCGGTCAGCGTATCGCCGCCGTCGTCGCCGAAACGGAAGCCGCCGCCGAAGAAGGTTGCCGCCGTCTGAAGGTGGAGTACGAGATCCTGCCGGCCGTTTTCGACCCTGAAGAAGCGATGGAGCCGGGGGCTCCGGTGCTGCACGACAAGGGTGGCGATTCTCGCATCCTGCACCCTAACAAGAACGTCTTTCTCGAGCTTCACGGTGAGGTCGGCAGCGTTACCCAAGGGTTCGCTGCCGCCGACGCGATCTACGAGGAAACCTACGACGCGTCGCGTCAGCAGCACGTCCACCTCGAGACGATGCAGTCGATCACGTGGCGCTCCGAAGACGACCGCCTGCACGTGCGTACGAGCGTACAAGGTCCCTTCATCGTTAAGGGCAAGCTCTGCTATCTCTTCGGCATCCTCCCGGCGGATCTGCACGTCTTCACCGAGCGCGTCGGCGGCGGTTTCGGCGGCAAGCAAGACATGATGAGCGAAGATTTGCCCCTCCTAGCAACGATCAAAACTGGGCGTCCGGTAAAGTGGGAATTCACGCGCGAGGAGCAGTTCACCGGTGCGACGACCCGCCATCCGATGAAGACGCACGTCAAACTCGGTGCAAAAAAAGACGGGACACTCACCGCAATGCAGTTCCGCATCGTTTCCAACACCGGAGCGTACGGCAATCACGGCGGCGAGACGCTCGCCAACGGCATGTCCGGCCCCTGGGCCATCTACAGGTGCCCGAACAAAAAGGGCGACGGGTACGCAGTCTACACCAATCTCCAGTGCGGCGGCGGCTTCCGCGGTTACGGCACCGGCCAACCGACGTTTGCCGTCGAATCCGCGCTCGACGAGCTCGCCGCGCTCCTCAACGTCGACCCGATCGAAATGCGCCGGAAAAATATGATCGGACCGCACGACAAGATGGAGTCGGTTTTGGAAGGTGCCTCTGATCTAACGATGGGCAGTTACGGCTTGGACCAATGCGTCGATGCCGTCGAAAAAGCATTGGCGAGCGGCCTCGGTCTCCCCAAACCCGACGGCGACGATTGGCTAGAAGGCAGCGGCGTCGCCTTATCGATGCTCGACTGCGTTCCGCCGACCGAGCAGCGCTCCGGTTCTGAAGTGGCGCTGCTGCCGGGCGCCGGCTACCACTTTACGGTCGGTTCGGTTGAAATCGGAAATGGTCTCGTTACCGCGCAGCAGCAGGTAGTCGCGCAAATCATGGGCTGCCCGACGGCGCGCGTGACGTTCCTCAACGCCGATACCGATAAGACGCCCTACGACAGCGGTACGTTCGCCAGCGTTGGCATGATGGTGCCGACGAAAGCCGTCGAAAACGCTGCAGTCGCCCTGCGCGCGAAAATGCTTGCGTTCGCTGCCCGAACGACCGGCGCGCCGGTCGCGCAATGCCGGCTCGATGACGACGCGGTTCTCTGCGGCGACCGGCGCGTTTTGCTGACCGAACTCTACTCCGTCGCGCGAGCGCAAGGCGAAGAACTCGCCTGCTTTCGTAAAGCGTACGGATCGCCGCGCACCGTGGCATTCATGGCATACGGCGTACGGCTGGCGGTGCACCGAGTGACCGGCGAGATTCGAATTCTATTCAGCATCGAAGCCGTCGACGCGGGCGTGGTCATGAACCCCAACCAATTGCGCGGGCAAGTCGTCGGCGGCGTCGTGCAAGGCATCGGCTGGGCCCTTCAAGAGAAAATGGTGTATGACGATGGCGGTGCAGTGATCAATCCAACGCTGCGAAACTACCGGATTCCAACGTTTGCCGATGCTCCGATTACCGAAGTCTTCTTCGCCGACACGTTCGATGCGATCGGGCCGCTCGGTTCGAAATCGATCGCGGAGAACACGATCAACCCGGTTGCCCCGGCGATCGGCAACGCGCTCAAAGCGGCGACCGGTGTGCGTTTTACCGCCTTACCGTTCAGCGAGGATCGAATCTTCTCAAAACTCACGATGTCATCCTAGAGCAACCGCCACAGAAGGGCGATCTCGAGCGCGTAGCAGCCCAGCAGCACGAACGGCATTGCGAGCACGAGCCCGCGCGGTTGGCCCTCAGGAAACAGCCACGGCCGGAAGAAACGAATCGCCAGCGGCATGAGCGGCCACGTTGTGAGCAAGACGCTGATGGCGTTGCCCGTGAAGGTCGCGAGCGCCGGCGGCAGCCCGTGCAGGTGCGGATTGAGAAACTTGAGTTCGAGCATTACGACCGGAAACAACGTGAGCAAGACGAGGCACGCCGTTTTCCATATGTTCGGCGGTTTGCCGGTGACCGGATCGTTGGGAACCCAACCCGGAAACGACGTGTCGACGCGTTGCGCATTGAAGCGCTCGACCAACGGCGACGCTTCCTGGATCAGCGCCGCGCGCTGCGGCGAGTTTTGCCACGCGCTTAGGTGCTGTGCGTTATCGAATCGAAGTACGGTCGTCCAGCCAGTCTCCCGATGCTGGGGCGGCTGCACGAACGACCCGATGTAACCGCGGAACGTTTCCTGAACCTTTTGAATTTTGTCGGCCCAGGCACGATACTCTTTCTCTTTGCCAGGCTTGATGTCGGTCACAACGACGAACGTTACGCCGTGCTGCACGTAATACGCCACGGCCGCTTGACCGACGAGCTGCATCACGATGCCGCCTTCGGCAAACGAGGCTGCCTCGGCGACTAGGTGCCGGTTAATGTCGCTGCGGCGCCAGGCTCGCAAGGCTCCTTCGTTCTCGAAGCGCGACAGAGCGACGGCTTCTTCTTGATCCGGCGGTGCCGGCGGCCAGAACTCGAAGCTGAGCGCACCTGGCGAGGCTAAGACGGCCGTCTGCCAACGCACGTGCCACTGCCGGAACTCGTCGACACACTCACGCCGCACCCGGGCGCAGAGCAGCAGGGTCGTAACGTCGTCCGCCATGCTGTCAGGGAGCCTAGTCGCCGCCGAGCACCGCCGGAGCGGTTCCCATTCCTGACGAGATCGCGTGAACGCGCGTCGCGGTGAGAGCGTGCGCTTGCGGGCTGGAGCGCACGAGCCGGAACTTCTCGATTTGCACCGTGCCGCTGCGAGCGCCGCTCGCGAGCAAATCGGCACCGATCGTGGTCGACGTCGTGGCAACGCGAACGCGTGACGCCCCGGCGAACGGCTCGAACGATGCGATCTCGCCAAAGTTCGAGGCCATTTCGTGCATCATGGCGCTGCGCAAGTACATCGTCGGATTGCCCTGAAGCGCCGTTCCGGTCGAAAACACCTTCACGGTTCCCGCACCGGAGAGCTGTCCGGCGGCGATCGCTTCGGCGCCGCCGTACGAACCGGCCAGCCACCCGGTGGCGATCGAGATCGGACCGCGATAGCTTGCGCCAAACGGCGTAAACGACGCATCCATATGCCCGTTGCCCGGATTGTTCGGCCAGGCCGGCGGTGCACCGATCGGCGTCATCAGCGAGTACGAAAATACCTTGATCTGTGCGCCCGTTCCGGGCGCGGTCACGATGCTGTTGCGTCCGGTCAAGAAGTCGACGAATCCGGCGGCGAGACTGACGCCGGACGTATCGCTTCCGTACGGTGCGAAAGTTGCGAACGTTGCCGGCGCGGTGCCGAGAGCCGGAAGTTCGCTGCTGAAGATCCGAACTTCATCGGTCGTGCCTGCGCCGGAGCCGACGATGATGTTATCAGCCGATCTGCCGTCGATTTGCGTGGACGCAACACTGACGCCGCCCCTCTGCGCCGCGTCGAACGCTTGGAAGCGCGCGAGCTCGGTTGAGAACGGCTTGCCGCCGCTAGGTGTGCCCGAGTACGCCACGACTTCGGGTGAGTGTCCCTTTCCCGCACCGACGATGAGATCGTAGATCCCGTCAGCATTGACGTCACCGATCGTCACGCTGGGCGTTCCGTAAAAATCCGGGAACGGCGTGACCGTCGTTATCAAGCGATCGCCGTGGCCGTCGAAAACGTTTACTTTCGCGGGATGGCCCGCCGACCCCGGAACCGCCACGGCATAGTCGGAGATGGCGGGAATCACGTTGATCAGCATCATCAACCCATTGTCTTCGTGGTTGAGCCGATGGCAATGCAGCACGTACAAGCCCAAGTAGTCGATGAAGTGCGTGCGCATCGTCAGCGTACCGGCCGCAATGACCGCTTCTTTCGGTCCCATCGAGGGCGCGGGAACGTTGGCGTTGTCCTGGCCAAACATCTGCGGCCCCAGTTTCGTTCCGGTCGTTGGATCGTCGTACTTGGTCACTTGGAAGTCGTTGACGTGGACGTGAATCGGATGCGCGTCGTTATTGTGGTTCACGAAATTCCACTCTTCTACCGACCCCAGCCGCGCTTGAATCAACGGAACATTAGGAAACGCGTTTCCATCGAAGGCGTAGACGAACGCCTTGGGATCGGCGTTGCTGGCGTGATTGTTGAGAAACCCGCCGTTGATGAGCAGCGTACGGCTCACATCGGGTTTGAGTTTCGACAGATCGTGGAAGGGCGTCGGCGCGTCGAGTTTCTGCCCCGGGTTAAACGCAGTAGTAACGCCTTGTCCATTGCCCGGATTGGCATTGAGCAGCGATTGCGACGGAAAGATGAAGAATCCGTCGGCATAACTGATCGCCGACGGCAGCACGCTGAGAGTTCCCAACCGAGCCGGCGGATTCGGCGTGCCGTTGTTGGTGTAGAGAACGCCGGGTGCGGAAAGCGTCCTGGCGCCCGAACCGAGACCCGGCAGTGAAAGGCGCAACGATCCTTTGGCGGGCATCGTCACGGCGATTGCAAAGCGCGACGCCGGCGGAATCAGCAACTGCGTTCCATCCTGTTCGTACGGATAGTGCACTTCGCCGTAGGCAATACCGTCTTGTCCCACGATGGCGATCTTTGGATGGTACACGGTTGCGGTTTCGGTAAGCTCGACGTTCATGTACGCAATGTCGCTGACGTTGGCGAGCACCCAAATCTCGGTTTGCCCGGGGTTTACTTTGAGGACCGGCTCGAACAACCCGTTGACCGTAAACTGCACGTCACGTTCGTAGTCCGGAAGCGACGGGTCGGCGTCCATGTTAGCGCCGGAGCCCTCATCGGCCGTAAAGCGCTGCAAGTTGGTCGGTACGAACTGAAGGCGCCCGCGCATGTTATTAATCGACAGCGGGCCTGCATACCACACGGTGGCCCACCGCGTGCCTTTCTTCGATTCCAAAAAGTTCACGGGTGCGAGGGATGGGTGGTACGTGCCGTTGGCGAGTTCGTTGCCCTCGGGCGGTATTAGGGTGCTGACCCATTGCGGCCAGTTCGGATTGGTCATCTGCGCCAGGCCGCCGATGCGATCGAAGACCGTATTGTACTGCAACAGCATAGTACGGATCGGAATCTTGTTTTGCGTGACGAGCGGGATATCACTGTCGGCGCGGCCCACGAGCAGCATGCCGGCGAGGCCGTAGTACGTCTGCGACGCCGTTAGCGTGTGCAGGTGGCTGTGATACCAGTACGTGCCCGGCGTCATGTTCTTGGGGATGTCGTACACGTACGTGTTCGACATGCCGGCATCGATGTGCAGCAGCACGTTGTCGGCGTTGCCACGCGGGCTGACGTGGGCCCCGTGCACGTGGAGATTGATCGGCGCCGACGTCATCATCGTCGGGTAGAGTGGTACCGCCTGACCCTTGGCCGTGTACTTGGGGTCGTAAAAGTCGCGGATCGTTAGGTTGCGCAACTCGTTGTTGAGGTGAACGATCAATCTCTCGCCCGGTTCGACTTGCAGCGTTGGCGCGGGATACTGGTGGCCGCCCGACATTTCGCCGTTAGACGCGGTTCCGCGCTGCACCGAGTAGTCGAAGAGCAGCATGTTTTTGACGGGCTTGGCGACGGTGTCGAGACTCGCGGTAGTTTGACGCGGAGTTAGCGTGACCTCGAGCACCCCGTCTTTGCTAGCCAGCGTCACTGGTTCGGCAAAATCGGGGCGGACGGCGAGATCGCGCGTGATGGGCAGACCTTGAGCCCCGATGCGCACTTCCCACAAGCCGATGGCGACGAGAATCGCTAATGCGACGATGTGTACGGGAAGCGCTCGGGAGATCCCAGGCATGGTGCGTGTCCTTTCGCTCAAACCTATATTGTGCTTGCTCCCGTTCTATGAATGATGCCGCGTTCCATCGTAGCGTCGGCTTAGGTCCTCGTGCAGGTCACACTGTACTCCGTTTTCCAGGCGCCGCCGGATCGAACTTCGCCCACATCCGCATACGTGTTGGGACCATTCAAGTTCGTATCCCGAATTGGCAGTGTCTTGCCGGAATCGGCAAAGTACCCAGTGCCGGTCCAGACGATTTTCTTTCCGCTCTGAGTCGTCGATTCGGTGCCGTAACTGCCGTCGGAGACGATGAAAGGGGCAAGCCACGTCTTCGTCTTGGGCATATACACGGCGTACCAAGAGTTATCGAAGTTCTCCCCGGAGCTGCGATAGAAGAGGGCGCCGCCGCTAATCCGCGTGACCTTCAGAGTGGCATGAGAGATGTGGCTCGTGCTCCTGCAAGCCAAGTTCCCGCAGCCCAGTCAAAGCCGTGTGGACCGACGCCATACGTGGATACGGACGTCGTTTGAGCCTGCGTAGCGCACGGCGCAAAAACGAACGCCGCAACCGCGATCGACAAAAGGCATTTCTTCATCGCTCTTCCTCCTAGAATGCCGTCGTTTATTTGAATCTTCTTTGGCTCAGCCGGCAAAACCCGCTCGAGCAGCGTTGCAGGGGCGCGCGCCCCTCAACCGCCAATACTCATCGGGTGCGCTTCCCGACATCTGCCTTTGTCGTTGGGCTAACGCTCGCATTGGCGACATTGCGCTCGACGGCCGAAGGTGCCGCCGCCGTGCAACCGGGCTGCACCCCGTCGACAACAACGATTTGCGGAATCTTTACCGCCTACCCGGTCGCCCAACGAGTCCCTCACGGGATCGTCTTCAACCCACACGGCAAAATAACGGGACTCTGGTTTACCAACCGCACAACCGACGATACCTCGGGCATCGTGAATTTTCTGCCGAGGGCCGGAAAGGCAAAGCAGTACCGCACGGCCGCAACGGGCTCAGAACCCGGTTCCATAAACTATGCGCCGGACTATTCGTTGTGGTTTACCGAATCCGGAGCCAACAAGGTGGCAACGATCGGCTCGGCGCGAGTTATAACCGATTTCGATATTCCGACGCCCCACAGCGGCCCATTCGACATCACCCGCGGACCCAACGGAAATATGTGGTTCACCGAGATGACGGCGGGAAAGATCGGCACCGTCGCGCCGAGTGGAGCGATCAAAGAGTACGCCGTTGGAGCCGGCACGCAACCGGTCGACATCATCACGGGCCCGGACCGCGCCCTCTGGTTCACGGAGGCGGGCGTCAAGCGAATCGGACGATTGACGACAAGGGGCGGCCTTCGTCAATTTCATGCCGGGTCGCAGCGCTTGAGCGGCGGCCTCACGGTTGCAACCGATAACGCGCTCTGGTTTGGGCAAGAATCTCAGGTCGGCCGAATGACGACCAGCGGGAAGCTCACGGAGTTCGATCTCCCGAGCGGCACCTACGTGACCGGCGCAGTCTTCGGCGGCAAAGGGGGCGGCGTGCTGATCGGTATCATCAAGCGTAACGGTCAAGGTGCCCTGGTCAGCGTCAGCCCAACGGGACCGATGCGCGAGTACGATCTTCCGCAAAGATATCTCCTGCCGATCGAGATGGCGCAAACTGCAGACGGCGCGTATTGGATGAGCGTGTTGAGCATTAAAAAAGGCGCCTCCGTGTCGACGCTCTACAACCTGCGATGATTGGGAAAGGAACGCCTCTGGTGCGGCCTCTATTCTTCATTGCGCTGACCGCTTACGCGGCCCTGACCGCTCACGCGGCAAATGGCATGCAGGCGCGGCCGACCATTTCCGAGTTGCCTCGCACGACCATCGTCATAGGCGGGGCGCCCGACTGGATGACGAGCGGCTCGAACGCGCTCTGGATTGCGAACATCACGCTCAAAGAGGTGGAGCGGGTGAACGCGGCCACCAATACGGTTAGCTCGAGAATAAAACTACCCGGCATACCGTGCTCGGGAATTGCATACGGATTCGGCAGCGTATGGGTGCCGATCTGCGGACCGAAGGGCGCGGGAAGCTCGCTCGTCCGAATCGACGCGGCGACCAACCACGTGAAAGCGACGTTGCCGATAACTCCGGCGAACTCTGAAGGCGCAATCACGACGAGTACGGATAGCGTGTGGCTTGCGACGGCCGACGGCATCCTTTCACGCATCGACCCGGTGACCGGATCCGTACGGCAAAAAATCCGCGTTGCAAGAGGGTCGCAGAACCCAGTCTATGCTGGGCGGGCGATTTGGATCACGAGTGTTGCCGCGAATCTTCTGACTGCCGTCGACGCGGAGAGCGGTCGTCGAATTGCGGCCATTCCGATCGCATCGAAGCCACATTTTATTACGGCCGGCGGCGGCGCCGTATGGACGATCGGTCAAGCCGACGGCTCCATCACCAAGGTCGACCTCCGATCGAAGCGCGTCGTCGCAAGGATTCGCGCGAACATTCCCGGCTTCGGCGGCGACATCACCTTCGGTGCGGGCTCCGCGTGGGCGACGCTCGTCGGGACCCCGCTGACGAACATCGACGCCGCCACAAACGCCGTCGTCAAGAAATGGTATGGGCCCGGCGGCGACGCCATTTGCTTCGGGAATGGGTCGGTATGGCTCGCCAACTATAACGGCGGCATCGTCTGGCGAATCAATCCAGCGTCACCGGCATTACGTTGATTCGGCTGGTGAATCCCCGAGCTATCCTCGGCGTGACCTTAGTTGCGGTGCTGGCCGGTTGCGGCGCCGGCAGCTCGCCGTCGTCGTTACCTGCTACGGGTTTGCAACCGGTCGGGCTCGCGCAGGTGCACGCGACCGAAAAGGTGCTCTACTCGTTTGCCGACGGCGTGGATGGCGCCGGCGTCATCCTCGACAAGAGCGGCAACATTCTCGGAACCGGAAGCACCGGCGGCAGCTTCACGTGCTCGATCGGATGCGGCGTCGTCTATGAGCTGGGCAACGGCAGTGGCTGGACGGAGAGCGTACTTGCATACCTTTGACGGAAGCGACGGCGAGTTCCCCAACGGGGCGCTGCTGCCAAGCGCGAACGGCACGCTGTACGGCACGACGTGGTACGGCGGCAACAGCGGCAACGGCACGGTCTTCTCGCTCGCGCCGGCCGGCGGAGGTGGCTGGAAAGAGAGCGTGCTGTACAGCTTCCAAGGAACGACCGACGGCAGCGCGCCGGCCGGCGGCGTCGTCGCAGACCGTACCGGCAATCTCTACGGTACGACGTACAAGTACGACGGCGATAACGACGGCGTCGCGTTCGAGCTGCGCAAGCACGCCGCGTGGAGGGATAGCGTGTTGTACACGTTCACCGATAACGGCGGCGGCGAAGATCCGTATGCGGGGATGATCATGCCGGCGAAAGGGAAACTTTACGGCACAGCGATCGAGAGCGGGCCGAGCGACGGCGGGGTTGCGTTTGAACTTGTGCTAGGAACGAAGCATCAGTGGACTGAGAAAGTGCTGCACGCGTTCGGCGCGCCCGGTGACGGCAACGCGCCATACGGCGCCGTAACTGCCGACAAGCGCGGCAATCTTTACGGAACGACGGTCTTCGGCGGCGCAAACAACGCCGGAATCGTCTACGAGCTGAGCCCGTCCAAGAGCGGGCCGTGGAAGGAAAAGATCCTCTACTCGTTCACCGGTGGCACTGACGGTCAGTATCCGAGCGGTTCGCTAACGCTCGACGCGACCGGCAACCTCTTTGGCGCAACGAGCAACGGGGGGCAGAAGGGCGACGGAGTCGTTTTCGAGTTTACGCGTTAGGGAAACGTTTTCTACCGGATGTCTAGCGACGTGACCGGAAGGATGTTGTACTGATCTATCCTTGAGAGATCCACCGGGCGGACTCGCACGTCGCCGCCCGGGTTGACGATCAAGTGCGTGAGGGTCGGATCGTTAAACTTCGTGTACGGAGCGTCGATTCCGACGGTCAGAAGATCGAACCGGTTCTGCGGCACGTAAAATGTGCGGTAATTGTCGATCGTCGTCCCGGGATCGAGGGGCGTTTCTTGGAGGCTCGACGGATCCCCGAGATGCGTGACATAAGCCCACGTGTACACCGGGACGAGCGGCCCCATTCGGTAGAATCCGTCGAAGTCGTATTTGATGAGGTGACGCCGAGGCGTCACGTGAGGCAGGCTCGCGACGATGCGTTGCCCGTACACGTTAACGGCGACCCCCAAAAAGCGCGCCGTAACGGTCCCGATGTTTTGCAGCCGGAGGTGAAGCCCAACGGCAATTAGCCCGTTGCGCTCGCCGAGGCGTTGTATGGAAGCGCCCACGTTGACGTCGGGATCCGCCATCGACGGCTTGATGCGGTTCTCGTAGGCAAACACGTAGAACGCCCAGATACCGGCGGCAACGATTGCGATGACCTCGACGACGTCTCG
>Ga0182018_10002287_pt1 | contig 19549 bp, 11 predicted proteins | sample 812P2MmetaG_FD_120490 | JGI IMG/M metagenome (GOLD analysis project Ga0182018, IMG submission 120490) | Permafrost microbial communities from Stordalen Mire, Sweden - 812P2M metaG | ecosystem: Environmental > Terrestrial > Soil > Wetlands > Permafrost | place: Sweden: Stordalen | collected... | reverse complement strand
ACGCGCAAGTTGTCTCCGATTCGCACCTCGCGCGCAGCTTTGGCAGGCTGCCCGTCGGATTGTATCCTCCCGAGTTCGCACGCTTTCGCGGCCAACGTTCGCGTCTTGAAAAATCTGGCCGCCCACAGCCACTTATCCATTCGCACAGAAGTCATGATCTATTTTCGTACAAGAACTGAAGGCTTGAACGGCCCGTAACGAGTCTGTTTGACACGGGATGGTGGCTACTTGCCGGTCCCAACACTTTTCAGAATTGCCGTATTCCGCTCGTCGGAAGCAATGATGCGATAAAACTTCTTCAGATCATCCATTTGGCTCACCGGAACGCTGAGCTCTTTGATTTCCATGCTGCGCGTGTAGTGCAACACTTGTCCGCTCGCCTCGGTCCTGCTGTGATAGGTGCCGAAACTGTACTCAACGTCGGTCGGAGGCGGCAACTCGTCCACTTCGTAGCCCACCGGTAACGTGATGTCGAAGCTGTCAGTGTCGCGATAAGGACCTTCAAATTCGAACGGATATTTTCGCGGATCCTTCGTCTCTAATATCGCCAATGCCTTCGTCCCCAGCACCCGCGGCCGCACCAGCAGTAGATTGCCTGCAGGTCTCGCGTAGTTTTCGGACTGAAAACTGTATTGGAAGCCGAAGGGCTGGTCCGTCAGATCGAAGTTGACGACGCTGGCTTTCACAATCTGAAAATTCGAGAGCGATCCTGCCAGCAGGTTTTCGATCGGCTTGATCCGGTCGACGCTCGCGGTGGTCGCCCGCAAGCGCGATCGTTCGGATCTGGCGCGGTCCCCGACCCGAAATTCCTCGACATCGCCTGTCAACTTACCGCTGGCGTCGAGCGTCAGCTTACCCGTGCGCTGGATACTGTTCATTGCCGACGGCTGTTGCGGCAACTCCACCAGGTCGCCCCCGTCTGGCGCTACCAGTAAGCCATAATTCGCCTGCAAGTAGCCGCCAATTTGACCGAAGGGCGTGACGTCATTGGTCGGATCGAAGAATAAAATTCTTCCCAGCTTCGGATCCTTCATCACTGCGATCAGCGACTTATCCTTTACCTCATCCGGAAGCTTGATCGCAAGGATCGCATGGTTGAACGCGTTGTGAGCCGGAGTATCACGCGCAATCGCGCCCCGCTGCGTATTGATCAGTACCTGGTACGAGTCCACTCCGATTTCGCGCAACATGGTACGCAGCAGCGTCGCTTTGTCCTTGCAATCCCCGTACTTGTGCGCAAGAACTTCCGGAGCCGCATGCGGTTGCCAGCCGCCTATCCCCAATTCGATCGCAACATAGCGAATATCGTGCTGCACAAATCCGGCGATGGCTTGTATCTTCTGCAGTTGCCCAGCCTTTCCTGCGGTTAATCCGTTCACCTCTTGTTTGATCGCTTCCGACGCATCCATCTGCCCCCGAATCAGGTCTCCGTACCAGTCCCCCAAGCCTTTCCAGTCTACGAATTCGTTCTTGCTTGATGTTCCACCTGCTGGGAAAAATGACACGATCATCTGGCCGGCCAAGCCGCTCACCGGAGGCATGTCCGGTTCATGGCTTATCCCCTTTACGTCGGTGACCGTCCACCGCAGGACATTGCCCCCGGCTTGTTCTGGCTTGATTTCGTCATGCGCAAGCCAGGAGGCCTTGTAAACCCAGCCTTGAGGAAGTTGTAGCGTAAAATGGCTCTCCCGTACCGGGTCCGTTTCCTGGAAGCGCCAGTCATCCTGCAGCCAAAAAGGTTGCTCCTCTATCTCATATTCGTAACCCACGATGTTTCCTACGTCGGGTGCTGGAATGTTTAGCACCCGATACTTCGCGTCCAGAACCAGGTAACCGCCTTGGATTGGCGCCGTTACGTCCATCGCATCCTTGTCTTTCACCTCGTAGTCCTTGCCTTGCGCCGGAATGCACCACCCATGCAGATCTTTGATTTTTCGCGTCTGATTGAAATAAAGTTTTACCGTGCCGCGGCCTCGTCCCTCCGGTCTCAAAATCTTGTACGCTTCCCGAGACTGTATCTTGATCTTGTCGGCCGACAGAACCGTAACGTTCGTTTCGGAATACAGCAACACCGCCTCAGTCTTTTCGCTATAGGAAGGCAGCGTGACTCCGGTCAGCGCGTGCATCCATTGCGGAGCATCCCCCGCCGCAGCTCCGCGCACAACTGTTAGCACCCACACCGCGGTCCAAAACCAACCGAGCTGAGCGCGCCGGTTAGTTGCCCGCATGGTCGGTCCCTGGCTGCAGCACAATTTGTTGCCCATCGCCGGTCCTCACTGCCTGGAAAAAATCCCTCAGCGCCCCGTAGTACTTCTGATCCACCAGCAAAACATCGTAGGTCAATTTCCGCATCTGCCGGACCATTCCAGGGCCTTGTTCGAAGCTAAGGTCGTAAGTAATAACTTTTCCATTTTGGTCCAGCGCTTTCGGCATACTACTCACTTGCCATCCAGTAGGAAGTTCGACAGTCACGTCATCCGCCTTCTCGTACGGATAGTCAAAATAGACTGGGTGCACGCGGTTGGCATGTTCGAAGAGTTCTTTCTCTCCCGCCGTAAAGATCGCAGCCGGAATCACCACGTGTTTGCCTGCGTTCGAGGACCAGTTCGGGATCTTCAAACTAAACTCCGCTACCAGCGGCGTCTCCGAACTGGTCCAGTCTGGTCTGTTCGTCAGCTCCGCCTCCGCGGCCACCGCGATCTGGTCGGTCGCCCGCTTCTCCAGCGATTTCTTTCGTGCTAGATCGTCCGCGTGTCTCTCTTCCATGCGGTGATACATCGCTTGCAGGCCTACGTAAGTGATGGTCAACTTACCTTCGAGATCTCCCGTTTCCGACAGTCTCATTTTTGCCACCCGTTCGATCCGCGACTCCGAGGCGTGCGGAAGCGTGGTCCGAATCCAGGTTCCCCCGTCCTTGTCCAAGCGTAATCCGGTGACCGCCGTTTCCGACCAAGTCAGCAGACCGAACGGTGTGAACGCCACCCCTGGGGCAAGGTAAAGATCCTTTCCGTCCGCCTTGACCAGAACAACATTGACGTCAAGCTTCGATCTTTGCATAGTGACCGGCTTGAAAAAATAGTCCTTACGGTCCGATACCCAACACCCGTAGGCTTCAAATCCGGCCGCGCGCACCAGACCTAGGAACAGCCAGTTCAATTGCGTCCTGTCGCCGTAACCTCGCTTCCAGACCTCCTCTACGTTTTCCGCCGGCTTTTCTTTGTCGCGCTTTTCTTCCTGCTCGGTTTTGTGCACCTCATAGGTCGTGTTCCGTATCTGCTGCACCCGGTCATAGATCTTGCGCAGTTTCACCTCCGGCGAATCATTTGGCGCAACGATCTGCGCGACTGCCTGCTCCATCTCCTTTTTCTTTCCGACAAAGTTTTCCAGGTACCCGTTCCATTGCAGTCCAACCTGCTTCCAATAAGCGTTCTCGTCTTTCCCCGAAATCGCGTCGTAGATAAAATCCACCCTCGACTTCAATTCGTTGGGAGGAGGCATGTAGTCTTCGATCTGGAATGCGGGTATGTCGTTCGCTTCCATCCGTATGATGTGGTCGGGCCCCTCTTTCGGTTCGGGGCCAGGCGGCAGATCCTGCCAGCTCCAGTGCAGCGAAAGCGGGACGGCGGAGCTGCCACGGTAGGGTTTTAGTGAGAACTGCGCTTTTTTTGTGAACAGTTCGTCGCTCAGAATCCAATGCGACTCGAAGAGCAGATGTTCGCCCAGATCCATCGTGTACGAGTATTCGAGAATGCTCCCAACCTGCACGTCCGGCAACGTAAAGGTCTTCGCCAGAATCTTCACTCCTCTAGCCTTGACCAATTCCTTTTCGAAGACTTGTCCCCCATAGTCTGCAATCGAGCCATCGGGTCTGATGGTTCGAGCCCTGATTCTCACAACGTCCTGGCTCTTTTTGACAAATGCAATCTCGACGTTGGCATACTTTCGCCCCTCTTCGGTTAGGATCTTAATCCGACGGTAATTGTCTTCGTGGGAAGTGTGTCCGTTGTCGTCCCGGTCCACCTGCCGGTATAAAATAATCGCCGCCGCTCCCGGTGCCTGCGGCTCGCGGGTCATTTTCAGCTCCTCGGGCGAAACCGGCTGGAATCCAATGGCCGCCCCCGCATCCAGAGCTGTCAGCATTCCGACAGCAAGCCCAACGATCACCCATTTAACTGACCGGAACATAACCTGGCCTCCCACGACAAATGAACGTTGAACGCAGCTTTCGACAGACGAGATTCGTTGCGGGCGGGAACCACGAACTCAAAGGGGACGAGTGGGCAGTCTCTGCGGGCAACAGCAATTTAGCCTTCTCCGAATCCCGCGCCCCCTCAAGCCAGAATCCGGAATCTTAACTTAACCGCTGAGTATAGCTGGAAGGGAGCACGGGTCAAGTGCAAACTGGGCTCCCCGCACGCCCGATCAGGCATAGCAAACGGACGGGCACAAAATCGCCCCCACAAGCAAAAGGGCCAATTCAAGATCGGCCCTAAATGATTGGTGCGAAAGGGGGGACTCGAACCCCCACGGTTTTACCCGCCAGATCCTAAGTCTGGTGCGTCTGCCAATTCCGCCACTCTCGCCTGTCTATTCCGCTTCCACCAGTTTAGATGTGAGTCCGCACCGGTTGCAATCTTCCCAACGATCAAACGATTAAATGATATTCGCCAAGCGAATTTGCGCAGCCTCGCACCCAGTGAGATCATCCTAACTGTAGGGTGCCTCGAATCATGCCCGCCTCGACGCGCATCACCGGTCACAATGGCACATTCCTCCCGCCCGGCGGAGGCGACGACGGACGCGGACGCGAAGGCGATGACAACTCTCCCGACCTCATCCCAAACTATGGTGAGCGTCTGCGCCGCGCGCGTATGGGTCTGGCCGTCGCCATGACGCCCATCGTCATGCTCTTCATTTCGTTCACAGCGGTCTATATCGTCCGCAGTTTTCAGACGCTTGATGCGGGACTGACGGGCTACAAGCAAACCTGGATTCCAGTTCAATTACCATGGGCAATCTTGTTGGCCAATACGGCCGTCCTTATTATCAGCAGCTTCACCATCGACCTGGCGCGCCGCGACATCACACGGCAAGCCGCCTTGGCGCCAGTCGAATCGATCCCGGGAGTTTCGCTCGGCGACGAGCGCCATTTCCCATGGCTCACTCTCACCACCGCGCTCGGTCTGTTGTTTCTTGCCGGGCAGCTCTTCGCCTGGAGCAGACTTTCCGGCGCTGGCTTTCACCTCGCGGGCGGCACGAGTAGTTCGTTCGTTTATATCTTGACGGCGATGCACGGGCTGCATTTAGCCGGCGGAATTTTGGCGCTGGTGTGGGCCAATGTCGCAGCCCTGCTGCATCGTCCCATCGAATCCCGGCGCATCATCGTCGACATCACGTCATGGTACTGGCACTGCATGACCGTTCTCTGGATCTATATTCTGCTGCTGTTTTCATTCGCCGCGCAGTAAGGGAGCGATCTTTCGTCGCCGGGTCGTGATCGTTTGCGATCTCGCCTGCGCCGGACTCTCCATTCGCTGGCGCCGCCCACCGCCTCAAGACAATTTATAATAGAAAGATTCGGTAGCGAGTTTTGATCCGTCTGTAGCTCCAGGGGAAGATGTCGACAGATAGCATTGTGGTTCGCGGTGCCCGGGTTCACAACCTCAAGAACATTGATTTTGAGATCGAGCACAACGCTCTGACCGTGGTCACCGGTGTGTCCGGCTCCGGCAAGTCCTCGCTCGCCTTCGACACAATCTACGCCGAAGGACAGCGCCGATACGTAGAGTCGCTCTCCGCCTATGCGCGGCAATTTCTGGAACGAATTGAGAAGCCGGATGTCGACGAAATCGATGGAATAGCGCCCGCCGTCGCCATCAAGCAGAAGAACTCCACGCGTAATCCGCGGTCAACGGTCGCAACAGCCACTGAAATTTTCGATTACCTGCGACTGCTTTTCGCCCGCGTGGGACGCACGTATTGCCTGCTGTGCGGCCAGGAAGTAAAAAAAGATACGGTGGATGAAGTCGCGGAGCGCCTGCTGGCCCTGGACGAAGGCACGCGGCTGAATGTATTGTTTCCCATCCAGGAGAGCACTGATGCGCCGGCGGTGCCGGATGAGAAATCCACGAAGAAGCCTCGCAGTAAGAAAAAGCCCTCTGAATCGCGTTTATCGTACGAAACGATCTCCGATGCCATGAGGACGCGGCTGTTCGATCTGCGCAAGCGCGGCTTCAACCGGCTGTTTCAGAAAGGGCGGGTGTTCGAGTTCTCCACTCCTGAATCGCTGTTGGATGTCGACTTCTCTGAGCCCCTGTTTGGGTTGGTAGATCGCCTGGTCGTCTCGGCCGATCAGCGCTCGCGCATCGTGGATGCAGTCGAGATCGGCTATCGCGAAGCGGGCGAAGTCATTTTCGAAACCGCGCCACGCAGCGACGACGGCCAGACCAATGCACACGCCAACGCCCAGACCAGCGCCTCGCAGCGATTTCGCTTTTCGCAGCGCTTCGAATGCAAGAACGACCTCAGCCGTTACGACGAGCCCGAGCCGCGCTTGTTTTCGTTCAACAATCCCTATGGAGCTTGCCCGCGATGCCAGGGCTTTGGCAATACCATCGATTTCGATCTCGATCTCGTCATTCCCGACAAGGGCAAAACTCTGAATGAAGGCGCGGTCGAGCCGTGGACAAAACCGAAGTATCGTCCCCTGTTTACCGAATTCAAACGGTTCGCGCGGCAGGTTGGGATTCCCTTGGATGTTCCATGGTACGAACTCAGCGCCGACCATCAAGCGCTGGTCGTCGATGGTGGTCGCGGGTTCGCTGGTGTGCGCGGATTTTTCCTGCACTTGGAGCGGAAGAAATACAAGCTGCACGTTCGCGTGTTTCTCAGCCGCTATCGTGGATATTCGCTATGCTCGACGTGCGGCGGGACGCGCCTGCGCGCGGAGGCGCGCCAAGTAAGAATCAACGGTAAGAATATTTCCCAGGTTTGCAGCATGACCGTCGAACAAGCTGCGCGCTTCTTCGACGAATTGACACTCACGCCGCAACAAGCTGCGATTGCCGAAAGACTGCTCGTCGAACTTCGGGAGCGTCTGCGTTTTCTGAATGAAGTTGGGCTCGAGTACCTCACGCTCGATCGTCTCGCCTCAACGCTCTCGGGAGGCGAAGCGCAGCGCATTCAGTTGGCGACGTCTCTCGGTTCGCGTCTCGTGGGCACTCTCTACGTGCTCGATGAACCTTCGATCGGACTCCACAGCCGTGACACCCACCGGCTCATCAAGATCCTTCACGACCTGCGTGATCTCGGAAATACGATCCTGGTGGTCGAGCACGATCCCGACATAATGCGCGCCGCCGACCGCATTCTCGATCTCGGTCCCGGTGCGGGAGAAAACGGTGGGAAAGTTGTGGGCGCAGGGACTTACGCCGATCTTCTGAAGATGCCGCACTCTCTCACCGGCCGATACCTCGCCGATGAACTTCACATTCAAATTCCGGCGAAGCGCCGGCAACCGGGAAAGCACAACCTGCGTATCACAGGGGCCCGGGCCCACAATTTGAAGCGCATCGATCTGGAAATCCCTCTCAACATGCTGGTAGCGATTACCGGCGTCTCGGGATCGGGAAAATCGTCGTTGCTGCACGATGTGCTCTATCAGGCCTTGGCTGTGGCAAAGCGGCAGACAACCGGCGCAACCGCCGCTGTGCTGTGGGACAGCATCGAAGGCGACGATTATCTCGACGAGGTCGTGCTGGTCGATCAATCGCCGATCGGGCGGACGCCGCGCTCCAATCCGGTCACTTATATCAAGGCGTTCGACATCATTCGCGAACTGTTTGCCTCGCTGCCTGAAGCCAAGAAGCGCGGCTTCCCTGCCGGACATTTTTCCTTCAACGTGCCCGGCGGGCGCTGCGAAAACTGCCAGGGCGATGGCACCGTCACCGTCGAAATGCAGTTTCTCTCCGACGTCGAACTGATCTGCGACGAATGCAAAGGCACGCGCTACAAACCTCAGGTGCTCGAAATCCTCTACAAGGGCAAGAACATTCATGACGTGCTGAATCTGACCATTCGCGAAGCGCTCAAGTTCTTTGCCGAAGTTCCGCGCCTCACCGAAAAGCTGCGCGTGCTCGACGAAGTTGGACTGGGCTACCTGCGCCTGGGGCAGTCGGCGACCACCCTATCCGGCGGAGAAGCGCAGCGCATGAAACTGGCCGCGCATCTGCAGCCCGGAGCTCGGCCCACCAGCCGCAACGGCGAATGTGGCGATTCTCCCAAACGCAAACGCCGCATGCTCTACATTTTCGACGAGCCCACCACCGGTCTGCATTTCGACGATGTCAGCAAACTACTTTCCGCTTTTCGCCGTCTAATCGATGCGGGAGGCTCGATCGTCGTCATCGAGCACAATCTGGAAGTTATAAAGACTGCCGACTGGGTCATCGATCTTGGTCCCGAGGGCGGAGATCGCGGCGGAAATCTCGTCGGCTCAGGTCCTCCCGAAGCAATTGCTGAGTTGGAGAACTCATACACCGGTCATTATCTGAAGCGGGTCTTGAATGGGAACGGCGTGCGCCGCGCTGATCGATAGAATACAAGATCGATAGAATGCAAGTGGAGCGCCCGGCAGCCGCGCCCGGCCGCGCCGCAAAGAAAGACGACGAACAACGCATGAACCGCCCCTTGGCAAACGCGATTCTGCTGCTTACCCTAGCCGCCTGCGGCCTCGCGCAAACCCACACCACCATTCGCCACTACAAAGAAGCCATCGACGACACGCCTCCGGAAATTGCTCAGGCCGAAGACGCGATTCAAAAAGGCAATTTTGCCGGCGCGGAAACACTGCTGAAAAAAGCCCTCGACAAAGATCCGAACAATTTTCAAGCCTGGTTCGACATGGGGTTCACTCTGAACCGGCTAGAACGGCCGGACGAATCGATCGCCGCTTACCGCAAATCAGTGGCAGCCAAACCCGACGTTTTTGAATCGAACCTCAACCTCGGACTAATGCTCGTGCGTGCGAATAATCCTGATGCTGAACAATTTCTGCGCGCCGCTACCACTCTAAAACCGACCGCCAACGTCGAAGAAGGTCAAGCCCGTGCCTGGCTCGCGCTGGCTCATCTGCTCGAAGACAAAAAGGCGGGGGACGCGTTCCAGGCTTACCGCAAAGCCGCCGATCTCATGCCGAAGGACCCCGAACCTCATCTCTCGTCCGGGTTGTTGCACGAACAGCGAAAAGAGTTCGCCGACGCCGAGGCGGAATACAAGCTGGTGTTGGCGCTAGACCCAAAATCTGCGGACCCGAAATCGTCCGACGCTTCGCAGATCAACGCTTCGCAGATCACCGACCCGCGACTTACCCAAGCAGCAATCGGCCTCACCAATATCTACATGAAGTCGGGACGCCTCGCCGACGCCGAACCCCTTCTGCGAAAACTGGCTGCCGACCACTCCAATTCCGATTCCGAAGCCGCCACCATTCATCTTCAGCTCGGGCGCGTGCTGGCCGCGGAGGGCAAGAAAGACGACGCCATCGCGGAGTTCCAGGCGGCCCTGAAAATCTCACCAGCCGACGCCGCCGCCCAGCGCGAGATTGCCGACTTCTACGCCAGCGCGGGAAAGAATGATCTCGCAGAAACCGCGTTTCGCGCCTTGGCTAAGGCGCAGCCGAATGATGCTGAAGTACACCGCGGGTTGGGAAGAGCGCTGCTGCTGCAGAAAAAGTTTCCCGAAGCGCAGCAGGAATTCTTGACTGCACTCCGGCTGAAGCGCGACTCGCCAGACGTCTATGTCGATCTGGCATTTGCCGCCAGCGAAAACAAGAACTACGATCTCGCCATCCGAGCCCTGAACGGGCGAGCCTTACTGAATGCGGATATGCCGCCGATCTGTTTTTTTGTTCGCGCCTCCGCCTACGACCACATGCACGACTACAAACAGGCTTCCCTCGACTATCATCATTTTCTGGAAGTTGCGAATGGAAAGTATCCTGATCAGGAGTGGCAGGCAACCCACCGCCTGATCGCTATTGAGCCAAAGAAACACTAACGGCCATGCCAGAACGCGCCCCGCGACGACTGACCCCACGACGGCTGGCCGTTACCGCTTTGCTGTTCGCGCTCACCGTCCTCCATTGCGCCGCAAAGGAGCAATCTCTGGCCGAGCTGAAGTTACGCTTCGCCAATGCTCCTCCGGAAGAGCAGCCTCAGCTTGCCGTCCAGATTGCGCAGCGGGACCTGCGTACAGCGGATGACCTTTACCGGGACGGCAAAGTTGACGAGGCCCGTGCCAATGTCGACGAAGTCGTGAGCTACTGTGAGAAAGCCCGCGACGCCGCCCTGCAGACCAAGAAGCGCATTAAGAATGTTGAAATCGATACTCGGAAAATGGCCGACAAGCTGCGCGACATCAAGCGCACTCTCGGCTTCGACGACCAGGCTCCGGTCGACCAGGCCATCCGCCGTCTCGAAGATGTCCGCACCGTGTTGCTTCAGGAAATGTTCGCCAAGGATGAAAAAAAAGAGGAAAAGAAAAAGGAGAAGCCGTGATCAGGAATATCCCATGGCGCTGGCGAGTCGCATTCGCTTTGGCGTTTGCGCTTCAGGTTTGCCATCCTCTATGCGCGCAGAAACGCCGCGACCCGCTTAATCCCCTTGAGATCGACCAACTGCGCGATGCCATGCTCGATCCCGACGAGCGCTTAAAGCTTTACGTGCAGTTTTCCCGGGATCGCATGACAAAACTTGTACAAATGCGCAGCAATCCCAAGACCACAGACCGCGCCCTGCAGACCCACGATATGCTCGAAGATTTCCTCGCCGTTTACGACGAGCTCAACGACAACATCGAAATGTATGTCGGCCGCAAAAACGATATCCGCAAGCCGCTGAAAGCGATCATTGAAGCTGACACCGAATTCCAGTCAAACCTGCGCGCGCTGAAAGACTCCGCGAACACGAATGCCGAAGAAGCAAAACAATACGAATTTACTTTGACCGACGCACTCGATACCGTCGACTCCAGCGCCGATGACCACCGCAAAACGGCGACCGAGGTCGAGGAGTACATGAAGAAAAAAAAGAAGCAGAAGTAAACCCGCCGCTGTTTTACTGACCACTGACTTTACTGGCTACTGATTTTGCTGACTGAATAGTGGCAACTGCATCTCCGTGCTACTCTTCCCTCAAGGTGCCCGCAAAACTCAGCGAAATCTTTCATGAGGCGTATCGCGAACTGCGCCCGCGCGCGCCTGCGCCGCCGATGCAGGTCCGGTTTTATCCTTTTGTCTCCATCAACAACACCATTCGACTGCGCGACGGAGAGATCTACGCCCGCCTCTCAGACTTGCTGGAAGGCGCTCCTGAAGCCGTGCTGCATGCCATCGCACACATCCTGCTGGCAAAACTCTATCGCCAGCCGGTCGATCGCACCCATAGCGCCCGTTATCGCCGCTATATCGCCAGCCACGACATATCCGCCAAGGCGCGGTTGGTCCGCCAAATGCGCGGACGCAAGCACATCCGCTCCGCCAGCGGACATCATTACCATCTCGAAGAAATCTTCGACGACCTCAACCGCCGCTTCTTCCACGGACTCCTCGGCCGCCCCCAACTCACCTGGAGTCAGAACCACGCCCGCAGCAGTCTCGGCCACTATGATCCCGCGCACAACGCCATCGTCATCAGCCGCGTCTTCGATCATCCGCGCGTCCCACGCTACGCCGTCGAATACATCCTCTACCACGAGATGCTGCACCTGAAGCACCCGGTCAAATTACGGGGGAGCAGACGATGTGTGCACTCCCGCGAATTCCAGGAAGAAGAAAAACTCTTCCCCGAACTCGCGCCCGCAAAGAAATTTCTGCGGATCATCTGACGCAGAAACAACAACCACCGAAACAGGCTGGCGTTCTCAATCGGTTGAAATAGCAATTTATCGCCAACCGACAGATGACTGCCGGATTGCCGACCAACCATCGCCGTGTGCGCTCAGAACTCCACCCGCGCCTGGAAGGCGATCATTCGTGGACTGCTATCGCCACCCAGCCCGACGCCTAGCAAGCCAGTTGGCGGAGAGGTTGTGGACGTGAGCGCTCCAAATCCACTCTGCGTGGAAGGGTTTCCCGGAATGCCAGCCTGCACCATGCTCGGAAGCGCAAAATTCGGATGGTTGAACACATTAAAGAACTGCCCCTCAAACCGCAGCTTTACGTGCTCGCTCAAGAGAAACCATTTTGTCAGGTAGAAGTCGCTCCAGAGAAAATCAGGACCACGCAAGGCATTACGGCCGAGGTTTCCGAATTGGCAATTCTGCGCGCTGTCGCCGCCATTGCACTGCCCTGTACTGGGATCGACCGCCGATACAAATGCGTCCGGATTGAGCCACTGCAATGTTCCTGCCTGCGTTACGCCGGGAATCGGATGATGGTCATACAGTGGAACGCCAGGAACCACACTGGCGAACTGCGGCCCGCTGCCCTGCACGATTCCGTTTCCGCTTGCCGAGTAAGGCGTGCTCAAGACCGAGAACGGAACTCCGCTGTGCCAAAACACCGTTCCGGAAATCTGCCAGCCGTTCAGCGCGTAACCCAGCGAATGACTGCGCACTTTGACCGGCAGCTGATAAACATACTGCGCGTTGAGATTGTGCCGGATGTCATAGTCGCAAGGACCATAGTCGCGCGCCAGGTCTCCCGGCAAAGGTGAGAGAATCCCTCCTGCGGAAAACGGAAGGAACCCTCCGTTCGAGACCGTATCCATGCAATGGCTCCAGGTGTAGTTGACCTGTCCTTGCAGACCATGGCCGAGCCGTTTCATCGCGGTCAGTTGAAGACCGTCGTAATGGCTGTTCGCGCCGGTGGAGAACTGCGTCACCGCGCCGAATCGTGCATCGGTCGGCTGCATGTAGGGGAACGGAGCAAAACAGCCCTGACAGACGGTTTGGTAGCCGTTGACTTGGGTCGAGTACGGTTGATTCACGGCCCGCGTTCCTACGTACTGCGCTTGCACACTAGCCGTCGTTCCGAATTGATGTTCCATTCCCAGGCTCCACTCCATGAAGTAGGGCGCGTGGAGTTTGCCATCCGGGACGGCCGTGATCGCAACCGGTGGAAGACAACTTGCGGGATTTGATTGTGGAGATGCGCACGAAAGTTGTCCCTGGGGAAATCCCGAGGTAAAAGCCTGATTTGCCGCCATAGTTGCATCGACTGCGCTGTTGGGGGCCCCTGGCGCGACGGCCGTGCCGCCAACGGTGCCCAGCACTCCTCCCAGAAACGTCTTGTCGTAGGGAGGGTTCGTGCCGATCAGGTCGGCCACCGTGCCCGGCAAGATATCGCTGAAAATCCCGAAGCCTGTCCGGAGCACAGATTTCGGCTCGAACTGCCACGCAATCGCCGTTCTTGGTTGCAGGATCGCTGTTGGTGTAGACGAGAAAAGATTGCCGAGATGAGTCTGGATGGCCTCATCGAGCGGTTGATTGACATCATGCGAGATGGAACTGAAGGAACCGCGAAGACGGGCGACTCGATCATGAGGATTCAGCGGATTGGAATTAAATGTGTCACGCAGACCGAACGTCCAGGTTAGGGTGCGAGTCACTTTCCAGGTATCTTGCGCGTAGACATCGAGATTGAGAAAGTTGAACGGTTCATTTGCGTTCGAAGGGAATGTCTGCGACGCGGTGTTCGCTACTCCGCTGATGAATTGCTGCAGATTCGCGTAGGTCACCGTTGGAACTGTGCCTTCCCCAAAGTCGTAGTCGTTCAGGCGGAAGATACGAGTATTGGTTCCGAACCGCAGTTCATGAGCGCCGCGACTCCAGGCGAGGTTGTCGTTGATGAAAAACCGCGATGCGCGCCGGCCTTGAATCCAGGTGTTGTCGAGCCCTCCCATTGGCGTGAAGGCATTCGCGCCGGTGCCCTGTAACACAATCGGAAATGCCGAAAGTGTCTGCTGCAGGTTGCTTGGCCCGAACAGGCTCTTGTACCAGGAGAACGCCGGATTGAAGTAGTTCACCAGGTTCTGCGAGAAGACGTGTGTCTGTCCTGCCGCGAAAGAACAGAGAGGCTGCGGCGAAAACGCATCGAACACTGGATTGATGGGGTCCGTGTACGCGGCTTGCAGCCCGGTGTCCGACTGAAAACGAAACCAGACCGTATCTTTCTCGTTGACGTTGTAGTCGACACGCACCGTCTGCACCTGTTCATGATCGTCGCTGGAATGTGAGACGCTCTGCCGGTTCGCGCAACCATCTCCGGCGGTGCCGAGCGGGCATCCAAGTATCGGGGTCGGTGTGCCGTTGGTGTTTTCATACAGGGAAAACATCTGTTGATAAAACGGGACTGAGGCAGAAGGAAGTTGTTGCAGCACGTATTGTTGGAATCCCGCACTGGGAACAGTCGTGGGCGTGACGATGGGCAGTGCGATCCGGACCCACTCGCTGTCGAAAAAGAAAAACAACTTGTCGTGGACAGCCGGGCCACCCACACTACCTCCAAAGTGATTCACGGTCGATCCAGGCTTGTGATTCCCCGGAGTCGCATTGGTGAAGTAGTCCGCCGCATTCAGTAGCGAACCATTCCACAGCTCATAGAGGTTCCCGTGGAACCGATTCGTGCCGGACTTGGTGACATAGTCGACTTGGGATGCACCATACCGTCCTTGGTCCACGGAATAGGAAAGTGTGTTGACGGTCACTTCCGAAATCGAATTCAATCCCAGTACGAGGTTGGTTGAGAGGCCGCTGTTGAGATTGGTGAGCGGGTCGTTCGTTTCCAACCCGTCCACGATGTAGCCATTGGAGAGAGCGGGGAGTCCGTTGAACTCAACGTTGCCGTAGCCGTTGCTGCTGCCAACAAAATCGTTACTGCTTCCCGCCGTATTGATCAGAGCCCCAGGGGCAAATTGCAGAGGGTAGGTCAGGTCGCCTCCCGGATTCGGCAAGTCCTCCAGTGCAGGTGCGCTCAGGGTCGTGGATGTGTTCGCATTTTCCGGGTTGATGAGCGGTGCTTCACTGCTTACCTCAACCGCCTCATTGGACCGCGCCACTTTGAGCGTGAAATCCACCGTTTGCTTCTGGCCCAGGCCAGAAATGACGTTGTCATTTTGCCCCGGAGAGAAGCCCTGCGCTTCTGCCTTAACCGAATACGTGCCCGGCTTTAGCTGTGGAAAGTTGAACCGTCCTGCGTCATCGGTTCGGGCACTGCGCTTCAGGCCGGTCTCGTGATTCGTGATCGTCACGATGGCGCCCGGCACAACTGCGTCGGTTGTGTCTCGCACTTGGCCAACGATGGCACTCGTGGTTTCCCCTTGTGCCAGCGCTTTCGCCGGAAGAAGACAGGCCACCGTCAATACAAGAAAAGCAAAGTTCGCTGCCCGCGCCATGAATACCCCACGTCTCTGCCCCTGAAGTGGCGAATGCCACTGCTCTTAACTATTAACCAGAGATGATTCTCAATAGTTAACCACAGTTAATATAAACAAGCAAAAAGGGGAGAAGGCTGACAACCTCGACAGTTGCGCCCGAGTGATGGGTAATCCGGAAACTAACTGTTGTTAAATTAACTGGTTTGTTAGCAGGTATTCCAATTAAGAACACCGTCAACCAGACGCACCACTAACCCGGCCGCGCCGCCGCGCCCCCATTCAATGCACCATTTCCCCGTGGGATGTAAATCGCAGCGGTCCCTGATTCTCTGCGTTGACCTCACCTGCTTGAAACCGTATCCTGTAGATATTGAAATTGAATTTCATTTTCAATTAGAAAGTGACTGTTTTCCATGCTCCAGGCATTCATCGTTACGCTTCGTGAAGGCGTCGAAGCGGCTCTGATCGTCGGCATCACGCTCGCCTATCTGGCCAAAATCGGCCGCAACGATCTCCGTAAAACGGTCTACGCTGCCCTGGCTTCGGCGTTTGTCGCATCCATCGGCATGGCAGTCGTTCTTTCCCGCTTCAACCTGAACGAAGATATTTTTGAAGGCTGGGTCATGCTGGTGGCCGCCGTTTTCGTTGTCACCATGATCGTCTTCATGATGAAGACCGGCCGCAAGCTCAAAGGCGAAATTGAAGGCAAAGTCGGCCTGTTAGCCGGCGGCGCAGGGATAGCCGAAACCGGAGCGGCCCGAACTGGGGTAGGCAAAACAAAGCTCGGCCTTTTTCTTTTCATTTTTCTAATGGTGCTGCGTGAGGGCGCGGAAACCGTCCTGATTCTCTCTGCCGTAACCCTGAACTCGAGCCAACTGACCAGCTTTATCGGTACCGTGACCGGCATCGCCGCCGCGATTCTGTTTGGCGTCATGTTCGTCAAGGGCAGCGTTAAGATCAACCTGCAGAAATTCTTCAAGGTCACCACCGCGATTCTCTTCCTGGTGGCCGCGCAACTCGTAATTTCCGGATTGCACGAGCTCTCAGAAAATGGCGTACTTCCCTCTTCGCGGCGGGAAATGGCCATCATCGGACCCATCGTCCGCAACGATCTTTTCTTTTTCATCACCATTCTCGCGCTGGCAGCGCTGATGGTGTTGTTTGAACTGAAAAGCCGTCAACCAGTCGCCTTGCCGCCGGCTGGCGCCGCCCGCCGCAAAGCCCTTTGGACGGCACGCCGTGAGCGCCTCTGGATGGCATCGGTGTACAGTTTTTCGTTCCTCTTCATCGTCATGATCACCGCCAGCTTCATCTATGAGAAAAGCGCCAGCGCCCTTTCCCCGGCAACCGAGGTCACGTTTGTCGATGGCAAGGTTTCCATCCCGGTGAAGACCGTCTACGACGGTGAGCTGCACCGCTTCGAAGCCAATGAAGGCGGAGTTGAAATCCGCTTCTGGCTCTACCAGAAGCCGGATGGCAAGATCGCGACCTTGTTTGACGCTTGCCAAATCTGCGGAGGCGTCGGGTTCTACAAAAACAAAACGTCGGTGATCTGCAAGAATTGCGCCTCGCCCTTGAACTTGCAATCGATCGGCATGTCCGGCGGCTGCAATCCGCTTCCGTTGAAAGCGCAGGTCACCGGCGACGCCGTCATCGTCTCCGAGGCCGACATCGCAGCCGGACGGCGCTACTTCGAGCAAAAATAAGAATGTTTCCCCGCATCGTCTACGAATCGTTTCGCCACCAGGCGCGCCGTAAGCTGCTCGCCGGAATCGCGATTACGCTGGGCGTGGCCGTGGCCACCGCCATGATTGCCGTCGCCACTGATATCGGCGACAAAATCAACCGCGAGCTCCGCAGCTACGGCGCGAACCTGCTCGTCACTCCGCAGGAGGATACGCTTGACGTAGAAGTCGGAGGCGTTAACCTGAAACCGCCAAGCGACGGCGCATTCCTGAACGAAGCCGATTTGCCCAAGATTCGCGGCACCTTCTGGCATAACAACATCATCGGATTCTCGCCGATGCTGCCGGTCACAGTGACCATTCCCAACAGCTCGAAGCAAGTCACGCTGCTCGGCACCTACTTCAATAAACAGCTCAACTTCGGCAAAGAGCAATTCACCACCGGAGTTCGAATCACGCATCCCTGGTGGAAGGTCTCGTGCGCAAATGCAAAAGGAAACGCAAAAGACTCCCCAGGTTGCGGCTGGCCCAATGACAATTCTCAAAATATCCTCATCGGTGAGCGTCTCGCGGCAAGGTTGAATAAGAAGCCCGGCGACACGCTCGATGTTTCTGGCCGCGAACTCTCCGTCTCCGGCATCCTCTCCACCGGAGGAACTGAAGACGACCAGATCGTCGCGCCGCTCGCCGTCGCTCAGCAGATTCTCGGCAAACCCGGCGCCATCCGCCGCGTGTACGTCAGTGCAATGACTAAGCCGCCCGACGCGCTCTCGGCGCGCGATCCCAGGACCATGACTCCCGAGGTTTACGATCGCTGGTATTGCTCGCCCTACGTGGAATCGATCGCCTATCAGTTGCAGGAAGCCATTCCTCATTCGCACGCCGAGCAGATCCGCCAGGTCGCGCAAAACGAAGGCACGGTGCTCTCACGCATCAAAGGACTCATGCTGCTGATCACCTTTGCCGCGCTTTTCGCTTCGGCGTTGGCGGTTTCGGCAGCCATGGCCACGGCCATTTATGAACGCCGCGTCGAAGTCGGCTTGATGAAGGCCCTCGGCGCGGGCAATTTCGCCGTCTCCGCGATCTTCTTCGCGGAGGCGCTCCTGCTCGCGCTCGCCGGAGGCGTTGCCGGATTCTCTGCTGGAGCGCTCCTCGCGCGCCAGATCGGTCGCTCGATCTTTGCCTCGCCGATTTCCATCGATCCCGTGCTTTTCCCCGTCATCCTTGCCATCGCTGTGCTTGTGACTTTTGCCGGAAGCGCCGCAGCCATTCGCCGCGCCGTGAAATTCGATCCCGTCTTCGCCCTGCGAGGTGAAGCATGAGCGCGGGGTCCCATCTCTTGAATCATGAGGGTGCCCCACTCAAGCCCGGTGTTGGCTTGGGTGGGAACTCGCACTCTGCGCGCGAAGTTGCCGATCGACGTGCTTCCGCTCCGCATACTTCCATGTTCATGCGCATGCTTCTGCGCGCTGCCCTGCTTCGCCGCAGGCGTGCCGCTTCCGCGTTGCTCGCGATGATCGTCGCCGCAGCAGTTGCTACCGCGATGATGAATCTCTATGTCGATGTGCAAGCCAAACTCCGCAGCGAATTTCGAAATTACGGATCCAACGTCGTCATCGTAGCCAAAGACGGACAGTCACTGCCCGACGACGCACTGGCAAAAGTAGAGTCGGTTCTCGGCGCGAAAACGCTGGCTGTCCCTTTTTCCTATGCCGTCGCGCGCACCCAAGATGGACAATCAGTGGTGGTCGTCGGCACTGATTTTGCTCGAGCGCGAGAACTGAACCACTGGTGGAAGGTGAACCACTGGCCTGCCCCACAAGAGCTTGCCTACTTAGTGGAGAACCCCACCTCAGCTCCGGCTATCCCCAGCGAGGCTCTCGTCGGCGTGCGCGCTGCCACGGTGGTCGCGCCCAACCGTCAACCGTTCGACTTAGCATTTCATGGTAAGACCATTCATCTCAGCACAGCAGGCATGCTCCAAACCGGCGCGGGCGAAGACAGCCGCATTTATATCGATCAGTCTGAATTTCAGAACTGGACTGGCATCGCGGCCACGACCATCGAAGTCGCCGCCAACGGAACCGCCGCCGAAGTCGAAGCCTCAGTTCGCCAACTGGCGCAGCTTTTGCCCATGGCCGATGTTCGTCCCGTCCGCCAAATTATGGAGGGCGAGGCCAACGTCCTCAACAAAACGCGCGCCACGCTTTACGCCTCCGCCGCGCTCATCGTGCTCACGTCCGCTCTCTGCGTTCTGGCGACGCTCATGGGATGGGTCTTCGACCGCCGCCGTGACTTCGCCATCATGAAAGCCTTGGGCGCGTCCGAGCGTTTGGTCAACGGATTCTTCGCCGCCGAAGCCGCCGCGCTAGGCGTGGCCGGCGCAATTCTCGGCTTCTGCATCGGCATCGGCCTCGCTGCCTGGATCGGACGCGTCAACTTCCACGCCCCCGTCATTCCGCGATTCAGCGTGTTTCCTTATGTGCTTTT
>Ga0182018_10002286_pt1 | contig 19567 bp, 21 predicted proteins | sample 812P2MmetaG_FD_120490 | JGI IMG/M metagenome (GOLD analysis project Ga0182018, IMG submission 120490) | Permafrost microbial communities from Stordalen Mire, Sweden - 812P2M metaG | ecosystem: Environmental > Terrestrial > Soil > Wetlands > Permafrost | place: Sweden: Stordalen | collected... | reverse complement strand
GCGACGATGGCGGTAAACTGCTGCTCGTCGGTAATCCGATCTATATAAACTTCCCTGAGAACGACCATCCATGAAGACTTTCCTACGTCGACCGCGAATATCCGGCGCCAGGCTCGGCCTGAGCCTGGCAATACTGCTTGCTTTTGCTACGCTTAGCACCACGATTCACTCAAGCGCAGCGCATCGGGTGGCGGCTCGACCCGGTGCGAGAGTCGTAATGGACGCGCACAACTGTTATCCCTACTTTGGGTGGTGGGCTGATCGTATCGACCGCGCCCTCTCCGCCGGTCCGCCCTTGGCCATTGAGCAGGATCTGCTCTGGTACACCGATCCGCGAACGGGGCAATCCCGTTCCATCGTTACCCACGGCGCACCTTCTACTGGTCACGAACCTAGCATGCGGGATTACTTTTTCGAGCGCGTTCGTCCCATCGTGGAAAACGCCCTGCGAGATTCTCGCCGTGAAGACTGGCCACTAATCACATTGAATCTGGACCTCAAATCGGAGGAGCCCGAGCACCTTGCGGCCATCGGCAACTGCTGACTGAGTATCAGGAGTGGCTCACAACCGCGCGACGGACGCCCGATATAAGGGACGTCGCACCGCTCGATGATGACCTTTGCTGGGATCTCTAGGTCCATTATATGCCTTGACACGCATATGCCTCGAGGAGTATAAGAAACGAATGGGATCCGTCTTCGAAATCATTGCCGAGCCGAACCGCCGCGCGATCCTGAGGCTGCTGGTCCCGTCACAACAGTCGGTTGGCGAGATCGAGCGTCAGCTTCGCATGCCGCAGCCGACGGTATCGAAGCACCTGCGGGTGCTGCGCGACGCCGGTTTCGTGGAGTCCACGGTGGACGCACAGCGCCGTCTCTACCGGCTAAAACCGGAACCATTTCAGGAGCTGAACGCCTGGCTGGATCAGTTCCGCCGGTTCTGGTCGGATCACGTCGATGCGCTCGAACGCTACCTCGACCGCATGAACCAAACGGTACGACCGACAACGAAGACAGGTAGCAGACGACGGGGCCCAAACCGCGAACATGACAAAGGAGAAACAAGATGAAAATCAAATTGACCAGCGTTTACGTGGACGACCAGAACAAGGCCCTGAGCTTCTATACGGAGGTACTGGGTTTTGCCCAGAAGGCCGATTTCAGCAATGGCCCATTTCGCTGGCTGACCGTGGCCTCGGCCGAGGAGCCGGACGGAACTGAACTTCAGTTGGTGCTGAACGACAACCCCGCAACCAAAGCGTTTCAGCAGGCGATCTTTCAGCAGGGCCAGCCCGCGGCCAACTTCTTCACCAACGACGTCAAGGGCGACTACGAGCGGATCAAGGCCCGAGGGGCCGAATTCACGATGCCGCCCACCGACACCGTCGGCTCGACGATTGCGAAGCTGAACGACACCTGCGGCAACTTCATTCAGCTCACCCAGCTGGCACGCTGGTAAAGCGGATGATCAGCAGGAGGCGATAGATGACAGGTCGCGCGCAATACACACCGGGTCCGGCCGGCGGGGCGCAGATACGAAAGGACGGCGAGAAGTGGACGCTGATTCTTGTGAGAGAACTGCGTCACGCGCCGGGGACGGTCTGGAAGGCGCTTACCGATCCGACGCATCTGCGCGAGTGGGCTCCGTTCGACGCCGACGGGAACCTGGGCGCGGTTGGCACCACGGTGAAGCTCACCACGGTGGGTGCGCCCGCGCCGCATGTTAGCGAAACAACCGTGACGCGAGCCGACGCTCCTGAGGTGCTTGAGTACAAATGGGGCGGCTTCGATATGCGGTGGGAACTCGAAGACTTGGGTGGCGGCACGCGCCTGACGCTGTGGACCAACATCGGTCACCGCTTCATCTCAATGGGTGCTGCCGGGTGGCACATTTGCTTCGATGTACTGGATCACCTTCTGAGCGGAACTCCGATCGGGCGCATGGCCGGCCCCCAGGCGATGAAGTTCCCCGGCTGGCAGCGGCTGAACGCGGAGTACGCCAAGCTGTTCGGTATTGAAACACGCAATTGGCCGCCTCAGGCGACTCAAGTGTCGTGAATAGAGGGAATCGAGGAACAATGCACCGGCCATTGAAGACCAGTAAAAAGGAGTTGTCACGAGAACAACATGAACAACTACTGAGAAAATTGAAAGTCCGTTTTGAGAAGAACATGAACCGCCATAAAGGCCTTGAATGGGCTCAAGCACAAGCAAAGCTGGACGCGAATGCTGAAAAACTGTGGTCACTCGGTGAAATGGAACGAACCGGCGGTGAACCGGACGTCGTTGGGCATGACAAAAAGACGGACGAGTACATTTTCTATGATTGCTCAGCGGAGAGTCCTAATGGCCGCAGAAGTGTTTGTTACGACCGTGATGCGCTGGAGTTAAGGAAAGAACATAAGCCAAAAGTTAGCGCTGTTGATATGGCATGTGCCATGGGCATCGAGCTTTTAACCGAAGAACAATATCGAGAGTTGCAGAAACTTGGACATTACGACACGAAAACATCGAGCTGGGTGAAAACGCCTTCTGATATCCGAAAACTCGGCGGAGCCATCTTTTGTGATCGCCGCTTCAACACTGTTTTTGTGTATCACAACGGTGCGGAATCTTACTTTGCCTCTAGGGGGTTCCGAGGTTGGCTAAGGGTCTAGCCAGAACAATCATGCAGCAATCAAGCGCGCCTTTCGGAGCCCTGGAGTTGGCGGCGATATTTTTGGGGCGTAGTTCCCGCGGATCGCAGGAACGCGCGCAACCAATTCTTGCGTTTGACACTACCCCCCGCGCACCCTATAGTTGCCCCCATTTTCCCAGGGGAAATCCGACTTGCTCGAGCGTCTGTTTCACCTAGACGAAAATCAAACCACTGTCCGCCGCGAACTCCTCGCCGGTCTCACAACTTTCATGACCATGGCCTACGTGGTCGTTGTAAACCCGCGCATACTCGCCGAGGCCGGCATGCCGGTCGAAGGCGTCCTGTTCGCCACCTGCGCATCCGCCGCCATCGCCACCTTGATCATGGGCCTCTGGGCCAACTACCCCATCGCCCTCGCTCCCGGCATGTCACTAAATGCCTACTTCACCTATTCCATCGTCATCGGCCGCGGCATCCCTTGGCAGACCGCCCTCGGCGTAGTCTTCCTCTCCGGACTCCTCTTCCTCCTCCTCACGCTAACCAATGTCCGTGAGCAAATCGTCAACGGAATCCCCGACTGTCTCAAGCACGGCACCGCCGCGGGCATCGGCCTCTTCATCGCCTTCATCGGCCTGCGCAACGCCAAAATCATCGTCGCCAACCCCGCCACGTTCGTCGGCCTCGGCAAAGCTTCCGACCCGCAAGTTCTCCTCGCGGCCGCTGGTCTGATCCTCATCGCCATCCTGATGGCGCGACGCGTTGGCAGCGCCATCCTCATCGGTATCATCGCGATAGCCTTGGCCGGCATCCCCCTCGGCCTCGACCACTGGCCCAGCCATTTGTTCTCCCTCCCTCACCCCAGCGGCACCTTCCTCAAGCTCGATTTCCGCGCCGCCGCAAAAATCGGCTTGGGCGAACTCATCTTCGTCTTCTTCTTCGTCGATCTATTCGACAACGTAGGCACTCTTGTCGGTGTTTGCGAACAAGGCGGCTTCCTCCGCGAAGGCAAACTCCCGCGCGCCAGCCGCGCCCTCCTTGCCGACGCCTTTGGCACCATGGTAGGCGCACTAACCGGTACTTCGACGGTTACCAGCTATATAGAAAGCGCCGCGGGAGTCGCCGCAGGTGCCCGCACCGGTCTGGGCAACGTCGTCATCGCCGGATTTTTCCTCGTAGCCATGTTCTGCGCCCCATTGGTAGCCGCCATCCCCGCCTACGCCACCGCCCCAGCCTTGATCCTTGTCGGAGCCCTCATGTGCGGCGCGGTAGCCCGTGTCCGCTGGGACGATTTCAGCGAAGCCTTCCCGGCCTTCCTGACCCTGGTCGCCACCCCCTTAACCTTCAGCATCGCCACCGGCCTGAGTCTGGGAATGCTCTCCTTCACGTTTATTAAGGTGGGCACCGGCAAATACCGCGAAATCAGCCCGCTGATCTGGATCCTCTCCGTTCTCTTCCTCCTTCGCTACGCCTTCCTAGGCGCCGAGTAGCACAGGCTCCCCTGTTTACCCTGAGCTGCGAAGGACCTATGCCAGTGACGCCCAAAACCGAGAACGTCCGCCTTAGTTCGCCGTTAAGTCTCAAATACCCGAACCACCCGATTACCTATCCGCGCCGCCACACCGTACCATTGCTTGTCCCATCGCTAAAAAACCGCTATTGTGGCCTTATCTTCAACACACCGTGCAGCTTATCCGTGCCGGTTTTAACGCATAACGCGCGAAGCGACACATAACCCGCGGAGAGAGAACGGAAAGCCACGATGTCGCCCGAAGGTAGCCCCAAGCCGCTCCTCAAACTCTATTCCGCCGTAATCCTGCTGGCCTCCATCGCCATCACCGCAATACTCCTGATACGAATTGCCCTCAATCTCCAAAATCAATATTTCCTCACCCATGTCGAAGGCGTCTGGCTGGCCTGCGCCTACGATTTCACTCACGGTGTCTTCTACCGCCCGTTATTCAGTTCGCTCGGCTACGGAGGCACGCGCTACTTCCCGCTGTATTTTGTCCTGACAGGCGCGTTCTCGAAGGTCCTTGGCTCCTTCGAAACCGCGGGAATCGCGCTTTCCGCAGCGGGCGTTATCGCAGCTCTTGCCGCCGTTTACATCTTGTTGCGGCGCGTGAATGTCAGCGTCCCGCTGAGCGCCGCCGCTGTCACCTCCATCCTCGCCGTCGCCTCGGCCCAGCAAGCTCTCCTGGGTGCGAAAGGCGACAGCGTCGCCGCAGCGTTAAATCTCTGGGGCGTCGTCTTCTGCCTTAGCGCTAAAACTCGCCGCGCCGCCGTGTATCTGGCCGCGCTACTCTTCACCCTGGCCTTCGCCACCAAGCTCACCACCGTCTTCGGTGTCGCCGCAATTGTGCTGGCTTGGATCCTTGCCCGCCGCTACAAAGAAGCCCGGCAACTCGCCGCAGCCACCGCCGTTGGCTGCATTCTGGTTCTCGCATCCATGTACTTCGCTAGCGGCGGGCGCGTCTTCGCCATCTTCCGCGCTTGCGCGGGCGGCGGCGGCTCGCTTTCGTACACGCTGCAGGCGCCCGTCCACCTGCTCTCGAAGGCGATGGACGTCGATCCCGCGTTCTTACTCTTCCTCCTGCCCGCCGTCGTTTTCGGCGTCCACTACTTCCGCGAAAATAAGTTTGACGTTTTCCCCATTTATTTCGCCCTCGTGTTGCTGGTAACCACAGTAATCTTCGGCTCTCCGGGAATCGGCATAAATCACTTGTTCGATTTACAGATCGCTGCCGTGCTGCTTCTCGCCGTAGCCATCTCCCGTGCCCCGGCGTTCACAGAAATAGGCACCGGTTTCCTGGCCTTCGCTCTGATCGTCGCTATGGTTCCTACATCCCAAAGCCTCCATGGCGACCTGACCAGGCCCTCGTTTCGACGCGACACCGCCGAAGTTCTCGACCGTCTCCCCGCTGACAGCCGCCCCATCCTGGCGGAAAACCCTCTCATCGTAGTGAACTCCGGCAAAGCTCCCTATCTCCTGGACCCGTTCATGTTCCGCATCCTGGCCATAAAACATCCCGAACTAGTCGGTGATTTTTGGGAGAAAATAAAACGTCAAGGTTTCGCGGCAATCGTTCTGGAAAGAAACCCGGCAACCGCGGAAGGAAAAACCTGGTACACCGACACGCACTTCGGCGGCGAATTTCTGCGCGACCTCGACGCTAACTACGCGCTAAGCTTCGCCACCGCAAAGTCATACGTCTACACGCCCAAGGCGGCACAGCCTTAAGCGGGAGCGCAAGCGTTAGGGTACGGCTTTCGCCGTGCCGTAACGGACACGAATCAAGACGGCTTTAGCCCCTGAGGGTCCGGAGACAAAGAACTGGGATGACTCGTACGACGCAGATGGATGGAGAATCGCTAGCGATGGCTTCGCTACAAACCTGCCCCACCGGTCCGTTCGTAATCGCCCCGTCCAACGGCGATTCCCGCATCGACGTCTCGCTCGTCCTCCCCACCTACAACGAAAGCAAAAACATCGCCGCCGTAATCGCTCAACTCGCCCCGGTTCTCGATTCCGTCCCCAATCTCCGGTATGAAATCATCGTGGTCGACGACGACAGCCCCGACCGCACGTGGGAAATCGCCCTGGCCCAAACCGAAAGATTCCCGCAAGTTCGCGTCATTCGCAGACAAGGCGAGCGCGGCCTCTCGACTGCGGTAATCCGCGGCTGGCAAATCGCCCAAGGTCGCATTCTCGCCGTCATGGATGCCGACCTCCAGCATCCCCCGGAAGTCGTTGCCAACCTGTCCAAAGAAATGCAGCGCGGCGCCGATCTCGGAATCGCCAGCCGTCACGTCGAAGGCGGCGGCGTAAGCGATTGGAGCTTGGCGCGCAGGATCATATCCCGCGGCGCCCAGATGATCGGCTTCATGCTTCTACCCGAAGTCATCGGACGCATCAGCGACCCCATGAGCGGGTTCTTCATGATTCGCCGCACCGCCATAGAAAATCGCACGCTAAGCCCGCTGGGTTACAAAATCCTGGTCGAAGTCCTCGGCCGCGGTACGGTCGGCTGGATCAGCGAAGTCCCCTACACCTTCCGCGAACGCGCCGAAGGCTCCAGTAAGCTCACCAATCGTATTTATTTCGAATATTTTCAGCACCTGCTGCGCCTGCGTCTCTACCTATTGCACGTTTCCAGCTTCTTCCGTTTCTGTGTGGTCGGCGCCAGCGGCGTGGTCATCGATATGTCGATCCTTTTCTTGCTGAGCGATCCAAGGATGCTCGGCTGGGGTCTCACCCGCAGCAAGATCCTCGCCGCCGAAGCCGCCCTGCTCAACAATTTCATCTGGAACGACGCCTGGACTTTCGGTCACATCGCCAAACACCAAAGCACCTTCGGCCAGCGCGTGAAACGCTTTCTCAAATTCAACGCCATCTGCTCGCTCGGGATCTTCTTCAACGTAGTCATCATCAACATAGAGTTCAACTTCCTGCATATGAACCGCTATCTGGCAAACTTGATTGCCATCGGCATAGTCACCCTCTGGAATTACAAATCGAACAAAGAATTCAGCTGGCGCGTAACCGCAAAAGCCTAACCACGCCGCCCGCGCCATGCCACCACGCCCTCATCCATCCAACGCTTGTAGTGATCGGACTTGAGCCTACGATCCCGTCAATGAGCTCGGGATCGACAGCGATTTGCGAGTCCCGCCCAGAAGCACTTAACGAGCACAGTACAAACACCCTTCCCTCGATCTTAGATCGAACCTGACAGGGTCAACGCAATACGCCGAGGAAATATAAGATCATGAGCACGATCGTCCCAACGATCCCCAGGCCACCGCCTGAGCCTCATCTGGAATACCCGTAGTAGCCGCCACCTCCGCCGAACAAAAGCAGCAGAATTATAGTTACCAGTAACATCGAAAGCTTCCTTCAGGATTTCAACTTGCCAGCGCGGTGTTGAATGTACCTGGGTAACGTCTGTTTATAGCGGGAACGATATCCATGCATCTCGCTACTCTGGGCTCGGCCATGTGATTCTCTTTTTATCAAAGGAAGCTGGTTTGAACTTGTAACACTTCCTCCGCGTCACCAGATCATTCAGACTGCGCACGAACACTCGAAAGAGGCGCTGGAATACTCGAATAAGGCTTACCAGCGGTCGGAAGAAGGTGTCAAGAAATCAGCCGATACCGCCGTTTTAGACAGCTTTTCCGGGCGGGCTATCCGAAGCCTTCCGCATCGCATTGTCGGAAAGTTCCAAAGCGCTTTCAGCCCAGTCGGAAACGAGGTGACGGCCCGCCTGCATTCCCGCACCTCGCTTTCGGGGTGAATCGTACAGCGTCGAGGCTCAGAGCAAATCCGATGGTCCACGTAGGATGACCAGGAATGAACGTTTAGCAATGACATGCCCGAAGGAATTAGTAGGCTTGGTATGCGAGTTCGTGCCGCTGGTAGATGTCCTTGCTTCCGCAATTCGGACATTCCAATTCCGCGCCGCCGTCCGGGAATTCGGGTTTTGACGGCTCGAAAAAGTTTATCGCATTCGACTCATCGATCATGGAATGCGTAAACTCGAAGTTGCAATTGTCGCACCGCAGAGTCCAGCGTGCCATAGCGATCACGCTACAACCGTGCGGCGTTCTGTCAAATACAGCCTTCGCCTTAGCGTCGCTTAGTACGCTGCCGCCCGGAAGATCGACCGTTACGCTAGCTCGTTTAAACTCCGTCGGAGAAAATCTTTTCTCTGGTTGTCTGATCGTAGATGAGGTAGTAACCGGGCGACACGGCTAGAATTTCCTTCAATTTGGCCTTGGCGGACTCTATATCCCCGAACGTTCCAAGCCACGCTGTCTCGCCCTTTACGGTCCCAAAGAGATTCAGGATGACGACAAGCCTATCGGTGACCGGACCTCGCATAGATTCTGCTAATCCCCCGAACCATTCGCCTCTGATAACAGCGAGTCCGTTTCGAGCGGACTCGATAGCATCACTCTCGGCTCGGTCCATTCGAACTGTTGTGCCAACCCTATGTTCAATAGCCCGCAACGCATCATCGATGCGAACGGCTATTTGGGTGGAGTCGGTCTCCAAAACGGCACACTGATAGGGCCCTTGCCACGTGTACGTCGTTGAGTTGTTCATTTTGATCCAGCTTCCGGGCGGTGGGCAGGGCCCGCCCTCAAAGACTCACCGTACGCCAGCGCACAATGGAGCGCAAGGGCCGATTTCTCGGCCCGAATGATCCAGCTATCGAAGCCGCAATGCGATGTGAGAAGCCCCTGCCTTCAGGCAGGGGAGCAACGTCACCTGTGATATCGTCGCGGTTCTACCAGACAAGGGATTCGGCTGCCGGAAACTATGGAGTGCCCTAACTTCTAGGTGAGGAAGTGTTCGAATGGCCTTATTCAAGTCTTCCGACCCTTGGTCCGTCGTGGTCATCGTTCTCACCGTCGGCTTGTTCCTCACAGCCTTATTCGTAAAGGGCTTCACGCACGCTCTGTTTCTGGAGGCGGGTGTACTTCTTGTTTCCATAAAACTCATTCTTATGGCACAAAAGAATGCCAAGACCGAGGAAAGCCTGGAGCGGCACCTCATGCGGATCGAAGAGTTATTGGTGGGACGCATCGATCCACAGAGCTCGCGGAAAGAGAAATAGGACCCATGGGGAGCGCCGATCGATGAACCGGCATCCGCGGAAAAACGGAACGTCGGCGTCGATCCTGCCCCTACTGTGCGTCCTGGTCTTTGGACTCGTGGCCTCCTCGTACGCGACAGAACAGAAATCCACGCCCGTCGCGGACGCCCATTCTGCTGCCGCGCCCCCCGAAAATCCGGAACTGCTCTCTTTCGACGAGCTTGTCACCCTTTCCGGCACCGCCAAGCCCGAAGGCCCGCTGGCTGCGCGACTCGACAGCCTGTTGAACACGCCCTTCGTACAAAGCGAAAAAGCCACCGGGGATATCGCGCCGCGCCGCCCGGACGTCAAGGGCCTCGGCACCGTTGTTCGCGTAGGCCTGTGGAACATCGAGCGAGGATTGAATTTCGAATTGATTCGCGCGGCACTCGGCGATCGCGATGAATTTCTGCGGCTCGCGGCAGCGCAGCCCGGCCTCGGCCTGCGCCAGAAGGCGATGGTCGAATCGCAACTTGCATCGCTGCACGATGTCGATGTCCTGATCTTGAACGAAGCCGATTGGGGGATGAAGCGAACGGAATATCGCGATGTCACCCGGGAGCTGGCGGCAGCCCTGCACATGAATTACGCCTATGGTGTCGAGTTCGTGGAGGTGGATCCGGTATTCGATCTCGGCACCGAACAAGTTCATTTGTCCGATGCACAGGAAGATCAGCGTTTGCAGGAAGACCTGCGTGTTGATAAGGACCGCTTCCATGGCCTGCACGGCACCGCCATCTTGAGCCGCTATCCCATCGAAAACGCGCGCGTCTTTCGTCTGCCGGTCTGCTACGACTGGTACGCCAACGAATACAAAGCGATCTCGAAACTCGAGGTGGGCAAACGATGGTCGGCGCAAAAACTATTTCGGGAGCGGGTGGAACGCGAACTGCGCCACGGCGGCCGCATGGCGCTGATTGCGGATATCACCGTGCCGGATTTGCCGACCGGGCGAGCCACGCTCGTCGCGGCGCACCTGGAAAACAAGTGTCCGCCGGCATGCCGCAAACGACAGATGCAGGCGCTGCTCGCAGACCTGAAAGAGGACCGAAATCCCGTGTTGCTGGCTGGCGATTTCAACACCACCAGCAGCGACAACACTCCAACATCGATCCGCAACGAAATCATGTCCCGCGTCACCGACTACAAATTCTGGATCGGCCAGGTGATTTCCTATTTTCATCCCTTGGGAGTCTTTAAATATGCGCTCTACCCGGTTCGTTACTTCCACGGATATAACGATCCATCGGCATTTCACCTGCCGATTTTGTGGGACAACCGCGAGCGGCCATTGTTCGGCACCGTCGAGAAATTCCGTTTCACCGACAATCATACGTTCGATTTTCGCGGGGAGCAGGATCGGACAGCTCCGCCGAGATCGCGGACTTTAGCGGACAGCAACCAAAGAACCTGGAAGGGATTTGCTCCCACCTACGCGTTCAATCGGGACTTCGGAGGATTGGTGGGTCGCTTCAAACTGGACTGGATTCTTGTCAAACCATTTATCGAAGATCCGCGGCGTGCCGGTCAAAGCTACCGGTTCGCACCGTCTTTCCCCATCACGATGCGTGAGCTGAACGAAGCCGTCGCCGATCGCGTTTCCGATCATGCGCCGATGACGGTGGACCTACCGCTTATCGAGCCGCTGAAGTCGACCGGACAGGGCCGGCCCTGACGCCTTAGCGGGTTCCTGCTGCCTTGTCTTTCGCTTCCGTGTCTTTGGGATCGGCTTCCACGGTGACTTCCACTGGAGCGCCGGGCTTCAGCTTCACTTCATTGCCTTTTTCGTCGGTCAGCGTGTTTTCTATGCGGATCTCCCGATAGAGTTCGTCGGCGCCTTCCACGGCAATTTCGGCTTTTTCCGGGAGATCTGGATGCGGTGGCCGGATGATTTTCCTAACCGTTCCGGGCATGGTGGTATTCGGTTTTTCGCTCATCGCACGGCCTCCCTGGGGATCAACACCGGGTCTGAAACATGAATATCGTAGCACCGTTGCTCGAACAAGGGCCAATGCGCGCGCGGCTTTTTGCACAATTTCCGCTCGCCGGACCTGTCGTTCTGGAAGGCATCCGACAAGAATGCTCGATCCGGGGTTCCGGCTCGGCCGGAAATAACCTCAACCCCTGCTAAGCCGTAGAATGAGCAACCGAGGGCATTCTCCCGGGTCTCCACATACACTCTAAAGGCCGATCAGCGACAAAGAACAAATGAAACAGGAATTCGATGCAGTGATTTTAGGAGCAGGCGCCGCAGGGTTGATGTGCGCCATAGAAGCAGGCCGGCGCGGCTTGCGCGTGGCCCTGCTGGAGCGCGCCGAGAAAGCCGGAAAGAAAATTCTGATCTCCGGAGGCGGCCGCTGCAACTTCACGAATTTGCACTGTGGCCCGGAGAATTTCCTGTCGGAGAACCCGGACTTTTGCCGCTCGGCGCTGGCGCGCTACACCTCGGCTGATTTCCTGAAGCTGGTCGAAAAACACAAGATTTCTTACCACGAGAAAAGACCTTATCCGGAGGCGGCTCCAGGGCAGCTGTTTTGTGACCGCTCGGCGGCGGACATCTTAGAGATGCTGCTGGAGGAGTGCGCGACAGCCGGCGTGCGAATTTTCCTAAATACCAACGTACGGGAGATCAGGCACGACGGCGAATTCGCGGTTCGCGCCACGCTGACCGGGCACCCCGGCGAGCTGGAGTTTGCGGCCAGCGCGCTAGTCGTGGCTACCGGCGGGCGCTCGATCCCGAAAATGGGCGCGACGGGCTTTGGCTACGACGTCGCGCGGCAATTTGGACACCCCATCGTGCCTTGCCGGCCAGGATTGGTTCCGCTTACGTTTAACGGCTCCGATGCGCGGGCGTTTTGCGACCTTGCGGGAGTTTCGGCCCTGGTGAAAGCCTCAAGCGGGGGCGCGAGCTTCCCGGAAAAAATGTTGATCACCCATCGAGGTTTGAGCGGCCCCGCGATCTTGCAAGTCTCGTCGTACTGGGAGTGGAAGAACAACGCGACGTTTACGATCGATCTGGCGCCGGGACAAGACTGGACCGCGCCGCTGCGGAATGGTGCCGGGCGTCGCGACCTTGTCGCGGCTCGCGGCGCGCTCCGCAAGGCTTTGCCGCAGCGGTTGGCGGATCGCTGGATCGAACGCCACGAACCCGAAGACTGGACCAATCGCTCCCTCGAGCGGATGGAGGAAGGCGTACATCGATGGGAAATCCGGCCGGCAGGGACCGAAGGCTACGAGAAGGCCGAGGTCACTGCAGGCGGCGTCGATACGGCAGAGCTTTCCAGCAAGACCATGGAAAGCAAGAAAGTGCCCGGTCTGTTTTTCATCGGCGAGGTCGTGGATGTGACGGGCTGGCTGGGTGGATTCAATTTCCAATGGGCCTGGGCCTCCGGCGCGGCCGCAGGGCGAGCAGTCGGAGAGAAAACATAAGTAGCATCAAACCGCGGTGAAAAAGGAGCCGTCGGGGGCGACATAGCCGTAGGACATGCGCGGGGTGTTGAAGGCGAAGCCGGGGTCGCCGTTGCGGTCGAGGAGAATGAGGCCGGCTGTCGCTTGCGTGCGTTTGGCGAAAAGCGCGATCGTCTTTTGCGCGGCTTGCGCGGCGGTGATTGGCGCGTTTCCAGGAGACGGTTGGCTGCCGAGCTGGGGCGCAGCCTGCTGCGCTCGGACAAGAGGGATTGCGTTGGTAGCGGCTTCGGATGGACGAAGCAGGTCGACGGCGGCTTTGGCCATAACAATCTTCATGATGGCTTCGCCGTAGCCGGTGGAGGAGACGCCGGCGGCTTCGGAATCGGCGTAGCAGCCGCAGCCGATGAGCGGGGAGTCGCCGATGCGGCCCGGGAGTTTACAGCAAGTTCCACCCGTGGACGTGGCCGCGAAGAGCGCCCCGCGAGCATCCAGAGCCACTGCGCCAACCGTACCTTGTTCATGGCCGCGATGATTGGCGGCGGCGTGCTTGTCCTTCTTGCATTGCTGCCAGGCGTGCCATTCGGCTTCGGCGATTAATTCTTTAGGATCACAGAGCGAAATCCCGTGGGTCTTGGCGTAACGCTCGGCGCCTTCGGCAACCAGCATCATGTGCGGGCAAGTCTCCAGAATCTTGCGAGCCAGTTTTATGGGATTGCGGATGCGCTGGAGTGCTGCAGCAGAACCAGCGCGCAGAGTGGCGCCGTCCATGACGATGGCGTCGCACTCGACTTTGCCGTCGAGATTGAGGTGCGAGCCGTAACCCGCGTCGAACACCGGATCGTTTTCGAGCACGACGATGGCGGCTTCGACAGCGTCGAGCGCGGAGCCGCCGGACGAGAGAATCGACCAGCCGGCGGTCAGAGCGCGCTGGCAGCCGGATTGGCAGGCCTCGACAGCTTCGTCGGGAATGTCCCATGCGCCGCCGTGAACGATCAAGGAGGGTTTCATCGGGTTAGGAGGATGGCAAAGGGAGTTAGATTTGTCCAGACGAAGGCCTGGGCCGCGGTCGAAGCCGTTTCGGTCAAAGGAATGCAGGTTGGCCGAATAGTTCGCAATGGTTATTTGGTGCTCGTGAGGTCCTCCGGCCGGGCCGGAATCCCGGATCGCTTATCCTTGCCGGATAGGCTCAGGTTGACAAGTACAAGCGATGCACCAGGGCCTCGATCTAGATGAAGAAATCGAGGAGGACCAGCAGCGGGCCGAGGACGAGCAGGGACGCGGCGTAAATGTAACGGCTTCGGGGGATGCAGCTTAGCGTGCGAACCATTTCCGTCGGAATAACTTTCAGGCGGGATTCTTCACGGGGGCTGTAGAACGGGCCTACGGGAATGTAGCGGGAGAAGTGGCGGCGGTAGGCGCGGAATTCGTCATGGACCCAGATATAGATGTCGTCACGGCCGCGCCAGGCGAGGAAGGCCCCAGCGACAAAAGACAGGTATCCCAGAAGAGTTAGGAAACCCAGACCCGAGCCAGCTCCCCAATACATGGTCCCTCACAATGTAGGCGACTACGTACTCCAGCGTACCCAAGGCGCAGCGTACTCTAGCGTAGGACGCCATAAGAAGACGAGCGGTTACTTGTTAATCTGAAGCGGACGACCAGATTCCCGGTTGCGCTTGGACTGATCTTCAGGGGCCATCCAGCGAAGCGGGGGGTGCTTCGCGGTTGTGGCCGCTACGCCTCGTCGTGAATCGTGACCAGGCGTACGACTTCAAATTCCTTTTGGCCAGCCGGGGTGGTGACTTGAATCTCGTCGCCCACTTTCTTGTTCAGCAGAGCCTTGCCAATGGGAGAAGTGGTGGAAATGAGGCCCTTTTCCACGTCCGCTTCTTCGCTGCTGACCAGCTTGTACTCGATCTTCAGGTCTTTCTGCATGTCCAGCACGATGATGCGCGAGCCGTAGCCGGCGCGATCCTTCGGAATATTGGTGAGATTGAGCATGCCGAGATCGCCCATACGTTTTTTGAGCTGGCCGATGCGGGCGTTGACGAAGCCCTGGCGTTCCTTGGCGAACTTGTATTCGGCGTTTTCGGAAAGGTCCCCGTGCGCGCGGGCGACCGCGATCTCTTTGGGGAGTTCCACGTTGAGTTCGTGCTCGAGGGTGGTGATTTCGTCCTGGAGCTTCTGTTTGATCTGCTTGAGTGGGTCGGACATGGTCTTCGATCGTCGTCTTTGGTAATCGCGGCGGCGGAATGGCTCCTGCCACTAGCGCGCCCGCCGAGGTCATTCATTATAGATGCGAGACATTATAGATGCGAGGGAAAGACGGCGACAAGCGGGATGCGCGGGACGCAGCACTTTGGGCGGTCTCCGCCATCTAACCGAGGCTACCCGTCGAGAATACCAAGGATCACGACGGCAAAGTGCGGAGGTCCCATGGCGAGTGAAGGTCGGGATTCGGAGGAATTGATGGCCGCTGGGGGAGCTCCGCGGGGTGACGGCATACCGATGAGGCCGTTTGGGCGCCATGATCAGGATATCTCGGCCTTGGGATTTGGTGGACACCACCTGGGCGATGCCCCCGACGAGGGGACGGCGATCCGCATCGTGCAGGAAGCGGTCGATAGCGGGATAACGTTCTTTGACAACTGCTGGGAATACCACCGCGGGAAGACCGAAGACTGGATGGGAAAAGGGCTGAAAGGCCGCAGGGACAAAGTGTTTCTGATGACCAAGGTCTGCACCCACGGCCGCGAGGCGATGATCGCGACGCGGATGCTCGAGCAGTCGCTGAATCGGCTGCAGACCGATCATTTGGATTTGTGGCAGGTGCATGGCGTTGGCTGGGACAACGATCCGGAATTGTTCATTCGGCCCAACGGAGCGGCTGAGACTCTGCTCAAGGCCAAGAAGGAAGGCAAGGTGCGATTCCTGGGATTTACCGGGCACAAAGATCCCGCGGTTCATCTGAAGATGCTTGAAACCGGATTTCCGTTTGACGCCGTGCAAATGCCGCTGAACGCGTTTGACGCGCATTTTCAAAGCTTTGCAGAACAAGTGCTGCCGGAACTTAGCCGGCGCGGCATCGCGGCGCTGGGGATGAAGCCTCTCAGCGGGCATGGCGAACCGATCGTGAACGGCGAGTTGAGCGCGGAAGAAGCGTTGCGCTATGCCATGAGCTTGCCTGTAGCTACGACGATCACCGGCATCGACAAGCTGGAAGTGCTGCGGCAGAACGTGAAGATCGCGCGGAACTTCAAGCCAATGACGACCGCCGAGATGCAAGCGCTGCGGGAGCGCACACGGCAGTCAGCGGGAGATGGACGCTACGAGCTCTACAAGGTGTCGCTGCGGTTCGACAATCCGGAAGCGCGACTGGCCCATGGGTTCCCGCTGGACGATCAAAGCGTCGAGGTGAAGGAGATGATGAAGGCGACGGAGAACACGGGATTTCCTTTTCCCGACGTGAAGCAACAACAGCAGTAAGAAGCGCGGTAGGACACCTCCAGAACCGCGGCGAAGAAAAGATTCTGGTGATCTCGACCGGGCGAGGGATCGGCATGGCTGACGAAAAGGGATTTACGCGGCGGAAATTTGTGCAGGGCAGCGCTGCGGCGTTGACCGCTGGGATCGTGGTGAAACCGTCGCTTGCGGCGGGAACAGGAGGCGGTGTGCCTGACAGTCAAGAATACGTTCCTCACCGGCCGCTGGGGAAAACAGGTGCGCAGGTTTCGGCGCTGGGTGTCGGCGGATTTCACCTTGGATCGATCAAAGAGGAAAAGGAATCGAACGAGCTAGTCGCGCGGGCACTCGATGCGGGAATCAATTTCTTCGACAACTGCTGGGAGTATCACGACGGGATCAGCGAAGCGCGGTTGGGAACGGCGCTAAAGGGCAAGCGGGATCAGGCATTCCTGATGACGAAAGTGTGCACGCATGGGCGAACCAAGGATGTGGCGATGAAGCAGCTGGAGGAATCGCTGCGGAGGCTGCAGACCGATCACCTGGATCTTTGGCAGATTCATGAAGTGGTTTATTACAACGATCCTGACCTGATCTTTGCGGTGAACGGCGCGGCGGAAGCCTTGCTGGCAGCAAAGCAGCAGGGCAAAGTGCGTTTTATTGGATTCACCGGGCACAAGAATCCGGCGATTCATTTAAAAATGCTGTCGCACGACTTTCCGTTCGATACGGTGCAGATGCCGTTGAATGCGCTAGACGGTACGTTCAAGAGCTTCGAGCAGCAGGTGTTGCCGGAAGCGAACAAGCGCGGAATCGCGGTGTTGGGGATGAAGAGCCTGGGCGGCAGCGGAGAGATTGTTTCGCGCGGTGCGCTTACAGCGGAGGAAGGCTTGCGATATGCGATGAGTCTGCCTGTGGCGACCACGATCAGCGGCATGGATTCGCTGGGAGTGCTGGAACAGAATTTGGCTGTGGCGCGGGGATTCAAACCTTTGACCGCGGACGCCATGCAGACGCTACGGGAACGGGCGCGGCCTTTGGCTGCGGACGGGCGATACGAATTGTTTAAGACCACTACGAAATACGACGGGAAGGTGGGGCGCGAGCAGCATCATTATCCGGCGGAGGAGAAGTTGCCGGTTTAGAGTTGCAAATGATTTCAGTGGTTCGGCTTCGTTGCGCTAAAGGGAAGCGGTGGTCGTCAGGGCACAGATAGGTTGTGAGTCTGTGTGGCAGATGCGTTCGGTTGAACTTCGCTCTAAACCCGCACACTTTGAAAAACGCAAAGGATGCGGTCCCCTCAGACGAGCACACTCGCGAGTGACGGTGCTACTTTCCTTCGACTCTAACTTCTACGGTTTGGGTTTTTGTGTTGCCCCCGTCGTCTTGGATGGTCAGCGTGTACGTTGTGGTTTTTGTGGGAGTGACGTCTACGCAGCGGGAGTATGAGGGCCAGACGGGATTGGGTTGCGGCTCGAGCTTCACGGTTTTGGCGTTGGCTACACCGTAGCAAAGTTGGGCGGTTTCGCCGCGGTGTACGACACCTGGGCTGGCGTAGAAGCTTTGGATGTCGAGTTCTTTGCCTCCAAATTGATCCAGTGCGGCGCGATCGTTTTCGCGTTGTTTCTCGGCTTTTGCTTCCGTGGTTTGTCGGTCGATTTGTTTATTTTCCTGCCATCGGGAGAACAGAATCCAGCCTACGGCCAGGGCTACGACGGCCAGGGCGAATGAAGAATAGAGCAATGGGTTCTTGTAGATGGAGTTGGATTGGCGTTCGGGAGGAGGGGGCATTCGTTTCCTTTGGTTTTGGCTGTTGGGCCAGGCATTTGTTTAGATGTCTGGCTGAGCCGGTCGGTTTGGGAGTTGCCGCTTCCATTGGAGTATGTGCGGGCTGAAGGAGAGAGCGAAGCTCGTGCAGTGTTTATGAAAATGGTCACCTTTTCCCTCCCGGCTTTTCACAAGTGTCCTTCTAGAGCACTACGTTCCCTTTGAAGTCTGTAACTTACAGATTTTGTGGGTTATAGATTTCTAAGAATTCCAGGGTTTCTTCGCTTTGTAGGCCAGGCCGCTGGCCCCTAGTTGCTTTGTGGAGCACGCAGGTCTGGCGGCGTGAGGTCCGGATGATCCTTCAAATACTGCTGCCAAGGCTCGTCGCGCAGCACCATTCGGAATCCGCGCCTTGTATTCACGTCGACGGTTCTCTGCAAATCCAGTTCGTCGAACGGAATCACGTGCTCGACGGCTCTATCGCCACCTTCCTCAACCATGGTGAAATGTATGTCCCCGTTCACAAACCAGTAGTCGATCGCACCATACACTGTGCCGTCATTCAGATAGAGCCCGATTAGTCCGCGTTCTTCTCCGCCATCGAGGTAAACAGGGTTCTCGTACGGCTGAGGGGTGACATAGTTCTCAGAACCATACCCATCGAAGGCTAAATTATTACAGTCAAATCCCCAGGTCCAGAAAGGGTTACAGGTAGGCCACCAAACGGAATTGAATCCCACGCCAAACCTGAAAAACGGTGCGCCAAAGAACACAGGATTGCTGAAAACGAAAATCAGGCGCCGCCGAAAGAGGAAACGACCAGTGCCGAATCCCACAGGCCCCCGCGAAATCGTCGTGTGTGAAGCCGGAGCAAATGCATGCGGCACGCCCATGCGTGCCCCACCGTTGAAGTGCACGCCTCCGGCAACGTGACCGCCGTGTTGTGCCCACGCAGGAATCGGAACCCAGGCGGAAGCTAACAGACACACCGCAACACTCAGAATCTTTCTCAGAATCGAATCGTGAAAGAGAAAGCGCGTCATATAGCTACCCTCCTTGCAGCCTATTGCATTGAAGCTGCCAGGATCGCGCGAGATTGTAGTGTAATACTCCTGGCCGCTCGTTGCATCACGAATGACAAAGCAAAGTCTTCAGTGATTCGTTGCATGCCGCCCTCGCCTCTTCAAGTTCTATGACGTGCGGTTCGGTCGCGCCGAAGTTCATCTTCGGGTCAGAAAGTTTTCGCGCTCGTTCGCCGAAGCGGCGGAGTTCAAGGTCGGAGGGTCTCTCGTAGGCGTTTGCGGAGTTCTTCAGGACTTTCTGGTTTGAGGCTAATCGTTGAATCCCAAGTGGAGGAAACGGGAAGACACGATGGCACCCCTCATTTTTGATTTGCGCCGTCCGCTCGTGACATTGCTCCCCGGCCTGAAGGCGGGGGCTTCTCAAGCAACAGGGGCTGACTGCCCCGCTGTTTGCGCTTGAAGGCGTAGTCCACGCCCTAAAATTACCAACGCTGCCGCATGGTCACGCTCCATGGTTAAACCGCACTCGCAGCGATGCACTCGTTCCGAGAGCGATTTCTTTTCCAAGGCGTGGCAGTTGGGGCATTCTTGACTGGTGTATTTTGCGTCTACCTTTATCAATTGTCGCCCAG